>Ga0070690_100000602_pt1 | contig 18181 bp, 19 predicted proteins | sample KBSS33HmetaG_FD_64671 | JGI IMG/M metagenome (GOLD analysis project Ga0070690, IMG submission 64671) | Switchgrass rhizosphere microbial communities from Kellogg Biological Station, Michigan, USA - KBS S3-3H metaG | ecosystem: Host-associated > Plants > Roots > Rhizosphere ... | reverse complement strand
CTTGCCATCGTCACCATGGCATTTGGCGCAATTATCGGCATAAACAGCCTGGCCATCCGCGCCAAGCACGTTGGTGGTGAAGGCAAGCACAAGGGCCGCCGGGATCGTGAGAAGCGTCAGTTTTTTCATAGCGCTTCATTAACGCACCGGAACCCATCCCCTTCCAATCCACCGTTGCGGAAGAATCGGCGGAAATTGCGGGCAACGATTCGCCAAACTTGCGCCCCCGAACCCAAAAGATGGTTGGATGGAAGCGGAACCCGGAATATAGTTCAGGGAACGCATGAAACGGCTGCGGAAAATGATGTTCATCTTTGCCGGCTCCTGCTGGCTCATGTTCGGCGCCGGCTTCGGTTTGTTGCTGATCCAGTTCTTGCTCAAAGGCGCCGGCATGCAATGGTTCGGCACGCCCGACTTCATTTTCCCGGTGTCTTCCGGCAGCGTATGGATCGGCCTCGTCTATGTCGTCGGGACCGTCACCGCGTCCTTGGTCTGCCTGGCGGTCAGCTTCGGGTTGTTCGAACGGGCCTTCGTCCCGCGTGGACCGCATGAAGAAAAGAACGATACCCCGTGACCGTTTGATGGCCATGGCCGCCGCCGCCGTTGAGTCCCACCTTTTGGGACGGCCTGCTCACGGTGATCGGTTCAATGCGGCGGAAATAATTCGCCGGCAAACGATTTCACCGCGTTGAGCATGAATTGGACCGCCACCGCGGCCAGCAACAGTCCCATGATCCGGATGGCGATGCTCATGGCGATGGGATTCAACCATCGCGCTCCCCGCACGGCGACCCGGAAGATCAAATAGCTCGCGACCGCGACGGCCAGGATGCAGCCGTACAACGCCAGGTGCTGCTTCATGTCATGGGCTTGGTTTTGCAGGAGGATGGTCGTCGAGATCGCCCCGGGACCGGCAAGCATCGGAATGGCCAGGGGGGTGATGGCGATGTCCGTTTTTTCGATCCCGGCGCGGGTTTCCTCGGTCGTTTCCTGGACGCGCGAGCGTTGCACACGCAACATGTCGAGAGCGATGATGAGCAGCACGATGCTGGCGGCGATCTGGAAAGCGGCCATGGTGATCCCAAAGACTTTGAAGATCATCGTCCCCGCGAACGCAAACGCGAGCAACACGATCGCCAGCGTCAGGCATGCCAATCGCGCCGTCCGCAGTCGCTGCTCCGCGGTGTCGTTAGGGGTCATCGCCAAAAACGCCGGCGCCGTGGCCAGCGGATCCACGATCACGAACAGCGAACTCATCGCAAGCAGGATGTACTCCGTCAGGCTCACAATAAAAATAACGAGTACCCCGCCCGAAATGTCAAACGGAAGTGGGCTTGGCCGGAAGATGACTGAACCGACGGATGATACGATCGATGACGAAGTGATGCCGGGAAGACCGGAGCCGGTTCAGGACAATCCGTTGGGATTGGCCGGCGGATATTGTCCGAGCGGCTGCAGGTCAGGATCCGCGATCGCCATCTGACGATAAAACCCTTCCCAACCCCGGCCTTTGGCTTCCGCAAAGGTCTTGTCCAGCCACGCCCGCGCTTCATCCAGATTGCCGAGGGCCGAAGAACAGCACGCCAAATCGTAATACAACGTCAGGCAATTACTGCTTTCAAACTGGTCGGCCGCCGAGCGCAAGACCGCATACGCGTCGTTCAACGTGTAACCCTTGACGTTCCGGATGCTGCTGGCCAAAAGGATATAACCCGAGACATCATCCGGATAATCGATGGAAAGCTGCAGGGCGTACTTGGCGCAGGATTCCCAATCTTTTTTCTCGGCAAACAATTCCCACCAGACACGGACGACGTTCGGATGAGTGGAAAGATGATCGGGAATACGGGACAATTCCTCCGCCGCATCATCGTAGAGTTTAAGGCCGATGAATCCCCGGGCGAATTGGATTCGCCTTTTTTCTTGAAAGTCCAGTTCGGCAGTCATGTTGGTTGCTTCGTCCCGGCAAAAAATAATGCCCTTCAGCACGACTTTTGCCACAAAACCATTAAGAGCAATACCTATGCCGTACGACGTCCCGCTACGTCGCAATGTTCCCGTAAATCGGGAAAAATTCAAGGGATTTCTTGAAACATTTTAGGCCTAGGTAATGGCTTTAAGTCCTTATCTACCAAGGCGAAAACAAGCGACGGTCGCTTCGTTTAAATCGATGCATCAGGAACCGTAATGTCATAAACCGCCGCGAAAACGACGCCGAATGCTCTCATTTTCACCTTTTATCGCCATTTTTCGCTGTTTTTTATCGAATTTCTCCCGTATACCGTTATTATATCACGGTCGGCGACAGGCATGTTCGTCGTGATTCCATGAAAGTACCGTTTCTAATTTTCCTGATGCTCGGCATAGCCGGCGGCGCGATGAATTCCGGGCGGGGAGCGCTCGTTTTCCCAACCGGACCCGGCGACGGACCCCAGATCATTTCACGAAATATCGATCCGATCCTTCGACACGATCCGAAATTCCTCTCCGGTCTTCAGACCACTGATCTCACTGTCGCCCCGGCACATCGCGTGTACTCCGTCGGCCTGACAAATCTCGCCGCCGGCCAGCTGTTATCAGCCGCCACCCCATCGTCATGGCGTTATCTCCTGGTCCACGGCACGAACGCCGTCGGCGAAGCCAATCTCTCACAGGATGAAGCCGGCCGGTTGAAATTCAACGGCTTCAGCTCAACGCGTTTTGCCGATGAAACCCGCGTCGCCCTCCAGATCGCCGAAAATTCCGGACGCCTGCAAAACACAGATTACGAAGTCCGCTACCTGCTGCTCCCTTCGATTCATTTCGTCGCTCTTTGGCTCCATGCGACCACGGATGATCTCATCGTCCCCCTGCCCCCGACCTTCGCCCGCATCAGGGATTATCGACTCTGTTCAGAAACCGAAGCGCTTCAATTCCTCAAACCGGAAGCACAACGGGTTCTTCGACAGGAACAAGCCGAGGATAAGCGACCGCTCCACGACGCGGACCTGGCGATGATCTTGCACTCATTTGACCGATCCTCCGACATGGGCTCCGGTCGCACCGATGGCGATCGCACCGACGCCGGTCATCATGCCGGCGTTTCTCTCGGCTTTGGCGTTCATTTCTGACATGGACTTCGGGAAACGCCACCGGCGCCTGGCAGGCATCGCGCTGACCCTGGTGGCCCTGGCCGGCCCGATATCTTTCACCCGAGCCGCCTCCACCGACGACACGACGGCGGTTTTGTCCTATCAGAAGCTCGATGATTTTTTCCAGGGATCGGCAGCCATCGACCAGCAGAAACTGTCTGTGCAAATGTTTGTCTGCTCCACCAACCGGGCGCTCCAGGCTTCAAATCTTACCCTGACCGTCCGGGCCCGTCGCGGATCGCTTCCGCTGACGATCACTACCAACGGCCAGATAGTGGTCTTCCCCCATGAAAAAGATCTGGTCGCCGAAAATCCACCCGTCGTTTCCAACCAGCCAAAAGGTTCGCTCTACCTTTTCGTCAAGATCTTCATCCCATTGCACGACGCCAGGACGTTTTCCTGTTCCCGGCTCGCGGATGGCGTTTTGGAACTGAACAAATTGATCAAAACGCAGGCCGGAATGTTGTCGCCGCTGGCGCCGAAAGGGAAGAGCGTGACGTTTTATTTCCGCAAAAAAGACGCGGGCAAAGCCACGGTGTCGATCGTGAGTCCCCGGGGAACGAAAGTGCTTACCGCCGATACCAACGGCCTGGTCAGGTTAACGCTCGAACCATCACTTATCGCCGAAAACCCGGAGATCCATTTGTCGGAAAGCGCATTGGTCGCGCCGGATATGCCGTAGAGCCGGCATTTCATTGACTCCCCGCCGCCGGCGCACGACCATCATTGCGATGAGTGTCTTTCCCGTCAGCCCGGAAAAAGAATCGCAATTGGCCCGGCGCATGGCCGAACTCGGCGTCCGCGAAGCCGACATCGAGGAATCGTTTGTGCGCTCCGGCGGCCATGGCGGCCAGAACGTCAATAAGACATCCACCTGCGTCATGTTGTTGCATCGTCCCACCGGCCTCCAGGTCAAATGCCAGGAGACCCGGCAGCAGGGCCTCAACCGCTTCCTCGCCCGCCGCCTGTTGCTGGACAAGATCGAAGAGCGGCAAAAAGGATTCGTCGCCGCCCGTCGCGCCGAGATCGAAAAGATCCGGCGCCAGAAACGCAAACGATCGCGTCGCGCCAAAGAACGGATGCTCGCCGGCAAAGCCCGACAGTCGGACAAGAAAGATCTGCGCAGGCGGATCAGCGACTGAGCGGATTCCGGAACGCCGGACAACTACTGCATACCGCCGTTGGTGGCCGGGGCCGCATTCGTTTCCGCCGGGGCCGCAACCTTCATCGTCTTCATGTAATCGATCATCGCCTTGATCTCTTCATCCGGCAGTTTGTAGCCCATCACGATTTCGCCATCGCGTTTGATACCGTTCTTCACCGCCTTGAACGCGTCTTCGTCGTCGAACGTGCTCCAGACATCGGCCTGGGTGAAATCACGGACCTCCAACTTTTTCCCCATCTTGGTCTGGCCCTTGCCGTCGTTACCATGACATTTCACACAATTGGCCGCGTAAAGCGCCTTGCCGTCCGCGCCGATCGCAGGGATCGCCATAAAAAGCATCAATGCCGCCGGGATCATGATCAGGGATTTTTTCATGGCATCCATACAGCCAAACCGGCGTCCGCCGCGCAATCATTAATTGCAGCACCAAACCGGATGTCGGGTAGCGCCTTGATCCGGCAGCCCATCGCTGCAGCAAGGCGGCGGCGCGACAACGCCGCCCTGCCAAATTGAAGCTGTACCGGAGGTTGAATCGACTCGACAAACCCGTCCCTGCGCCGTATTCACGCATCAGCTCGAACCCATGAAAAAACCCGTCGTCATCCCCTCGCCCAACCGGTCTGGCGGAAAATCCTGACCTGATGAACGGCCTCTATTTTGCCATGCGCGGCCTCATCCGGCTGGCCGTCGGCATCTATTTCCGCCGGATCGAACGCTTCCATCCCGAACGGGTCGGTCCCGACGGCCCCGTCCTGATCGTCTCCAACCATCCCAGTTCGCTGAACGATTCTTTCATCATCGGCGCCTCGCTCGATCGCCGGGTCAATTTCGTCGCGACCGTGCAGCTTTTCCGGTTCGCTCCGCTCAAATGGTTGCTCAGCCATTGCGGCGTCATCCCGATCAACCGCGTCCAGGACAATGCCAAAGCGATGCGCAGCGTCATGGACACGTTCGAAGCCTGCTTTCGCGTGCTCGAACGAGGCGAAGCGGTCGCGATCTTTCCCGAAGGCATCACCCACGACGATCCGCAATTGAAAGAGGTCAAAAGCGGCGCCGCCCGCATGGCACTGGAACTGGAACATCGACACGCCGGCCGCCTCGGCCTGCGCATCGTTCCCGTCGGTCTCACGTTCTCCGCCAAAGAGATCTATCGCAGCGATGCCCTGGTGCATTTCGGCGAACCCATCCGCGTCGCGGATTTCCTCGGCGGCTACGCGACCGACGAACGGAAGGAATGTATCCGCCGCCTGACGCATGAGATCGAGACCCGCATCCAAAATCTCATCGTCCATCTGCCGGACCTGGAACATCAACGCGTGGTCGACGCGGTCCGGCGCCTTTATCTCGAGCGATTGCGGATCGGGAACCGGATCATCGGGGAACCGATGTCGCGCCAGGCCGGCGACCTGCTCCTGGGCCAGGCCATCGCACGCGCGGTCGAGATCGCTTTCAAAGAATATCCCGATCGCGCCGTCGCCTTCGCCGCGAAGCTGGACCTTTACGAACGCTGGTTGAAACGATTGAAGATCGCGGATGAAACCCTCGCCGGATTTCCCGGCCATCGCTGGCTGGCCATAACGTTATGGCGCGGTTCGCTCGCGATCGCGGGCGCGCCGATCGCCGCCTACGGGTGGATCCATCGTTTCCTCCCCGTCCGTATCGTCCGTTACGCGGTGACGTTCACCGAAAGATCCAAACGCAAAGCGCAGACCCCGCACGCCAAAATGATCGGCGGCATCGTCGCCTTCCTTCCCTGTTATGCCGCTTACATCGCCGTCTTCCACCACTTCTTCGGCTGGCCGGCAAGCCTGTGGTACGGATTGTCGCTGCCGGTGACCGGACAGATCGCGCATCATTATCTCCGCAACCTGCGACGGCTCGGCGCCGCGTTGCGCGACACCACCATCCTGCTGCGGGCTCCGTTCGCCACAAAACGATTGCTGAAACGACGTCTGGAATTGATCGCCGAGATCGAGGCGTTACGACCTGAATTGCGGTCACACCTGGTTCCGGCAGGGACAACGGGATGAGCGCCCGTTCACGATCTGGCCGCCGCTTCGTGGATCTCCCGCAACTTGTTGTCGACGATCACCGTCAATGATCTCCCGTTGATGGAATAATTGGGGAATTCTTCGGGGCGGATAGTGCGGGTTCGCCCGGTCAGGAACGCCAGGATCGAATCATTGAATTGCTCGACGAACAACGTGGAGGAATCCTTTAAAACCAGGGTAAACCACGTGGTTCCTTCCGGTCGGTTGATGGCGTCAAGATAGAACCGGTTTGCCTTCTGGAACATGCTTCATTGTCCTCCGATGGTATAGGGCGGGTATAGGGTGTCCACCCCATACATAAAACCTCGGATTACAGGGATACTGCTCCCGCTGTTCGATTAGGGTTGGCAGAGAGGTTTTGCTCGCGGCGCGGCACGGACAGCCCCCCAAGTAACCGCGCTGCCCTTCTGAGCGCCTGGATGAAGGCGTTTAAACCTCGTCATCACTTAAGGCCGGACACCCGTCCGGCCTTTTTTTATGTCCGCGATGGCTTGCTCCTTGTTGATGCCCTACGAAGAAACCCTGGCCGGCGGTCCGTTGGCACTGACTTTTTGCTGGTTTTAAGTGTCGGTTGTTTTTATAACCTGTTTATGGTCAAGAACTGCCCAGGGGTTGGAGCCACCCGCTTTTCGGGGCACACTTCCTCCGGGGCGTGTCGCTTCGCCCGGCTCGCGGCCTGTCTCTCCCTCTTCTGGCCGTTGACCGCATCGGCAGCACCCGCCACGGCTTCGCCGCCGCCCCTGCTGTTTCTCGGTGATAAAGATTATCCGCCCGTCGCCTATCTCGATAACGGCGTTGCCCGCGGCATGGACGTCGACCTGGCCAATGCTCTCGGCGCCCCCCTGCACCGGCCGGTCCGGGTCGAACTGATGGATTGGAACCTGGCCCAGCAAAAGGTGCTCAACGGCCAGGCTGACGGCTTGATCGGCCTCAGCATCTCGCCTGAACGCCAAAAGGTCTTTGATTTCGCCGCGCCGACCTTCAGCCGCGAATTCGGCCTGATCATCCGCGCCCGCGATGTGACGATCCATGGCGTCGCCGACCTGGCCGGAAAACGTGTCGGCATGACGGAAGGCGGTTACCCGCGAAGTTTTTTCACAAATCAACGCCGGATCAATATCGTCCTGATCAACAATTACCAGGACGGATTCAATCGTCTCCTGAATGGCTCGATCGACGCCATGGCCGCTGACCTCTGGGTCGCCGCCTACGATATCGAAAAATACCACATCCACGGCGTGATCATCACCGGCAAACCGTTCGCGACGACACAGGAAGCCATCGCCGTCCGCAAAGGAAATCTTCCCCTGCTCGCGGAGATCAACCGCGCCACGGCGGCCCTGAAGACCGATGGCTCGATCGCACGCATCCAGGATGATTGGCGCCCCCAGGAGATCCTGTTCGCATCGCGCGAACATGTACGGAACATGTTCCTCGCCGGCGGCAGCATCGTCCTGGCCCTCGTCGTCGGCGCCCTCGGCCTGTGGATCGCCACGTTGAAACGCCAGATGCGCCTGCGTCGCAAGACGGAACTGGCGCTGAAGGATAGCGAAGAACGCTGGCGCAATCTCACCGAAGCCGCGTTCGAAGGCATTTGCATCAGCGAGAACGGCGCCATCCTCGACGTGAACCAGCAATTCCTCGCGATGTTCGGCTACTCCAGCCGTGACGAAGTCCTCGGAAAGAAAATCGTCGAGGTCGTCGCCCCGGAATCGCGAGCCGTCGTCGCCGAATCCATCCGCGCCGGACGCGAAGAGATCTATGAACACCGGTTGTTGCGCAAGGACGGCACGTCGTTCATCGCCGAAGCCCGCGCCAAAATGGTCCGCACCGCCGGACGCACGCGCCGGATGACGGCGTTGCGCGACATCACGGATTATCGCCAGGTCACCGAGTTGAACAACATGCAGATCCAGGTGCTCGAGATGATCACGAGCGACCGGCCGATGGCCAAAACCCTTGATGTCCTGTTGCGGATGATCGAATCGCAGGCGCCTGAGATGTTGTGTTCCATCCTCCTGATCGAAACCGACGGCGTCCGCGTTCGCCATGTCGCGAGCCCGTCGTTGCCCGCGGAATATGTGCGGTCGATCGATGGCCTCTCGATCGGTCCCTGCGCCGGCTCCTGCGGCACCGCCGCCCATCGTCGCGAACCCGTCTTCGTCGCCGACATCGAAACCGATCCGCTATGGGTCGATTACAAACATTTCGCCCTGCCCCATGGCCTCCGGGCCTGCTGGTCCACCCCGATCTTCGATCCCCAGCGCACGGTCGTCGGCATCTTCGGCATCTATTACCGGAAACCCGGCCTGCCGGAAACGCGGCATCTCAAGCTGGTCGATGTCGCGACCCATACCGCCGCCGTCTGCATCGCCAAACATCGGATGGACGAAGCGCTCCATGAGTCGGAAGAAAAATTTTCCAAGGCGTTCCGCACCAGCCCCGATGTCATGTCCATCACCGACCTGGAAACCGGCCGTTACCTCGAAGTGAACGATGCGCATGAAAAAACATTCGGCTTCACCCGCGAAGAGGCCGTGGGACATTCGCCGGCGGAACTGGGTATCTATGTCGATTCCTCGGCCCGGGCGGGCATGATCGAAACGCTCAAGCAACACGGGCGCTTCACGGATTTGGAGATCCAGACCAGGGCGCGCGACGGCCGGGTGTTGACCGTGTTGCACAGCGCCGAATTGATCGAACTCGGCGGCCGCCAATGCGTCCTGCGCGTCTCACACGACATCACCGGCCGCAAACAGGCCGAGACCGAACGCGCCGAGGCCGTCGCCCGCGAACAACAGGCCCGCATCGATTACACCCTTCAGCTCATCGCCTCGCAGGAAGCGGAACGCGCGCGCATCGCCGGCGAATTGCACGACAGCCTCGGCCAAAGCCTGTCGCTCATCAAGAATCGGGCGCAACTCGCCCTGCTTGAACAAAATCTCTCCGCGCCGGCACGGGAACAGCTCGAAGCGATCTCCGACACCACCGCCCACGCCATCAATGAGGTGCGCCAGATCTCCCGCGACCTTCACCCCTACCAGCTCGACCACCTCGGCCTGACCCGCGCGCTGGAAGCGCTCGTCGACAGCGCCGATGAAGCCAGCGACATCCGGTTCAACAAAAAACTCGATGCCATCGACAACGCGTTTTCACGCGATGCCGCCACCAACCTCTATCGCATCGTCCAGGAAGGCACCACCAACATCCTGAAATATTCCCGCGCCCGGAACGCGCGCGTCATCCTCGAACGCGACGTTCATGACGTGCAATTGACCATCGAAGACGACGGCTGCGGTTTCGAGACCGGCGCGCGCGCCAAGGGGATGGGCCTCAAGAACATCGCCGAACGCACGCGCATGCTCGGCGGCGGATTGAAACTGGATTCCGCCCCCGGCCAGGGCACACGCATCAAGATTACCATTCCCATTTCCGCCGAAGCGGAGTAAAAGAAGGCGGGCCCCGCCTGGGCGCGGCTCTTCACATGGCAGATCGCATCAAAGTCCTGATCGTCGATGACCATCCGCTTTTTCGCGAAGGGTTGCGCCAGGTCATCGCCGCCGATGCCCGGTTCGAACTGGCCGGCGACGCCGGCGATGGCGAGACCGGTCTCCGCCTCATCCAGGAAAAAAAACCCGACCTCGCCATCCTCGATGTCAACCTGCCGGGATTGAACGGCCTGGAGATCGCCCAAAAACTCCACGACAAACGGTCGCCCACCCGGCTCGTCATCCTGACGATGCTCAAGGAAGAAGACGTGTTCAACCGCGCGCTCGACCTCGGGGTCAAAGGTTTTGTCCTCAAGGAGAACGCCGTCGAAGAGATCCTGCGCGCCCTGGTTTCCGTCGCCGCCGGCGATCATTACCTCAGCTCGTCCATCTCCGGCTATCTCGTCCGCCGCCGCAGTCGCTCGGAATCATTGACCCGGCAGAAGCCCGGCCTGGATGACCTGACCAAAGCGGAACGGCGCATCCTGAAATTGATCTCGATGAAGAAGACCAGCCGGGAAATCGCCGCGGAATTGTTCATCAGTCCCCGCACCGTCGAAGCTCACCGCGCCAATATCTGCTCCAAACTCAACCTCCACGGAAGCCACAGCCTCCTGCAATTCGCCCTCGAAAACCGCTCCGCTCTCTGAGCCCGGTCCAAAGGCCGTTCAAGCTCCGCTTTTCCATAGGTGGTCCTACGTAGAAAAAATAGCGACCCTTACTTAGACCAAATTACCGGTGCCCGACAATGACGCATTGTCCCGCTTTCAGTCATAGTCATCGCCGATATGAGCACCCGGTTATTGATCGTGGACGACCACGCGAACACGCGTGAGTTGATCCGAAAGTTTTTGGCGCTGCCCGGCGTCACCATCCTCGAATGCGTTTCGGGCGAAGAGGCCGTCGCCTGCGCCCGCGATTTCAAACCGGATTGGGTCACCATGGACGTCGACATGCCCGGGCTCGACGGTTTTGAATCGACGAAAGCCCTCAAGCAGGCCTACCCCGAAGCCCGCGTCATGATCGTCACGTCCTTCAACGAACCGGCATTCCGCAATCGGGCCCGCTCCGTCGGCGCCATCGGCTACATCCTCAAGGAAAACATCCTGGCGCTGCGCGTCATGCTGGAAAGCGAAGCGCGCAACATCCAACCACCTTTGGCAGTCCCGGGCGGCATCCTGCCGTCCGTCCGATGAGCAACGCCAAACACCGCATCCTGGTCCTCGATGATGATCCGGCCATGCGGGACCTGTCACCCCTGTTCACCGCCCACGGCTGCGTCGTCGCTTACGCCAAGTCCGGCCTGGACGCCATCAACCGTTTCGAGCAACAACCATTCGACCTGGTCGTCATCGAACTCCTGCTGGATCATCACGACGGCTTTGACACGTTCGTGCGACTTCACAGCAGCGGTTCGGCGCCGAAGATCATCGTCACGACCCGGGCCGACGACCGCCGGGCCGAGATCTACCTGAAGATCGCCACGCGACTGGGCGCGGATGAAGCCATGTCCAAACCGTTTACACCGGATCAATTGCTCGCCGCCATCCAACGCATCCTCGGCCGGCAACCACCCGGTTCGATTTGATGAAACCATGTGACGCTGAATACTTTAAGTGTCGTCGATGATTTTACGGTTCTCTGGCACAGGAGATGCAGTTATCGTCCTGCCATGAACATCAAATCCCCAGTACTGTTCCTTGTCCTTTCCGCTGTCGTCGCCGGATGTTCCTCACCCAGGATCCACACGACCGCTCCCAACGGCAGTTCGCCGGCCAGGGCCAATGCGCGGCATGCGGCTATAAACGACAGTGATTCTGATCGCAAAGCCTGGAATTACGGCAACAACGTCCTGTGGGTGTATCTGCCGGCCGATGGCAAGATCGTCCCGGACGACCAGGATAGTGACGGCTGGATGCGTGCGAAGTTCGCGTGGTGGCGCGGCGTGCCGGGGAAATTCACGATCACCGGCCATCGCCTTGACGGCAAAGCCCCGCCGCTGCGTTCCAAAGCCGGCGAGTTCGCCGACTTCGGCCTGACGCCCGGCTATCTGTATTTCCCGACGCCCGGCTACTGGGAGATCACCGGCCAGATCGAAGGCCGCCCCCCGCTGACCTTCATCGTCTATTGCCAGAAATTCAAAGAATAACGAATCGTCCCACCGACCGACACTCTGGTCTTTTGCTGAAAGCAGACTGGCATAATTTTATGTCGCATATGCGACATAAAATTATGCCACCCGTGATAGCGTACAATTCCCATTGCCAACGGGCTTGAACCCGTGCGATAGTGCGGCCACTGGAATATCTAATGAGAATTTTTGTCATGATTTTATTGGTCGCCGCTTTCGTCGCGGCCACCACTCCCTGTCGCGCTGAGAGCACCGTCTCCTTGCCGGTCGCCCGGCCGGCGGCGGTCATGCCTCATTTCATCACCCGCGGCACCCCGTTGACCGCCCAGGAAGTGGCGCACCTCAACCAACGTGTCGTCGTCCTCGGCCATATCAGCCTGGATGCCGGCGGCGACGGCGATGATGATATCCCTAAAGCGGATGCGATTTTTATGGGCGTGGTGATCATCGCCCTCATCGGCGGCCTGATTTATATCGCGGTGCTGGAATCGCAACAGACCGCGAAACTGTTCTGAACGACGGTGTGAACCGTTTCCTTTTCATCTTCATCGCATCCCTGGTCATCGGTTTGAGTGGATGCACCAGTCCGGAACAATTCAAAGGCGTCGAGATCGGCGAATCGCCGACGCTCATCACCAGCGTCCCGCCCCTGCTCCAGACGAAAGACGTTTCCTGCGGTCCCACCTGCGTCGCCGCGGTCACGGCCTATTGGGGAAAGGATTACTCCGGCCTGATCACCGCTTCGCAACCATATTACGCCGAAGATTTCACCGTCATGGATCTCACGAACCTCGTCCAACATCTTGGCCTGAAATCGTTCATCTATTCCGGGTCGATGCATGACCTGGAAGAAAACATCCAGAACGGCCGGCCCATGATCGTGTTGATCCCCAAGCCGGACTACGAATACCACACGCCGGTCACCTTCAACGGCATGCAGATCAACGGACTGTTGCAGGACCTCGGCCCCAAGTACTCGCACTGGGTGATCATCATCGGTTACACGCCCACGAAGATCATCCTCCAGGACCCGGCCGCCGGACGGATGATGGTGTCGCGCTCCAAATTCGCGGCCTGGTGGGCCGCCAAACGCCGCACCTCCCTGCTGGTCACACCGTGATCGATGACAACGGTTCGACGCTGAAAATAAAAACCCGGCAGCCGGATCAGGGCTGCCGGGAATCTTACTACCGTCGACCCATTATTGGGGTGTCAATTTGATGTAATCGATGGCGATGTTGTAACCGCTGCTGGAGCTGTTCTTGCCGGTGACGAGGAACTTGACCCACTTGTCACTGGTCGAGCCAATGGTCCAGGTGCCGATGGTGACCTCGGTGAACTGGCTTGTTCCGTAAAGGTCGACCGGCGAACCGATATCGGACGGGGTCGATCCCGCCTTGTTCACCTGCGTCTGCACGATGCCGCGGTTGGTGTTCTTCTTCACGCCGATGGAGAGCGTATAAGTGCCGGGGGCGATATTGGGAACGGTGAACTGGACATAATCGCCGACCGCGCCGGAAAAATACTGGACATAGGCGCCGTTGCTGCCGCCGTCGGTGTTGGTCGCGATCGTGTCGCCGGTATCATCTGAAACGGCGAGGTCTTCGGCCTCAAACTTGCCGCCGTTGTTGCCGGTGCTGACGTTGGTGGTCCCGCCCTGGAAAAATTTCACATTGTTCCAGACGGTCTTGGTCGATGCGTTGAACGTGCCATAGAGACCGTATTTGAAGTTGTAACTGCCGGTATAGGATGAACCGGCATCGGCGCCTTCCCATTTTTTCACGCCGTTGATGTAGATGTAGATCATGCCTTTGACCGTGTCATGGATCACATTCACCCGCGCCGTGATGCCGCTGAACATGTTCGTGATCAGGTTGATGCTGGTGTTCCGGGTCACGACCAGGCTGCCGTTCATGCGACCGTAGCCCTTGATCATGCAGATCGGCCCGCCGCTGCCGCCGCCAAAATCCTGCACCACGCTTTGCTGGCTGATGCCGGGGAAAAGGTTCAGGTAACCCTCGAACTGCACTGTGCCGGTGTTGAAATGATGGCTGGTGTCATGCTCGATCCGGTTGGAATCGGACGTCGTCAGCCCGAAGGTCTCCGTCGACCCGCTGAGCGTATAAAAACACGACGGCAGGCTGAAGCTGGACACGCTGTGCTGATGATGGGCATCCGCCACCTCATAATCGATGAAGTCGCTGCTCAGGCTGAACGGCGACCAGCCGCTGCCGATCTGCGCGTGCATTGGGGACGCGACCAAAAATGCCGCCGCGGTCAGTCCGCCGAGGATGATTGATCTGGTTCTGGGGATGGTTTGTTTCATAACGATGGTTGGGTTGTCGATGGTTCGATCCCCCGGGGCACGGATGAACGCAGTCGGGTGTGATGCATACGCTCCGGGGACATGCGGCGACACTATCATCTGGTTGAGAGCCGTGAATCACATGAACTAGTGATTTTGCCCTCACATGAAAGTACGATGGGCGCGCCCAGCCATCCGTGTTAAGTTGGCACCCGCGTATTATTTCCACCGGCGCAAGCTTATGAAAATGCAGCACTGGCTTTTCCTGTCGGCGTCATTGAACCTTGTCATGATCGTGGGCTTTTTCAGCCGACAACCTGCCTCCATCCCGGTTTCTTCCGGTCCCACCGGCCATGCGACCGCGTCATCCGCGGCGTCTCTGCCGGCGGCACGGAACGTCACCGTTCCTGCCGTTTCCTGGATGCAGGCCATGCGCGAAGCCGGGATCTCGGAACAACGCCTGGGCGAGATCGCGGCGGCCGATTTTGAAAGCCGCTGGCAACAGCGCCTGCTCGAAGCACAACGCCGATACAATCACGGTGAATTGACCGATAACGCCCTGGCTCTTTTGCGGCTGGAGCATGATGCGGAGGAAGAAGCTGACCTGCGCGCCACGCTGGGTCCCGATGGCTATGCCCGCTGGGACCATGAGAACACCCTGCGCGCCTTCGACCGCTCGAAATTGAACCTGTCGCCGAACGACACGGAGAGCTTGTATAAATTATGCAAAGAACTCCAGCGCCAGCAGCGCGATTCCGAAAGGGCGCGCCTGGAAGGGACGATGGATGAAGGCGATGCCGATCGCAAAGCCGGCGACGCCCAAAGCCAATACGACCAACAGTTGAAAGCCCTGCTCGGGAACGACCGTTATGCGGCCGTGCAAAAAGACAACGATCCGGGCTCCGGCGGCCTGCGTCGGCAATTGCTGGCATTGAACGTCACGCCCGACCAGGTCTCGGCGGCGCTCCAGGCCCAACAAAAGATCGATGACCAGCGCGCGAAACTGGACGATACCTTCCATGCGGGCCAGGTCAGCGGGCCGGACTATGATCAACAGGTCAAAGCGCTCGACGATGCCCGCGCCGAAGCTCTCCAGAAGGCGCTCGGCCCGGAAACGTACGCCGAATTCCAGAACGACCAGGACACACGTTACCAGACCTTGAAACAATACGGCACCGTCTGGGGACTGACCGACACCGATGTCAAAACCCTTTTCAACACGATCCAGGATTACGACAAGAACATCCGTGATTACCAGGCCCGGGCCCGCGCGACCGAGGCGCAAGGCCGGGTGGTCGATTGGAACGGCGTCCAGGAGGCGTTACATGGTTATTCACGGCAAACCGAATCGGCGCTGCAAAAAGCCCTCGGCGCGCCGCTGGTCATCAAACTGCAACAACACAACGTCCTGGGCTTCGACACGGAGTAGCCTTACCGGAAAGGCACCGACGCCAACATCGTGTGCCGCGCGCCGTCCGGCAACAACTCGCTCCGCCTCAATCCAACGGCGTCCCCGAAAGAGCTCGACCCTGCGGATCCTGTCCCAAATATCTATTCAACTTGAAACTTTGTACCTGAAACTTGAAACTGCCGCATGCCGTCGCCTGCCGACTACCACATGCACACCCCGCTCTGCCGTCATGCTGTCGGCGAGCCGGATGATTATGCCCGGCACGCCGTCAGCCTCGGCCTGACGGAGATCGGTTTCTCCGATCATTCGCCCATGGCGCGCGATGATTTCGATAATTGGCGGATGAACCTGTCGCAACTGGATGAATACGTCGAAAAAGTCCGGCGCGCCCGAAAGAATTTTCCGCAATTGACCATCCGCCTGGCGCTCGAAGTCGATTACCTGCCCGGGCATGAAGACTGGATCCGCGACCTCGCCGGCCGGCATCCCTGGGATTATTTCATCGGCTCGGTGCATTATGTCTCCGAATCCTGGGCGATCGACGACCCGCAAAAGCTGTCGGAATGGAAACATCGCGATTCGTTCGAAGTCTGGCAGGTCTATTTTGAGCGCCTCACCCGGGCGGCGGAATCAACATTATTCGAGATCATCGGGCATGCCGATCTGCCTAAAAAATTCGGGCACAAACCGCCGGCGAACTGGGCGTCGCTTTATGAACCGTTCCTGGCGGCGGCAAAAAAGACCGGCACCGCGATCGAACTGAACACGGCCGGCCTGCGCAAGGATTGCAAGGAGATCTATCCGCATCGGGATCTGCTCGCCGCGGCGTTCAAGCATGGCGTCCCGATCACGTTCGGTTCCGACGCGCACGCGCCGGGGGAAGTCGGGATGGATTTCGCCGAAGCGATCCGGTTGGCACGATCCGTCGGCTACCAGGAATGCTGCCGGTTCGATGAACGGAAACGTCGGCTGGTGAAATTTTGATCATGCCCGCACCGCTGACACAAAATCAGCTTCGCGTTGGGATCGGGGTCGTGCTGACGGTCATCACGCTCGCCGTTTACTGGCCCGCCGGGCATTACCCATTCATCAGCATCGACGACCCGCAATACGTCGTAAAAAACCCTCACGTCAACGCCGGCGTCACAGAGTCCGGCATTCTCTGGGCGTTCAAGAACGGCGAGGTCGCCAACTGGCATCCGTTGACCTGGATCTCGCACATGGTCGATTGCCAGCTTTTCGGCCTTCGCGCCGGCCCCCAACACCTGGTCAACATCCTGTTCCACGCGGCCAACACCGTGTTGTTGTTTCTCCTGCTCAACCGTTTGACCGGCGCTCTCTGGCGCAGCGCCCTGGTCGCCGCCCTGTTCGCCTGGCATCCCACCCACGTCGAATCCGTCGCCTGGATCGCCGAACGCAAAGATGTCCTGAGCGCGTTTTTCTTCCTGCTCACGCTGTTCGCCTATGCCCGCTTCACCCGGAGTGCGGAACATCCGGGTTCCCATCGTCCATCGGCCATCTGCTATCTGCTGGCTTTGCTCTTCTTCACCTGCGGCCTGATGTCCAAACCGATGGTCGTCACCCTGCCCTTCGTGTTGTTGCTGTTGGATTTTTGGCCGCTCGATCGGTTCCGGGGTCCGGGGTCCGGGGTCAAGGTCCGAAGCCTGCTGGTTGAAAAAATTCCATTCTTTGCGTTGGCTGCCGTCGTGAGCGCGATCACTTTTTTTGTGCAGAAAAATGCCGGCGCCACATGGACGTTGAGTTCGCTCCCGATCCCCGTCCGCATCGCAAACGCCCTGCTCGCCTATGTCAGGTACATCGCCAAAACCGTTTGGCCGTCCGACCTGGCGTTCATCTATCCGTACCTGGAACATTGGCCGATGGTTTTGGTGGCGGGCGCGGCGATACTCCTTCTCCTGTGTTCTGCGTCGGTGATCATGCGCGCAAAACAAAGACCGTACCTGTTGACCGGGTGGTTTTGGTTCCTCGGCACCCTGGTCCCCGTGATCGGTTTCGTCCAGGTCGGCGCCGCCTCGATGGCCGACCGGTACCTGTATCTCCCCGGCATCGGGTTGTACATCATCGTCGCCTGGGGATTGAACGATCTCCTGGAGCGGGCACAGAACAAAAGGATGCTCGCCGGTGTCATCGGAAGCACGGCCCTCGCCGGCTGCCTGGCCGTCACCTCGATCCAGCTTGTTTATTGGCAAAACAGCATCGCGCTCTTGAAACATACGGTCGAAATCACGACCGACAATTACACGGCCTGCGCTTATCTTGGCGGGGCGCTGGAAGAGGCGGGCCAAAAGGACGCCGCCCGGGAGTTTTATATGGAGTCGGTCCGGATCGAAGGCCATTTTCCGTTGTCACGCTTTGCCCTGGGCAAGTTGCTGCTGGAAGACGGACGGTTCGAAGCGGCCCGCAGTCATCTGGCCGAAGCGGCCCGCATGGTACCCGACGACGGCGCCATCCGTTATTATCTCGGGCTGGCGCTTTCCG
>Ga0070690_100000601_pt1 | contig 18184 bp, 20 predicted proteins | sample KBSS33HmetaG_FD_64671 | JGI IMG/M metagenome (GOLD analysis project Ga0070690, IMG submission 64671) | Switchgrass rhizosphere microbial communities from Kellogg Biological Station, Michigan, USA - KBS S3-3H metaG | ecosystem: Host-associated > Plants > Roots > Rhizosphere ... | reverse complement strand
TGCGGACATCCTGTTTCGAGTCCATGCCACCGAGATGCGTGACATCCAGAAATTTCTCGTCGATCTCCAGAACAGCGCCTTCGGAAAACAGATGAAGGTCGCCGGGATCATGCACGGGTTCACCAAGAAGGCCAATTACGTGCCGGGCTTTCCTGATGAGATGAAGGCTGAGCTCAAGGCGGCGAGCGATCCGGGGGCGAAACCCTATGTCGTTGTGATTCCCATTCGAAAGAGCGCCGATTGGTGGGCCTTGGATCAGGACACCAGAGCGGCGATGATGAAGGAGCATACTGAGGCGGCCTTGCCGTATCATAAGACGGTCAAGCGCAAACTCTATCATTCGACGGGACTCGACGATGTGGATTTCATCACGTATTTCGAAACCTCCAAGCTCGACGACTTCCATAGCCTCATCTTGTCGCTGGAAAAAGTGAAAGAGTTTCAATACACGAGACGGTTTGGTCATCCGACTTGGCTCGGGACGGCCAAGGGACTCGACGACCTCATCGAAATTTTGGCGCAATAGTAGGCTCGGAACACCGGAGAACACCATGGCGGCAGGCACGCTCATTTACGAAGGCAAGGCCAAGAAGATCTTCACCACAGGACAGCCCGATGAGGTGCTTCAATACTTCAAGGACGACGCTACCGCGTTCAACGCGCAGAAGCGGGGCACCATCGTGGAAAAGGGGATCATCAACAACAAGGTCTCCGAGCGATTGTTCCGGCTGCTGGAGCAGAGCGGTGTCCCCACGCATTTCGTCGAGCGGAAGAGCGATCGGGAAATGCTCACGAAAAAAGTTACGATCATTCCCGTGGAAGTCGTGGTGCGTAATGTGATCGCGGGGAGCCTGGCCAAGCGGTTGGGCCTGAAGGAAGGGGAGGCCATCCAACCGCCCATCGTCGAGTGGTATTACAAGAACGACGCATTGGGTGATCCGTTGATCGCAGATGACCATGTACGTCTCCTGAAGCTGGCGACGCCCGCGCAGTTGACGGAAATTAAAGGACTCGCATTAAACGTAAATAGCGTCTTGCAGCCGTTCTTTGCCGAACGCCGAATGATCCTGGTGGATTTCAAACTGGAGTTCGGCATACACAACGGCCGGCTGATTCTGGCCGACGAGATTTCACCTGATACCTGCCGGTTCTGGGACGCGGGGACAAGGGAGTCGATGGACAAGGATCGGTTTCGGAAGGATTTGGGAAAGATCGAAGAGGCGTATCAAGAGGTGTTACGGAGAGTGTGCGGATGAGATGCGCGGAGTCATGTTGGCCATTCGCTTCACAGCCTCACGGAGCGACCCTTTCGGACTCGGCCTGGCGGACCCCTTCGGAAATTCCCTCGCGGACTCGGTCAGTTTCCGCCTTCCTTCCAGGCCGAGTCTCGATGGGGCCCCGCTCCTTCCGGCAAGTTCGCTCATGGCAACATGACCTCGCTTGAAAAGGTTGCCGAATTCTTTTGGGAGGAGCGAAGAAAAGAGAAATGCTGAAGGCGTTTTTGAATTACGGACTGGTCGCGGCGGTGTTGGTGTGGGCGGGGGTCGTCGCTCTGATGGCCTATCGATTGGATGACTCGCCGTGGCGGTGGGCCTTCGCGGCCCTTGCTGTGGGAGGAATCGCGACCGTGGCGGTGATATTGAAAATTCGACGGTACGTCGACGGCTTAACGAAAGCGTCCGGCGAGCAGGGGAGTAAACCGTGAAAGCGAAGATCCATGTCACATTGAAGCAAGGCATTCTCGATCCGCAGGGCAAGGCTATCGAGCATGCGCTCGATTCGCTCGGATTCAAAAATGCCGCCAACGTGAGAGTCGGCAAGTATATGGAATTGGAAGTGAATGAAGCGGATAAAGCGAAGGCTGAAGCTCAGGTGAAATCCATGTGCGAAAAGCTTTTGGCCAACACCATTATTGAGGAATACAGATACGAACTGCAGTAGGCGGGGGAGGAGAGAGTGAAGATCGGCGTGCTCGTGTTTCCGGGGAGCAACTGTGATCACGATTGCCAGCATGTCTTCGCGGACATATTGGGGCAACAGGTCGACATGATTTGGCACAAACAGACGAGTGTCTCGGGGCACGACGCAATAATCGTCCCCGGAGGCTTCTCCTATGGAGATTATCTGCGGACCGGGGCCATCGCCCGCTTTTCGCCGGTGATGAATGCCGTGAAAGAGTTCGCCCAGAACGGTGGACTGGTCATGGGCATCTGTAATGGATTTCAGATTCTGCTCGAAGCCGGCTTGCTTCCCGGCGCGATGCTGAGAAACCGCTCGCTCCATTTTGTCTGTAAGGATGTGCATGTACGCGTGGAAAACGCGGCGACCCCTTTTACCGGCGGATGTAGTCCAGGGCAGGTGCTCAAGATCCCCATCGCCCATGCCGAAGGAAATTACTATACCGATCCCGTGACATTGGCCGCGTTACAAGCGAATGCCCAGGTGGTCTTTCGCTACTGCACACCGGAGGGGAAGGTTACGGCGGAAGCCAACCCTAACGGCTCCCTCGACAACATCGCCGGCATCCGGAATGCCGAAGGGAATGTAGTGGGCATGATGCCGCATCCTGAACGCTCCGCGGAGGAGTTATTGGGGAATGCGGACGGGCGGCTGATCTTCACGTCGATGCTGGAATCGTTGAAGAAGCGGCCGCTGTCAATGGTAGGGGCTGGGTGAGGCCATGGCAGACAAGGACCTATTGATAGAAGATGATCTTGGTGATGCGGACGAAGTAACTCCATTGAACTATGCCATCACAAGATATGGTGCGGGCTACACGGTCAATGCCATTCATGAATAATATTTGTGGCGAAAAGTAGTGCGCATCTGGGACATCTCCCCCAAGAGGCTCTGTCGTAATCATTTGCTCGGGGAGCATCGGGAGCTGCACGCGATCTGGTCGGTATTGGTGAACGGGAAGAAAGGTTATGCGCGTCATCCGGAAACCTTGCGCTGGCGGGGTAAGCTGAAGGCACTGTTTAACCGGCATGATGCGTTGGTTCAGGAAATGTCCGTTCGCGGGTATCGGCATCGAAGCCCCTTGTCGAAGCGGTGGGCGCGTGGCAGCGCCGTTCAACGTGTCTTTCTCGCGACGAAGCACATGCAGCTCCAGATCTTGAGGAACAAGCACTGTCGTTGTGACGTCTAGGAATCCATGAAGACGAATACTGCAGATCTCAAAGAGCTTCTTGCCCAGCACAATCTGACGGAGGACGAATACAAGAAGATCCTCGAGATTTTGGGCCGGGAGCCGAATATCACCGAACTCGGCATGTTCTCGGTCATGTGGTCGGAGCACTGCTCGTACAAGAGCTCGCGCGTGCACTTGAAAAAACTTCCCACCACAGGGCCGCGCGTCGTGCAGGGGCCGGGTGAGAACGCCGGCGCCGTCGACATCGGCGACGGCTTGTGCGTCGTCTTCAAGATGGAATCGCACAACCATCCGTCGTTTATCGAGCCCTATCAGGGGGCGGCGACCGGCGTGGGTGGCATTCTGCGCGACGTGTTTACGATGGGCGCGAGGCCAATTGCCTTGCTCGATTCCCTGCGCTTCGGAGCGCTGGACAGTCCCAAGAACCGCCATCTGATGCGCGGCGTCGTCGCGGGAATTGCTGGCTATGGCAACTGCATGGGCGTGCCGACGGTGGGTGGCGAAGTACGGTTCGACGATATCTATTCGCTCAATCCTCTTGTGAACGCCTTTTGCCTTGGCATTGCACACAAGGACAAGATTTTCCGTGGCACCGCGGCCGGCGTCGGTAACCCCGTGATCTATTTTGGCTCGAAAACCGGTCGGGACGGGATTCACGGCGCGACGATGGCCTCCGACGCCTTCGATGACAAGTCGGAGCAAAAACGGCCGACTGTGCAGGTGGGCGATCCGTTCCAGGAAAAACTGCTTCTGGAAGCCTGCTTGGAATTGATGGCGAGCGATCTGCTGGTGGGTATTCAGGACATGGGGGCGGCAGGCCTGACGAGTTCCTCGTGCGAGATGGCGTCGCGAGCCGGAAACGGTATCGAGCTGGATCTCACCCACGTGCCGCGCCGAGAGCCGGGGATGACGCCCTATGAACTCATGCTGTCTGAATCTCAGGAACGCATGTTGATGGTAGCCAAGGCCGGAAAGGAAGAGGAGTGCATCCGGATTTGTCGGAAGTGGGATCTTGATGTGGCTGTCGTCGGGAGGGTGACAGCGGATGGCCTCTTGCGTGTGCTCGACCAGGGCGGGGTCGTGGCAGAGATTCCCGCGAAAGCCCTGGCCGATGACGGCCCGAGATATGAACGGCCGTATTCGCCTCCCGCCTATCAGGACATGCTGACCAACGTGAATTACGATTCGATTCCGGACGTGAAGGATGCGAATGCGGCGCTGCTGACGTTAGTGTCGAGTCCAACGATTGCCAGCAAGCGATGGGTGTACGAACAATACGACCATATGGTGCGAACCAACACCATGGTCAGACCCGGGTCGGATGCCGCCGTCGTCCGGATCAAAGGAACCAACAAAGCGGTGGCAATGACGGTCGATTGCAATGGCCGGTACTGCCTGCTTCACCCTTACGAGGGCGCCCGGTTAGCGGTGGCGGAGGCAGCCAGAAACCTCGTGTGCTCAGGTGCCGAACCCATCGGTCTGACTGATTGCCTGAATTTCGGGAATCCGGAACGGCCGGACATCATGTGGCAGTTCGTCCTGGCAATCGAAGGTCTCAAGGATGCCTGCGAACATTTGAACATCCCAATCGTCAGCGGGAACGTCAGTTTCTATAATGAGACCAATGGCCTCTCCATTTATCCGACGCCCATGTTAGGAATGGTGGGATTGATCGAGCAGGCGGACCGTGCGATGACCCAGTGGTTCCGGGAGGACGGCGATGCGATTGTCCTGCTGGGCAACTCCCGAGACGATCTCGGAGGCAGCGAATATCTCAAAGTCCTCCAGCACCGGGAACAGGGTTCTCCGCCTCTCTTGAACCTCGAGACCGAGAAGGCTCTGCATGAGTTCGTATTGAAAGTGATCCATGAGGGACTGGTGCAATCTGCGCATGACTGCTCGGACGGGGGACTCGCAGTGGCTTTGGCGGAATGCTGCGTGTCGGGACCGCACGCGGCGCACGGAGCTGTGGTAAAATTAGGGCTCGGTTCGTTGCGGCGCGACGCCCTCTTGTTCGGCGAAAGCCAGTCGCGGATCATCCTCTCGACAAGGCCGGATACGGTGGAATCGTTGTTGACTCGTGCGGCGGCGGCCGGTGTTCCCGCTGCCTCCATCGGCCAGGTGGGCGGAAACCGGTTGGTCATCGACGTCGAACGCGGCCGGCTAAGCGAGGGGTGCCGCGTCGATCTTCCCATCGAGCAGGTGTCAGACCGCTGGGTGCATGCAATTGAAGAACAGTTGAGTCAGGAATAGCGCGAGCCATGCGCAAAGAACTCCCCATTGTTTCACCCGACAAATTTCACGACGAGTGCGCCGTCTTCGGCATCTATGGGCATAAAGAAGCGGCGAATCTGACGTATCTGGGGCTCTATGCGCTGCAGCATCGAGGGCAGGAAGCTTCCGGCATCGTCTCAGCGGACGGGGATCATTTCCACGTGCACAAAGGCATGGGGCTGGTCGCCGATATCTATAACAACCACACCCTCAAGAATCTCACAGGGCCGATGGCCATCGGCCATAACCGGTACTCGACCGCCGGTGGCCATGACCTCAAGAATGTTCAGCCGCTGACGGTGAATTTTGCTTTCGGCAACCTGGCGCTGGCGCATAATGGAAATCTCATCAATGCGCAGATGCTTCGCAATGAACTCGAAGCGTATGGTGCCATTTTCCAGTCCACCTCGGACAGCGAGGTGATCATCCACCTGATCGCCCACTCTCGCGCCGATACCTTGCTCGCCAGGATCATTGACGCCCTCAGTCAGGTGCGGGGAGCATTCTCCGTTGTGCTGCTCACCGACGAGGGCATTATCGCCGCGCGCGATCCGTACGGTTTCAGACCACTCTCGCTCGGGCGGTTGCGGGATACCTCTCTCGTGGCCTCGGAAACCTGTGCGTTCGATCTGCTCGATGCCGAAATCGTCCGCGAGATCGAGCCGGGGGAACTTGTGGTATTGAACGAACAGGGCGTCACGAGTTACAAACCGTTTGCTCCCGTGCAGCCGGCAATGTGCGTGTTCGAATATGTGTACTTTGCGCGGCCAGACAGCAAGATCTTCGGAGCGAACGCGGTCTACGCCACTAGAAAGGCCCTGGGCCGCCAGTTGGCGCAGGAGTCGTGGGTGCCGGCCGATCTCGTGATTCCGGTGCCCGACTCGGGTGTGCCGGCGGCGTTGGGGTATAGCGAAGGCGCCGGCATTCCATTCGAAACCGGTTTGATCAGAAACCATTACGTTGGACGGACGTTCATCGAGCCCGAACAGTCGATACGGCACTTTGGCGTGAAGGTCAAACTCAACGCTGTTCCCGAAGTGCTGCACGGCAAGCGCGTGGTCGTCGTCGACGATTCGCTGGTCCGCGGCACAACCAGCCGAAAAATCGTCAAGATGATCCGTCAGGCCGGTGCCAAAGAAGTCCATATGCGGATCAGTTCGCCGCCGATCGTTTCGCCCTGCTTCTACGGAATCGATACGCCGACGAAAAAGGAGCTGATTGCCTCGAGCCATTCGACAGAGGAGATCCGCAAGTACATCACCGCGGACAGTCTGTCTTACCTGAGCCTCGACGGCATGCTGAAATCCGCTCCAGGCGCCCCCGATCACTACTGCAACGCCTGCTTCACCGAGCGCTATCCGATCTCGTTCACCCGTGCCGAGGAATTCCAGCTCGGACTGTTTGAACGCCCGAGCTAAGGCTCGCGCCCCACGGCTCCGTTGTCCTGCCTCGACGACATGAGCGGCGCCACCGTTCGGCTGCCGTTGCTCCACAAAAAAACTGCATGGTAGGATAGCCAAAATAATCGAATAGGATGCGTCATGTTCACGCGTCCACATCTCCTCATGGAGGTCCTCATGAAACGTCTTCCAATCATCCTTGGTGCCGCGCTGATCCCCGTCCTTTTCGCACATCTCTTGCTCGCCGCGGGATTCTTCAAGGTCGGCGAGAGGGCGCCTTCCTTTGCGTTGAACGCCATCAGCGGCGACCCAGTTTCGTTGGATGCCTATAAGGGAAAGGTCGTGGTCCTGGGGCTCTTTCACATCTGCGACCCCTGCATGATGCAGGGTACCAACCTGCAAAAGGTCTATGAGGCGACGCAAGGAAAGAATGTGGCGGTTGTCGGCGTCAATTCATCCGGTAACTCCAAGAAGGAGGTCGGCGAATTCCTTTCGGCGTTTCCGGTGAAGGTCACCTATCCCTATCTGCTGGATCCCGGCAAGGTCACCGACAAGCTGTATGGCGGCGGCAAATTCATTCCCAATGTGTATGTCATCGACCAGCAGGGCGTGATCCGCTGGCAGCGTGTTGGCAACATGGAACTGGCGGGCGCGGACATCATCATCGCGGAAGTCGACAAGTTGCTGGCGAGCGGTAGCAATAAGATGTGAGGGCTGAGACGGCCCGATGGTCTCTTGTGCTCGCGGAAGGCGGCACACGGGATCAATCGTATTTTCAGCGTGGCGGTGCTCCTTCGCGCACGCACGATAGAGACCAATCGGGCCACGATGTAGAGGGTGAAGAATGGATGAGATGGAAGAGGGAAAACAGAAGTTTCTGGAGCTGGTACAAGGTGTCGACCCACAAGTACAGGTGGTGATCCCTGTCACGCCGTCGAACAGCATGTTTCTGATTTCGCTCACTAAGGGCGCGAATCGAAAATTCATTACGATACCCGAAGACGACATCATCGATCTACCGAACGAACCGAGCATCCTGACGAAAGTCACGAAAACGGTCAAAGATGCCGTCGCCTCGTTGTAAAGCGGTAGCATCGATACGCCACCCATGAAGACACTTCTTCCCGGTATCTGGCAGTGGTCGTGGTTCTCCGAAGAGAAGCAGCTGAATTTCAACGGTCTGTTTCTCACCGTCGGCGAGCACAGGATCGTCATTGATCCGCCTCCCTTGACGGGAGAGGCCAGCGCGTTGATCCGTCGTCAGGGACAACTCGATTACATCATCGTCACCAATCGCGATCACGCCCGGGAGGCGGCCACCTGTCAGGCAGATTTCCGCTGCCAGCTGCAAGTCCCCGAGGCGGATGCGTCCCAGATGGATCTCAAGCCGACCAAGACTTTCAAGGATGGGGAACTGCTGCCCGGCGGCATCTGGGTCATTCGCCTGCAGGATCAGAAATCGCCCGGTGAATCAGCGCTGTTTCTCCAGCAGGGCAGGGGTATCCTCATTGTCGGCGACGCGTTGATCGGGAAGCCGGCCGGTGCGCTTTCGTTGTTGCCCCAGGAGAAATATGCAGATGCCACCAAGGCAAAAGCGGGTCTGCAACGTCTGTTGAAGTATCAATTCGACGCTATCCTGGTCGGGGACGGAACGTCGATTCTCACTGGCGCGAAGGCGGCCGTCGAACGGGCGCTCGCCTAGCGGCAATGGCCAATTGGCTTCACTAACGCTCAAGATATGACACTCAAGAATGGACTGTCAGAGGAATTAAACCGGCAGGGGAACGAGCATTTTGGCCGGGGTCATTACACCGAGGCGTACACCTGTTACGCCAAGGCCCTGGAATGCGATCGGTTGACCGGCGATCAACGGGCGTTGGCGGCGACGCTGGGGAATCTGGGAAATATTTGTGCTGTGAGCGGTCGCCGGGACGCAGCCCAGGTTTACTATCAGGAGGTTCTGGAACTGCAGAAGATCTTCGGCGACGAGAAAGGCATCGGGACTACCCTCGCCAATCTCGGAAATCTGCGTGCCGATGCTGGCGAATGGGAACGCGCCAAGGCTTATTATCTGGAAGCGCTGGATCTGATGATGAAGACGCATGATGAGGCAGCCAAGGCCGTGTTGTATTCCGATCTTGGGCTCATTGCCAGGGAGCAGGGCCAGTTCACGGAGGCGCTCGGCCATTACGAAACGTCGATGCTCTTGATGCGCCGGTTGGGCAACGACGGGGGAGTTGCGGATGCCTGGCGAATGATGGCCAGAACCTTTTTGATGCAACAGCGCTTTGACGACGCCGTCGCCTGCTGCCATACCAGCCAGTCGATTGCAGAACGGGCCTGCGACGAACTCCGGACCGGCGGAGCCCGATATGTACTGGCCGACTGTTATGAAGCGATGGGCCGGCTGCAGGAAGCGGCTCAGCTGCTCGACCGGGTCGTGGAGATGGACCGCAAATATCAGCTGCCGAAGCTGGAAGAGAACACCAAGCGCCTGCACCGTCTTCGGGAACGTCTCTCGAACGAGGCCGCGCGGGCAAGCGCCAGAGAGTTGCACGGATGAGCGAATTGAAATCACCGCACTGGGGGGAAGCGCGCACCACGTTGTCCAAGGCTTTCCCGCAGCTCTACGAACTTGAGCCTGACGGGCCGCTCGCGCTTGACCTCGGGACGGACGGCTGGCTGCTGGAAATCAAGCCGGAAGGCAAGCTTCTCTGCCAGTACGGCATCGCGATGGACGACGTCATGAGTCTCATGTCGGAAGGTACGCCGGAGGATTTGGGGACAGATGAGGTGGCAAAGCAGGCCAAGTACTTCATTCAGCCCGCCGTCTCAAAGTACCGCCCGTTGCTCCTGCAATCAGGGTTTTCCGAGCAGACCGAAATGAACGACGCATATGTGGCGGTGACCTTCGAGCGCGAGGTCGATTTCGAAAATTTGTCGAAAGTCCAGGATCTGATGCGGTGGTGCTGTCGGCAAATCGGGGGCGCTGCATGACACTCCCGATCACGACCTTCGAAGAGTTTCGCGATGCGCTATCGGGGTATCGCCTGCCGCGCGTGATTCTCACCGCCCTCGAGCTCAATCTGTTCACCGTCATCGGCAAGAAAACCTGGCTACTGGCGGATCTGGCTCGGGAAATGAAGGTCAGCGAGCGCGGGCTCTCGATCTTGTGCCGGAACCTGGCCATGGCGGGACTGCTGCACAAGACAGGCAACCATTATCGTAACAGCCGGCTGGCAGCGACGGCCTTGAACGCCGGTGATCCGGTCTACCGCGGCAGCTATCTGCACCTCATCACGAATCACGCAAATGACTGGCTCCGACTGGCGGAGTCAATCCGGAGCGGCGAGCCGCTGGACAAGGACGAGCCAGAAGACCCGGACTATCGCCGTCGGTTTACCTGGGCCATGCACTATCGCACGCTCGAGACCGCGCCGATGATCGCCGGCCAATTGCCGCTGAAGGGAGCGAAGACGTTGCTTGATCTCGGAGGGGGACCGGGAACGTACGCGATGGCGTTCCTCGCCAAGAATCCCGGGCTTCGCGCGACCGTCTGCGACCGTCCTGCGGCCTTGGAAGTGGCCAAGGAAATCGCGGCGACCCGGAAAGCGGGTAGGCGCCTCTCGTATTTGCCGTTAGATTTGCTGAAGGACGACATCCCGGGACGCTTTGACGTGATCTGGTATTCCAATGTGTTGCACATCTACTCGCCTGAACAAAACCTGGACGTGTTTCGCCGGGCCAGAGCGGCCTTGACGGACGGCGGACGGTTCATCATTCAGGATGCATTTCTCCACGATCGGGAAGGCCTGTTTCCCGAGGAGGCCAGTTTGTTTGCAGTGTCCATGCTGCTGTTCACGGACACAGGTAACACCTATTCCGCCGCAGACACGGCGGTCTGGTTGAAGGAGGCCGGGTTTGGGTCCGTCAATCCCGTAAAGATGAGGAAGGGGAAGGAGGATTGGGAGGGCGGGGTCCTTGAAGCCCTTGTCTCTCCAGGTCGGCCCAAAACGCGCGGCCGCCAAAGACGATCAACACGAGATTCGCGCTCCCGCTGACGAGACTCAGCGCAAGTGCCAGAGCCGATCCCTCGCGTCCTCCCAGAATACTTACGACCGTGGCGAGGTCGAGCGCTAATCCGATGGTTCCATAGGCCACGCACACCATTGCCACCCAACCCCGTCCCATGAAAATCATCGTTGCCAGCCCCAGCGGGAAAAGGACGAGAAACAGCCACCACAGAACATGAGGCGTCCCAGGGGCGGCAGGCGACAACACGAGCCATAGCGTGGCAGCTCCAACGGTGCCGAGGGTCAGGAGCGTCAGCAGCAAGATTCGTCGATGCGGCATGGGCAAATCTTACCGGTCGCGTCTTAAACGGGCAACAGTGCACACAGCGATATATGGCGAACTCCTCTCCTCAAGGCTTGTCCCAGTGTCTTCTGATCTATGATGGTCGCTGCCGGATGTGCGTCACGGCCAAGCGCGGCCTTGAACGGATGGCCGATGGGCAGGCTCTACGTATGATTCCTTACCAGAGCGAAGAAGCCAAACGGGTCCTGGGGGTTCGGCATCAGGGGGAACGGCCGGAAGCCGCTTTCCTCGTAAATGCCGATGGGGGAATTGCTAGTGGTCTGGACGCGTTCCTCCCCCTCCTTCCTGGGTTAAGGGGCGGACGCCTGCTGGCCAAACTGTTTGCCCTACAGTTTGTGAAGCCGCTGGGCTATTGGCTTTATGGGCTGGTAGCCAAATACCGCTATCAAGCCTTCGGAGAGGTGCCTCTGGACCCGCATGACTGAGCGTCCCGCCTGTTGTTTCCTGTAGTCAGTCCCAAAGCGCAACGACTACCCCCTTTTGGGGGATTGTCCCCCACAGCGGGGAATGTTCTCCTTGGGCCAGTGCTGGCATAGTCGGATTGCGGCAAACAGGAGACTGAGTATGCGGTCTATCATCTGGCTAGGCAGCGTGGGTTTGACAGTCCTCCTCCTCCCCTTCGTTGCTCTGGCAGGCGAGGCTCCAACCGCTTCAGCCGCGAAAGCCGTCGTGGCAGCCGGATTCGGCTTTCAGGACGAAGACTCGTCGTTTATCACCGTCAAAACCTATGACGCGCATTCCGGAGAAGTCCTTTCCGCGGATACCTACGAACTCGACATCAAAGATGACGGTCCCCCTTCCAGCCACCCGCGCACGCGGATATTTGCCGGTGGCCTGGGCGTAGGCACGGGGAGCCTCTCGGAGTTTACCCTTCGGGTCTATGATGCGTCGAATGGGCGTTTCCTTTGGGAGGGCCGGCTGAATCTCGCTGTCGGCGACCATCCGGAAGGCGCGACGCACCGGGTAGCGGCGCAGGTCCAGCCCAGGGCTGCGGTGACCAGAATTGCCGTTCGAGCGAAGGAGGCCGGACAGCCCCACTTCGTGTTGCGAGCCCACAATCCTGAGACGGGACAGGTGGTGTGGACCGACGAGTTTTCTACTGAAGCGCCGGAGGTGCGGGTCGAGCGGATTAGTCGAAGCGTCGTCGGCATGACGGGGTCGGCGCCGCGAGATATCGACTTCCGGATCAAGATGCCCGACCAAGCGGGCCGACGGTGGTTGTGGGAGGACAAAGTTGAGCCGGCCGACGATGCTGAGGAGTCAGTGCCTGAAGCGTCTGATGAAACGGCGGATTCCTTACGGCACGACCGGCAGCCTAGGACTTCTTCTCCCGCCCTTCCTGCCAGTGCGCCATCCAACGGGATTGAAATTGATCGTAAGACAGTGACAGTTCATCTTGAATTGCCGCCGCCAGGGTTTGCTTTTTCTTGAGTCTTCCCAGCAGTCTCTGCACCTCATGCATTCCGTAGCGATTGAGCAGATAGTGGGTGGCTGAGTCCGCCTCGAGGTAGGCCACGGACACGGCGTCGCCTCTAAGGTCCGTCCAACTGCCTTCCAACGCACTCAAGGGGATGGGAGTAAAGTCCTGCCGCCGGACCTGCTCAACATCGGGCCAGTGATCGTTGGAGAGCTGCATGGCCAGTCCTTCGTTGAGCCAGGTTGGGACGGCATTGGTGCCTTGCTGGTCGTGCAACAATGCATGGACGAACTCATGCCGCAGCACTCGCTTTAACCATGTGCGATCCGTCAATGCGCCTTGCGTCGGCACGTGAATGCGGCCCAAGACCGATTCGAACAATCCATCGGCCCAGACGGGACTCCCCGTATTGGCTTGGAACGTCGCCTTCTGATGGAGGACGACGACCACGGGCTTTGAAGGAAAATGGTCGAACTTCTGTCCGATTTCCCGGTAAGCCTCCTCAAGAATATCCAGCACTGTGGTCCAGGAGTCGACGTCGGTGTCTCCGTCGTACTTGACGGTGAAGTGCGCCGCGTTGCGGCTCATCAGCCGGCTTTCGAGCTGATCGGTCCGCTGCACTTTCGAAGTGACCGTGCGCAGATACGACTGCAAGGACGGATCGGCTCCCGCCCGCTCGGCAGCCTGGTCCAGGTGGCGAGCCGCTTCAACCATGCGGCCGTGCTCTTGGAGCCAGTCGGCCAACGCCATATGAGGGAACGGCTCTTGTGGCGCCAGTTCGATCAGATGTTCGAGAAAGTCTCGATTCATAGCCGGGTCGCGTTGCTCCCAGTAGGCATGGGCCAGATTCATGTGGATGACGGGACTCTTCGTATCGAGAGAGGCCGCTTTCTTGAACGTCTTCAACGATCCCTTCGTGCCCTCCAGCTTTTCCTGCTCGATGCCGAGATTGTTCCACAGAATTGCCACATAGGGTCTGGTTCGCGAATTGGCTTGCAGATCGGGGGAGAGGCCAAGCAGCTGCGTTTCAGCGCTTTTCAGATTGCCTTTCTCGAGCTCGTCCCGAATCGATTCGAGGATGTCGTGGCCTTTGATGTCCGGTACGCCGCCCGCATCGATGACGCGCAGTTGTTTTGGCGGCACTGTCGGAGACTCTTCGGGTGCGGCTTGGTACACCTCCTCAGGCGCCGGGTCCCTCTGATCGACCGGCGAATGCTCATCGGGCGGGATGGGCGGCGGAGTCTGGTAGGCTGGCTTGACGACGGCCTGATAGACGATGATCAGGCCCAGGAGGCCTGCAATCGGATAGAGAATGTTGGAAATGTTTCGGCGGTACATACAGATGGACCTCTCCAGCCTGGGGCCAGTCTAGCATCAAGGAAGACTACGCCAAAGAAATGTAAGGAATTCTACAGGACTTGCCGGCTCCTCCTCGGTCCTGCTTACGTTGAGCAGCCGTCGGGCCTGTGATACGATCCGCCCTCCATGTGGCGCTCCTCCGAGCCCAATCCGGTCGCCCAGTTTCAACAATGGTTGGACCGCCTCGCGCGTCCCATTGAATTCGCCAGCCGCGACGCGTTTGCCCATCTCCCTACCGTCAAGAATTTGAGTAGCTTCGTGTCGACCCAAATCCTAGGGGCGCTCTCTGGTCAGGTCTATCCGAAGTCCGTTGAGGCCGCTCTCCTGAAACTGCGGGCGCTGTTCGTGGAGGACCAGGCGCGCATGACACTTGAAGAACAGCAGCGCCGGTTGCTCGAAGCTGCTGAAATTTTGAGGGCATTGCGCGAAGCGGCCCATGATCAGCGTCAGGGGTGGGGAGACCCAGAGCCACTCAAGACTGTCGAATCGACCTCACGGCCGATCTCTTCACCTGACGTCTGGACCCTGCCGATCCGATTCGCCAAGGGCGTCGGTCCTAAACGCGGCTCAATCATGCAGCGCCTGGGCATTGAGACCGTCGAGGACGCGCTTTGGACCGTACCTTGGCGTTACGAAGATCGATCCGTGATGACGCCCCTCGGCGATTTGGTTCCCGGAATGGTGACGGCCGTGTGTGGCACGGTGGCCAAAAACACCGTGAAGCGGACCAGAAACCGACGATTGACGGTGTTGGAGGTAGGGTTGGAGGACCAGACGGGACGGATGCAGGCGGTGTTCTTCAATCAGCCCTATCTGGAAGAGGTGTTGGCGGTGGGTAAGTCGGTGATGATGAGTGGGCGCATCATCGCCGGCCGACAGGGGTGGATGGTCCCGAGGATGGAGGTCTCCCAGTATGAAGTCGTGGGAGAGGGCACCGAATTTACCCTGCATGTGGGACGCATCGTACCGATTTACCATGAGACGAAAGGGTGGACATCCCGACAGATGCGCGTCTTCATGAAGGGCCTGCTGGAGGAGCACCTGGCCCATCTGAAGGATGCACTGCCGGTAGCCGTGCGGGCCAGACAACGGTTGCTGCCGATCCAGGAGGCGCTGCCTGAAGTACATTTTCCCCAATCCGGTGCAGAGCTGTCATCGTTCGAGCAAGGCCGATCGCCGGCGCACCGACGGCTCGCCTTCGAAGAGCTCTTTCTCTTGCAGGTCGCGCTTGCCGCCCGTCAGCGGTCCATCCAGCTGGAGAAAAAAAGTTTTCACTTTAATGCGAGGACCCCTCTGCTGGAAAAGCTCGGGCGGGCGTTGCCGTTCCAACTGACGGCTGCTCAGGATCAGGTCATCCAGGAAGTCTTCCGCGACATGCTCTCGGCTCGGCCGATGAATCGGCTCATCCAGGGCGACGTAGGGTCAGGAAAGACGGTCGTTGCGCTTCACGCGATCGTGATGGCTTGCGGCTCGGGCTATCAGGCCGCGCTGATGGCGCCGACCGAGATTCTTGCAGAGCAGCATTTTCGCAATCTTGGCAGAGTGCTGGACGGCCTCGGGCTGAAAGCGGCCCTGTTGCGAGGCAGCGACAAGGCGGCGGTCAAGAAATCCCAATTGGCGCAGCTCGGTTCAGGACAGATTCAGGTGGCGATCGGCACGCATGCGCTGATCCAGAAGGGCGTAAAGTTCAATGCGTTGGCGCTCGCAGTCGTGGACGAGCAGCATAAGTTCGGCGTGCTGCAACGGAAAACGCTGAGCGATAAAGGGTATAAGCCCGACGTCCTGGTCCTGACGGCCACGCCGATTCCACGGACGCTGGCCATGACCGCCTATGGCGATCTGGATATCTCGGTCATTCGGGCATTGCCCCCGGGACGAAAGCCGGTGCGCACGTTTCTGTTCGGGGAAGCGCAGCGGCGGCGGGCCTATCAAATCATCCGGGACGAGTTGCGCAATAAGCGGCAGGCCTATGTGGTGTATCCGCTTGTCGAGGAGTCTGAAAAAACCGATTTGCAGGCGGCGATTCAAGGCGCCGAGCGGTTGCAGGATGAGGAGTTCAAGGACTTCCGCGTCGGACTCCTGCACGGGCGGATGAAGCCGGCAGAAAAGGAAGCGGTCATGGCGGATGTTATGGCCGGCAAGATCCATCTGCTGGTGGCGACGACCGTCATCGAAGTCGGGGTGGACGTATCCAATGCGACCATCATGATGATCGAGCATGCCGAGCGGTTCGGACTCGCACAACTCCACCAGCTGCGCGGCCGCGTCGGACGGGCCGGGCACCAATCGTATTGTCTGCTCATGGCCGCCACCCTTGGGCGCCACAAGGTGGCCTTTGGGAAGCGCCCCACCGGCAATCAGGAGCCGGCCTCGCTGGTCAAGGAACGGTTGGAAGCGCTGGTCCGGTCCAATGATGGATTTGTGATTGCCGAAGAAGATCTGCGGATTAGAGGGCCGGGAGAGTTCTTCGGCTTTCGGCAATGGGGCATGCCGGAATTCCGCGTGGCCAATATCGTGAGGGACGCCGATCTGCTGCAACAGGCCAGGGCCGAGGCTTTCTCATTGGTCAGGCAGGACCCGCAGCTGAGTCTCTCTGCGCATCAAAGCATCAAAGAGGCGATGTTGCGAAAATGGGAAAAAAAGTTGGATTTGGGATCGGTGAGTTGAAAAGGGCACACAAGGTGGATGTTGAGGCGCGCAAGTGGAAGCAATTGGAGGCGTGACGGATGGGATTGCTGCAGCGGTTGAAGCATGATCTGAAGTCCGGATTGGCGACGCTGCGGTTGGGGACGGCGCAGGCCGCGAACCGGGCGCTCGAAGAAACGGAATTGCTGCGTCTGCGGCTCGAAGTGCGGCGGATCGATCAGCAATTGAAGGATTTGTACCGCGACATGGGCGAGCGGGCCGTCAGTCTTCGAGAAGCCGGCGAGCCGGTGGAGCGCATCATGTACGATACAGAGATCGCACGAGTGGTGAAAGACATCCAGCAACTCAAAGACACGAGCAGCAAGCTCGAAGCGGAAATGCAGGAAATTCGCGACGCAGAATGAGGGAGCTGCGACTGGCGGGCATCGACATCGGTACGCTCACCTGCCGACTCCTCATCGCCGACCTTTCTCCCCTTGGTCCCTTGAAAGAACTGCACTCCGAGCGAAGGATCCTTCGGCTCGGCGAAGGCGTCGATCAGTTGAGACAGCTGAAGCGGGAAGCGATGGATCGTGTGTTGCTCTGCCTGTCGGAATGGCGGAGGGTGATCGACCATCATCACGTCGATGCGCACGCGGTGGTGGCCACGAGCGCCGTCCGCGACGCGCAAAATAGGCAAGAATTCCTGGATCGGGTCAAATCCGAGACGGGCTTGGAGGTCGAGGTTCTCAGCGGCGAAGAGGAAGCCCAGCGGACGATGCTCGGCATACGTTCCGGCCTGCCCGCGCATATCATCGACGTCCTGGCGGTGGACATCGGCGGAGGGAGCACAGAATGTATCATTGCCCGGCAGGGACAATCGCCCGTCGTGCGTTCTATCGATATCGGTGTGGTGCGACTCTCCGAACGTCAATTCCGTCATGATCCTCCGACTGCAGAAGAAATCGAGGAGGCGCGTGCGTGGGTCCGGTGCGAAATGACGGAGGCGCTGGCCACCATGCCTCGAAGGACCGGTTGCACGTTCGTCGGAACCGCCGGGACGATCACCTCCCTGGCGGCCATGGCACAACAGCTTCCGGCCTATGAGCCTGCCAGAATCCATAATTACCGGCTTACGATAGAAACAATCGCGGATCTCGAGCACCAATTGCTCTCGAGAACTAAGGCCGAGCGGGTCGGCATGCCAGGTCTCGAAAACAATCGCGAGGACGTGATTGCCGCCGGAGCCATCATCCTAAGGACGGTGATGGACACGCTGCCCGAAGGGGAATGTCTCGTCAGCGATTTGGGATTGAGAGAAGGCGTGCTGATAAGCTTGGCTAGCCGAATCACGCAATAGGTCTCGCCACGTATGCACAGGAATTGCAATATCTCAAGCTAGAATGATGGCATGTCCAGCAGCGGTGGGGGCCTTCTATCGCTGTGAATACCAACGATAGCCCTTATTCTCGGTGAACGTAGGCTTGGGCGCCCCTCCGGGCTTTTCCAGAAGCAGGACTTTGAAATCGATGAGCCCGAACCACGCAGGATCCGCCACGTCATGGTAGTGGGTGCCCTGGA
>Ga0070690_100000599_pt1 | contig 18205 bp, 26 predicted proteins | sample KBSS33HmetaG_FD_64671 | JGI IMG/M metagenome (GOLD analysis project Ga0070690, IMG submission 64671) | Switchgrass rhizosphere microbial communities from Kellogg Biological Station, Michigan, USA - KBS S3-3H metaG | ecosystem: Host-associated > Plants > Roots > Rhizosphere ... | reverse complement strand
TCGTGTCTGCAGTGGGCCATGAGACCGATGTGACGCTGACGGATTTTGTCGCAGACCGACGGGCAGCCACGCCTTCCGCGGCCGCAGAAACCGTTGTTCAGGTGCTGGCCGAAGTCGTCGAGCGCCTGCGCGTGCTGACGATACGCACTTCCCAGACCATGGGCAGACACTGCATGTTTGAACAACGGCGCCTCGACGCCCAGATCGGCAAGCTGTCGGAGATGCGGCTTCGCATTCGTCTTGAATGGCAACGGACGCAGGAAGCGGCGGATCGCTTACGGACGCTGACCCTCGACCGGCTTGCGGCCGGAAGGGATCTGATTCGTGAGCGTCAACGTGAATTGGCCGTCCTGAACCCGGTCTTTCTCGTCAAACGAAGCCTCGCGGCGGTTACATTTTTAATGCAACGCCTGGAACGCCAAATCTTCGTCTTGGCCGATGGCCGCAGGCGCCGGATGGCGGCGCTTGCAGCGCAACTCACGCAGTTGAGCCCGCTGGCGATTCTTGCGCGCGGCTACAGCATCCTCTCGCGCGTGCGGGACGGAGCGATCGTCCGCAAGGCGACCGATGCTCAACTTGAAGAGGAAGTCATTGCGCGCTTATCCCAGGGCCAACTGCACTGTACGGTCAAGCGCGTGTTGCCCGATCCCTTGGTGTAAATGGGAGCCAAGCCCAGGTATAATGATTGTTCTAACGCAAGGAAAGGATAGGTACCGTCGTGGGTGCGGTCAAATTCGAACAGGCAATGGCGCGGTTGGAAGCGATCGTCGGTGAATTGGAAAAGGGTGACCTGCCTCTGGATGAATCATTGAAGATCTTCGAGGAAGGCATTCGTCTCTCGAAGAGTTGTCTGAAAATCCTGGAAGATGCCGAGCACAAGGTGGAAGTGCTGGTCCAGGACAGGAACGGCAAGAAGCGGCTACAGGCCTTCTCTCCGGATGAAAAAGCGGGTGATGACTCCTCCGACGAGTCCTCCTGTTGATTGCACTGTGGGGTCTTCCTCGGGTTGTCCAGCCTCCGGACTCGTCTTCGCCAAGTCTCAATGCCATGCATGCCAAGCCGCCGGGTGAAAAAGAGCGGTTGGATCGTCTGCTGGTCCACCAAGGGCTTGTCGCCAGCCGGGAAGCAGCGGTCCGGACGATCCTCGCGGGCGGTGTGCGGGTGGACGGCGCGGTTGTCGACAAGCCAGCCAGACTCGTCGCACGCAGCGCCCGCATTGAAATCGAGCATGCGGCGCCGTTTGTCAGCCGGGCCGGAGAAAAATTGGCAGCCGCACTCGAGGCGTTTTCCATCGACCCACAGGGTCTGGTCGCACTTGATGTCGGCTGTTCGACCGGTGGGTTTACCGATTGTCTATTGCAACGAGGCGTCCAACGGGTCTATGGCGTGGACGTCGGATACGGCCTCATCGACTGGAAACTCCGCCAGGATCCGCGGGTCGTCTTGCTTGAACGGACGAATATCCGGTACATAGACCGGTCGCGCATTCCTGAGCCGGTCGACCTCGCCGTGATCGACGTGTCCTTCATCTCGCTCACGTTGGTGCTGCCGAGCGTGGTGCCGTTCTTACGCGACCGAGGACGAATGGTTGCCCTCGTCAAGCCTCAGTTCGAAGTCGGAAAAGGGCAGGTGGGATCAGGCGGAATCGTGCGCGACGAATCTCAGCGTCGGAGCGTGACCGAGAAAGTCATATCATTAGCCGTAAGCCTGGGGTTTGAAGCCACCGGAATCTTGGATTCTCCGGTGAAAGGCAGGAAAGGCAATCAGGAAATTCTTGTGAGCTTTGGGCGTCCAGGTATAATCACCCCTTTGTCAAGGCGTTCGGAGGTGGAAAAGGCATGAAAGTCTTAGTGACGGGCGGAGCCGGCTTCATCGGATCTCATCTGGTCGACCGGCTAGTGTTGGAAGGGCACGAGGCGGTCGTGGTGGACAATCTGGCCACGGGTACACGCCGAAACATCAATCGAGCCGCCCGCTTTTATAAAATGGACATCCAAAGCTGGCGGTTGGAGCGTGTCTTGCGCAATGAGCGGCCCAACGTCGTGATGCATTTGGCGGCGCAGATGGATGTACGAAAATCGGTCGAAGATCCGATGTTCGATGCTCAAGTCAACGTGTTGGGCACCTTGAACGTATTGCAGCAGGCAGTAAAGCACGGCGTGCGCAAGGTGATTTTTTCTTCGTCCGGCGGAGCGATCTATGGCGAGCAGGAGATCTACCCCGCTCCCGAAACGCATGTGATGAAACCCTTGTCTCCGTACGGCCTGAGCAAACTCTGTGGAGAACAATACCTTTCATACTTCCAGCGCGTCAGCGGACTTCAGGCCGTCAGCCTTCGGTATGCGAATGTGTATGGACCACGCCAGGATCCTGGGGGAGAAGCCGGCGTCGTTGCCATCTTCATCCAAAAAATGCTGAACAACGAACAGGCCGTCATCAACGGAAACGGACGGCAGACCCGGGACTTTGTCTTCGTCGATGACGTGGTTGAAGCGAATCTCGCGATGATGGGACAGGAGACTCAGGGCACGTACAATGTAGGCACGGGTGTGGAAACGTCCATCAATGATTTATTCAGGATTCTCGTTCAGCACACCGGTTCAACCTGCAAAGAGATGCACGGTCCTGCGAAAAAAGGGGAGCAGGCGCGGAGTGTCATCGACAGCACGAAGCTGCGGCATGAAGTCCCGTGGGAACCGAAGGCGGATTTGAGCGAAGGACTCAAAAAGACCGTCGAATACTTTAGAGCCCGTCTGCACTGAAGGCCGGCTGGGACTAATACCTCGGCACTGAATGGTCCACCTGAGCCGACCACGCATCGATTCCCCCCACCAGGTTCTTGACGTTGGGGAAGCCCTGTTGGAGGAGAAAGTTGGTTGCGTCCGCACTCCTCATGCCATGGTGGCAAATCGCGATGATTTCGGTCTCCCGGTTTAACTTCCCTAAGGAATGGGGAAGCGTGGCGAGTGGAATCAAGGTCGACCCGCTGACCTTAGCCAAGTCAAATTCCCATTGTTCCCGCACATCGAGGAGCACTAGTTGCTCGCCTTTGTCCAGCCTGCTCTTGAGTTCGGTAGGGGTGATGGTATAACCCATGGTTGCCTCCGTGTCTGACTCGAAACGGCATCTTAAGTGAGCCTCGAAAACACTGTCAATCGAGATCGAGCCCCATAGCCGCGCAAGATCGGAAGTGTGTACGCAGTTCCACGGAGGACAATATTTGTTCATTTTTGTCGTTGATTCTCAGTCCTCCCAACAGGCCTACGGGACAACACGGGGCTGAAACCTGGTTCATATGACCAAAATGTAGATTACAACCAGTTGATTTTTATCAATGTGTATCATTTATGTTCCTAGGTAGGGCACAGTACTTGCTCAAGTAAGGAATAGCGTCAAGGCCAATGAAACCCTCTCCCCGGAAGGTGGTAATTGTCTTGGTCACGACGTCGAGTCGCCGCGAAGCATTGCTGATCGCGGAGGCGGCAGTCAGGAAAAAACTGGCAGCCTGCGGCAATTTGATTCCATCTGTGACTTCGATCTTTCGGTGGAAAGGACGGATCCAGAGGAGCCGTGAGTCGCTCTTGTTGATGAAAACAAGCGCCCGTCGCTACCCTGCGCTTGAAAGGTTGGTCAGGTCGATGCATTCCTACGAAGTTCCGGAAATCATCGCATTGGCTTTAGAAAATGGACTGCATCCATATCTTGAGTGGGTGCACAAGGAGACCGCTACAGATTGAGTTCCTAGAGCAACAAATGACCTAGATGAGGGGTTGACCAAAGCAGCCTAGATGGGTACACTCGGAATCGATACCTAGGTATGTGAAGGCACCCTGGCAGGGGGAAGGATATGGGACAGGTACACGGCGTAGAGTCTAACGATTCGTATACGGTAGTCATCTTCCGTGGGTCGACTGCCAAGCCTCTTCGTTTCAGCTTTCCAAGAAAATTTGTCCGTAAGATATTGATTCTAGGCGCCATTATTCTCGTCGCTGACATCCTTGTCATTTCCCATTACGTGGTCAGAACGGGAGAAGTCTGGGAACTTTCGGCATTCCGCAATGAAGCCCTCAGCGCGCGCCAGCAGACTGCTGCCTTCTCGACAGCTGTGGATGACTTGAAGAAGCGGCTGACCAGTATGAAGGAGGTCAATCAGCGGCTCCGCGTCATGCTGGGCATTGAGACTCCGAAAACTGGGGATCAGTTCAACGGTCGAGGTGGCGAAGAAACCCCGCTTCCAGAGGGCAGTACCATCAATACGACGGACAAACCGGTTACAGGCGAATCCGAGATGCAGTCTGGGGCGGTCGTCAGTCCGGGTGACCTCGCGACGAAGGAACTCGGCCAAAAGGAACTCGTGACCGTGGTAAAGGAGAGCATCGGCTGGCTTGCCAGGGAAGCTGATGTACAAGAGCAGTCTCTCCAGGAATTGTCAGTAGCCGCTGAGCAGAAGTCCTCCCGCTGGGCAGCCACGCCTTCCATTTGGCCGGTCAAAGGGTGGGTGACATCTGGTTTCGGACCCCGCGTGTCGCCTTTTACGGAAAAGCCCGCGTGGCATGACGGTCTTGATATTGGCGCCGCGGCAAACGCGCCTGTGCAAGCTCCTGCGCAGGGGCGCGTTACGAGCGTGGGATTTGATCCGAAGCTGGGAAATGTCGTGAAGCTCGATCATGGATATGGGATTGAAACGTTGTACGGCCACCTTGCCAAGGCCTTGGTGAAGGAAGGGCAACGCGTGAAGCGAGGCGACGTGGTGGGGTTGGTCGGGAGCAGCGGTCTCGCGACGGGCCCTCATCTTCACTATATGGTCAAGGTGAACGGCCAAACATTCGATCCGACGAAGTATATTCTCGACTGAGACGGGGTTTCCCGCAGATTGATCACGCGCTATGTCGTGAGGCATAGCGCGTGTTTTTTTGTCCGATCATCCGCTGACGTCAAGAAAGACACCGGTTCTCCAGCCACAGGCCCATGAGCGATCTCGATATTGCGAGAGCGTATCAACCCCTCCCGATCCAGGACATCGGCAAACAGCTCGGGTTCTCTCCGGACGAACTCCATCCATACGGGAGGCACAAAGCGAAGATCGGTCTCTCGGCGCTCGAACGCCTCAAGGACAAACCCCAGGGCCGCTATATTCTTGTCACCGCGATTAATCCGACGCCGTTGGGGGAAGGGAAAACGACGACTTCCATCGGACTGGCGATGGGTCTGTGCAGGGTCGGTCAGCGCGCCGTGGTGACGCTCCGCCAACCATCGTTGGGACCGGTGTTCGGCATCAAGGGAGGCGGGACGGGCGGCGGTCGCGCTCAGGTCGTCCCTATGGAGGACATCAATCTCCATTTGACAGGGGATGCGCACGCCGTTGCCGCGAGCCATAATTTGCTCTCGGCCTTCGTAGACAATCATGTTTTCCATGGCAATCCGCTTGGCCTTGATTCGGCGCGGCTCTCTTGGCCTCGATCCATGGGTATCAGCGACCGGGCGCTCAGGCGAATCTCGCTGAATGAAGACACGGGGCATCGGCCGGACCAGTTCATCATCACCGAAGCCTCAGAAGTCATGGCTATTCTGGCGCTGGCCAGGGATCACGCGGATCTGCGTCGCCGCCTTGGAGAGATTGTGATCGGACTGAACAAGGCTGGAACTCCGGTCAGGGCCGAGGCCCTCTCCTGTGCGGGCTCGATGGCAGTGTTGTTGAACGACGCCTTACTGCCCAATCTGGTTCAGACGCTCGAGGGGACTCCTGCATTCGTCCATACCGGCCCGTTCGGTAATATCGCTCATGGAAACTGCTCGATCATCTCCGATGCCATCGCCGTGCGATGCGCTGATTTCGTTGTGACGGAGGCAGGGTTCGGAAGTGATTTGGGCGCGGAAAAATTCTTCAATATCAAATGCCGGCTGTCGGGGCTCGTGCCCGCCGCCGCCGTGGTGGTCGCGACCTTGCGCGCGCTGAAATTGCATGGAGGCGGTGGGTTGGTGAAGGCAGGCGTCCCGGTACCCATCGGCCTATCCGGGCCTAATCAGGAAGCGTTAGCGCGGGGTTTTCCGAATCTGGAGCAGCATATTGCGAACGTCAAGGCTCATGGCATTCCCGTAGTGGTTGCGATCAATGCCTTCAAGGACGATCCCGTCTCGGAGCTGGAATGGCTTCGCCAGCAGGCCTGCAGTGCCGGAGCAGTGGAGGCGGCTGTCTCGACGCATCATGCCGACGGGGGCAAGGGATCGGAGGAGCTTGCCAGAGCGGTGATTCGGGCGGTACGCCAGCCGTCGTCATTTTCCCATCTCTATGACCTTTCCTGGCCGGCCAGGAAGAAGATTGAAACCATCGCCGTCAATATGTACGGAGCCTCGGGGGTCTCCTTCGAGCCACAGGCGGAACGGGACATTGACTTGATCCAGCAGCTGAGATACGACGCCCTGCCCATCTGTATGGCGAAGACTCCTTTGTCGCTATCGCATGATCCTGCTCTCAAAGGCCGGCCGACGGGATTCATGTTGCCGGTCAAGGAAGTGCGACTGCTTGCCGGTGCCGGATTTCTCACGGCCGTGTGTTCGGGTATTCAGTTGATGCCGGGCCTGCCGAAGAAGCCGGCGGGGGAACGCATCGGCCTGGATCCGGAGACGGGTAAAATCGTTGGACTATCGTAGGTGACTCAGCGCTGCCTGAGGTAGTGGAAGAACTCGGAATCCGGGCTCGTCACGATGGTCGATCTGTCATCGAACGATTTCTTATACGCCTCCATCGAGCGGGTAAAGTCGAAAAACTTGGGATCCTGCCTGTACGCATCTGCATAAGTCCGGAACGCTTTGGCATCTCCCGAGCCGCGCAGCTCTTCCGCTTCTTTGTAGGCCTGCGCCAGAATAATCTCCCGGTCCTTCTCGGCCTCGGAGCGGATCTTTTGGGCCTCCTCGGCCCCTTCCGCACGATACTGCTTGGCCTGCTGTTCCCGTTCTGCCTGCATGCGCTGGAAGACCGTCTTCTCGTTTTCCTGCGGCAGATCGGCCCGCTTGATGCGTACGTCCTGTATCGTGATCCCGTAGGCCGACGCCTTCTCGTTGGCGCGTTGGGTCACGACTTTCATCAATTCCGCCCGTGCCGTCGAGACGATTTCCGCCAGGTCATGCCGGCCTAGCTCGACCCGTAGTTCTGAATAAATGATGTCGTGGAGGCGTTGGAGCGCCCCTCGCTGGCTTTGGAAGTTCTGATACACCCTAAGGGGATCAATGATCAACCACTTGGCGAAATTGTCGAGCAACAATGTCTTCTTGTCCTGCGTGATGACGTCCTGGGCGTCGGAATCATAATCGAGAAGGCGCTTGTCGAAGTAGGTGACTTCCTGAACGAATGGAAGTTTCACGTACAGGCCGGGGTCCATCACTGTCCGGACGGGTTTCCCAAGCTGAACGACGATAGCCGTCTGTGTGACATCAACGACAAAGAGAGGGGAGGCGCCCAGGATGAACAGGGCGAATACAATCGCGATGACGCCGATGGTCATGCCTTGCTTCGTCATCGTTCGCGTCCCTCTCCGGATGGAGACGGCTTCTTGGTGACCCGGTCGAGCGGTAAATAGGGCAGCATGCGCTCGCCGGCCTTCCCATCGATGATGATCTTGTCCATTTTCGGCAGGATCTCTTCCATGGTCTCGATGTAGATCCGTTTGCTGATCGTGTCGCGAGCCTGGGTATACTCTTTCAGTGTGGCCAGAAAGCGGTTGGCTTCGCCTTGCGCCCGATTCAATCGTGCCTGGGCATAGCCTTTCGCCTGGTTGACCATTTGGGCGGCCTCGCCCTTTGCCTTGGGCAGAATATCGTTCCGGTAGCCGATCGCCTGATTGATGAGCTTTTCACGGTCTTCCTTCGCGTTCGTCACATCCTTGAAAGCTGCCGCCACGGCTTCGGGAGGATCGACATCCTGAAGCTGCACGGCCGCAATTTGCACCCCTGTCTGGTACTGGTCGAGGATCTTTTGCAGGAGGTCTTGGGTGTCCTGCTGGATCTGCGCCTTCCCCGTCGTGAGCGCTTCGTCAATCTTGCTCTTGCCGATGACTTCCCGCATCGACGCCTCCGCGGCTTTTCCGATGGTGTCATGGATGTCGGCCACGTTGAAGAGAAACTCCGAGGCGTCCTTGATCTTGTACTGCACGATGAACTCGATGGCCAGAATGTTCATGTCGCCGGTCAGCATGAGAGCCTCCTGCGGGATCATCTGCTGCCGGCTCTGACGATCGGTGCGGAATCCGACTTCGACGCGATGGAGCTTGGCCACTTTCGGCTGCAGGACCGATTCGACAAGCGGAATCTTCACGTGAGGCCCTGGCCCCACCGTTCGGACGGGGATACCAAAGCGCTTGACCACGCCTTCTTCATCCGGCCCGATGATGAACGCGCTCTGCCAGACCAGAAAAATCAGCAGGCCGGCGAGGAGGAGATTTCTGAACCCCCCGGTGGGAAGGAAATTCCTGAACTGCTGCGCCTGCTTGAACATGTCTTCAAGCGGGTCGCCTTTCTTACTCCATGGATCTTTGGGATCCCAAACCATGCGGTGGTACAGGAAGGTTTAGTGCTCGTGAACGCGCGACACCATAGCAGACTGCCCAGCCCTTCGCAACACGACGGCATACGTGGATGTCCGGAGGCACTAACTCGTGACGGCTCCTCCACAAGAGGAGCCTGCGCCGGCGGTGCAACCGTAACAATGATTGCCGGTGACGATGGCCCTCCGTTGCAGGTCGGCCAGATTGAAATCGCGGATGTGACGTGGCGCTCCGGGGCCCACGGGAAGATCGAGCATTTGATTGAAATCGCAGTCGTAAAGCGTACCGTCCCAGCCAACCGACAAGGTGTAGCGGCACATCACGCTGGAGGCGACGGCAGGATTAAACGCCTGAGCCAGCCGCTGCATGTACCCTTCATAGTTTCCGCTCTCGACGAGAAACTCCAGAAAGCGGCTGATCGGCATGTTCGTGATCGTGTAGAGATGATTGAATTCAATGCCGTGTTTGGCCCGCAATGCTTTGCGGAACTGCGCTTCGATGGCTTCCTGTTTGGGCGGTAGAAACGCGCCGACTGGATTGTGAACGAGATTGAGCGTCAAGGCGCTGCCAGGTTTGCCGTAACCTAGCTGATTCAGGCGACGAAGGCCCTCAATTGACTTGTCGAAGACGCCCTCTCCCCGTTGCGCATCCGTTTGCGGCCCTTTGTAATAGGGAAGCGAGGCAACGATTTCTACGCGATGAGCGGCCAGGAAGTCTGCCAAATCGGCCTGCGAAGGCAGCAGGAGGACGGAAAGGTTGCAGCGATCCATGACGTGGCGGTTCAGCCCGCGTACCTGTTCAACCAGCCAACGGAAATTCGGATTGAGTTCGGGCGCTCCGCCGGTAATGTCAACCGTGGGAATGTCGGTCTGTGCCAAAGCATGAAGACAAAGTTCCGCCGTCTCACGCGACATCCGCTCGGTCCGGTCCGGTCCGGCATCAACATGGCAGTGTCTGCAGGTTTGGTTGCAGAGCTTACCCACGTTGATTTGAAAGACCGAGATTCCCGTCGCGAGTAGCGGGGACAGGACGGCCTTCTCCATGGAGGCGCTGAATCGGGGAGTGGTTTGCTCAAGGAGGCGCAGTTGCTCACTCGTGGATGCCAGGGGACTGTGCCGAGTCAACAGGGTCAACGGCATGGCAATCAGCAGCATCCACCGTTCGGAGCACAAGACACGGCCTCGCTGGTGAGGGTATGTCCGGCTCGATTCATCACGGCGAACGCTGGCGCATAGTTGGGTGTTTCCAAGATTGACTTCAGCTGCGCCATGTCATAGCCCGCGGGTCCGCACATTTGTTCGCCGGTACTCGCGGCTTTTGCATACCGGTCGCTGACTTTCTGGGCAATCTCCTCGATGGGCATGGTTCCTCACGAGTGAAGGGAAGGTGCATCATGTCCATGTATCAAGAGATGATGGAACGCGTCAACCGCCGGAGGGACGGCCGTCATGACCATGCCCTCGCTGCTGCCTCTTTCTCCACACCCATGCATATAGGGAAACATTTAGCAGAAGCAGCGCCGTCCCCAGGGCGATCTGCAGCCCGCGAGTGAGCGATTCCGGGTAAAGCACCGTCAGCAGCCAACGGGACACAAAGTCGCGACTGTCGCCCATTTCACCTTGAAGCACTCTGAAGCGGGATTCCAGCGGTGTGAGCGGACAGGCCGCCCCGGAAAACTCCACGATAAGGCCCCACAGCAGCGCCGGCACATGAAGCCGGACCGCTCGCGGCCATCGAAGCACGACGAGTGAGCCGAACACGGCGAAGAGGACGAAGAGCGCGTGGACCAGTCCGATCGCATTGGCAACGAGGGCGTACCACATCAGGAATTCTGTGCTTCGAGGGGAGGCGCAGATGGGTAGGTGATCCGGTCTTCTCCTACCACCGCAAAGGGCGTCAACCGGTGCTTGTCGGCTTTGGTGTTCGTCATGATGTGTCTCACGGTCCACCCCCGGCCGGCGAGCGCGTCGGCGATCAACGATCGATGACAACGCCAGGGGACGGCCTCCGCACACATGATCGCCGTGGGAGCCTCCTGGGCAGCCTTCATGAGCATCTCCAGGGCGGCCCTGAACTGTTCCGTCTGCATGTAATCGGCAAATCCGCGAAAACTCGCGTTCTTCCAGCCCGCATTGAGCGTGTCCTTCTTCGGTTTGCGCAGTCCGCCCAGTTCAGGCGCGTGCACGTAGCCGAGTCGAGCCTGGTGTAGATGCGCACCCAACGTGCGGGTATCGAATTGCGGATTCTGGCGGGAATGGGGAACCTTGCGCACGTCGACGAGACGTTTGATGCCGTGGGCCGTCAACAATGCCAAGAACTCATCGATGGGTTTCGTCGAATGGCCGATCGTCCAGAGTTGCCGATCCATACGCCATTGTCCCACAGGGGGCCATCGTTCCCGACTCTGCAGTTCCCGAGTGACGAGGAGCGCATGCGAGGGCTGAGGTGCATTTCCGGGGATGGCGCTATTCGGGCGGCATCTTACGGGGATCCACTTCGACGAGCTTGAGCCGGCCGTTGCCGGTGTGCTCTGTCTTATAGAGGCGGTCTCCAACCTGCAGGCTGCCGAGCAAGAGATTGCCGCTGGCGACCAACGTGAAGTCGCCGCGAGAGGGCGGCTTGAACGAGCCTCGGATCACGGCCGTATCATTGAAACGAGATACCGTCGAGAAAATGTCCAGTTCGTGGCGATTTCCGTCAAAGAAATCCACGGTGACGCGAGGATGCGGCCTTGCGGTCGCATCCTTCAGGATCTGCAGTAATTGGACGTCCAACGCAATGTCTCGCTCTCGGAGCACCCAAGGCTTTCGCTGACCCTGATCCGGCTGAGAAGATGGCGCCGGGTGCCACAGACTCGTCAACTCAGCGGTCTCGCCTGCCACGGCAGCAAGAGGGACTGAATCATAGAGGATGCCGGCAACCGCAATGATGACGAGGACAGCCTGCATCAGTCGCATATGCTCCTTCGTGCGTCAGAGATCGAGATGTCTGCATTATAGTCGTTCGTGACAGGCAGGGCGAGAACGAACCACAATCGAGCTACCGGTGGGCGGCTGCCACGGCCCATTCCACGAGGTGATCGGAGGATTCGACGATGTCGACCGGCACCTCGTAGTAATTCTTGAGCGTTTGCTTGGGATTGGGTGTGAACGGTTTCATCTGCCGGGCGCGATAAAGAGGGGCAGTAGTCGGACCCGTTCTGAAATAGAGACGGCCCTTGTGAATGATGCCGAAGAAGTTCCCGTCACATGCCAACCCATACCCGCCGAACATCGCGCGGCAGGTCAGACCATCGAGATCAGCGAGTTGGTCCATGACGAACGCTGTGTACCCGTCTGACTTCGGCATCGGACTATGCCGGTTTGCGTCCGGCAGCCACGCGGACGGCGATGGGAAATGTGATCCCCTCGCCGCGACGAAATTGCGCCGCGGCCGCAAGAATGAGCCGCTTGACCTGCTGCCGTTGGGAATCGGAGAGTTGGCTCATCAGATTTTGGATCGGCGCGGCAATCTCGATCATGCTGGTGTAGTACTGTTCCGGCGATTCATAAGACCACTCGCCAAGGAACTCCTGATCCACAACGTCGACAAGACCAGCCGCTTGAAGCATGCCAGTCAGTTCGCCGCGCTTGGCGAGGCGAAAGATGCCTGGTGCCGTCGGGTCGGGAGCAGGCAGGTCGATGACCTGCTTGATGGCTGCCATCGACAATCCAACCCTCGGATTTCGCTCGACCGCGGACCACACCATCGCGGCAACCCATCGGCCAGGCTTCAGGACCCGTGCAATTTCTGCGGCGGCCTTTGGAATGTCCGGAAGAAACATCAGGCAAAAACGGCTGGTGATCGCATCGAACGACGCCGTCTCGAACGGCAAGTTCGTCGCGTCGCCGACGCGAAAGGTGACATTTGAGAGACCCAGCCGCTTCGCTTTTCGTTCGGCGACCGCCAACATGTCCCCGGCAACATCGATCCCGGTCACCGTGCCGGATGGTCCGACGATCTGCGCCGCAAGAAGCGCGGGATAACCGGTGCCGGAACCAAGATCGAGAACTGCCTGCCGTTGGCAGAGGCGTGCATCGGCAACCAGGCGATGATTGAGGTAACCGGCGTGCTCCTCAAAGAGGCGGTCCCACTTTTCCCAGCCGCCCGCGACACGGTTCCAATCTTGGCGTTGAGCCTCGATAAAATCCTGGACGTTCTGCTGCGTCATAATACGGACTCCCTCTCCGTCATCCGCCGCTCAGGGCACACACGATATAGACACGGTCCTCGACTTCGAGGGGGGTCAGCAGCTCCTGCGCCTGCTCGTCATTCACGAAGATTCTGATATGGGGCCTGATCCTGTCCTGTTCCGTCACGATGCGAAAACGGAAGCCGGGATATTGCGCATCCAACGCGGACAACACCTGCGCGAGCGTCGATCCTGCGACCTGCACCTCGCTCTGCCGATTCGTGTACGACCGCAACGCGCTGGGGATATGAATGGTCATCGCCCGAGCACGGCGGCTTCCACGGAGTAAATCTCGGGCAAATGACGGGCGATGCACGTCCAACCTTGCCCTTCCGTGCGGCTTGCCCAGATCTCTCCGCTGGTCGTTCCGAGGTACAGACCGACGGGGTCATGACCGTCGCGGCTCATGGCCTGACGCTTGACGGTCCACCAGGCGTTGGCTCGCGGGAATCCCTTGTCGAGCCGGGACCAGGTCCTCCCTGCATTTTTCGTGACATAGGCGGCCGGTTTTCCGCCGAGGCTGACACGCGGCCAGACCGTGGACCCGTCCATTGGAAGTACCCATGCCACATCCGCATTGCGGGGGTGGACCACCATCGGAAAGCCGATGTCCCCGATGGCCTTCGGCATGTTTTTTCCAATCCGCACCCACTGGTTCGACGGACGATCGAGACGATAGATCCCGCAATGGTTTTGTTGATAGAGCCGGTCCGGATTGCTGGGACAGAGCCGAACACAGTGCGGGTCGTGGAACGTCACGGTGGCCGCGTCGAACCCTTCGACGACCTCAAGGCCTTTAATCAAGGGGAGAAAGGTCTTGCCGCCGTCTACGGATTCATGGACGCCGCCACCGGACATGGCGAAATACAGGTGCTTGGCATCGCGCGGATCAACGATGATGGAATGCAGCTTGGGACCGTCAGGCGTGCCGTCCTGGACCGTGCCCATCCATTCCAGATACTGCGGATCTTCATTGATAGGGGAGAACGCGCTCCACGTCACGCCTCCGTTGTCAGATCGGAACAGGCCTTGCGGGGATGTGCCGGCATACCAAGCATCCGGTTCGTTCGCATGGCAGGGGGTGAGCCAAAAGACGTGATTCACTGCGCGGCCGTTTTCGCCCTCTGACACCTTTCGGAATGCCGGGGGCGCTGAAGATTCCTTCCAGGTTTTGCCGGCATCCGTGGACCGGTAGATCGTCGGTCCAAGATGCCCCGTGCTGACGGCCATCAACATCGTGCGTCGATCACGTGGGTCGAGCACCAGGTGGTGCACGATGTGGCCGAGAAACGTCGGCGCGGACAGTTTCCACGTTCGCCGGGACGCGTCGCTGCGCAAGGTGAACGCCCCCTTCCGGGTGCCGATCAACAGGGTGACCGCCTGCTTCGAGGCGGCTGATGTACCGGTCTTGGCTCTGCGAATCATTTGATAGTCTCCTTCCGAACGAGTCCGCTGGCTCAGCGCCGCTTCCGTTTGGGCCGGTTCTTGGTGCGTCTGGCCGCGGACTTCTTTCTCGATGCCTTCGGCTCCATTTTCGATTGCCACAGTCCGAACGTGGCGCCCGTCGGATCGTTGATGATGCTCAACCATCCGTATTGACCGGCTACCATCACCTCGCGATGAATCGTTGCCCCAAGGCTCCGGGCTTTCTCGGTCACGCCCGCGATGTCATCCGTCACGATGTAGGGGATCCAGAACGATTCCGCTCCCGCCTGCGGGCTCTTCATCATGCCTCCGGTCGGAGACGCTTCTTCATTGAAGAGCGAGTAGGGCATGTCCGGCAGGTCGCGGACTTTCCAGCCGAAGAGTTTCTGGTAGAAGTCTTTTGCCTTCTCCAAATCCTGAGTGATCAGCTCGATGTGCCCGAAGTTGGTCGCCATGGTCGTCCTCCGTCGATGCTGCGGCAAGTTACTTGATCGTCTGCAACGTTTCGCGGAGTTCCTTCAACTCGGCGATCGAGAGATCCAAATGTTGATCGCGCTGCGGCTGATCGTCCTTGAATTTCCACAGGCGTTTGAAAATCGTGACTAACTCCTTCTTATGGGTCACAGCGAGATCATAGGCCGGGGTTTTTTGCTGTTCCTTCGTGACCTCGCAATAGGAATCGAGGAGGGCATGCAACTGGTTGTGGTAATCGTCGAACGCCGTATCGTTGCCTTTCCCGCCCTTCGCCTTCGCCGCTGTGGCTTCCATCATTGTGGTCAGGTTGACCATAGTATCGACCGCCGTGGCGCCCTTTGCCTGTACCGCATAGTCGCCTGCGCGCGGATAGAACAAGTAACTGCACCCGCTGGTGACCGTCAACAGGATGATCACGGCCATGATGTTCATCGTGCGTGCCATAGCGTCCTCCGTGTGCGTCGGTGTGGGCGGGTAGTCAAGCATGTTCGCAAGCGACCGTCAATGCCCGGCCGGCGCCCGAAGGCGCCGGCGTTCTCGCGGGACCTGTCACTGTTTCCGGCTGTACACGATTTCCAGCATCTTCGTTTCCTTATCGCCTTTGTGTGCACCATACATATCGAACGTTTGTGTATTGCTGTCGACGATCTTCCAGACGGCGCGATGCGTCATCTTGCCGCCGTCCGGTTCAGGGTGCGAGCCTTTCAGCGTAATGGTCTTGCCGTCCGGGCTCGCCGTGCCTTCCATGATGAACAATCCGGTGCCCATCGAATCCATCCAGGCCGTCACATATTTCTTGGACATATTGTCGTACGCGTCGATGCCGATGCCCGAGAACGGCTGACCCATCATCTGTCCATTGTATTCCTGGTAGAGAAAGCGGCCGTCGAGCAGCATCTTCATCTCGGCCGTGCCGCTGGATTCTGTCGGCGGCTTACCCGGTTCCATCCATTCCTTGGTTGTGGTGGTCCAACTGCCGGCGAGGGAGGCAAACAGCTTGTGCGGCTCGCCGGGCATCGCCATCTTCTTCCAGAGCTCCATCATTGCCTGTTGGTCCATGTGTTTATCATGCTTCTTCTCTTTTGCCGGCACGGCGGACGCAGAGAAGAAGAGACACAGGCAGGTGAGTGCAGTAATCATGAACCGCATAGTGGCCTCCTATGATGAGATAAAAGCTGCGACCTGTTCCGTCTCATGGCCGGCAGCCGGTTGTTGAATTCGTTTCTGTCTCGATGGATGCGGCCGAATCACGGGGCCGCGTGAATCATCCAGGACACCCCAAAACGATCGGTCACCATCCCAAACCGTGGCGAAAAGAACGTTTTGATTAATGGTTGGCTCACTTGACCCCCCTCAGCCAACGCGGAGAACCGGCGGTCGGCCTCGGCTTCGCTCTCTACGGTGAGCGAGAGGGCAAACCCTTCGTATTTCTGCGATCCCTGGCATTGCCCGTCCGACGCCATGATCATCTGATCGCCGATTTGCAAGGTCATGTGCATGACCTTATTGGAATCCGTGGAGCCGCCGAGGCTCGGATCCGGACTATCCTTGAAGCGGATGAGTCTGCCGACTTTTGCACCGACAGCCTTCTCGTAGAACTGAGCGGCTTCTTCGCAATGGCCGTCAAAAAATAGATAGGGTTGTAACAGCATCGTCGGCTCCTTTCGCTCGTTCCTAGTGTGCGTTCGCTGCCTTTGCCCGAACCCGCTCCTCCTGCTCTCGAAGCTCCGGGGTAAACTCCGCGCCGAAATCCTCGGCTTCGAACACCTGACGGATTTCGATCTCGCTGTCTTCATTGTGCGGATTCGGACAGCGCTTGACCCACTCGATCGCCTCTGCTTTCGACTTCACATTCCAGAGCCAGAAGCCGGCGATCAAGTCTTTCGTTTCGGTGAACGGCCCGTCGACGACCGTCCGGGTGTTGCCTGAAAATTTGACGCGTGCGCCTTTTGAGGTGGGGTGAAGACCGTCGGCCGCCAACAACACGCCTGCATGGGCCAACTCTTCGTTAAACTTTCCCATCTCGGCGAGGAGCTTCTCGCTGGGCATGACGCCTGCTTCCGAGTCCTTGCTGGCCTTGACGATAATCATAAACCGCATACCGAACCCTCCTTCTGTTTGCCTTCCATTCAATATGAGGTGAAGCTGCTTCTCCTGCGTTCTCCCTTAGTCGAACGAGCATGTGCCAAATCGACAGACGCCCAAGTGAAACAAACCGGAGGGCGTCACCGCACCTCGCAAAACACCTAGGTGCAGGGCCTGGTTGGAGAAGCCGGCTGACGGAGATCATGAAAGCCTTAGCGGGATGAGCTGGCGTAGTCGCTCGTCCCGAAGGTACAGTCCGCCCCACAGCAAGACCCCAAGCAACACCGCCATGTGGAACGGCTCTCCGATGCGGAGATGAGTGGCCGTTGCTCCTCCCAAGTATCCGGTCAGCAAAATCGCACCCAGCACGGTCGTGCGTGGGATGACATACAGGAGCGTGGAGAGGAGCTCGACCAGCCCCAGGCCAAGTGCCAGATTGTCGTCATACCCCAAGTGAGTGAATCCTTCTGCCACTGACGCCGGCTTCACGAGTTTGAGGATGCCGCTGAATAGCAGCATCAGCACGGGCAATGCGCTCATGACATATCCGGCCCACAGCATCTGTTTTGTCGTCATCATGTATCTCCCTGGAATTCCTAGCGCTCAAAGGCCTTCTGGAGGGTCTGGATGTCGAGTTTCTTCATCTGCAATACCGCTTGCATCACGCGGTTGGCTTTGTCCGGGTCCCCGGCTTTGAGCATCTGGATCATGGCGGTCGGCACAATCTGCCAGGACACTGCGTATCGGTCCTTCAGCCAGCCGCATTGTTGCTGTCCCGATTTCCGCCGGCGGAGAGCGCGGACCATGTCTGACAATGCACCTGAAACGAGACGGCTTCATGAAACGTAAAGACCCGTCCGCCATTGAGCGCCACGAATTCCTGTCCGTCGATGTCGAATGTCGCCGTCATCACGGAGCCTTTTGGCCGGCCAGACGCTGGCTCCGGCATCGCCGTATCGTTCGATCGTTTCCATTCGTGATCCATTGAACAGCGACAGAAAGTAGTGCACGGCTTCCTCGGCAACCATAAACAAGGTGTAATCTTCGGCAGCAGCAGCTCCTTTGGCGCACCTCGAGGCGACGCGTGATGTTCGTGGGCCGTCTAAGATGCAACGGGTAATCCGGGAACGTCCCTGATCGGGCGAATCTCGATTGTGCCGATCCGTGCGCCGGGAATTCTGACTGCGATTCCGATGGCTTCGTCGAGGTTGTCCACCTCGATGAGAAAGTAACCCGCGAGTTGCTCGTGTGTTTCCGCGTAGGGACCGTCGGTCACGACGGTCTTGTTGCCTCGCACGCGAATGCATGTCGCCGTGGACGTCGGTTGCAGGGGGGCGGCAAGGTATTGCCCGCGCGATATCACTTGATGAGCCAGACGAATGGATTCATCCAGCATCGCGGCATGCGTCGTCTCTCCGAGTTCGGCGAAGTGCTCCTCATTGTGGTAGAC
>Ga0070690_100000595_pt1 | contig 18209 bp, 13 predicted proteins | sample KBSS33HmetaG_FD_64671 | JGI IMG/M metagenome (GOLD analysis project Ga0070690, IMG submission 64671) | Switchgrass rhizosphere microbial communities from Kellogg Biological Station, Michigan, USA - KBS S3-3H metaG | ecosystem: Host-associated > Plants > Roots > Rhizosphere ... | reverse complement strand
GCTCGGGCAGCACGGCCCGGCGCACCAGACGAGGCCGGACGTCAGGCTCGCAAGCACGAGAACAACGAGAAGAGGGGTCTTAGGCTGTCGCATTGGACGTTACAGGAGAAACCTTCCTCACCGAGCCATCATACAAGGCACTTCGAATTCGCACGGATTCTATTTACTCATTCGGTCCGCAGGGCTCCGTGATGCAAATGAACCATCTGTCGCCATTCGCGAAATGATCGAGTACGGCCGCTAGGACGCCGTCATCCGGATCAAGGACTTGATCGCACGACGTTTGTCCATTGCCTGGTAGGCCTCGACGATGCCCTCGAGGGTGGTCTCGAAGTCGAAGACCCGGCCGGGGTTAATTCGGCCCTCGAGCACGTCGCCGAGCAATTCGGGGATGTAGATGCGAGCCGGTGCTACGCCCCCTCGTAACCCGACATTCCCATAGACGACCTTGTCCATCACGGGAAAGTTGATCGCGTGGGGCGCACCGATGGCGCCAACCACGGAACCCGGTCGGGCGATGTTCATAGCTGTCTCAAGCGACTCGCCGGTTCCGACACATTCCAGCGCAGCATCGACACCGATCCCACCGGTCAGTTCCTTCACCGCCTGCACCGCATCGCTGCCGCGCTCCTCGAGGATGTCAGTAGCGCCGAACTCTCTCGCTAGCGCCTGGCGATTCGGATTCCGGCTTAGAGCAATGATGCGCTCCGCACCCAGGCGCCGCGAGGCGATCACGGCGCAGAGGCCGACGGCTCCGTCCCCAACGACAGCGACCACGGCCCCAGGCCTGACGCCGGCGCTCACGGCTGCGTGGTGTCCCGTGCACATCACATCGGAGAGCGCCGCCAACGACCGCATCGTTGCGTCGTCATGACCAGCATCGGCGACGCGGACGAGGGTGCTACTGGCCAGAGGGACGCGCACCGCCTCGCCTTGACCTCCGTCAATCCCATGATTACCGAAGGAACCGCCCGCGATGCACTTGGATGTCACTCCAAGGCGACAGTGCGGGCAGGTGCCATCGGAAAAGGTGAACGGGGCCACGACCAAATCCCCCCTCGCGAACCCGTGGACCTCTGCACCGATGTCCTCGACAACACCAATGAACTCGTGCCCGATTGGACCCAGCGCGTGGGGAGATTCACCGCGGAAATACCAGAGGTCGGAGCCGCAGACGGCGCCGAGCGACACTCGGACGACGGCATCGGTCGGTGCCTGGATCACCGGGTCCGGCCGCTCGACGACCTCCAGCGAGTACGGACCGTTGTAACTGGTTGCGCGCATTGCAGCTCTCTCCTAGGCGACGGAAACAGTAAGTTTCCGGCGCGTGGCGGCGGCCGAAGGTCCATGTCCCCCGCTAGAACGCTACCTGGATCGCAACTTGGAAGATACGCGGGCTTTCGAAATTGCTGATCTGGTTGAAGCGAGAGTCGGGGCTGAAGGGAACGGGCCTGGCCGAGTTGTAGGTCCCCGTCACGCCGCGGCGGGCCAGGACCGTGTTGGCATTGGCGGCATTGAAGACGTTGAACGACGGGGTGAGGCTCACGGGTCCGATCGGGAAGGTCTTCGCGAGGCGAAGGTCGAGCTCGTAGACGTTGGGTAGACGATAGGCGCCCACGGGTGAGGTCAGCACGAAGATCGGATTCCCCACTTTGTCGTGCGGGAAGATCCTCACGAGGTATTGCTGCGGAAAGCCTTGGCGGCCGGAAAAGACGCCGGATACCGCGAACCCCAAGGGGAGCTGGTACAGGCCACTCATACTGAAAGCCCACGCCGCCCCGACCAACGACGGGCTGATGACATCGCCGCCGTCCTGGTTCGGGCCGCCGGGCGTGTCGTTCGGGTCGAAGATCGCCTGCGGGCTCACCGACTGCGTCCAGGAGTTCCAGGAGACGGTCCCCCGAAAGAGCCACCCGTCCGAGAGCAGCTTGACGAGCTGGAGACCGACTCCCTGGTACGTCTGTCGGTAGCCCGGCCGGTTCTCCACCACGACCCCCGTCGGGGGCGGATCGGTCGTCACGCCGAAGTACGGAACGTCGAAAGCGAACCCGAAGCCGAAAGGGTCCATCGCCGAGCCGCTCGCGTTGCCGAAGTATTGGTATCCCCCTCCACCCGACGTCACTCCGATGTAGGGGCTGAAGACGATCGAGCGAATGGAGCGGTAGGTGTAGTGAACCGACGCCACGAGGCCGCCGAGGAGCTCCTGGTCGACGCCGACGACGAATTCGTCGACCGTCGTCGGCTTGAGATTCGGGCTGATCTGATTGGGAGGGGTCGACGAGGCGGGATGGGACGGGTCCACGTTGTAGAAGCCGGCGAGATTGTCGAGGTCCACTTCGCCCGGATCGGCATGGTGGTTTCCGTTCGTATCCGTCCAGTAGTAGTAGATTCCCTGGACCGAGGCGAAGGGGCTCGCGAGGCCGATCCCGTCCAGAAAGAGGTCGGCGAACCGCGAGTACGAGGCCCGCAGAAGCGTTTGCCGCTTCTCACCCAGCGCGTAGGTCGCGCCGGCGCGCGGCTGCCAGCTTCCCGCCGAGATCGGGTATCCCTCGTCGCCCGCATAGCTCACCGCCGGGAGAACATCGGGGAATATCGGGTTGGCGGGGACGAACGCGGCCGTGTTTCGCGCCCGCCCATGGTCGTATCGAACGCCCGCGTTGACCGTCAACCGGTCGGCGGTCAGCGTGTCGCTCGCGAAGACCCCGAGCCGCTGTTCCTTCGTCTTGCCGACCCCGGCTCGGGTGATGAAGGCCAACGCGCTGTACTCATCGCCCCAGACCTGCCCTCCGGGATACGCGGACGAGTTGTCGTTCATCGCGTCCCGATATCCGAATCCCACCTTGAGCTCGTGCGAGAGACTCCCGGTCGTGAAGAACTTCGAGACCGACGCTCCTCCCTGCCGGACGATGGAGTGGAAACGCGATGACAGGGAGCTCCCGCGCCGCACCTGGTTGAAGTCGACGTACATCGGCGTGTCGACTCCGCCGACCGGCGTCGCCGTCTGCGTGAAGTCCATGTAGGAAAAGAACGCGTTCGCGGTCAGGCTGGAGGAAAAGACCTGGGTGTCGGCGATCTTGTAGATCGGGACCGGTTGAGTCAGGTTGAAGGCGGACTCGGGCGCCGTGTTGATGTCGAGTCCCCTTCCGTCCTGGACGCGGTCACCGTGGTGGTAAAAGAGCTCGAGGGAGTTCGAAGCGGCGAGCTGGGCGTCGAGGCGCGCATCGAAGTTCTCGAGCGTGGAGTTCTCATTGACCTTCCGGCCCTCCGAGTCGAGCTGACCGAGCTTCTCGAGGTCGATCTGGTTCTTGCCCCAGGCGCCCCAGAGCCAGATCCGGTCGGTCAGGACCGCGCCGCCCGCCTCGACGCCGTAGTCGCGGAGGACGTTCGTGCGGTTGGTGGACAGACCGGAGAGGTCGACCTCGGCCGGCGTGTTTTCCGTCTGCCAGCGGTTGGGAGCGTAGAAATACCGTGCCGAGCCGTGAATGGCGTTCGACCCGCGCTTGGTCACCATGTTGAAGGTCGCGCCGCCGTTCAAGAGGGTGACGTCCGAGCCGCCGGTGACCACCTGGATCTCCTGAAAGGAATCGAAGTTGTAGAACGTCGGTGAGAGCCCGCTGACCGTGATGTCGGCTCCATCGAGGTTGTACGTGACGCCGCTGACACCCTTCGACGCGGGCGACGCCTGCACCGCCGTGTTGCCGCCGACGTTGACCTGGTTGGTGACGACTCCCGGAACGGCCCACAGCGTGGCCCAGATGTTGCGCGCGCTCGGGACCTTCTGGAGCTCCTTCTCTTCCAGCGTCGCGCCGGTCACGGTCTTGCGCGGGTCGATCGCGGGAGCGCCCTGGACCGTCACGGTCTCATTCACGGCGGCCAGCTTCATCGTGACCCGCAGCTCAGTGTTTCGGTCCAACGCGACGACGATCTCCTGGTTGTCCAGCGTGGCAAAACCGTCGAGGGAGAGCGTCACGGAGTAGGTGCCCGGCGGGATGTACAGGAACCGGAACTTGCCGTGCACGTCGGTCTGTGCAGGGGCGCGCTCCCCCGCGCCCACGAGCTTCACCTCGACGCCCGGCAGAGGGGCTCCCTGCTCGTCGAGCGCGGTCCCGTGGATGCTCCCCGTGGAGGGCAGCGTCTGGGCGCCGACACGGAGTGCGACGGCCCAGAGTGCAGCCGCGAATGACACCCGCAGAAAGAACGGGTCCTTGATGGAGCCTCCTGCTCTGTCCGACCGTGAGAACCGATTGTAAGAGAGAAGGGGACCGCAATCCGGCCAGGAGCCGATCCTCGCAGCGACTAGAATCGCCGTCAGGTCTCTCGATGACACTCGGCACCGGCACCCGCCTCGGTCCGTACGAAATCCTGTCCCCTCTGGGCGCGGGTGGCATGGGAGAGGTGTACCGGGCGAAGGACCCTCGGCTCGGGCGCGAGGTAGCGATCAAGGTCCTGCCGGAGGCGCTGGCTCTCGATCGTGACCGGCTCTCGCGATTCGAGCAGGAGGCTCGCGCCGCCTCGGCGCTGAACCATCCCAACATCGTGACGATTCACGAGATCGGTCGCGAGGAAGGCGTCGCCTTCATCGCGATGGAGCTCGTGGATGGAAGGACGGTGCGGGAGCTCATCGCATTCAAGCCGATGCCGGTGCGCCGCCTGTTGAACGTGGCCGCACAGATCGCCGATGGGCTCTCCAAGGCTCACGCCGCAGGCATCGTCCATCGGGACCTGAAGCCCGAAAACGTCATGGTCTCGAGGGACGGGTTCGTGAAGATCCTGGACTTCGGGCTCGCCAAGCTCGTGGAGCCGGTGTCCGGCGAAGCCTCGGCGATGCTGACGATGACGGCGCAGCCGACGCAGCCCGGGACGGTCCTGGGGACGGTCGGCTACATGTCGCCCGAACAGGCCTCGGGGGAGCCTCTGGATTTTCGGTCGGACCAGTTTTCCCTGGGCTCGATCGTCTACGAGATGGCGACCGGCCATAAGGCGTTCCAGAGAAAAACGGCCGCGGAGACGATGGCGGCGATCATCCGCGAGACTCCCGAGCCGCTCGCGAGGCTCCGGCCGGATCTGCCGCCGCCTGTGGAGTGGATCGTGGAGCGTTGCCTCTCGAAGGATCGGGAGGATCGGTATGCCTCGACGAAGGACCTCGCGCGGGACCTGGCCGGCGTGCGCGATCGTGCCGAGGCCTCGAGCGGCGCGGAGGAGATGTCCGCCGCGGCGGGAGGGCGGCGGCGGCGCGGGCTCCTGCTCGTTGCGGCCGTCGGCGTGCTTGCGGCGGGAGTCGCCGCCGTGTGGGGAATCGCTCACGGTCTCGCGAAGGGAAGCGCTCCCGCCCCGTCGTTCAAGCGCTTGACCTTCCGTCAGCTTCCGATCGGAACCGCGCGCTTCGCTCCGGACGGTCAGACCATCATCTACAGTTCCGGCGCCCGCCTCTACATGACTCGGCCGCAGAGCCCCGAGTCCAACCTGCTCGCGTTTCCCGGGGACCTCCTGTCGATCTCCCGTTCCGGGGAGCTCGCGATCCTTCAGAATCTGAGGCCCGTCGGCCGCGGCATTCTCGCCACGGTTCCCATGGCGGGAGGCGCCCCGCGGCAGGTTCTGAGTGAGGTTCCCTACGGGGGAGCCGATTGGTCTCCGGATGGCAAGAGCCTGACCGTGATTCACCTCACCGGCGAGAAGTTGGGGCTGGAGTCTCCCATCGGGAAGGTGCTCGCGGTCGGCGACCTCGGCTCTCCGCGCTTTTCGGCCGATGGCGGCAAGATCGCCTTCTGGGAGACGAGTGGCCCCTCGAGTTCGGTCGGTGTGATCGACCGGCTCGGCAAGGCGAAGAAGATCCTGTCGGCAGGCTGGACGGAGACCGCCGGCGTGCCGTGCTGGGCCGCGAAAGATCGCGAGATCTGGTTCACGGCGGGTAAGGCGGGGGAGAGGCCCGCTCTCTGGAAGGTAGACCTGTCGGGAAAGCTCCGTCTCGCGATTCGCGTGCCGGGAATCCTCGAGCTCGACGACATCTCCGCGGACGGCCGCGTCTTGCTCGCGCACAGCACGGTCCTGCAGAGCGTTCGAGGGCTCGGGCCCGGACAGTCGGTGGAGAGCGATCTCTCCTGGTTGGACGGCCCGATGCCCGCCGACCTCTCCCAGGACGGCTCGATGCTGCTCCTGAACGAGAACGGCGAGGGGACTGGCGCGAGATCGACGATCTACCTTCGAGGCATGGACGGCAGTCCCGCGCTGCGGCTCTCCGAAGGCATGGGCATGGCGCTCTCGCCCGACAAGCAGTGGGTATTGGCTGGCCTTCCCGCAGCGGCGGGAAAGCCGGCGCGCCTCGTCCTTCTTCCTACCGGCCCGGGCGAGCCCAGAGACCTCCCGATCGAAAAGCTCGAGCCGGGTTGGGGCGCATTCACTCCGGACGGGAAGCGCGTCGTCTTTTTCGCCGAGAGCCCGAATGGCCAGGAACGGCTCTACGTTCAGGACATCGCGGCGGGCATGGCTCGTGTCATCGGTCCGGACGACGTCTACCTGATGGATTACACGAGCCCGCTCTCGCCCGACGGTCGGTCCGTGATCGGATATCTGAAGGGATTGCCCTCGGTCTACCCGATCGATGGCGGCGGCGAGGGACGCGCCGTGCCGGGGGTAGAGCGGGCCGATCGAGTCGTTCAGTGGAGTGCGGACTCCCGGAGCGTTTACGTCTTCAGTCCTCGAGAGCGGCCGCTGAAGGTCTTCCTCCTCGATCTCGAGACCGGCCAGAAGCGCCTGTGGAAAGAGCTCCCGCTGGACGAATCGGTCGGGAGAATCCGGGTGCGCGTGACGCCGGACGGCCGCTTCTACGTCTACGGCACGACCGACGTCCGCTCCGAGCTCTATCTCGTCGACGCGCTGCGCTGAGAGCCGGGGGTTCTTCTCGGCGTACTCCTTGCGGGTCGCCGACTCCCATCGGCGATCGAAGAAGGCGTGGCGGTCTACTTTCGCAGGCGGTTCTCGAGCGCCTCCGCGCGCCTCTGCGCCTCCGCGAGCGCCTGCTCGGCCGGCGTGTGCTCACGGCGCCCGAACTCGGCGTTCGCGAACGCCACCCACTCCGGCATCTCGACCGCGAACGCCTCGATGTCGGGCTCGCTCATCAGCTCGACCGAGAAGCTGCGGCCGTTCCAGTGCAGGTCCCGGGCGCGGATCGTCTGCGTGCCGAACGGCGCGTCGCGCAGGAGCTCGATCCAGTGCGCCGGAGGCGTGGGCGAGGGCTCCCACGCCACCAGGAAGCTCGTGACGAAGTCGTCGGCGGCCGGCTTCCCGGTCCCCTTCGTCATCGGTACGACGTGGGGCCGAACGCGCGGATGTCCCATCCGGACGTGTACCTCCACGGGCTCTCCCTCCTCGTCTTCGCCGCGAAACGGTTTCTCATCGAGGGGCATCGGCGTCCTCCTTGCCGTGGTTTCCGAGAAGTCTATCGAGAGTCGAGGCGTCCCCGCGCTCCATGGCGTGCTCCGCACGGAGCGAATCCACGTCCCGGTTGAGGGTGACGACGGCCAGGATCTTCCCGGCCTTGCGGTAGGCGACCAGGGCGTCCCGCCGCGAGAGCTCGCCCGCAATCCGGACTTCGTCCCACTCCTCGGCGTGCCCGACGTAATTGAGCGCGACGTCGTAGTGCTGGCTCCAGAAGAACGGCACGGAGGTGTATCGCTCCTCGGCGCCGAGCATGTTCCGGGCGGCGGTCTGGCCCTGGCGCTCCGCGACGACCCAGTGCTCGACGCGGATCGGCCGGCCCGAGTACGGATCGGGCCAGCGCGCGATGTCGCCGGCCGCCCAGATTCCCTCCGCGCTGGTCCGGAGCTGGGCGTCGACCAGGACGCCGCGGTCCGTCCGCAGGCCCGCGTTCTCCGCCAGCGACAGCTGGGGGCGCACCCCGATGCCGAAGACGACCAGCCCGGCCTCGATCCGGCTCTCGTCGTTCAGGATCACCGAATCCTCGCGAATCTCCGCGACCGTGTGGCCCAGATGGAACTCGACGCCGTTGCTCTCGTGGAGTCCCCGGACGAACAGGCCGACCTCGCGGCCGAGGACGCGCTCCATCGGCACGGAGTCCGGAGCCACGACGTGGACCCCGAGCCCGCGCTTCACGAGCGAGGCCGCGACCTCGAGCCCGATGAAGCTCGCGCCCACGACGACCGCCGTGCGCGCGGACCCGGAGGCGGCGATGATCGCGCGGCTGTCGGAGAGCGTTCGGAGCGGCCGCACGTGCGGCAGCCCGGCGCCGGGAACGCCGAGGGGCACGGGCGAGGCTCCGGTCGCGAGCAGCAGCGCGCCGTACCGGAGCGAGGTGCCGTCCTCCAGCCCGACGCGACGCTCCGACGGCGTGAGCATGCGCACCCGGCCCTTCGCGCCGAGGCGGACCTCGATCCTCTTGTCGCGGTACCAGTCCTCTCCGCGCAGCGGCATCCACTCCTCGGGCGCGGTCCCGGCGAGGTAGTCCTTCGACGCGTTGGGGCGGTCGTAGGGGCGGGCCTCGTCGGCGGAGAGGAGCGTGATCGGCTTGGCGTAGCCCTCTCGGCGGAGCATCTCCGCGGCGGCGAAGCCGGCCGCGCCTCCGCCGACGATGATGACCGAGTCCGGCTGCGGTCCGCGCGCGATGGAGGGCGCCGCCATGGTGAGCACGCCGGTCACGTACGCGCGGTCCCCGCGGATCTCCACGGAGTAGCCGGCGACGGGATCGAAGGCCGGAGCGTGAACGGCCTCCCCCGACTCGGCGCGGAAGCACGCGTGGTGCCACGGGCAGCGGACGAGGTCGCCGTCGAAGATTCCCTGGGCGAGCGGTCCCCCGTAGTGCGTGCACTTCGCGCCGATCGCGCGGACCAGGCCGCCCTCCCCCTTCCGGACGAGGAGCACCGGCACGCCCTCGAAGTGGCCCTCGAGCAAGTCGTTCGCGAAGTCCTTCAGCGCCGCGCCGTCGCGGGCGAGGTCCGGGCCCGGGAGCTTCTCAGGCGTTTCCATAGACGGGGATCGCGGCGCCGTGGATCAGGCGGGCTGCATCGCTGCAGAGGAACACGATCACGCGCGCGATGTCTTCGGGCTTGGGCCACTTCGAGAAGTCCGACTTCGGCATCGCCTTGCGGTTCGCCTCGGTGTCGATGACGCTCGGCAGGACGGCGTTCGCGCGGACGCCCGTCCCCCGGAGGTCGGCGGCCAGCGAATCCGTCAGGGCGAGGGCCGCGGCCTTGGATGCGGCGTAGGCGGCCTGGCCGGCCTCGTGCACGAGAGCGGCGCGCGAGACGACGTGCACGATCGCGCCGTTCTTTCGGGCGAGCATCCCCGGCGCCGCGGCGCGCGAGAGCGCCCAGCACGGAAGGAGGTTCGCCCCCACCATCTTCTCGAGCTCCCCCGAGCCCGCGTCCCAGAGCTTCGCGCCCCCGGCGAAGGCGCCCACCGCGTTGACCACGGCGTCGAGCCGCCCGCGCCGGGATTCGATCTGCGACACGAGCTCCTTTGCGGCCTTCTCGTCGCTCACGTCGGCCATGGCGCCCTCGAGGCGCGAGGCGGGCGCCGCCTCGCCGCGCAGGCGGTCCAGCTCCTCCTTGCGGCGATAGGTCGCGACGACCTCCGCTCCCTCCGCGAGGAACGCGAGGCTCACGGCGCCGCCCAGCGCGCCCGTGCCGCCCGCGACGAGCACGACCCGGCCGTCGAACGCGCTCATGTCCTCGATCTTCCGCTCACGCCGCCGCCTCGCGGAGCGCCGCCCGCGCGAGCAGGCGCGTCGAATCGAGGATGGGAAGCGACGAGTCCGCCTCGCCGATCAGGATCGGGATCTCGGTGCAGCAGAGGGCCGCCGCGTCGCAACCGTCGTCCCGGCCGCGGTCGATCACTTCCCGGAGGAATGCCCGCGCCGGCTCCTCGAAGCGGCCGTTGACGAGCTCGTCGAAGATGATCGTGTTGATCCGCTCGCGGTCCTTCGCCGGGGGCGTCTCGAAGTCGATGCCCTTCGCGGCGAGCTTCGGCGGGTAGACGGGACCCTCCATGAGGTAGCGCGTGCCGAGAAGCAAAAGCCGCCGGAAGCCGCGCGCCCCGGCGGCGGCCGCGACCTCCTCGGCGATGTGCAGCCAGGGCAGCGGCGAGCGCTCGCGCACGCGGTCGATCGCCTGGTGCGCGGTGTTGTCCGGGCAGATCAGGAAGTCCGCGCCCGCGCTCCGGAGCCTCGCCGCCGAGCACAGCACGAGCTCGCCGGCCGCCCCCCAGTCGCCCGCCTCGATCGGGCGCATGTAGTCGGCGAGCGGAATCGTGTGCAGGGTCACCTCGGGGTGCCCGTGCCTCCCGAAGAGCGCCGCTCCCTCGACGCACAGCGTGCGGTAGCAGAGCGCCGCGCCCTCCGCGCTCACGCCCACGATGCCGACGTGCTTCGTCACGGCTTCCTCTTCTTCGTTCCGGCGGGGCGATCGGCGCCGGCGGACGCCGACTCCAGGAACTTCTCGGCCTCGACGCGGGAGGAGAAGACGCCGCTGCGCGTGAAGAGCCGCGCGGTCAGCGTCTCGAACGCGCGTGCCATGCCCGCGGCGTCGCGGCCGTCGGAGACGATGGCGATGGCGCCGAACCGGACCTTCCCTCCCGCCGCCGCCGCGCGATCCGCGGCCGACCGGAGCTGGCCGACGTTCGGGAGGGAGGTCATTCCCATCAGGTCGAGGAGCACGTCGGCGCCCCCGGGGACGCGGGGATCGCGCTCCAGCTCGTCGAAGTGGGCGAGCACCTCCGGCAGCGTCGTCTCGCCGGTGCAGCGGGTCAGGATCCGGCGGCGCCCCGGATCGATGCGGTAGGTCACGGGCATACGGGCGCGACCGATGATATCGAGGCGGGGCCGGTCAAGGCGCTCCCGGGAATCCGGCGCAAGCGGCGGAGGCTTCCCGAGTCTGCCGTCAGGCCTTCCCGAGCAGGCGTTCGACCAGCCGCGACGCGGACTCGCCTTCCTCGACGCCCTCGAGCGCCGGGATCGACCGGCGGAGCGCCGCGAGCCTCCCCGGGTCGTCCGTGAAGTCGTAGGCGAGGAGGACCGGAACCCCGGATGGGAGCACGCGGGCGATCGCGGCCGCGACGTAGAAGCCCTGGCGCTCGGCGAGGGAAGCCCGATGTTCCGCCGGTCCGATGAGATCCTCCGGCGGAGTCCGGTCGAAGACGACGTCGAGGAAGACCGCGTCGACCCTGTGCCGATCCAGCAGGCGCAGCGCGGCCGCGGCGTTCGGGGCGTGCAGCCACTCGACGGAACCATCGGCGCCCTCGGGTGAGAGGCGGCGGAACGCGTCCCGATACTCCGTGCCGTCCTCGACGATCAGGACGCTCCTCGAGCGCGCCGTCACGCGGGCTCCTCGGCGGCCGGCAGGTCGAGCGCGATTCCCTTGGTGAACCCGGCGGCCGGAGCCGGCACGACCGCGACGGATCCCTCGCTCCGGCGCAGCAGCTCGACGACCACGCCGAGGCCGCGCTCGGCGCCGCGCTCCCGCAGCCGCGCCGCGTCGATCCCGCCCTCGAGGTCGTCGGCGAGGACCAGCCGCAGGCGCGCCTCGCCCGTGACCGGATCGCGCCGCGTCTGCGCGCACAGCCCGAGACGGACGCTCGCCGCGCCCCGCCGCTGCGCCTCCTCGAGCGCGTTGGCGAACAGGTTGCGCCAGACCGTCTGCCAGTCGAGGGCCGAGATTCGCACGGCCGGCAGCCCGCCCTCCGCGAGGTCGCCGACCAGCTCGAGCTCCGGCGCCGGCGCGCCGTGCTCCTCGGCGACGCCCGCGAGGAGCGCGCGCAGCGCGTCCGCCCGAACCGGAAGGACCGCGGCCCGCTCGATCGTCCGCGCGAGCTCCGGCCCCGAGGAGACCGCGAAGCACGCCGCGGCGCGGCGCAGCAGCCGGCGGGCGAGTGCCGCGTCCCAGGTGCGGGTCGGGCGCTCCGCCACGCGGCGGAGGCCGCGCCGCGCTCCGCGGAGGACGGCGAGGCCGCGCAGAAGCCAGGAGAAGACCGGATCGCGGTGGCGCAGGTTGAGCCGAACGCCGCTCTCCCGCGCGAGGGCGCGCAGCTGCGCGACCGCGGAGTCGGCCTCGTCGAGGAGGCCCCGCGCGCCGGAGTCTCCGTAGAGCCGCGCCGACAGCAGCTGCGCGGTCGCCCGGCGCGTCTCCGCGTCGCCGTCCTGGAGGCGCGCGGCCGCGTCCGAGAGCAGCATCCCTCCGTGCTTGAGCACCTCGTGGCGGAGCCGCCCGACGACCGGACGCGCGTCGCGCGCCTTGCCCGGATCGCGCGCGAGCCACTCGGCGAAGCTCACCCCGGCGCGCCGGCGCCAGACGAGCCAGAGCGCGGCGGCGGCCAGCGGCGCGAAGACGGAGGCCACGGCGAGGACGGTCTTGCGCTCGCCGGCCTCGAGCCGCGCGGCGGAGGCCGCGGCCTCGTCCGCTCCGGGACCCGCGGGCGCCTCGTTGCCGTAGCGCCTGTACAGGCGGAGGGCCTCGCGGGGCGATCCCGCGCGCTCCGCGGCGCGCGCCAGGCGGATGAGGGCCTCGGTCGAGCCGGCGGCCTCGGCCCCGCGCCAGGCCTCGAGCGCCTCGGCGCTTCGCTCCGGGAAACGATCCAGCAGACGCGCGAGCTGCTCGTGGTTGGCGACGCGGGACGGATCGAGCCGCACGGCTCGGCGCAGCGCCGCCTCCGCCTCCCGCCACTGCTCCCTCCGCAACGCGATCGAGGCCGCCAGCTCGGGAGCGCCGGCGAAGCGCGGATCGAGGCGCTCGGACTCCGCGAGGAGCCGGAGAGCCTCCTCGTCCGCACCGTCTCCTCCGCGCTGAAGGTAGACCTGCGCCTTCTTCCAGAGGTCGACCGCGGCGGAAGCGGTCTCTTCCGGAGAAGCGGGAGCCGGCGTCGGCTCCTCGGTCGCTCCGCGCACGCGCCGCGACAGCGCGTCGCGCAGCGCCTGGGCCTCCGCGCGCTCCGGCGGCGACGCCTGCTCCAGGAAACGGTCCAACCGCTCGAGCGCCTTGGGAGCGTCGCCGAACTCCGCCCAGCGATTGGCCGAGAGTCGCAGAAGCGGCCGCAAGTCCGGCCGCAAGGCCGCGGCGCGGTCCAGCAGCCGCAGCGATTCCTCCTTCGTCCGCCGATCCGGCTCCTCCCACAGGAGGTTCGCGAGCGCGGTCAGCGCCTCGACGCGGTCGGGCTCGGCGGCGAGGGCGCCGCGGTACGCGCGTATCGCCGCCGCCGGCCGGTGCGAGCGCGTCTCGACCGCGCCGAGGGCGAGCAGCGCCTCCGTGTAGTCCGGCGAGGCGTCGAGCGCCGCGCGCAGGCTTTCCCGCGCCTCCTGCAGCCGGCCGGCCGCGAGCGCGCGCTTCCCGTCGGCCAGCGCGAGGCGCGCCTCGGCGGGCGGGCCCGCGGACGGAGGCGCGATCGCGTCGGCTCGCGCCTCGAGCTCGAGCTCTCGGACGCGGCCGGGAATCCAGTCCGCGGCCCCGCCGCCGGCCTCGAGCGCGCGGCCGAGGTCCTGGTAGCGCGCGATCGCCTCGCGCCAGCGGCGGCGTGCCTGGGCCCGGCGAGCGAGCAGCAGCAGCTCGGGCGGCGAGAGCCGGGCCGCGTCCCGCTCCGCGGCGGCCGCGAGGAGATCCGCTCCCTCCTCCTCGTCGCCCGCGGCGAACGCGACGTCGGCGGAGGAGAGCATCAAGGCGGCATCGGACGATCCCTTGCGCGCGCGGCGCAGGAGGTCGCGGGCGCGCCGCAGCGTGGCGGCATCGGGAGCGGCGCCCGCGTCCTCGAGAAGGGAGCGCGCCTGGGCGGCGAGCGCGGCGGGATCCGACGAGCAGTCTCCGGCCGCGGGCGCCGGAGCCTCCGGAGCGGGCGCGGCGTCCTGAGACGCCGTGAAGGCGAGCGCGGCGAGAAGAGCCTCGAGGATCATTTCTCGTCGCGCGCCGAGAGGCCGAGCTTGTTGAAGCGCAGCCGCACCGCGCGCGCCTCCTTCGCCGATGCGGAGCCGGTCATCCGCTCCGCCATGCGCGCGAAGTCGCCGCCCGCCTCCCGGAAGAGGGCGCGCAGCGCCGAGCGTTCGAGCTCGCGGCGGAAGCCCGCCACCGAGGAGGCGCGCGGCCGCTCGGCGGAGCCGGAGCCGAATCCGGCGAATCCGCTGAAACCTGCGCCGGACGGCGGCGGCTCGGAGGCGCGCGCGCCGGCGAGCAGGTCGAAGAGCATGCGCGGGTCGAGCGGAATCCGGACGCGGCCGCCCCGGTCCAGCGAGGCGCCCGGCCCGGCGTAGACGGCGGCCGCGAGCGAATCGGCCAGGATCATCTCGAACTGCCGGAGGTTTCCCGGCCAGGGGTGCCGCTGCATCGCCGCCCAGGCCTTCCCGGGCAGGACGAACACGACCGCGGAGGCGGAGTCGCGCGCCTCCCGCTCCGAGACGGCCAGAGTGAAGGCGTCGGCGGGCTCGGGGTCGGGTCCGCCGGCGGCGCGGACGAGCGATGCGATCGCGCGCCGGTGCCGCGGGTTGTCCCAGAACGCGGAGGCGGTCAGGCGCGCGAGCTCGGGCAGGTCCTCCCGCCTCTGTGACAGGGGCGGGAGCTCGAGCGCGAGGGACGGGTTCAGCCGCATCAGGAGGTCCGACCGGAAGCTCCCCTCCGCCGTCCGGCGCCCGAGCGCCGCGTTGGACGCGGCATGAGTCAGCGCCGCGTTCGACGCGGCGACCACGCGCGCCGTGTGCGGCGTCTCCGCGGCGCTGCCGAGACGGCGGATCGTCCCGTCGTTCAATGCCGTCAGCAGCATCTTCTGCGCGTCCGGCGCGAGGTTCTCGATCTCGTCGAGGAAGAGCGTCCCGTCCGCCGCGGCCTCGAAGACCCCGGGCCGGTCCGCGACCGCCCCCGTGAAGGAGCCGCGCAGCGCGCCGAAGAGCGCCGCCTGGAGGAGGCCCTCGGGCACCGTCGCGCAGTCGAAGGCGACGAAGGCGCCCGGGCGACCCGAGAGAGGGTGGATCACGTCGCGGACGAGAAGGCTCTTGCCCGTCCCCGTCGGCCCCGTCACGAGCAGCGGCATCGGCGTCGGCGCGAGCGCGGAGACCTTGCGGCGCAGCTCCCGCATCGCGGCGCTCGTTCCCCAGAAGAACCGGCCCGTGCGCTGCGGGGCGGCGCGCTCCTCCAGGATCCGCCGCAGGCGGGAGACGAGGAGGCGGCCCGAGCCCGACTCCTCCTCGGCGGCCGCGTACGTGAAGGCGTCCGCCTTGAGCTCCAGCGCCTCCTGCTCGAACGGAATCTCCTCGTACGCGGTCGTCAGCAGGACCGCGATCTCGGGGCGGCGGCGCCGGAGCCGCTCGAGGATGAACAGGCCCTGGCGGTCCCGGCGCTCCCGCCGCAGCCGGCGCGCCGCGGCCGACTCGCCGAGCGGACGCTCGTCGGGGAGCAGCTGCTCGTCCGGCAGATCGAAGCGAAGGTCGAGGACGACCACGTCGGGAGGACGGCGGCCCTCGAGAACCGGCGCCGCCTCGCGCCACGACCGCGCGTGCGCCCGCGCCTCGCCGCCGGAGCGTACGGTCTGGATCTCGAGCTCGGGCGCCTCCCGCGCGAGCAGCTCCGCGGTCCTGGGCTGGTCGTCGATCACCAGGACGCGGGCGCGCGGCCGGGTCCGCGCGCTCATCGTCGCGAGTCCCGCCGCGCCTCGCTCGCCAGCGCGCGGCACTCCGAGGCGACGCGTCGCGTCAGGGCGTCGAGCCTCTCGAGCTCCGGCCGCGAAAGCGACGGCAGCCGGACGGTCAGCCCGCGGACCTCCTCGATCGCCGAGGCGATGTCGTCCACCCGCCGTCCGAGCGCGCCGGCGAAATGCCGTCCCTCCTCGAGTCGCCAGGCGTCGAAGACCTCGGCCGCGGATTGACTGCCCGAATCATCCCGCCGGGTCGTCGCCACGTCGGCGTGGAGGCGCTCGCGCAGCGCCTCGGTCTCCGTCTCCGGGACCTCCGGCGCCGAGAAGCGGATCGCCTTCGCCAGATCGTGCCTGAGACGCTCCGCCGCCTCCGAGACTCCCATGGCGGCCCAAGCATACGGCGCGGGCGGGCGGGCAGGCAAACCGAAATCTCCGATTTGGGACAAGGTACTCCAAATCGGAGCACAAAGAGCTCGAAATCGCCCGTTTTTCCGGGCACGCGGCTTGAAGTGGCAACGGCTCGTGGGCCGCCGCGAGCGCGGACCCGAACGAAAGCGAGGACGCCATGTCGACGTCGAGCCTGAATCTCAATGACCCCTTCGAGCCCGATCCCGAGGAGCCGTCCAAGATCGAGCCGGAGCGGGAAGCCGAGCCGGCCTGGTGGCGCGCGCTGCACTCCAGGCTGCCGAAGCTGGGGATCCATGGGCGGATCCCGTGGGAGCCTCTGCGCCGCCTCTCCCTCCTCGCCCTGCTCGTCCTCGGCGCGGTCCTCCTCTGGCGCGGCGTCGAGAAGAGCCTCCGGAGCATTCCGCCCGGCTGGGTCGGCGTCAGCGTGAACCGCCTCACCGGCTCCGTCGCGGTGCTCGACCCGGGCACCTTCCTGCGACCCTCCGCGCTCTTCCAGATCCATCCCGTCCGGATCTCGGACCAGCTGCTCTCCGGGGACGAGGGCCAGTTCAACGTGACGACGAAGGAGGGCGTCCTCGCGCGCGTGAGCGTGCAGGCGCGCTGGGCGATCAGCCGCAAGAGCCTCCTCGCGACCTGGTCGGCCCTGCCGCAGCGGCCGGGCGAGGAGCTGGTCGCGCCGGTCCTCTTCGCGGCGTTCCGCACGGCGGCGCCGCGGTACGAGGTCCTCAAGCTCATCGCCGAGCAGCGGGAGGAACTCTCCGCCGTCGCGGCCGCGACCGCCCGCGAACGCCTGGCGGAGAGCGGGATCGTCCTGAAGGAGGTCCTGATCGGCGACCTCCAGCTCCCCGAGGAGTTCGAGAAGGGCCGCCTCGCGATGGTCGACGAGGTCCAGACGACCGAACGGCTCGACGTGACGCTCAAGAAGAGGGCCAAGCAGATCGAGGAGACCCGGCTCACGGCGGAGGCGCAGAAGGCTCGACAGATCCAGGAGGCCGAGGCCGCGGCGGAGCAGAAGGTGATCGGCGCGCGCGCCGAGGCCGACTCGATGAAGCACGTCCTCGCCCTCAAGGAGAAGCAGATCGAGCAGCGCAAGCTCGAGGCCGAGGCGGAGCGGCAGTCGATCGTGGAGCGCGCACACGCCGCCGCCGACGCCGCCAAGATCCAGGCGATCGGGGCCGCGGAGGCCACGCGCATCCAGACCGAGGCCGAGGCCGAGCGGCGCCGGACGATGGCGGACGCGGAGGCCTACGCGACCCGCACCAGCTCGCTCGCCGAGTTCGAGGGCCTCGAGCGCGAGGCGCGGCTCGTCACGGCCAATCCGCTCCTGATCCCCAAGACCTTCGCCGACCGACTGTCCGACCGCGTCCAGGTCATCCTGACGCCGTCCATCGGCGGCGAAGCGTTCACCGGCGAGTTCGTCAAGCGCGCCGCGAGCGGCCAGTCCGTAGTCGCCGAGCAGGCCGAGCCGTCGCAGACGGCGAAGGTGGCCTCGCGCAAGAAGTCCAAGAGCGAATCCACGTCGCACACGCAGTAACTAACGACCAGCGACTAACGACTAACGACTAACGACTAACGGAGAACGCCATGAAAGAGCTCGCCCGGACCCTCATCCCCCGCTTCGCGCTCGCCCTGCTCCTGTCTCTCGGCTTCGCGATCGCCTGCTCCGTGGCGCTCGGCGAGGAGGGCGCCGAGCCGCCGGGCTCGGATCTCTTCACCTCTCCCCGCGAGGCGCTCCTGCGCGAGAAGCCCTCGCCGAACGGCCGCGTCCTGGGGCGCCTCCCGCAGGGAACGCGCCTGACGCTGGTCGAGGCGCGCCCGGCCTTCCTTCGCGTCAACGGTGGCTGGATCTCGCGCGAGGTCGTCGTCGTCTTCGCGCCCGATTCCGCCGCAACCCGCGAGCTCGTGACGGTCGGCCGCACGCTCTCGAAGACCGACGCGCAGCGACGCCTCGCGGCCGCGCTGCTCCTGCGCGCGTCCGACCGGCTGCGCGAGTCGAACACGCCCGACCCGGAGGTCGAGATGCTCCTCGGCGAGACGACCGAGGCCCTCGCGGCCGGCGGCGGGACGTTCCCGCCGGAGCTCGGCATCGTCGACAGACCCGGCGCGTCGGGGACCCGCGCCACCTACGGAGGCGCCGCGTTCCAGCGCGCGCTCGATCTCCTCGGCAAGGACACGAGCCCGGAGTGTGC
>Ga0070690_100000594_pt1 | contig 18212 bp, 15 predicted proteins | sample KBSS33HmetaG_FD_64671 | JGI IMG/M metagenome (GOLD analysis project Ga0070690, IMG submission 64671) | Switchgrass rhizosphere microbial communities from Kellogg Biological Station, Michigan, USA - KBS S3-3H metaG | ecosystem: Host-associated > Plants > Roots > Rhizosphere ... | reverse complement strand
GGCGATGCTGGTGACCGTTGTCGCAGCCTGGATGGTTGCCTCTCAGAGGAAGTTCAAACGGAATTGGGGATTCTGGTTGTTCCTTCTAAGCAATGTGCTGTGGATTGTTTGGGGTTTACATGATCGTGCGTTTGCGCTCATCTTTTTACAGCTCTGCCTTGTCTTCTTGAACGTTAGGGGAGCAATGAAGAATCGCCCGCAGGAAAGTAAGACGTGATTATTTACCACTTCGCACGGAGGCGGAGATAGGTGTCAACTGGGGGCGATTTGAAGAATGGAGCTTACTGCTGATGGTTCGCTTACGGAATGAGTTGCCCGCGCGTGGACCAGTCAGAAGCACTCACTCGGATCAAGCCTGCAATCAGGTAACGAGCAAAACAAAGATCGGCACCTGCGGGTTCGGTGTGGCGCAGGCAGAATATGGGCGCACCTTTTCATGTGTTGAAGTTCAGCATACCTTTTACGAGCCGCCCCGACTCACGACACTAGAGCGCTGGCGCAGTCAAATGCCGGCCGACTTTGAGTTCACTTTGAAGGCTTGGCAATTGATCACTCATGAAGCCAAGAGCCCTACCTATCGGCGACTCAAACGACAACTCTCCGAGACTGAGAAGTCGGAGGCCGGGTACTTCAGGGCGACAGCTATAGTGAACGAGGCTTGGGTAGCGACGCTCGCTGCAGCACAGGTCCTAAAAGCCAAAACAATTCTTTTTCAGTGCCCGTCCAGTTTCAAACAAACCGCAGAAAACATAGCTAGTATGGAAAAATTCTTCAGCTCTATAGATCGACACGATCTCAATTTGTGCTGGGAACCGCGCGGAGACTGGAATGCAGAGGTTGTAAGATCCGTTTGCGTAGGCCTTGCATTATGCCATGTAGTCGATCCATTCATTGGAAAGACTATGACTCCGAACAGCTACTACTTCCGACTTCACGGCAGGAGTGGCTGGCGTTACCAGTATGAGTTGGGCGAACTTAAGGAATTGGCGACATCACTTGTTAAATCCAACCGCGGTTACGTGTTCTTTAATAATAGTAAGATGACGGAAGACGCCTTAAGATTCTGTAAGGTGCTTGGCGATTCTGAAACTGGACACGCTCATCCAAGTTAGCATCCCTAAGATTCACGAAATCCAACCCTAAAATTGTCTCGGCCGCAAACGACGAACATTCTGGGTTCTGCGCAGTCAAACTCTCAACACAATGCGGGCCTCCTACATCGAGGTACTATTCTTGCTCACGAAACTTCCGGGCTGCAGTTTTGATGAGGTCAGTCGCACGGTCGGGACCAAAGCGACCAAGTATCTCGAATCTCTTGCCTTTAGTCTGATTGTACGAAACAAAAAATTGTTCGATCTCATGAAGTAGGTTCGTGTTCAGATCTCCCAGAAAGCGAATGTGCGAGTGATTACGCGAATCAGCCGCTACTGCTATCAACCGATCATTGCGGGTCGTAACTCCATCTTCCGTCTGATTCGCCTCAATCACGCCGATCAATTTGGCGGCAACCAGACATCCCGTAAAAGCTGGCTCATCCATTAATATCAGTACATCAAGTGGATCGCCGTCGCCACCTTGCGTCGAAGGAACGTAGCCAAAGTCGAACGGAAAAACGGATCCTACCGGCAGCGTACCGCCTAACCTAAAAAGTCCAAGCCGCTCATCAAACTTGAATTTGTTCCGACTGCCTTTAGGCGTGTCGATAATGGCATTTACATGGCCCGATTCTTTATCGAATGGACCAAGGTTTGGAACACTGCGCATCTTGTTAGCTAACAGCCCTGGCGCTCGGATCCTACTTTTCGGCTGCTTTCTTTCCTGCCTTGTTCGTGGTTTTTCTGGGAGCGCTTTTAGTTGAGCGCCTCGGTTGATCCCCTTGGTCACCGTAGCCAGGCTTGGCTACAGTTTTGGATTTACTACGACGATCGGCCGCGAGAGATCTGCCAACATCAACGGAGTCTTTGAATTTGCCTTCTTTGTCGGGTTTGACGAATCGTTGGTCGGTGCTTGTATCGATAGTTCGCGTTTGCCCGTTTTAATGGTCATAGAGATCACCAGCATTGTTCAGTCTACTCGGCGTTTTTTTAGAACGGCCTTGTTGCACCTATATAAAGGACAGATTTGGAGCCGGATTGAAATCACGGCAGAAGTTGACCTTGCGAATAGGTTTCACGGAGACCAAGTCGCTATCTGATTCAAAAGGGGGTTAAATCACTGACAGGAAGACCACAGTGTTAGGGCAAGCTCGTTCGTATAAATAGCTGAGGGTCGGCACCGTATTCGAAAAAGCTCCAGCCGACGATCCGGCATTCCTGCTTTATTATGTGAGTGGACGATACTCGGGCGTGAGATTGCCGTCGGTACTAAAACGTACCGATCGTCTTGATTGATGACGAGATGGGAATTGAGAAAGCGCAAGAAGTAAATGCAGCTTCGAACTAAATACGATGCCCACAAATCTTCACGATCACTGGCAGTAGGTCTGCTACTTGTCGTTTTCGCAAGCACAGCTCAAGGTCAAACTCCGTCCAGAACCACTGAGACGCAGCAGCCAATGGGAGGCGTTTCCACCGGCAGCGCACGAACGTACACGACGAAACGCACGGTTGACATAACCGACCCCAAAGCGCCCGTTGTGTTTGCTGACATCACAGAACAAACCACGCTCCGCCAATTCCTGCATCGCTCAGGCACACCGCAAAAAGACTACATCTTCGAGGTGCCATCCGGCGGCGTTGCGCTGTTTGATTATGACGGCGACGGGCTACTCGATGTTTACCTGTTAAATGGCTCGACGATGTTAGCACTTCAGAATAAGGAAGAGCCGCCGCGCTCGGCGCTTTACCGAAACCTTGGTGGGTGGAAATTCGAAGACGTCACACTGAAGGCGGGTGTAGCAAATGAACGCTGGGGAATGGGAGTCGCCGTCGCCGATTACGACAACGACGGCAGACCCGATCTATTCGTCAGCAATCTCGGCGTGTCACGGCTCTATCACAATAACGGTGACGGAACTTTCTCCGACGTCGCGGAAAAACTAAATGTCGCCCGAAAAGGATGGAGCACGGGAGCGACATGGGGTGATTACGACGGCGACGGTCGACTTGATCTGTTTGTTCCGGGTTACATCGAGATAAATTTTAACGACCTGCCGACGCGCCCATCCGAATCAGGCTCAGCAGCGACTCCGGGAAAGGTCGGCCAGCACTTCTGCCAGTTTCGCGGCGTCGACGTTATGTGTGGACCACGTGGCTTACCGGGTGAGGGTGATACTCTTTATCATCAAAAGTCGGACGGGACTTTCGAAGATGTTTCGAAGAACGCAGGGGTTGACGATCCTCACCGGTACTATGGTTTCACCTCTTCGTTCGTACACGCGAACGAAGATAATCTGTTGGACCTAATTGTCGTTAACGACTCTACGCCGAATCAACTTTACATCAATAAGGGCAACGGCACATTCGAAGAGACGGGTTATCCGTCCGGCGTGGCGTTGAATGAGAATGGCCGGGAGCAAGCGGGAATGGGATTGGCTATCGCAGATTACGATCATGACGGTAGAGTTGATCTCCACATCACGAATTTTTCTGACGACTCAAACGTGATCTATCACAATGACGGTGATGGCAACTTTACCGACGTTACTTTCCAAGCTGGAGTCGGTGAGCCAACGATCCCATTCCTGGGGTGGGGAACAAGCTTTCTCGACTTCGACAATGACGGTTGGGATGATCTGATCGTGGCAAACGGTCACGTCTATCCTGCAGTCGATAAGCATCAGTGGGGGACGAGTTATGCTCAGCAACTCCTTCTATTTCGCAACCTCATGAATGGCAGATTCGAACGCGTCGCCGCTGCGCCGGGAAGCGGACTCGCGCGCGCGCTGACCGCGCGTGGTCTTTCAGTTGGCGATCTGGATCGCGATGGTCTCGTGGACGTCGTCGTAAATAACATCGATTCCAAACCCACAGTTTTGCGCAACGTAACGCCCAGAGCGGGACACTGGTTATCGATTCGTTTAGTAGGAGATTCTTCGAAGAAGAACCCGCGAGATGCGATCGGCACTTGTGTTTACGTTACGACGGGAAAAATTCGACAGCGCAAAGATGTAATCAGCGGGACCGGCTACGCTTCGCAAAACGATATGGCGTTGCACTTTGGTCTCGGATTGGCCACGAGGGTGGACAAGGTTGAGATCAAGTGGCCGGATGGATCACTCGAGACGGTTCGGATTCCGGATGTGGACCGTAGAATAACCATTGTGCAGAACAAAGGCATAGCGAAGTAGATCTTCAAGGTTTTTGCGTTGCATGCACGTCGAATCCAGTGACGCCAGGAGTTGTGTCAAAACCCCGACCTTTAGGTCGGGGACAGTGGCGTATGGAGCCTCACTCCCTCGCATAGGCCACTTCAGCAGAATGAAAATTGAGTTTTGACACAGTGTCAGCTTTCGCTGGATGGTCCAGTATCTTTGCAAGGACAGATGGCTGGTTTGTTAGAAGGGATTTCAAAGCTCCGCCCTCTGCGTCGGTGGGATTTGTGGTTTCAATAAGCAAACGACTGGTAGCGCTCCGTGTCCTCAGGCTCGTCAAGCGATTCCACGATCGGATTGAAACGGAGCAGCTGCCGCGCGCGAGCCGAAAGGTTATTGAACGTTGCGCGCGGAATTTGAATGGAAACTTCCGGACGCCAAAGCCAGTGTCTCGAATAACCGATTACTACCATAGGCCGCGGCTCGGATGTGTGGTTCGGAGTCCCACGATGGAGTCCACGAACATCTCGAATCATCACGTCACCTAATTTCATCGGAATTGGTTCCAGCGTAACTTCGCCACGTTGAAGCCGCTGCAGGCCCTCCTCCTTCGACATCATGTGTGTGCGCCGAGCGACCTCGAATGGTCCATTTTGCATCGTGACCTCAACTAGCGGAAAGTTTACTGCTAGTTGATAAGGTGGAGTCTCTTTTCCGGTTTCAGGAAAAAGCGGTGGCGTGTCGCGATGAATCTCCTGAGTGGTTGATCCAAGTACCGGCGTGTCCGCAGCAAGCTGACACATTACGGCGTCAGTACCGACAAGCTGCTCAACGATTGCGAGAATATCGTCGTCCTCGTAGATGCAAGGATCAGCGAAAGGGTCGGTGAAGGGAAGTGTCACATAATATCGTGAGGGCCCGCGGTTTTGTAGATGCCCCTCACGCGCGATGTGTCTCTGAAGTAGAGGAAGAAATGTTTGGCGCCAATGATCGAGCGTCTGCGGTGAAAAATGTTCAGGTAGAACACAAAACCCATCTGTGATAACCGATTGTGCAAATTGTCTGATTTCAACTGAACCGTATCGAGCAGCCATAAAACTATTTTCTCGCGCTCAGGCGATTCTGAATAATTACCACCGCTAAAAGGATAAGACCTCTCAACACGAGCTGCCACCACGGACTAATCGTTCCTTCGAGATTGAAGAGATTGAAGATGACACCTAACAGCAAAACTCCCACGAGAGTAGATCCCACGCCACCCTGACCGCCGGTTAACAATGTACCGCCGACTACGACAGCCGCAATCGCGTCCAATTCCCAACCAGTGCCTGCAACTGGCTGCCCGGTTCCAAGTCGCGACGCAAGGATCACACCGGCTAAACCGGACAACGCTCCACTAAGCGTGTAGACACCAATGGTCACGCGCTTTACGTTCAGGCCCATCAATCGCGCTGCCTCTTCGTTGTCGCCCACGGCATAGACATGTCGTCCAAAAGGTGTGCGGCTAAGAACCTGCGAGGCAATGATGTAAGCAATGATCAGGATCAAGACTGCCACGGGAATAAACCCGATAGCGCCCCTTCCCAACCAACTGAAACTCGCCGTTGCAGTTTCCGCTTTCACAGACTGTTCGCCCGTGTAGACGAGTGCAAGGCCTCGTGCTGCAATCATCATCGCAAGCGTCGCGATGAATGGTTGGATTCGCGCCTTTGCGATGACCAAACCATTCACAAGACCTAGCGCAGCCGTAAAGGCAATTGCGGCCGCTACGGCGAACACCGTTCCTCGATTCGCCAGAAGCGCGGCGATTACGCCCGAAACCGCAACCAACGAACCAACCGATAAATCGATCCCGCCGGTAAGGATTACGAAAGTCATTCCCAGTGCTACCAGACCTAACATGCTGTTCTGGCGCAGTACGTTCGAGATATTGAACTCCGTAAGAAATCGATCGTAACGATACGCCGCAAAAATGCAGACCAGTACAAGCGTTACTAGGGCACCCTGTCGCTGAATGAAGGAAGCCACTTTCATACGCGCTACGCGTCCGCGCGTAGAGACCACATTCTCAACTGTGGTTGCGTGAGTCATTGAATCTCTATGCAAGTCTTGGTCGCTGAATATAAACAGCCAGCACTATTATCGCCGCCTTAAACACGAGACCCCATGAGTATGGCAGTGGATTGAGTCCAAACGGGCCCATGTTGAAGCTAGTAGTGATGACCTGCATGATCAGAGCGCCGATGAGAGTGCCGATAATTGTTGCGCGTCCACCGCTCAGAACGGTGCCACCAACAACAACCGCGGCAATCGCATCAAGCTCAATGTAGAGTCCAACCTTCTGCGCGTCGCTTGCGCCTAAACGCGCTGTCTCGATCAAGCCGGCGAGGCCGGCGAGCAAACCGCTCAACGCGTAAACCGCGATCTTCGTACGACGCACTTTTACGCCGGCAAGTCTCGCCGCGGCCTCGTTACTACCAATCGCAAAGACATACCTTCCAAAGCTAGTAGCTCGCATTGCGAAGATACCGGCTGCAACTACCGCTAACATCATGACGACTTGAACAGGGACGGGTCCGATATATCCCTTGCCAAGGTACTCAAAGGCGGGATTGCTAAATGGAATTAGTTGCCCACCGTTACTGATCACCTGCGCAACACCTCTCCCTGTTATAAGCGTCGCCAGAGTCACGATGATTGGCTGAATGCGGAAGCCGGAAATGAGCGCGCCATTGAAAGCGCCAACGCCACACGCGATGAAGAGCGCGAACAGAATGGCGAACGCGGTACCGCGTCCGAAAGAAACAGCGGCGGCCGCCGAAGCGATTGCCATTACCGAGCCGACGGATAAGTCGATGCCGCCAGTTGCAATCACGATCGTCATGCCAACTGCTACGAGCACTGTCGTGGAAACGAGTTGCAGCACGTTCCATAGATTGCTCAGTGTGGCGAAGTAGGGAGTGAAGATGGCGTTGGCGACAACGAGCAGAACAAGCGCAAGCAGAGCGCCGTAAGTCGGGCCGAAGTCTCCCAGCCGCGACGTTAGGCTGCGGGATCGCGGTGCAGCACTGACCGTGGCAGTGTTCTCCATAGGCTAACCCTCAGCCAAGTCCTGGCGGTCACTGGCGGTGCCCTCAGCCATGGTGTGAATGATTGTTTGCTGCGTGATGTCAGCGCCGCGCAGTTCGCCGACACAGCGTCCATCGCGCATCACCACCACGCGCGAACTGCCTTCAACCAACTCCTCCAGCTCAGATGAGATCATCAACACGCCGAGGCCTGACTGGGCCAACTCATTTACCAACGCCTGGATTTCGCCTTTGGCACCGACATCGATACCACGGGTTGGTTCATCCAGGATCAGAAACTTCGGATTACGGCAAAGCCATCGCGCAAGTAGCACTTTCTGTTGATTACCACCCGAGAGTTCGCGGATCTTTTGATCAGCACTCGCGGCTTTGATACCGAGGCGGCTCATAAAACGTTCGACGATCGCTTGCTGCTTTGATCGCGACACGACGCCGAGAGTAGTTAACGCGGGCAACGCGGCGAGAGTTAGATTCTCACGTACAGATAAGTCAGGAATAATTCCTTCAGCTTTGCGGTCTTCCGTGAGAAATGCAATGCCGGCGTCTATCGCACGATTGACAGAGAGAGCGTTGAGCCGCCGGCCTTCGAGGTAGACAGCACCGGAGTCGATCGGGTCTGCCCCAAAGATCGCGCGCGCCGTTTCCGTGCGTCCTGATCCCAGCAGACCAGCCATTCCTACGATCTCGCCGCGTCCGACTTTGACTGTGACGTCGTTCAGCTTACGCCCACGCGTCAGGTTCTCAGCACGGAGCAGTGGCGAATTGTCATCTTCGCGCTTGCCTTCCCGCTTCGCGAAAGCCGTTGTTCCCTGGCGCAACTCTTCGCGCCGCTTACCTAACATTAAGCAGACGAGATCTAACTTCTCAAGACTCGCGAGCTCGCGCGTGCCGACCAGTTCACCGTCGCGCAAAATGGTCACCCGGTCACACACGGCATACAGCTCATCAAAACGATGACTAATGTAAACAACTGCTGTTCCTTGTTCCTTCAAACGTCGAATGACATCGTAGAGGATGTTCACTTCGTGCTCAGTGAGGGAGCTCGTAGGTTCGTCGAGCACTACTACCTTTGCTCCAAACGACACTCCACGCGCAATTGCCACCATTTGCCGAAGCGCTATATTCAAACTGCCGAGTGTTGCACGCGGATCGATTTCGAGTCCCAGGCTTTTTAGTAGACCGCCTGCGTCCGCGTTCATGCGTTTCCAATCGATCAGGCCCCACCGCCGCGGCTCGCGCCCGAGATAAATGTTTTCGGCCACCGTACGAAAGGCAAGCAGATTTACCTCCTGATACACAGCAACAACGCCCACTGCCTGCGCGTCTTCGGGCGAGTGAAAATCGACTTGCCTGTCTTCTAACGTGATGGTGCCGGCGTCGCGAGAATACGCACCGGTCATAATCTTGATGAGAGTCGACTTTCCGGCGCCATTCTCGCCGACAAGTGCATGCACTTCGCCGCGGGCCAACTCAAGATCAACTCCGGACAATGCCGGAACATTGTTGAAAACCTTGGTAATGCCTTGCATGCGGAGGACACTCTGCGCCATCAATACGCCTCGTTGAGAAATTGCCTGGCATTGCTGGCATCGAAAAACCGATCGGGCAGGATAATCTTCGGCGGTAATTTTTCGCCGTTCAGAAACTTTTGCAAGGTCTCGAACGCGAGCGGACCAAAGCGCGGATTCGATTCAACTGTGGCATTCATGTCCCCATCAATGATCGCCTGCAGGGCTGCTTTTTCCCCATCCACCGAGACAATCAAGATGTCCTTACCGGGTTTCATGCCAGCGCTTTTCAAAGCTTGAATTGCGCCGATCGCCATTTCGTCGTTGTGTGCATACACGGCTGTGATCTGTCGTCCGAGCGACTGAATGATGTTCTGCATCACCTTTTGCCCTTCCGCGCGATTGAAGTTGCCGGTTTGAGACGCAATGATTTTCATGTCTGGATGTTTCTGAATCTCGTCCGCAAATCCCTGATGCCGATCCTGAGAAACTGACGCCCCCGTCGTGCCTGTTAATTCGACAATGCTCGCTTTGCCGTTTGTTTGTTGGGCCAACCACTCGGCGGCGCGTCGTCCCTGTTCAATGAAATCTGACTTGAGTACAGTAACGAAATCCACACCAGGATTACCCGCAGCTTCGCGGTCGACGAGAATGACAGGAATGTTCGCTTCCTTCGCCGCTTGTAGTGCGGGTTCCAGTCCGTTCCGTTCGCGTGGCGCTAGAAAGATTGCGCGCACGCCTCGCGATACCAGGTCTTCAACATCTGATACTTGTTTTGATGTTTGGCCCTGCGCATCGGAAACTACAAGGTCGAACTTGTCGGAGAGCCTGCTCGCTTCGCTCTTCATGCTGCTGGTCTCCGCGATACGCCATGGACCGTCGTTCTCCATCTGGGAAAAACCAACCACAATTTTTCCATTCCCACTACCGGCGGATCCGCCACCTTGTTTCTTGCAGCTGCTAAGCGTGAACGGCACAAGGCCGAAGGCTGCAATCATGACAACGGCAAGGTACTTCCGAACCTTGTTACTCATCTTTGTCCCCTCTACTGTTTTCGTGACGCACTCACTGAACCCGCCGGCGCAATCCGAAGCGAATTGAATTGCGCTGTCGCGTCAGCGGTGCCGCCAGCTGTAAGAGCAATGCGCAAACCGCGGTCCCATGGAGGCATGTAATCACCATTCAACTCGGGTCCCAGATCGATCCAATTGCGACCATCGCCGCTGAATGCGAACCGGAATAGATGACCATTACGAGCGGTGAGGCGCAGCCATATTGACTTAGACTTCGGGGCAGTCGTAGTAGTGACTACCTCGTGCTTGTTCTTCTCTCTTTTCCAGACAGTGACAGACCCGTCACCGCCCACTCCGATACCCAGCGCATTCTCGTGATCGCCGATGCTAGCTAAACCGGCCAACGCTCCCGGCTTCAACGACTGGACTGCGAGTTCAGTAGTAGCTACGTAATCACCAACGGTTGTCGAGCGAGCGAGGATAGCTCCCAGCGGATCTGAGCCGCGCGCTTGGGCGGCTGTTAACGAAAGCTGGCCGCCGCCTCTGCGTTCAACCCGCACGATCGGGGGATTCTCATGAGGCCATTGCCAACCCGGCGTGAGTGAGGGCGTGATGAAGTCGTCAAAAAATAAGTACTCGGCATTGCGCTCAATTACGTCCGTCGGTATCGGGGCCCGAACACTTGGCCCACCACCATTATTGATGATTGGCCAGCCGTCGCCGTTCCAGGTCACTTCATCAAGTAATGCTTCACGTCCAACATAGACGAAGTCTTTGGCGTTGTATGCGTGATAAAGCAGGAACGTGCGTCCACGTTGGTCCGTCACGATCGTACCGTGTCCCGGACACTTCCAGGTCTCATTCCCCTTCAAGATCGGATTATCTTTGTGCTTCTCCCATGGCCCCAGTAAATTACGCGAGCGGGCCACACCGAGTGCGTAGTTGCACTCGCGTCCGCAGCACGCGTTGCCCGAGTAAAACATGTAGAACCAATCGCCGCGCCGCAACACAAACGGGCCCTCGACGAGTTGAGCCTCCCATGCCGCGTCATTCCGGATCAATTCGCGGCGCTCGCCTACCAGCTTGGTGCCGTCCGCGGAAAGTTGTTGAGCCCAGATTGGCGTTGGCAGGTTACGACTGTTGCCGTCCTCTTTCCACAGTAGATACCGAACACCGCGTTCATCATTGACCGCCGCTGGATCGATAGATCCGGCATCCTGACAAACGAGAGGACCGTGGTCCTGATATGGGCCAGCGGCCCTGGACGAGACCGCAACAGCGACGCACAGTGAACCGCCGCTTTTGCGTGCGACGTAGTACACGAAGTATTTGCCCCGATCGTATGAGATTTCCGGCGCCCAATAATTGCCGACGGACCATGCGGGCCGTTTCTGAAAGACGGCGCCAACAACTTCCCAGTTCACCAGATCTCTCGAATGTAGAATGGGAAACTCGGGCCCCCACTCTGACGACGTTGCGACGGCCCAATAATTCCCGCCCACTCGAATAACTGAAGGATCCGGATAATCTCCAGCGAGCGCAGGATTCTCACGAGCAGATCGTTGTCCATGCGTGACCGCGCTGCATGTAACCAGCAGTCCCGCGATGACTGCGGCGCGAAGTTCTCGCACGAGGTGGGGTTTAGGTTTCATGCGCTACTCGCTTCGCGTCAAAACTGACAGACTTTTTGGCAGGGGCAACGGAACTGCGCTTGACCAGGTAAGTCGGTATGTGCACTTCTACGCCCTGATGCTCGGGTTCCTCGATCGTCATCAATAGTGCTTCCATCGCGCGTTGCCCGAGTTCTTGTCGGGGCAAGCAGACGCTGGTTAACTGTGGATAGGCCAAGGAAGCAAATGCGATGTCATCAAAACCAATGATGGAAATGTCGTCAGGAATGGAGACGCCTGCCATGCGACACTCTTGCATTACCCCAAGAGCCATCATGTCGTTTGCGGTAATCACGGCCGTTGGAAGTGATCTATCGCCGCTAATTATCTGGCGCGCAATATTCCGTCCACTGTCGAGTTGAAAGTTGCCCTCGAAAATTCCAAAGGGCTCGAGGTTGGGCAGCACCTCGGAGAACGCCTTTAGAAACGCTTCGAGTCGTTTCGCTGCGGAACGCAACCGATTCGGTCCCCCAACGTACGCGATACATGTGTGTCCAAGTTGGACCAGGTGTCGTACCGCTTCGGTTATTCCCATTGCGTAATCCACGACAACGTTACTCATTCGTTCGCCGGCCGTGCCGAGATCAAGGAAAACGACAGAAACGTGTTCCCGCGCGAGTTCGTCGATGACAGCAACGTCGAGTTCAGACGTCATTAACACGACTCCACCGACCTGTCTTTCAATTAGGCGACGCACATAATGCGAGGTGCGCTTAGCGTCATACTTCGTGTTCAGTAATATGACGTCATAGCCTCGCTCAAAAGCGACGTCCTCTACACTCTTCGCTAATTCAGGAAAGAACGGATTGGAGATATCGGAGACGAGCAGCGCGATGGTATGACTGCGTCCGGACGCGAGACTCCTCGCGTAAGCATTTGGATAATAGTTACAACGTTCAATCGCGTTCACTACTTTGCGTCGAGTCTCTTCGGAAACGAATCTCGTATTGTTGAGCACGTGCGAAACTGTTGCGGTAGAAACGCCTGCTACGCGGGCAACGTCTTTTATGCTCATGTCGTTTTAAAGCTGCCAGCCAGCTTGGGCCGGAAATTGGACCCACTAACATACCGAATCAAAGAATCAAGCAAGTGCGTGGCGTAAGCATCTTTGCCATATTCGTCGAAGCGAAACGTAGTGACCAGGACTGCGCCTTTCCCCAACCGCATTTGCACTGCGACAGCGGCGTTATTATTCAACCAGCCGTAAAAGATTCCCGCCAGCACGTCGTCGTAATTCGCTCCTTCGATCCCTTGAATTACAAAATTGGGCACGACGTTCTCGGACTCAAATCCAAGAATTTTGGTAAACCCGATAGCCTGAAAGGGAGAGGACGGTGAGTCACGGCGGATCCAGTTGAAGTTCGTAACCCAGTTGCCATCGAGATCAGAGCCGGCGCGCGGTGTGACCTTGATTGCGCCGTTGGGCAGCGCGTCTTTCGCATTTGCGAGAATGATAGCGCGACCACCATCTCGCACGTATCGCTCTGCGCGCTCGTCAAACTTATGTGAGATTAGAATCTCAGCTGCGGCGGATCTTGCGGCGTTGGATTGGCCCAAGACAGTGTAACCGGCCGACGACATCTGTTCCGGCTTCAAAGCGTTGCCCGATTCAGTATCACTGAATCTCAATACGACCTGAACCGCCGGTTGCGCTTTGGGGTAAACGAAGACGGTCGCGCTATTTTCCGAAACCAAGATTCCGTTCCGGTTTAGCAACTGGACTCGAATGACGTGCCGTTGAGGTCTCGAAACATCAGGCGCTTTTTGTGTTTGCTTTTCGAGTGACGTCACACCGGCCGGTGCGATTGTTCGCAGCGAATGTGTACCGACTAGTCTACCTGCCTCGTTCAACCACCTGATCGTCGAGCCTTGCAAGTTACGTTTGCTGTAATGTGAAAACAAAGCTTCGAGCTCCATTGTTTCACCGCTCGTGAAGTTCTTCTTGTTCGTTCGAAGGATAATGAGATCAGGTTGTTGCAGTTTGCCGAGTTCGCCTGCGTACACTTTCGGCTGCCGCCACATGCTCATCAGACCGTTTGCTTCCCAATTGATGTCCGTGAGTTCCGTGATGACGTAACCCTGAATTGACGAGTAACGGCGAATTTCTTCTATCTCGTGTTTTAGGGACAGGAATTGGTGCCACTGTGTTGCCAGCGCAAGTGCATCGTAAGTCGCGAACACGTCCGCGAATCCAAACTGTCTGAAACGCTCGAACACGCCGCCGGGCCGCGTAACCTCGCGGTCGCCGAAAGCTCTCTCGAACCACCACGGCAAGTTTCGAGGAAGCGCCGGCAAACCCCAGTTACCAAACTCGGAAACCAATAGCGGCTCTTTGCCTGTCGGCTCAGCGTCTCCGTGAGGACTGAAGTTCCACTTGGGCCGTGTCGCAAAGTCGGCTACCCATTGGTCGAATGGTCGGTGTTCATCGGGGATGGAGTTATAGCGATGGTTGTCTTCGATGTCTGTCTTTAAATGGAAGTTGTTGCAGCAGGCGCTATTGTCAACCAGCAGTCTGCCGAGCGGCGCAGTTAAAGCTTTGGACCGCTCGAACGCGGCGCGCAGCCACTGGCGACTGTCGGAGTCCTTCGCAAGGTTTACACCCCAACCTTCATTGATTAGCGATTGAATCACGATCGCGGGATGATTCCAGTCGCGTTCTACCATCTCGCGAAAAATCGTTTCTCCGCGCTGCGCAGCCTTCGGTGTGAAATGGTTAAAGTCGTTCCACGATGGCACCTCGTACCAAATCAGCATTCCAACCTCGTCGGCAGCGCGAAGGTAGGTGGGATCACAAACCTTGATATGACAGCGTAGCAAGTTCAACCCAAGTCGCTTCGCTTTCACCATCTGATCGCGAACGTAGGGAAGTGAAGGTGGCGTGTAAATCGTGTCAGGATAGAAGTCCTGGTCCAGTGCGGCAATCATGTAGAACGGTTCACCGTTCAAATAAAACTTTCCGTCCCGAGCCAGGAATGAGCGGAATCCAAAAGATTCAGTGGAGGTGTCACTCCCGCTTCTAACTTCAACGGTGTAAAGGTTGGGCGTGTCTGGACTCCACAACTGCGGGGACGCTACTCGACCTTTAAACAAGATGACGTTGGACGTGGCAGACTTTGTGTCGCGTAACTCGATCTGACCTTGCGGGTTCTTCAAGATCATCTTTACGGAACCCGCTTGTTCAGATCGGCCGCGATTACCAATTTTCACTGACACTTCTACTTGCCCTTTGACGTCGGTCGTAACGCGGACTCTCTCTACACAGTTTGTTGGAGAAACACGTAACTTTACCGGCTGCCAGATTCCGCCTGTCTGCACGTACCAGTTCTGCTTGCCGTGAGGTATTTCGTTGTACATCATTTCGGGGAAACGACTGCGGTTCTCTTTCTCTTCCATGGGCGGATCGATCACCCGGACCACCAACTCGTTGGCTCCCGCTCTGAGCGCGTCAGTGATGTCAAACGTGAAGGGTGTATAACCGCCTTCGTGTTCGCCGATACGTTTAGCATTGACGAAAACCTCAGTGAAATAATCGACAGCGCCGAACTCCAGCAACACCCTTCCGCCATTGCTGATGTCCGGACGTGCAAGCGGCATCCGATACCATGCGACCCCCATGTAATCCCGCAGATCTGCGAATTGCGCATTCCATGAAAGGCCGGCGCGTGCGTTGCGCCAACCCCGAGAGTTGTCGATCTCTTCTATCTTCAGGCTTCCAGAGGGATCCGCAAGAAATTGCCATCCCTGATCGAGCGTGACCACTTGCGCCGTCGCCGCCGAGCTAGTCAGGAGAAGGCACGCGGCAGCAATCGCGATCGATCTGCGTTTCAACCACCTCAACTTGGATTTGAAAATCATTCGATCAGACATTCCCCGCGAGGAGGCTCTACTGCTTCGCGGTAACGACGCGCACGGAGTCCCAGTCATTTTCTGAAGAGCCGAAGCCATAGAGCATCACGTGAAAAGAGCGTGGGAGATTCTTAATCGTCCTTTTGAGGCCCTCCTGGCCGTTGAGCATGAAATAAAAATCGTCCCCTTTGCGAACGATGCCAAGCGTGGGGTTTTTTACCTTGGTGCCGAGCTTTTTGTTGTCGAGCCTCTCTCCTCGTCCATCGACTACAGACCACGCCTCGAATGTTCCCTCACTGGTGAGGATCCACTCGACCCGGTTTCGTCCCGATCCGTCGAAGAGAATAGTTAGGATTGCATTTCCGATCGGTAATACATCTGAGCCAGGTTCGGGCAGCGCTCGACCAACTTTTGCGATTGTCCCTTCGACAATAAACCGGTCGGCCGAAAACGACTGCTTGGTTCTGACTCCAGCGCGCCAGCCATTCTGTCCGCGCATTCTTAGCTGACCTTCTTTAACTTCGATCTTTCCGTTGCCGCCCTCCAGACTGTGCAACTCCCATTTGTCCGAATCGAGCACAGTGCCGTCAAACGAGTCGGTCCATTCATCGGCGGCAGGACTGGATTGAGGTTGAGTTGATGCCTGCCCCTGTGGTTGAGCTGAAACATGAATTGAGACCAGCAGTATGAGAAGGACCGCGCTCAGGTTCGTGGACCACCAAATTTTCATCAGTTCCTCTTGTGGTTAAAAGTTAACGTTCGCTAAACGCCGTACTAAGTCTTTGCGTTCAGTAAGCTCCTGGTCCTTTTCCTTGTCGCTGAGTTGCTTGAACGCTGCCAGCGTCCGGTCCGCGTCTTCCTTCCGCTTCAATCGCACGTAGACCCTGCTAAGCTGATATAACGCTTCGGTGAGGTTTGGTTCCGCGGCCACTACAGCCTCGAGTTGTGGCGCCGCTTGCTCGAGACGTTCGGTTCGCATGTAAACGCGCGCTAGGGCCAAACGTCCTGGTGAGAACGTCGGATCGATCTGGATTGCGCGAAGTAAATGTTTCTCGGCAAGAGCAAGGTCGCCATTTGGATCTCTTAGAAGTGCGTTGGCGACAAGATAATGAGCAGCAGCGAGTTTTTCATCCGCCGCCAATGCTCGTTTGTAAAGTTCTATCGCTTCTGCATATTTTCCGGTTTCATCGTATGTAAGTCCGAGGTACGCGAGAGCAGAGGCAAACTTCGGATCCAGTTCGACCGCCTTTCGGAAAGCAATCGCCGCCTGATCATGTTTCTTGTTCTTGAAGTATGCGACGCCGAGAGCGAAAAGAAGCTTTGGTGACTGCGGGAATTCTTGAATCGCCTCGTTCAAACGAATGACGGCCGCTTCGGGTGCGCTCGTGTCTGTTAGGAGCATGCCGTAACGAAAGCGATAGGATTCGTTCCGAGGATCTCGCTGAATTGCCAGGCGCATCGCAGGAATCGCATTCTCTACATGGCCCGCGACCTCGTACACCTCGGCGAGTGCCGCGTAAATCCGTCCGTCATCGATGCCACGAGCCACAGCGGATTCTAGAGTGCGACCAGCCGACTTTATGTTGTTCAATGCACGCTGCGAACGGGCGAGAAGAAGGATGGTATCGACGTTTGTTGGATCCGCTGCGACTACCGCCTCCAGTTCAGCGTTCGCTTCTTTTGATAGTCGAGCTGCGAGCAAAGCCCCTCCCAACTCAGCGCGCATGGCCGTACTGCGGATGTTGTCGGGTGCAGAACCGATCTGCTGTTGGTATTCCTGATAGTAGGCGGCGGCACCTTTGGCATCGTTGAGGCGCACACTTGTAATGACGAGCGCACGCGCGATCTCCGCGTCCGGCGCGATCTTTCGAGCGCGTTCAAATAGTTCGCGCGCCGTACGCAATCCCTCGGGCGTACCAGTCGAAAAGCGGATCTGTGCGAGGTTTACGAGCGCGCCCGCTTGCGCGGGATTTAGTCGAAGCGAGGTTTCGAAGTGGCTGGCGGCCTCATTGGGCTTACCCAGCCGAACGAGTATGACTCCATAATTATTGTGTGCTGCTGGGGAGGCAGGCGAGTCGGTTGCTGCTGCCCGGAACTGGCGCGCCGCCTCCGGGAGATCACCAGCGCGATCAGCGATTACACCGAGGTACGTGTGAGCGAGTTCGTTCTTAGGATCTGCCTGCAGTGCACGAGTAAAAAAAACCTTCGCGACGTCCGTTTCCTGGCGCTCAAGTGCGGCGACGCCTTGTTCGATCAATGTCGCTACTTGCTGCTTGCTCGGCGCACCTTGAAAGAAAACGACTGTAGTTCCCCGGCACGTCGCTGCTTCACCTAGAGGCCAGGACAGCACCACGGCTGCTGTCATGACAATAAGCTTCAAGAAATACTCCGCCTAAAAAATTATCTTTGCACCGAGCTGAACATTTCGTGGTCCAAAGACGTTCGGATCACCCACGATACCTGAGAACCCGAACCCGCCAATCGGGTTTGGATTGTTCGGATCGAAGTTCTGGAAATTTAAGTCTGGTCCAAAGTAACGGTGCCGGTTGAAGACGTTGAATACTTCGCCGCGTAACTCCAGAGTTACGGTTTCGGTGATCCGGGTTCGTTTCATCAGACTAACGTTCTCGCTGAAATAGGGGAGAACGTATTGGTCAAGCACCGGCGAAGCCGTACCGAAGAACCTCGACGGATCAGCGTAATAAGCACGATACGCGGGGTTCGTAACATCAGAGGTCGGCGGAGCTTCAAAGTTTGGCGGTTGCGCAAAAGCTGCACCATTAACCAACTGGAAGATCAGGCCACCTTCAGAATTGCCTGTCAGAATCGGCTGC
>Ga0070690_100000591_pt1 | contig 18246 bp, 16 predicted proteins | sample KBSS33HmetaG_FD_64671 | JGI IMG/M metagenome (GOLD analysis project Ga0070690, IMG submission 64671) | Switchgrass rhizosphere microbial communities from Kellogg Biological Station, Michigan, USA - KBS S3-3H metaG | ecosystem: Host-associated > Plants > Roots > Rhizosphere ... | reverse complement strand
GCGGGCCACGGCGGCGGAATTGATTGCGGGCGCGAAAGCGAAACGTTGAGTGGTCAGGTGTCCGAGCGGGTGGAGGGATTGGTCGCAATGGCCATCGCGGGCAGCGACGCCTTGCATTCCTGGACGACTTGCGTGAACAGTGCGGTAAGCGCAGGATCGAAGCAGGTGCCTGCGCGTTCGTTCAAGAAGCGGGTGGCATCGTCGATCGAGAGCGCCACACGGTCAGGAAGTTCAGCCGTGAGATGGTCGAACGCTTGCGCCAGGCAAACGATTCTCGCCAGGATCGGAATCCCGTCCCCTCGTAAGCTGTGCGGATACCCAGAGCCGTCCCACCGTTCGTGATGATAGGCGATAATCTGCCCCGCCGCCGCCGGGAGCCCGAGCGGCGACACTATCCTTGCGCCGATTTCCGGGTGGGCTCGCAGCGCATTGGAGCGGTCCGTGGCGACGATCTCATCGTCGGCAAAGCGGTAAGGCTCTCTGCCGATTTTTCCAATGTCATGGAGAAAGGCGCCGAGCGCCAGGGATTTCTGTTCGTTCACAGTGAGATTCGTCCGGTTGGCCAGTAGCGTGGCGTAAAAGCTGACGCGGCTGCAGTGGTTCAGAAGCTGCCGGTCTTTGGCTTCCAGAAGGTCGGACAGCATGGGGAGGAGATCGGCGGTTTCGTCTCCCCAGGGCAAAGTCTGGCTGCTCGATTTTCCGAGGGCCTCGTATCCGGCCCGCATGTCGCGCCATGCCTGGGCGCATTCCGCTTCCGAGCCCCAAAGTCCCGCCGACGTCTGCAGATAGCGTCGGAGATAGTCGAGCCGCTGCTTCTTTTCCAGCGTTTGATTTACCAGTGTAATGAGTTCGGTGACGTTAAAGGGCTTGAGCAAGTAGCCAGCGGCGCCGTGCCTGATGCCTTCCATTGCCGATTTCAGACTGCCATAGCCCGTAATGATGATCACCTCGATGTCCGCGTGATCATGCTTGATCTCCTGCAGGAGGTCCAAGCCCTGGCGATCCGGAAGTTTTTGATCCAGCGTGATGAGATCGATCGGTTGGTGTTTCAGCACATCGATCGCGGCTTGAGCGGATTCTGCAGATTGAATATTGAAGAAGGGGCGGAGAATGACCTTCAACGCATCGCGCGGTCCGGCCTCATCGTCGATGACCAGAACCGTGGGTTTCTGCGTCAACTTGTCTGGCACTGAAGGAATGGCCATATGCGCTCATGTACGCTGAAGTCGCGATTCTGTCAAGCAAATCGTATTCCTTTTCCGCTAGTTATGAGGCGAAATCCTAGTGGATGGGGTGAGACGACGTAATGGCACAATATGTAGTTTCCACGTATGGGGGTCTACGTAGACGAGAATCAGGAGTCCATCGCCAACATCGCGTCAGAATTGACGCAGCGGGCGAGTGGCAGTGCGTTATTCCTGCACGGGAGGTTCGGGCTCGGGAGGAGAGGTGTCGTTGTCCGGGCGGCCGATACCGAGCGTATCCATCCGGTATTTGAGCATTCGACGGCTGATCCCGAGTTGGGTCGCCGCATGGGTCTGCACGTAATTGTTCTTTTTCAGCGCATCGAGAATGATTTCTCGTTCGAATTCCATGACCGCCTTTTCCAACGAGAGACGGCCTGCCAGGGTGTCGTCCCGCAGCGACGATGATCGGGTATCATTGCGGAGGATCGTCGGCAGATGGTCAGGGGTCACCATGTCGGAACCCTTCGACCAGATGAAGGCCTGCTCGATGATGTTTTCCATCTCCCGGACATTTCCCGGCCACGGATACCGTGCGAGCAGGTCAATGGCCTCCTTGGAAAACTCCTGATTCGGCCGGCTGTCTTCCTCGATCCGCTTGGACAGGAAGTGCTTCGCCAATAGCGGAATGTCCTCTCCACGGTCGCGCAAGGGCGGCAGATACAGGGCGATAACATTGATCCGATAATACAGGTCTTCCCGGAACTGTCCTTTCCGGACCAGTTCTTCGAGGTTCTTGTTTGTTGCTGCGACGATGCGAACATCTACTTTGATCGCCTGCACCCCTCCGATGCGCGTGAACTCGCGTTCCTGAAGCACTCGCAGCAGCTTGGCTTGCGTCATGGGGCTCAGGTCCCCGATTTCGTCGAGGAACAGGGTGCCGCTGTTCGCGAGCTCAAACTGGCCCACGCGACGGGCCGTGGCATCGGTGAACGACCCTTTTTCATGGCCGAACAGTTCGCTTTCAATCAAGGTCTCGGGAAGTGCGGCGCAATTCAACGCGACGAACGGGCGGTCGCGCCGTCCGCTGTTGTAGTGAAGCGCCTTGGCGACCAGCTCCTTTCCGGTACCGCTTTCCCCAGTGATGAGCACCGTTGTCCGGCTGTCAGCGACTTGCTCGATCTTGCCGTAAATCTCCTGCATCGGACGGCTCTTGCCGATGAGGTTGTGAAAGGCATATCGCTGGGTGACTTGGGCGCGCAGCTGTTTGACTTCTCGCTCGAGCTCCTGAGAATTGAGCGCGCGGTCGACGACGATGCGCAGTTCTTCGACGTCGAACGGCTTCGAGAGATAGTCGGCAGCCCCCAACTTCATGGCATCGACCGCCGTTTTGACGGATTTCGTGCCCGTGAGCATGATGATCGGGGTTGGATTCTGTTCCGTCCGCAGCGCCTGAAGCACGGACAACCCGTCGGTGCCGGGAAGAATGACGTCGAGCAGCACGACGTGCGGGGCTTCCTTGTGGAACAAGTCCAAGCCTTCCTGGGCATCGGCGGCTTGGATGACCTCGTAGGCCGGCTCGAGCACGGCTTTCAAGGAGGCCCGGACGCGAGCTTCGTCATCGACTAAGAGCACACGTTTCTTGGCACCGGACGCAACGCCGTTTTTTGACGTCATAATGGAATCGCTGGGAGGTTGACGAAAAATGTTGTGCCGCTGCCGGCAACGCTCTTGACCTGAATGTCACCATGATGCTCTTCAATGATTTGATGCACGATCGTCAAGCCCAGGCCCGTGCCTTCATGTTCTCCGCTCTCGTGCTTGGTCGTGAAGAACGGATCAAAAATATGTTCGAGATTGGCGTCCGCAATCCCGCTCCCTGTGTCCTCGGTTTCGATCTGCACCCATGGTTGCCCGCCCGGCTTGGCCAATGATCTCGTGCGAACACGCAACACACCGCCACGTTCGCTCATGGCGTCCAACGCGTTGAGAAACAGGTTGAGGAAGACCTGCTTGATCTGCTGCCGGTCCAGCATGACACGGGGCAAGTCGGGCACCAACTCTTTTTCGATCTTGATCCCACGGCTGTCTGCCTTGACTTCGATAAAGTACAGGCAGGAAGACACGATATCGTTGACGTCTTCTTCCGTGAGCTTAGGTTCCATGTAGCGGGCATAGTCGAGGATTTCCTCGATGAGCCGTTCGATCCGGTAGACGTCGTCGAGCACGATGCGGCTGAATTCACGAATGAAGTCGGGGTCGTCTTTGCGTTCCGGGGCAAGTTGAATGAAGGTTTTGATGGAAGTGAGGGGATTGCGGATTTCGTGCGCAAATCCTCCAGCGATGGTTTCAAGGGATCTCAGGCGGTCTGTGCGCTTCATCAGGGCGTGTGATCGCTGCAGATCCTCAAGCAGCATCCTGGTGTCCATGGCATTGGTGGCGGTTTGGGCAAGCGCATTGAGCAGCGACGACATGCTTGCGGCATCGTGTCCGTGACCGCAGGATTCGCCGAGCAGTGAAAAAGCGATGAGGCGGCCTCGGCTGATATGCGGGATACCCCTTGCAGCCTGCATGGGGGCCAGAGCTTCCCCTCCAGCCGCATAGTGCCCATTGTTGAACTGACCGGACTCTGGGACCGTAGGCGTGGGACCCATGAGCTGTTGCGGGATCGCATGCGACAAAGGCAGCGTGGCCGGACAACAGGATGGGGCAGCGAGGCCGACCGTGCCGGCACGCCGAAAGTATTCATGCTCGCGGTCCAACAGATAAAGCGCTCCGTGAGTGGCGCCACCCACACGGCAAAGTTCCTGAATAATGCGCTCACCCAACGTGCCCAGATCGGTCATTGCACCGATTTCGGTGGAGAAACGAGTGACCAAGTCCAGGAGATCTGTAGAGGAGGTCGACGGTGACACCATCTCGGAAGGTCGTACGCTCATAGAGAGAAAAACGCCCCGCTATGCACGAGTCTTCGCCGACATGGTATTGGTTAGCTCATAACACGTAGGTGGTGTTCAAAGTTGTACAGCGAGGAGGAGTATACACTGGCTTATCGAAGGGAGCTAGAGGAATTCTGTTTCCCAACAACAGCCACGAGCGCCTGGCCGTCGAAGATGGGAAGGATACGAAACGAGGCAATGCCGCATTGTTTCAGGAGAGCGGCCAGGCCGGCTTCGTCGAACACGTGGAGGATCCCATGACGGATGGCTTCCCGCAGGCGGGCGAAATAATGGAGCAGGGGTTGGGCCTGGACGCTGAATTCGTCTTGATTCGCCTGCCGGAGGTGCCGCCGGTAGAGAACGGAAAGGTCCGTGTTCGGATGAAATGTGGTGAGAATCAAGCATCCGTCTGGATGGAGTGCCCGATGCCATTCCCTCAGTGCCACGAGTGGGGAGGGCACATAAGCCACGGAGAGGTTGCAGACCAGTCGGCTCACTGACCCGGTCCTGAACGGAAGTGCATTCATCCAATCGGCCTGAAGCCATCCGATGGCCAGCGGCGGCATGGCCGAGAGACGGCCGACAAATCCTGTAGCGAGCTCGCGTTGCAACACGAGCACCGCATGACGGGCCTGACCGACCCGCTCCCGCGACCGCCCAACACCGACCATGAGCGGTGATGGCCGTCCACTCCAGCTGGCTTTGCCCGCCCGATACGTGTGATTGATCAAGGCGGCGCGCGTCAAATCGCTTTGTCCGACGCCGGCATCGACCAGCACAGCGCCGGGGTCGAACGGGCTCATCAGTCCATACAGATCGTCCAATAATTTGCGGTATTCATGCAGATTGCCGAGATGCGGTAACTGCGCCAGATGGCCCGCGCAGAGTGCTTCGCGGTTGATTTGGGAGCCGTCGTGCCGCAGGAAGGTGTATTCCTGCTCAATGCGATGTTGCCGGGCGACATGCGGTTGAACTGCGACCTCTTGTGGGGCCAACACGGTCTGGAGCGACAGCACTGAGCCGATCTGCTTGAGGAGTTGTTTGAAAGCGGCGGGCGAGGCTCCCTCGACGTCCACATGCCGGTCGGTGAGCGGAGAGGAGATGTTCACCAGACGGGTATTCGCGCCCAACGCCGTCATGAACGCATGCGGCAGATCGGCCGGAGGCAACACGACGGAATCCGCCGGGCTGGTGGCGATGCACAATGGTGATCGAATCACACGGAGATCCTCCAACGTGGATTCGAGATCGGTGCAGCGGCCGGCGACGAGATCGCTCACAAATTGATCGACGTTGACGTTCAGCCCCAACAGATTACAGACACCGCGTCGCAACCCGAACTGATAGTCGGCGATGAGATCGTGCCCATGGACTGCCATGAGCATACTGGCCATATCGATGGCAGGGTTGATCAGCAGGAGCAGGTCGAGGGGACGCGCGCGCGCAGCAGCCTTCAACGCCGCTCGGGCCGCCAGATCACTTGCAATCACCACGATCGGCGCTTGTGGCCACGTATGTCGCACGAACTCGATGACCAACTCGAGATCATGTTGCATGCTGCGCACGGTCGTCTGTTGAAGTTCGCCCTCGCTGTTACCGAGGTGATTGGTCGGGTCATACCGAAGGATGCGGAATTGATGCTCTGCGAGGTAATAGCCAAGCGCCAGATAGTCTGTCGCGGTTTGCCCGAAGCCCGGAGCGACAATGATCACGGGAGAATTCGGATCGGTCAGTTGAATGAGATGGTCGTCCATGATGGCGATGGCCTGGCCACGAGCGTTGCGGCACTCGCGCGGTACGCTGACCACCGGTGCCTGCGGAGCAAGCGCTTCGCCGGATCGCTGGGCGCGCAGATGCTGTCTGATGACTCGATTCAGTTCACGCTCCGTGTAGGGACTGAGCGGTTCGAAGCGGACCCCGAGGCACCAGGCATGCGCGGGGTTCGGTGCCTGCAGGGTGCCGGGAGCTGAATCAACGACCGCCCAGATCACACGCCCCGGCAGAACTGCATCCGGTGCTGCCGGTTCGTGAGCTCCAGACACACCGCGATGGGCAGGTGCGAAGTGAATCTGGACGCTTCCTTCCGGCGTTTCAGGCTGTTCCAGTACCACCAGGCAGGCGCCGGAACGGCTGAGATTCATGACCTGGGCAGGAAGGCGTGCGGCAGGCTCCGGCCGCAGAGTCGTGCCGACACGGGCGGGTAAAGCCGTGGGGAGGCGGACTGTTTCGCGGCGGTCATGCCCGGCAGGATCGAACGAAAGCGGCTGAGCGTAGTCGAGCGGGCTTGGGGTCACGGGAAGGCGAATGTCCAGACTGAAGGTCAGAGCACGCTCGTGAGCTGCAGCAATCAGCGAGGCCAAGACTGCCGTTTCCGTCTGAGTCGATTCGTGGAACTGGATGATCAGGAGAGTCTCCGACGACCGTGAGCCCATGGCTGTCGAGGTACGGGTGATGGCGATACCGTTGAGCTGCAATGCGGCGATGGAGGTCGTCACGGAGATGATGGCATCCTGGACCGTTACCGCGGGGAAATCATCGGGGACTCGAATTCCGGCCCCGCCCACGCTGAGATTCGTGACTGTTCCTTCCCAAGTCGATGATCCTCTCGTGATTTTTGCCGAGAGTGCCATTTCGACTCGCGTGTTGCTGCGGTGTTCAGTGCGGCCGACATCGACAGGGTCGGGAACGGGTGAGAGTTGGGCTGCGGGGGGATTTTCGGCGACCCTCTCGGCCTCCAGAGCGGCAGGGGCCATTGGTTCAGCCGGACGGAGAACACCGGCTCCGGTGGGGAGACGTACCATCAGGCGAAAAGGACCCGAGGCTGGTGCCGAAACATCGAGGGTGGCATCGAGTTCCCGCGCAAGCCGGTAGAGGATGCTGATATCGAGAGCGTCAGAACCAGACGGGGGGAGCTGCCCGGTAGGATGCGCCGCATCGGTTTCCGTGATGTCCAGCTGAATATGAGGTGATGGCGTCAAGGGGAAGAGGGTGGGGGCATCTGCCGAGTCCGCCGGCTCACCGGTACTCGTTTTGATGGCCAGAACGTGAGGCCGGCCGACCGTGGTCAGATAGGCCTCCGCATAGGCCAGAAGCTGAGAAAAAAAACGGGCGGTGGCTTCGGGGTGACCGGAATAGGCCGGGAGCGCAGAACTGAAATTGAGGCTGAAGCTCGTCAATTTGTCGTCTGGAAATCCGGTCCGCAGGACATCACCGAGGAGGCGATTGACGACATGTCCGGTCCCTGCCGAGCTGGTCAGTCGCGCCAGCCGCTGCGCAAGTTCCACTGAGGCCGCCGCTTGTCCGGTCAGCCTGTGGAGGCGGTCGAGGATGCGGGATTCACGGAGTATGTCGGTGAGCTGCTGTGATTCATGCAGAAGCGCGGAGAGCGGCTGCACGAGTCCCTGAGAGAGGTCGGTCATCTGTCGAAGGATGGTCTGGACTTCCTCGACGCGCTGCCGTTGCTGTCGTCGTTCGGACGCTGACGCCTCTTCCTCCCTGCGTCCGGACAGATTCCGGATGAGGCCGATCGTGCCGAGGAACCGTCTCGAGGCATCGTACAAGCCGTGCGCGCTGACCGCAGCCGGCATCTGCAGCATGCCCTCGGCCGCCGCCTTTCCCTGAAGTGTCAAGCCAAACTCTTTGATCGCACGGCCGCCGGTGCGCCGCTCATTGAAGCGGAAGCGCGCGAGCTGCTGTTCGGTTTCTGAAAACAATGTGGAGTACGGACGGCCGATCAGTTCATTGGGGCGGTACCCGAGCAGAGCGGGAAGCGTTTCACTGACCGAGAGAAACCTGCCTTCTGCGTCGAGCTCATACAGGACATCTCCTAGCGCATCGATCAGCCAGGAGTGTCGGGCGTGCGTTAGTTCGGCGGCCAGCCTGCTCTCGCGCTTCTCGATGGCCTCTCTCGTGCAGAACAAGAGTTCGGTCAAGAAGGCGGGAGAGTGTTTGTAGAGAAACAGGTCTGCGCCCATTTGGAGCGCTTCGACTGCCGCTCCCGAATCGGTCCGGGAACTCTGCAGGATGATCGAGGCATGGGAGGCCCGGAGCTTCAGGTCATTCAGAAACGCCGAGGGAGTATCGGCGAGCGAGTCTTCATCAATGAGGACGACGCCCAAGGCACTTGCCTGGGCCTGAGTCATCCGCTCGGCTTCTTCGACGGAATAGGCCACTTCGATGCGGATGTCGGTAAAAAAGCCTCGCAGGCTGATGCTGACGAGTTTGATCTCTTCGGCGTGTTCGTTGACGATGAGAATTGTTATGGGCTCGCTCTGCGGCATCGACCGTCGTATCCAAAGGAAACACGGTTCCGGAGCGAGAGAAGTCACCATCCCTGCGCGTCAACAGGTCAGACGGTCCGCCGAAGCGCGGGAAGACGAATATCTACAGCTCGGTTCGGTAAGTGCTTAACATAGGTGTGAGGAGGAAACACAGCCAGGCTGTCGAGGAAAGAACACCTACTTTCGTAGGGGACCGGTGACGAGAAAGGCTGCCGGTCCCCGGGGGAGGAAACAGGAGGGATGCTAGTGGGCGCTCGCTGTTGCGCGGGACGGACAGGCCCCAGGGGTCATATACAAGAGGTAGTTGCCCATTCCGTGCTGCGGATCGCGTTTCTGCAACGGATGGTGGTGCACCATCACCATCTCATACTCATCGTCTTTGGTGACGGAAAACCCTTGGGCGTCTTTGTACACCTGATGCGGTTGAAATTCCAAAAAGGTGCCGTCCCGCAGGACGTCCGGCACAGTCCGGAGCAGGGTCTCCTGCCGGGTCTTGTTCTCGAGGGCGATGAGCAGCAGCTCGTCGTGCCCATGCGGGTAGGCGAATTTCACACAGCCATCCATGGAGAATTTCAAGGGCGCGGTGTGGACTTGAACGCCGGCCTTGATCTCGATGCCTTCGTCTGTCTGGTCCGCTCCGCGTTGCGCGAATTTGCTATAACAGACCACGTTGACACCCACTTGATAGACGTCCATCTCCTTCACGGGGCGGTCTTCCGGCGCCATATACATGGTGAAGCTGGCCATCACATTCTTAGTCGGAGGGGCCTTGTGATAGAAAGCCACGACCGACATCAGATGCTGACCCTTGCTGAGTTTGACGCCGTACCCTTCAGGAAATTGTGCTTCGGTCATTTCCAGGCCGGCGCCGCTGAAGAACAGCGGCTCGCCGGGACAGGACACGCTGGGCTTATCGTTATTGAGCATGAGGATGTGATGGAGATAATTTCGAGGAAGCGGCTTTCCTTCCTGAGTGAACACGGCGGATTTGAAGCCGACCATGTACATATCTTTCGGCAGTTGGAAAATGTGTTTGGGCATCGAGGCGGCCAGATCGCCTTCATGTCCCGAGGGGAGATCGATCGGTCCAAACGTGAGAGTAACGGTGTTGTTCTTAATCGTCACGATGGTGGTGACTTGATTCTTCAGCGTGGGGACTGCATGGTGATCATGGCCGCCGTCCGCCAAGGCTGCCGAAGGCCACAGCCACAGGGCTGTGAGAAGCACAATCCAATGCATAGTTCCTCCCAAACGACGTAAATTCATCGAGGCGAAGCCGCCTGATTGTGACGCAGGCGTTCGCGCGACCTGAGCCGTCGAATCATCACGGCGCTACCGGCACCGGAGTGATCCGTTTCCATTCATACGTGCCGCCGTGTTCACGCGGCGGAATGTTCTTATGGTTGCCAACCCTCGTGTACCACCAGACGCCTTTGGCTTGCTTCCCATCCTCTGAGAGCAGGACCTCAAAGCCGCCTTCACGATCGTTGCCGGGCTGCTGCCAGGTTCCCTGCCAGAGCCGGTTGGCAAACTGTGTGGTGACAAATCGCCCGCCGTGCTGTGTATAGGGGCCGTTCCCGGCTTTATCCAAAGTCGCCCGATAGCGTTTGTCGTCTTCGACCTCGAGGATGTCCCACTCGCCGCTTAAATCGGGAGCGGCCTGAGCCGCGGCCGACGCTGTCAACGCAACTGACGGCGACTGCTGGAGACCACCCATAGCGATCGCGCCCCCCGCATTCCGAAACGATTCGTGCCAGGACAGCAGGACCCATTGTCCGTTTCTTCGCTCCAAGACGCCCGTTTCGCGCAGCGGAAGCAGCGCCTGTTTCGAGTCATTGCCGGTTTTGACCGTTCGGATATAGTCGATCTCCATGGCATACCAGGCCACGTCACCCTTGCTCCATACTTTCAGCTCACGGATGGGAATTTCGATGGTATGGGCGGACTGAAACTCCTCCTGCATATCATGTTCGAAGTCGGGCCACCCGACGTACTTGCGCCCGCCAATAGTGTAGCTGGTGATGTCGGCATCGTGGGCCATCATCCTCGACAACGTCCGGATGTCCTTTTCGGCATTCGCACGTATGAGCGCTCGCACGGCCGCCTCAGCAGTCTGCTCATCGGAGGCCAGACTCACACAGGCCGGTGCCGCCAGGGCTGTTGCACAGAGGAAGAAGATACAGACAGATCGATTCGGCAACATCTGAGATTTCTCTAGTCGGTATCACGGATGGCGCGCGAAGGCGCATGTGGCTAGATCGTGAGGCTACATGGCCGGTAGGGTCTTGTCAATGGCCAGGCTTCCCACTTTCGTCGGCGTGGCATACGCACACACGATGACGGTCACGTTGTCTTCGCCTCCGCGATCCAGGGCCGCTTCAACCAGGTCGTGGCTGGCCCGGCTGGGATGGCGCTGTGCTTTGGCGAGAATTGACGCGATCTCCCCATCGTCCAGCATCTTGGTCAATCCGTCGCTGCAAAGCAGCAAGACGTCATCGAGCGCCAGCGGCGTCGAGGTGACATCCGGCATCATTTCCAGACCCATGCCGAGCCCCTTGGCCAACACATGCCGGTCCGGGTAGGCGCGGGCCGTCGCCTCATTGATCAACCCGCGTTCAAGCAACACGGCTACGAGCGTATGATCTCGGGTGAGTTGTGTGAGGCCGCCGGCATGAAACCGGTACGCCCGGCTATCGCCCAAGTGGGCGATATACGCGACGGGAACAGGCGTGGGTGCAATGGTCATCGCCACGACCGTGGTGCCCATCCCTTTGAGAGACGGCTCCTCCCTGACTTTTTCATGGATGGCGCGATTGGCTTCCACGATGGTGTCGGCCAAGTGCTTCTGCCGGACCTCCGGTGTGAGTTCCTTCGCAGCCAGGTGCGCCTTGACGCGCTGCGTGGCGGCATCGACCGCCAGGTGAGCAGCGACATCTCCGGCCGGATGGCCTCCCATGCCGTCGGCGACGATCCAGAAGTTGCAACTGTTGATAGCGGCAAAGACGTCCTGGTTTGTCTTGCGTACATGCCCGGTCTCGGTTCGGCCGACGCCCAGCCATCGCGGTGACTTTTTCATGGGTGCACCGTGTCGCCGGCCGCTGTCCGCTCACAGACCGCGACCGAAGGAGGACCGTAGCGAGCCACCATCTGCTGGAAGAGGAGTTCGGCTAAGGGTTCCAGGTTTCTGGCATCGGCGGCGTTGTAGCGAAGGAGGAGATCCCGCGCGCTTTCATCGCCGCCCCGCCACCGATGCCACAAGCGGACCGCGTCCCATCCATCCAGCCCTTCAAGGGCCGCGTCACGATCAATCTGCAGTTCGCGCTCGATCCACTTCAATCCGCCCTGCAGCCCAAGCCGACGGGCGGCAAAACACAAATCGAAATGCGGCTTGTTGAAATCGACTCGAGGAAAAGCGGCTTGGAGATACGGAATGTCAAAGACGCTGCCGAAAAACGTTATCAGAAGGTCGGTGTGCGCGAGCGCCTCCTGCAGGCGTTCCTCCGTCAGATTTTCACCGCGGACGAGACTCTGCATGCGTCCGTTGCGATACAACCCGACCACCGTCACGAGTCCTTCCCTGGCGGATTGGCCAGTCGTTTCGATGTCGAGGTAGAGGGCGCGGTGACGAAACGTCTCGAACAGGCGCCAATGGTCGCGGCTCTTCAGGCACGTCCGGAAAAAATCCGCACCACCGACGGCCAGGCGTGATTGGGCGGTAGCCAGCGCATCGTCATACCAGCATTTTTTCATGGGAGAAATATACGGGATCGTTGGGCGGCTGAGAAAGGTCGACCAATCGGAAACGCCGTCCTGCCAGAGACGACGTTCGGTGGCAGGACCAATTCCTTTGAGCAGCACGAAGGTGGATGTGAGCATCGCGACGGCTGATTGTAGCCTTGATTTCACCCGTTAAACAAGCTAGAGTCCGCGATGGGAGCGGGTTTTCAATCGTCGTGTTTCGAGAAAGAGAGCATCGGTCCTTGGGTGACTCAGTCAGGAAAATCCGCATTACCGTCGGATCCGTACAAGTGGAAGCCGAGCTGAAAGGCACCAAAACGGCACAGGAAGTCTACGCGGCCCTCCCCATAGAAGCCGCCGTGAACACCTGGGGCGAGGAGTTTTACTTCAAACTTGACGGCGTCAAGGATTATCGGGAGACGGCGACCAACCAGGTCAAGGTTGGAGATGTGGCGTTTTGGGGTGCGGGCCAGGTTCTAGCGATTTTCTTCGGCCGCACGCCGATGAGTATGGGCCCCGACCCCGTGCCGGCGGATCGCGTCAATGTTATCGGCCGCATTACCGGCGATCCGACGGTCTTACGACGGGTGATGGAGGTACCGCGAATTCGAGTCGAACGGATGTGATGTATGCGGCTGTCCAAAGAGCGGGTCAGGCACATGTCGGAAGCATTGGTGACGCGGTTGGTCCAGGACGGTCATGTGTCGCTGACAGGCACGTCGAAGAGCCTGGTGGACGCACTGGATCAGGCCGTGACCGACGAGCTGTCGGTGGAGGACCGGTTGAACAGCGAGGTTCGTCAACTGCTCAAAACGTATGAACACCAAATTGAAACCGGTCAGGTCGATTACCAAAAGATGTTCGCGATGATCAAGCAGAAACTGGTGCGTGAACGAGGTATCATTTTGTAAGTCATTGCATCACGGGATGCGTTGAACGAACGGCACGCGCATGTTATCCGACGACAAGGTCAGCCACCTCTCTCACGTGATCTTGCGCGCGATCAAGAACAGTCCGCTCATCCAGGTGAAGAGCGAGGACGGACGGATCTTGAAGGAGATCAAGCGGGTGCTGGCCGGTGAACTCGCTCAGGAGCAGGACATCGACCGCAAAGTCCGAACCAAGCTTGGATCCTACTCACGAGGCATCGTCGAAGGCAGCCCCGAATGGGAGGTTTTGTACCGGAAGACGTTCGAGGAAGAAACCCGGAAGCATGCAAAGTCATGATGATGCTGGCAGGAGGAACATGATGAAAGCGTGGTTATTGCTCATGATGTGCGTCGTCGTCGTTGGTGCCGCGGGCTGTGCGAAAAAAGTCAGGCCGCTTGTTCCCTTAGCGCTCGACCGCGGGACGACGCCACAGGCGGTGACGTTCACGGAACAAGGGACCCAAGCCTATCAGGCCCGCCAGTTCGAAGAGGCGAAGCAATATTTTTCCCAGGCGGTGACGGCGGCGCCGCAATCGGGACAGGCGCATTACAATTACGCACTGGCGATCAACGCGTTGGGCGATGCGGAAGAGGCGCGGCAGCATTTCATTGAAGCGGCCAATCTGGCGCCAGGCGACAAGACGATCTGGGATTCGCCCGCGTTACACCAGTACGGGAATCCACAGACGGAGAAGGCCACCAAGGAACATCGGACGACGACGAGCCGCCCGACATTCGGCGGCGGACCTCGGTAGAGAGGATCGACACATGGCCAAGGAGTTGACGGTGGGAGACACTGCGCCGGACCTGTCCCTGCCTGACCAGCACGGCAAGCCGGTGACGTTAAAGAGTTTTCGAGGCAAGCAGGTCGTGCTGTACTTCTACCCGAAGGACGACACTCCAGGCTGTACCAAGGAGTCCTGCGAATTTCGTGACGTGGAATCTCAAATCGTCCGCGCCGGCGGCACCATTCTTGGTGTGAGCTTGGACGGTAAGGAGTCCCATCAAAAATTCATCAAGAAATTCGGCTTGCCCTTTCCCTTGTTGAGCGATGAAGATGCCGCCGTGTCGAAGTCCTATGGTGTCTATAAAGAAAAAAACATGTACGGAAAGAAATACTGGGGCATCGAGCGCAGCACTTTCGTCGTTGACCCCAGTGGCAAGCTCAAAGCCGTATTCAGGAAAGTGAAGGTCGACGGGCATGTCGATGAAGTCCTGACGGCATTACGGGCGTCGTAATCGCCACTCTCCAACGGTCATTACTTCGATACCTTCCCATGCGGTGCCGGTTCCAGATCGCCCGAACAGTCCTCCTCCTCTTGCTTCTCCTCCATGTGGGCGCCGCAGCCGTGCACAGCGCGGACAAGATCACGGCAACGGTCCTGATCAAGGATAGTCTCACAGCGCCTCATCAGGAGGCGGCTATCGAGGTCAAATTGCTGGCAAAGAGACTTCTGCATGATTCGCCCCTGGGCGGGGAACCGGTGGAACTGGTGGTCAACGGCGCGATCCGGGCGACGGGCATGACGGGAGGTGACGGGAGGGCGGTGTTATCGCTTGTGCCGACGGCCAAGAGCATTGTGCCCGTGCAGGTTCGTATCGGGAACAGCCCGCGCGTGACGGGAGCGGAGGGTCAAGCCAATCTGGTCGTGTGGGAGCGGCGTACCCCCATTTTGATGGTCGAAGTGTCGTCGCTCATGGAAGGCCCCCCCTCCGGAGGGCCGTTGCCCGGTCTTATACCTGTCCCGTTGCAAGACGTGAAACCACTGTCCGATGCAGCCGACGAGTTGGCCAAGCTCAGCCAGTTTTATTACGGCATCATCTATGTGACCACGGTACCTCCGGGTGCGGATGGATTTGCCGCCAGCGCCGAGACGCGGGGCTGGCTCGGAACGCACAAATTTCCCCACGGTCTGGTGATGACGATTCCAGCGGGCGAGGACGCGCTCGGCGCGAAGATTGACGAGTTACATGCGGCCGGGTGGAAGACGATCAAGATTGGCATCGGCCGATCAAAGGCGTTCGCTGAAACGTTTCTTCGCCGTCGTCTCGATGCCGTTGTTGTTCCGGAGCCCGCCATGGGCGAGGCGCCACGGAAAGCCAAGGTGGCCAAGGATTGGAAAGAGGTGCGGAAGAAATTGTAGCCTTGGAGAGAGAAAAAAAGCGGCCAATACGGTAGTCCTTTCTTTCTTTTAAACTCTACTTTCCTCTATTATAGGGTCTCTCACCACCTGCTGAGGATTCCAGTTCATGAAAGCGAAGTCGGTGTTTTCCTGCCAGTCCTGCGGGCACCAATCTCCGCGCTGGTTGGGGCGTTGTCCCGATTGCGGCGGATGGAACACCATGAAAGAAGAGCGTCAAGCCCCCGCCGGCAAAGGACGGCCGGCTGCCCTCAAGACGCTGCAGGCCAAGGCGACGCCGATTGGAGAGATCGAAGTCATCGGTGAAGACCGCCGATTGACTCGAATCGGCGAATTCGACCGCGTGTTGGGAGGAGGGGTGATTCCGGGGTCCGTAATTCTGATTGGCGGAGATCCCGGGATAGGAAAAACTACCTTGCTCCTGCAGGCGTTGCCCCGATTGGCCTCAAGTACGCAGCCGGTGCTGTACGTCTCCGGCGAAGAATCTCCGCGGCAAATCAAGATGCGGGGACAGCGATTGGGAGTCGAGCATCCGCATCTGCTGATTCTTGCTGAAACATCGCTTGAGGAGATCTTGAAGGCGGTGCAGGCCATTCAACCGGCCGCGGTCGTCGTGGATTCCATTCAGACGGTCTATACCGAGCAATTGACATCGGCGCCGGGCAGCATCAGCCAGGTGCAGGAGGTCTCGGGGCAACTCATGTGGTTCGCCAAGCGGGCCGGTGTTCCCGTGTTTATCATCGGACATGTGACCAAGGAAGGGGCGATCGCGGGTCCGCGCTTGTTGGAGCACATTGTCGATACCGTGCTGTATTTCGAAGGCGACAAAGGGCACAGCTATCGCATCCTGCGCGCGGTAAAAAATCGTTTCGGCTCTACCAATGAGATTGGCGTCTTCGAAATGAAGGAGTCGGGGCTTGAAGAAGTCGCCAACCCCTCCCAGCTATTCCTGGGCGAGCGGCCCCAGCGGAGCACGGGCTCGGTTGTCGTGTCGAGCCTCGAAGGCTCCCGTCCCATTCTGGTCGAACTGCAGGCGCTGGTTTCTGCAACGAGCTATGCCATGCCCAAACGGATGGCCAACGGGGTGGAGTTGAACCGGGTCTCGCTCTTATTGGCTGTGATGGAAAAGCGATTGGGCCTGCACCTGTCCGGACAAGACGTCTATGTGAATGTGGTGGGAGGCATGCACATCGACGAGCCGGCTATTGATTTGGGGATTGTCGCGGCGGTCACCTCGAGCCTGCGCGAAGTCGCGATCGAGTCGGGTTTGCTGGTTTTGGGAGAAGTGGGACTCGGCGGGGAGGTGCGCGGCATCAGCCAGGCAGAACTGAGGATTCGTGAGGCCGCGAAGATGGGCTTCAAGCGGTGCCTGCTGCCCGAACGCAATTTGGCCAAGCTGGAATCGATCGATGGTATGGAACTCGTGGGCATCAACGAAGTCGGGGAGGCATTGGATGTGGTATTGGCCTAAGCTCCGTGGGGGCCGCAGTTCCAGGCTCTCCTGCCTCCTGTTGCTCTGTCTCCTCGCCGCTGCCTGCACCACTGCCGGACCGCGTGAGACTCTCCAGTTGAAGCAGGCCACGGCGGAGGAGCTGACCGCGCTCCTGCATCAACGGGAACTGGCCATTCAGACGATGAAAGGTCTCTTCAGCGCAAAGGTCCGCGGCGGGATCATCCCGATTGTGACGCGCGTGGAAGGCACGGTGTATTACCGACGTCCGAATGCCATGCGGCTCCGCGGCTTCACGGCCATCGGCAGCGAGTTGTTTGAGTTCGTGCAGGCCGACGACCAGTACACGTTGAGACTCCCCACCATGGGCCGGGTGTTGTCCGGCAATCCCGCCGATATGAGTGAAATGGGGAAGCTCGCGCGGCCATTTCAATTGAGCGTCTGGGCAATGCGGGGCGTGCTTGGAACCGGTGCGATCAACGCTGATGAGACCGCCCACGTGGTCGAAGACGCGGATCGCTACCGGCTCGATATTTCCGGGCTCTCGTCCAACGGCGGCACGCTCGTCCATCGTCGGCTGTGGTTTGACCGCCAGACGCTCCTGGTCGTCAAGGAGGATCGGCTCACGGACACAGGCGAGATCGACGCCACGATCGAGTACGAGGATTTCCGTGCCGTGGGTGAGCCGAACGGGGTTTCTCCTTCTACGGACGGCCGTTTGCTGCGCCCGTTCAAGATCATCCTTGAAGACGGTCGTGGTCAGGGAAGCGTCCAGGTGACCTTTCATGAATTGATTCCGAATGGCACCATCAAACCAAGCGAATTGGCACAGAGGTGAACGGCGGACGCTCACTTCTGTCAACTAACCATGCTTTTCCCGCCGGGTCGGTGACTCCATGAAGGTCCTTGCCGTCGAAACCGCGACCCCGTGGCAAAGCGTCGCGCTCCTCGATGGAGAGCGGGTGCTCGCCCGCTGCGATCAGGACGCGGCCGGTTCGCACGCCCGGCTGCTGCTGCCGGCCATCGATCGGTTGTTTTCAGACACCGGGCTGCTGCCCGCTCAGTTGGACGGTCTGATCGTGTCCATCGGTCCCGGCTCCTTCACCGGATTACGAGTGGGACTCTCCACCATCCTCGGCATTCGCACCATCACTCAATTGCCTCTCGTCTTGGTGCCCACGCTCGAAGGCATGGCCTGGAACCTGCGCGACGTCGAGCTTCCCCTCTGCCCGGTCATCAATAGCCGGCGTGGAGAGGTCTACTGGGCGCTGTTTCAGTGGCGGGAGAAAAACCGTCTTGAACGGCTCATGCCGGAGCAGGTCGGCACGGCCGCAGCTTTGGGAACGCACCTCAGCGGCCCGGTGGTACTATATGGTGAAGGATGGGAACGCGAAAAGGCCGCCATCAGGGCGAGCGCGGCGCCGGTGGCCATCGTGACCGAGGCTGCGGCGCAGATGAGACCTTCCGCAGTGTCGGTCGGATTGGCAGGCCTCCTGCGCCTGTCACGAGGTGAGCGAGCCGGGCTGGGAATCAGTCCGCTCTACATCCAACGTCCTGAAGCCGAACTCAAGTATGAACAATCCGG
>Ga0070690_100000589_pt1 | contig 18278 bp, 18 predicted proteins | sample KBSS33HmetaG_FD_64671 | JGI IMG/M metagenome (GOLD analysis project Ga0070690, IMG submission 64671) | Switchgrass rhizosphere microbial communities from Kellogg Biological Station, Michigan, USA - KBS S3-3H metaG | ecosystem: Host-associated > Plants > Roots > Rhizosphere ... | reverse complement strand
GCGCCATCAGGATGCAGCTAATAAAGACAGCATGATAAGCCAACCAGCCGTCCATATGAGCAGTGCGTTGTACAGGGAACCCTCGCGACTCCAAGATAGCCTGCAGCAGTGCACTAACCTTCGCCGCCGGCGCTTCCATGGCGGTCGGCTGCTGGGTTACTTGGGCGTATGTTACGACGCCGTCCGCAGCACTCCCGGCGATGCCAGGAAAGGCAAGCTCATAGCTACCAGGAAGATCACTCGGTATGGCGGCGTGCCCGGCGGGATTGTTGCCAAAGAAAATGATATGGGGTTCGCCCTTCAGGCGATGAAGTACTGGGAATGTAGAAGACAACTGTCCGGCCTGGACGGCCACGAGCACCACGTCGTAAGCCCGCTCATCCACAGTACTGGCAAGCTGCACGTAGGCAGTCAACACGGCATGCGTGGCAACATCGTGCAGGCGGATACCCCGCTTTGCCAGCTCTCGCTCCCGATCGCCATAGGCAAATACCCACACCCGGCACCCCGCCAAAGCCAACTGCCCGCCGTATACTGAGCCAATCACTCCAGCACCCACCACCAAAACAGATAGTTCTTTTGTGCCCTGGGGCGATAGTGCAGCGAGCATGTTCAGTACTTACTAACTTTATTAAATATGTAGCCGGCGCGGAGCAAAAACATGGACATGCAAACCACAAACCCGAATAAGATATATACGTAGAGGCTGTCCACATTCGCATAAGAACCCGCCATCACATTAAGCACAAAAAGATAGCCGGTCACCGCTATTGTCGGAAGCATGGCCTGCGCTAGCGCACGAATAGGCGGCTTGTATAATTCGGGCACCATACGGACGGCCATAGGCAACGCTATAGCCGAGCCAATCGGCATCACCACAATCCACGCCCATATGACAGAAGTGACATCGTGAAGTAATTCAGATCCATGCACATTGGGATGGGGCATAAACCAGGAAATGACGGACAGCACCAAGGCCGCTAAGATCGCTGGCCTCATAGTGGCCCATACGGAGCGCACACCGACCAAGCGGACGTAGGCGAGGTTCCCGGCATGGAACAGAATGGAAGCAACGATAATAGGCATCGGGTACAACAGATTGACCATCGGTCGGCCTTCAATACCCAGAGCATGGAACAGCGGCTGCTCGATCAGGCTAAGTCCAAGCAGAGTCACGCCCAAACAGATTATCTTAAATGCCCGGCGGAGTTCTGAGGTAAATGCTGGCAATGCATTCAAAAACAACCAGGCGGCGCCGACAGTAAAGGCGCTAAACAGTACGCCGCTCCCCACTCGTCCGCGTTGGGGAGCATCGTCCAGCATCGGCAGCGCCCCAGCAATGATCGCCACCACCGTAGATGCTATGATGACCGCTCGGAGCTGCGGCACTGCTCTTTTCTCTGTATTGCCCTGCATGTGCTGGTCGATCTGCAACGCCAGCGATTCGGGCGTAAACTGACGTAACCGCTCCTCAGTTACTAAATAATTCTCTAACTGCCGCTGCACGCCGAGCAGTCTCTGCTCCGCCTCAGCTGGCAACGGTTTTGATATATCAAACACTGCAGTAACTTCACGCAGCGGTTCGAGAATGGCGTCAATATCCTGAAAATTTGAAGCGAGGGACGCTGTATACACGATCCGATCAACCAGCTCAGCAGGCGGCTTCATAGTTATAGTATAGCGCTCCACGCTCTAAATAGAGTGGCACTAAATATCCAGGAAAACAGTGACCTTGTCGGCCTTGACATGCATCAGCCCGCCAGAAATACGAATCTTCTTAACATGTTCGGCATCCTGGACCGGTTTGACGACCAAGATACAGGGCTCCAACAGCGTCATAAAGTTGTGGTGATGGGCTAGGATGTCGAACGGCCCGGTGGCGTTTTCGCCGGAGATGCTGTAGCCGTCTTCGTCGAAGTAGACCTTGAACGGCGAGTAGACCTTAACTCGCATGGTCGGCTTGCCGGATACGGCAGCCTGACGCTCGTCTTTGGCGGCAGCGAGTGCTTCGCTGCCAGCTGTTTTTTCCTCGATCATAGGCGAGCCTCGCACCTCATACAATAATTTCCTCGATGCCCTTCAGCATGTCGTCGCGCTTGACGTACTCGCCCGGCTTGCCGGTCATCTTTTCCATGACGTTCATTTCCTGGTTGAAGTAGGTGATGAGCTTCTTGGCTTTAGCATAGTCGGCGCGGTCGGTAGGCGACAGTTCGTTTTCGCCGATGATGGCGATGATCGGCTTGAGCATTTCGTACTTTTGCAGCAGGCCTGAAACTTGCACGCTGAGCAAGTAGTGGCGTTCCCCCACCACCTCAGGGGTAAGCAGTGAGGACGTAGTGTGGATCAGGTCGACGGCCGGGCGAATGCCTTGCTCGGCCACCGAACGGCTCAGAATAATAATCGAGTCCAGCTCATGCTGAATCATCTGCACCGCCGGATCGGAGGTGTCGTCGGCCGGCACGTAAATGGTCTGGACGGCGGTGATTGAACCTTTAGGGCTGGAACTCAGACGGTCTTGCAGCATCTTAACGTCGCTAAAGATCGTCGGCTCATAGCCGCCTTCGCTTGGCACCTGGCCGATCATGGTAGCGACCTCGTTTTTGGCCTGGACGTAGCGGAACATGTTGTCGGCGAAGAACAAAATATCTTTGCCTTGCTCGTCGCGGAAATATTCGGCCAGCGTTACCGCGCTCAGCGCGATCAGCGAGCGCTGCACTGGATTTTCGTTCATCTGGCCGAAGAACATGCAGGTGCTTTTGAGCAGGTCGCCTTGGTTTTTGAGCGTGTCGTACAGCTCGTGGCCTTCGCGGATGCGCTCGCCGATACCGGCGAAAAAGCTGAGGCCACCGCCGGACTGGGCGACGTTGTTGATCATCTCCATGGTGAGTACGGTCTTGCCCACGCCGGCCCCACCGACGATGCCGATCTTGCGACCCTTCACAAATGGCGCAAAGAAGTCCAGCACCTTGATGCCGGTTTCCAAAATCTCGGGTTTCTGCACACCGGCGGCGCTGCCGCGCTGGGGGAGGGCGAAGATGCTGCGGTGCTCCATGTCGTGATCGTCCACCGGCGGTATACCGTCGATTGGCGCGCCGAGGGCGTCCACCACCCGGCCGATCATCTTTTCGCCCACTGGGATTTCGATGCTCCTGCCGGTTGGCGTAACAGTCATGCCCTTTTGGATGCGGCGGTCGGAGCGGATATTCAGACAGATGGCGCGGCCGCCCGCCTCGAGACTATCCACCAACAACACGGTATCTAGGCCGTTCACTATTACGACTTCATGGATGCTCGGCACTTCGTCGTCAAATTCGACCACGACCACCAGGTCTTTAATGACGCGCACCACGCCTTGGTTCATCGCGCTGCCCCAGTCACAGGAACGAATGGTGAAACTCTCGTTCTTCCTTCATCATTCATCATTCTTAGCAAGTTCATCCCCGGCCTCCCATTCTTAGGCTGTTGGTCATCTCCTTGAGGCGCTCGTCCTGAATGCGGCGCTTGGTGCGGTTGTACACCATGCGCAGGTCGTTGGCCAGCTCGTTGGATTTGTCCTTAGCCATGCTCATAGCGCGGAAGCGCGAGGCGTACTGCGCCAGTTTGGAGTCCAAAATCACCTGGCTCAAAGCGATCTCGGTCATGGAACGCTCCAAGTGCGCGACCACGTCGAAGGTGGACGGCTCAAAGATATAGTTGGCCTCGCTAATGACTTCCTCCGGTTTCTCGCTGCCGGCGGCCTTGGCTTGCTCGGCCACGGCCGTTTGCAGTTCGATACGCTTGATCTCCTGCGTCATCAGCGATACGTAAGTCTGGTAGTACACCGTGGTGCCTTCGTAACGCCCTACCTCTTGTACCAGCGGCCGGACGTTAATGTTGGTATCGCGCGAAGGCAGGGTAAAGTACTTTTTGAACCCTACTTTTTGCTGGAGCAGCTGCAGCGCTCCGTGGTGCCCAATGACGATAATATCCTGTTTGGCCGGGTCGTATGTTTCGAGCATCCACTTAATGAGCTTTTGGTCGATGTCGCCGCTAAAACCGCCCTCGGCCGTAATCACCATCACCAGTTGCTTGTGGATCAGGTCTTTCTCTTCGCCGCGGCCGAAGCGGAATAGGCTGTCCACCCGAATTTGCTTGTAAATGTCCCACAGCTCGCTAAAAAATTGTTGGCTGGAGAGCACCTGATTTTTAACCTGAGCGATCTTCATGCTGGCCAAGCCCTCGAACACGCTGGTAAGATTGACGATAGTCTCCATCGCCACGCGGTTTTCGGCCACTTCCTGCAGGCGGCTCATGCTTTAGCCTCTTCCGGTTTTTTATCTTCCGCTTTTGCTTCCGCGGCAGGCGCGGGGGTTTCCGGTTTCTTTTCGGCGGCCGTAACGTCGATCAAACTCTTGGATTTAAGCTCGTCGCGCAGCTCATCGAAATTGCTGTCGTCATCCTTCAGTTTGGGCGCCAGCTCCACCGCCAGCTTCTTTAGAGCCTCCACATTGACCTGCTCACCTTGCTGGAGATTAAGGCAAATGTCGAGCATGAGAGTCTGCGCTTTAGTGCTGTAGGTTTCGCCCGTAATTTGGTTCATCACCTTAAAGAGTAATTGTCCTCTGGTGAGATCGTTCTGGGCGCTCGCCGCCAGCTCCGAGCCGAAGCGGGCGAATTCCTGCGCCTGGTTGTAGGCGGTCAACGCTTTGAAGGTGGCCCCCGCCTGTGCCTGCTGGCGTTTGGTCTGGCCGCGGCCACCCACACGGGTCACGCTCAGGCCGACACTGACGGCCGGACGCATGGTGTCGCGGAAAATCTTCATGTCCAAAATCCACTGGCCGTCGGTGATGGACATGATGTTAGTAGGCAAATAGGCCGTAATGTCACCACTGGCCGCAAAAACCATCGGCAGGCTGGTGAGCGTTTTGTGATTGCGGTTGAGTTTGCCGGCGCGCTCCAGAAGTGATGAGTGCACGTAAAACATGTCGCCAGGGTAGCTGTCACGGCCCGGGCTAGAGCCGGACAGCAGGGCGATTTCGCGGTAAGTGTGGGCGTGGGCGGTCAGATCGTCGTAGACGATTAGAGCATCCTGATTAAGATGCTGCCAGAGATACTCGGCCATGGCGCAGCCGACGTACGGCGCCAAGTAGCTGTGCACCAGCGAGTCCGACATCGTGGACACCACCACGATAGTTTTCTTCATGGCGTCGTTGGCCTCCAGGCGCGACAGCAGCGTGTCGATATCCGTGCGCCGCTTGGCGATCATCACATACACGGTGGTGATGTCGGTGTTGCGCTGGTTGATGGCGATCTGCGTGGCCAGTGTGCTTTTCCCGGATTTGCCATCGCCCAAAATGGCGATACGCTGGCCGCGGCAAAGGGCAAACAGCGTATCAAGCGACGTCACGCCCGTTTCAAGCTGCTTATCCAGTAGCTCGCGTTCGTACAGCATCGGCGCCGGCGAAAACACCGGCAACACACCGTCGGCGGCGATCGGACCTTTGCCGTCCAGCGGCTCGCCGGTCACCGACACGACGCGCCCAATGAAATCTTTGCCCACCTTGGCCACCAGCCGCTCGTACTGGATGACGACCGTCATGCCAATCTTCACGCTTTTGGTACCCAAGTGCAGAATAACCAGATGATCTTCGAAAATGTTGTGCACGTAGCCCTTGCTGCCATCCTCGAACATCACCAGAGCGTGCAGGTTGCAGGGCTGCAGCCCGCGGACTTTGATCATAAAGCGGTCCACGGCGATTACCTCGCCCACTGGCTTGCCGCTGGCCACTAGTTGATCGAAGTGTTTGTTGTCACTCATGCGACGGCCCCCGGCTGTGGGGAGGCAACTTGCGTCTCGGCCGCCAAAGCGTCTAGGGCGGCAATGAGCTGGGGACGTTGCCCGATCAAATTCTGCCTGAGCGACAAATCCAGCACTTTGTTTGGCGTACGTACGATGCAACCCGCGGCGATGGCCGGCTGCAATCCGATCTGGAGCAACATCTCCGGATGGAGATTACCCCGCAGCCACGTTACCAGCTTGGCCACAAACGCCGAGGATGGATCGCTGGCAAAACTAATGTGAATCGTCGGCGCTGAGTGCTCAATCCCCTGCACGAAACCATGCAACTCCTGGCGATCGGCGTCTTGCAGCAAATTGCGGCCGTTGTCGGTGGCCAGCGCGTCAAGCATGCGGCTCAAACGTGGCAAGGCCGGCTGCTTACCCGGCTCGCGGATCGACGCCTGACGCATAAAATCCTCCAGCGCCTCAAGCTCACGCTTCAGCCGCCGCACCTCCACAATGCCGAATACCAGCACTGGCAATTTGGGCTGCTGCTTTCCCGCCACAGACGCCGCGTGACTATCAAGTTCCATGGCGCACGTCCTCCAAAATTTCCGCCTTGTGAGCTTCCATCTCGGCCAGAATGTACTCTAACTGATCGCCCAAATCGATCTGGTTACCGATCGCCTCAAGCACGTAGTGATTGATGACTTCGCTCATGCGCTCTTCGAACTGCTTGATGCGGCGCGCTTTCTCTTCGGCTACTTCTTTTTCGAGCTGGCCGACAAGCGACTGACGCTCTTCGTCGATAGCTGTTTTGGTCCGTTCGATGGACTCGACGGCCAGTTGCTTGGCGTCGGCGATGGCGCCCTGGTAGCTTAAGAAGGCCTCCTTCAGCTCTCGGCTAATCTCGCCCTTCATGTATTCGTTGAGCTGTGAGGTCGTCAGGCGCAAATCCTGCTGTAAAAACATAGCGTTTTCGCCCAGGATTTTCTCGAAATGCAGCCGTCCGCGGTTGCGGAGCTCCTCGCGGAATTCTTCGTTAAAGATGTGTTCGACGTCCTGCGCCGCCCCGTCCAGGGTATCCTGCTCCGAACGCTTCGGCCCGCGCACCGCACTCACCTGCAGCGCCAGCCAAACAAACACCCCGCCCAGGGCCAAAATAGCCGTCAAAATTAGCACCAACGCCCAAATACTCATCGCCTGCCTACCAACTCGGGACCACTGATTTGGGGTCCGCGTGTTTGAGTGCAGGTTGGTTCGGAAGCGAGCACCGCAAAGGAGTCGGACTCGCGGTACGGCGAGTGACATGGTCTTCCTAAGTACCGACCGGCAGGCTGAGCCCGTCGCTCAATACTTAGGCGCCACGATCTCGGAGCACAGTTTTCGGGCCAAGATGTGCCAGACACGCGGATCCCCCTCCAAGCATAAGCTATATCTTCAGTAGTAAATATACCGCAAACAAGCCTATGCTGACAACAATCAAAGCCATAAGCGTCACACCGATCATGTTGCGCAAAATGGCGTTTTTGGCCAACGGATTGCGGCCGACGGAGTTCATGCCGCCGTGAATGCCGGAATAGAGAATGGCGCCGGCCACCGTCATGCACACGAACATCACCGCCAGGCCGGCGTAAATCCGGAAAGCGGTAACCGGCTTGTCGGTAACGGCGTAGGCCAGACGCGACAGGGCGTGCGGCACGCCGGCGATGGTGTCGCCGCTAAAGGCCGGGTTGCGCTTGACGCTGATGTCGACGACAATGCGGCCGACGGCCACGGTCCGCCCGTCGGCGATTTTGATGTGGTTCTCGGCGTTAGAATTGTCGGCAAAACCTTGCAGTGTTTTACCCACCAGAATCCGGTGCAGATCATCCGCCTTCATGCCGATGCCTTGAATAGACGACACCGCGACGGCATCGCCCGGCTTAATCTCGCCGTTCTGCGTGCTCACCAGCACTTCGTATCGGCCTTGGGTCGCCACAAACACCTGGGCGGTATCAGGGTCGGAGAGCGACACCGGCGACTCGGTGGATGAGACCACCACACCGAACATCTCCGACTCTTTTTCTTGGGTCAGAGCCTCTACTTTGGCCTTATCGCCCGGCTTGATGCGCACGATTAGGCCGTTTTGCAGCACCTCATCCGCCCCATAGCCCTGTGTCACATCCTGGGCGCGCGCACCGCCGCTCATAGCCGAAATCACCACCATCAGCCCGGCAAAAACCAGCCCCGCATGCAATACTCTTTTCAGAACGTTTTTGTTTAGAACCTTAAGCATTAAGCACAGTATAGCGCCCTGGGGAGGGCGAGACAATTACACCTCCCGCCAAACACCGCCGAGCATCAGGGGTGCGTCCCTGACTACCAGCCGCAGCCCGTTGTTGCGAAGCGTGCTCCCGGTTTCGACAATATCAAAACCGGCTTGAGTTTGGCCGCTGGCTGGACAGCGCTCAATTTTCCCTTGCTTGAGGAGGATACTTGCCAGGCGAATTCCCCGCCGGCCGACAAATTCGGTTAACGCGCAAGGATTGCTGGTGGCAACCGAAATCGCTTCTCGGCCATCCCACGCCGCCTCCTCCGGAAAGAACAGGCCGAAACGGCACGCCAATCGGCTGACGGCTTCAAAGCGCAGAGCGCGAGCGGGCGACAATTCTCCAAACCCATCGGCCCCCATCAGCCCAAAAGCTGCACCCTCCTGGAGCTCGTCAGCCATATCGCTATTGCGCGTTATTGCGTACTCCACGCCGCCTACTCGCTGGGAGTAACGGCGCGCCGGAAAGTCCGGCGTTTGCAGGCCAATCGAACGCAACCAGGCCAGAGACGGATTAAGATTGCGCTCGGTCATCAAAATCGCGGACGCACCACGCGCCGCTTCCACTACATCTATTTCACTCATAAAATCCTCACGACTGATTAGGTTATAACAACACGCCAGCTTCGCGCTGACGTTTGTTTGACCCTTAAAAACACTCAGGCACGAGCTGGCGAGTTATGGTCGTGATGGCTGCCTAGGATAGTGAGTGCGGCATTGTAGCCGCCGGTGCCGTTTTGCAGCCAGTCGCTGATGCGGGCGACCGTACGGCTAGAGAGTTTGGTCTGTCGGGTGATTTCGGTGTATGTTTTGCCCGCCCGAAGCATCCTGGCGGCCTCCAGGCGAGCGCCGATCTCCATAATTTCCTTTTCGGTCATAACGTCACGCAAAAAATTTTGCATGTCAATTTTATTATCAATAGCAAGGAGGATCTGCGCCAATTGAGCAGCAGAATCCTCTCGCCATAATCGGTTGACGCCGCTAATCATGACTTATACTTTAGTGTGGTAAAGTACGACTGTCAAGAGCTATCTTGTTACATTTCGCAATACTTCAGTCACACGATGAATAGAACCTTCGGTGGTGTCACGGCCCATTGTAAAGCGGAGGGAGGACTGGGCTGTTGCATCTGTTTTGCCCATGGCTTTGAGGACGTGGGAGGGTTCGTCGCTGCTGGCGCTGCACGCCGAACCGGCAGCGCAGAGAATACCGGCAGCGTCCAGTTGGAAGATCAGCCGTTCGTTGTCCCGGCCGGGAAAGGTGACGTGCACGTTGTTGGGCAGGCGGTGCTTGCGCGAACCGTTCACAGCCGCCTCGGGGAAGTGCGCTGCCAACTGTTCAAAAAAGAGTGTCTGGAGCGTTTGCAGACGGCGCGTCTCTTCGTGCCGGCGCTCCTGAACCAGATCGAGCGCCTTAGCCAAGCCGATGACTCCGGCCACATTTTCGGTGCCACTGCGATAATTCCGCTCCTGTCCGCCGCCGGTGATTTGAGGTGTCAGCCGTACGCGGCTGCCCACAAACAGCGCGCCACTCTGCTTGGGCCCGTAGATTTTGCCGCCATTAATGGTCATGAGGTCCACGCCCAGACGAGCGGTGTGCAGATCCAAATACGCTGCGGCCTGCGCGGCATCGGTGTGCAAATAGAGCGGCCGCAGGTTGCCCTGCTTTTGGCGCGCTTGGCGAATCTCTTCCAGCGCCTGGGCGATCTGGCGAATGGGCTGGATGGTGCCGACCTCGTTGTTGGCATACATGACACTGACCAGTACAGTCCGATCGTCGATCAGCGCTACCGTCCCGGGCACGTCGACAATTCCTCCGGGAGTAACCGCCGCTTCACGGCACTCGAACTGCCGCGCCGTGGCCAGGACCGACTCGTGCTCGATAGCGCTCACCACCACATTGCTGTCCGGAAACTGCTGTACGGTGCCGCGAATTGCCAGATTATTGGCCTCGGTGCCGCCGGCCGTAAAGATTACTTCGCTTGGGCGCGCGCCCAGCCAGTGCGCTATTCGGGCGCGAGCCGCCTCCAGATCCGCGCGGACGTGCTGCGCGGCCAGATATGTGGCCGACGGATTAAAAAATTTCTCTCTAAAGTAAGGACGCATCGCCGCCTGAACCGCTGGGTCCAGCGGCGTAGCGGCGGCGTGGTCCAAATATATAAGATCGTTCATGGCTCTACGTTCCGTGCATGGAGCTTGTCCTGCACGCGCCCATTATACAATTCTACGGCCGTTCGGAAGTTGTAGGCCTCTTCGGCGTGTATGTAGCGGTACGGCTGCCCGTCCTGCGCTTTTAAGATGCCTTCCGGCCGAATATCGTACCGAGTGGTCACCGAACGGCGCACGCCCTGCAAGTCCACCCACTCCTCGTGCCAAATCCAGGTGGCGTCGTCCAAACGGATGAATTCGCGGCGGCGGCCGGCCGGTACCGGGCCGAAAAGTTCGCCGCCCATCTGGGCCTGCCAGCGCAGCAAATCGCGCTGCTGGCGCACGCGCCGCTCCGCCTGGCGCCTGAGCAATATCTTAAAAAAGGGCTGGAAAGTCATGTCTAGTGGGCCGAAATTGTGTTATATGCCGAATAGATTCCGGGCATTTTGGGTGGTTGCGGCGGCTAGATCTTCAAAGCTTTCGTCTCGTAGACCTGCCAAAAATTCCGCCGTCACCCGCACGTGTTTTGGTTCGCAAATAGTACCACGATATGGGGCGGGCGTCAAGAAAGGTGCATCTGTTTCAAGCAGTAGTCGGTTGCGCGGCACGGCTTTGGCGGCCCGAAGTTGCGCCTCGTTTTTGGTGAAAGTCATGATGCCGTTCTGCCCCACGTATAAGCCGCGCTCTACGATCTGCGCCAGCTCTTTTTCGCCAGCGCTGAAGCTATGGATAACGCCCCGGATGCCGCGGTAATCATCAAAAATCCGCCAAAAATCGTCGAACGCCTCGCGGACATGAAAGATCATGGGCAGATCGCGCTCTAGTGCTAGCTCTATCTGGAAGCGCAGTATTTTTTCTTGCTCCTGCTTTGGGGAATGGTTGTAAAAATAATCTAGGCCGCATTCGCCTACCGCCACCACCGAAGGTTGGGCGGCGAGTGATGTAAATATTTTTTGCGCGTCAAAATTATTAACATAAGTCTTAGCCTCATGCGGGTGAATACCGATACTGGCCGACAGCCCGCTGTGGTTCTTCGCAAACTCTATTGCCATCCTGCTATCCGGCAGCGTCGTCCCGACGCAAATCATGCGCTGCACGCCGGCCTCATGCGCTCGGGCAATAATGTCATCGGGGTCCGGACGTCCGGCCTTGTTCCACAACTTGGCGGTGGTGTCGGAACCGTTAACCGCGCGCCAGGCTTCGTGAATGTGGCAGTGCGTGTCTGTCAGGGAGTTATCGTCGCTCATCGCGTTCCAGCGCGCCAACCAATTGCTGCACCTTTTGGACAATCACCTTCTCAGAAAAGTGAGATTCGAACAGCCCGCGCCCAGCACGGCCGATGCCCGCCAATTTTTCCGGATGATCGGCGGCCCAGCCGACGGCATCGGCAATGGCTTTGGCATCGCCCTGCGGCACCAGCAGACAGTTTTGCCTATCAACAAAGCCTTCTTTGGCGGTACGATTTTTGGCAACCATCGTAGGCACGGCGCAGGCCAAGCTCTGATACGTTTTAGTAGCTATAACGAACTGCGACTGCAAAGTTTTGCCGAACGGCCCGCCGATGTTTAGGTCGGACTCGATCATGCGCTTCGGCAGGGTCTCGAACGGAATCCAGCCCGCATGGATCTTAATTCGGGCGCCCTTGGCCACGGCCGCCTCGATTGCTGGCGTCTGATCGCCACGCGGATCGGAGATAGTAAACTCCACGTTCGGATGCGTCTTGCCTAGCATCACGGCCGCCTCCAGCAGATACTCCAGCCCGTACAGCCGGCGCATAACCCCGTAGTAAAACACACGGAATGTTTTGCTGGCCTTGTGCGTAGCAGCCTGGGGATAGAAAAGTGCCTCCTCCGTGCCTACTGGCAAAGCCAGGTACTTGGCCGGCTCGAGTTTGGTGAGCGCGGTCGAATACTCGGCATGAGCCTGCGTATCGGCCAGCACGAACCGGCAGCGGCGGAGCAGCCCGCGGTACCACCAGAGGAACGCCTTGCCAAGCAGACCTGTCATAATCGGCCAGTCGTGCTCGTACATATATTCAGCGGGATTAATATATTCGTCGAAGATGAGTGGCGCTCGGCCCTTAATCATCAGCACAAACGGCAGCATTTCATAGCCGCGGAACACGATGACCCAGGCGTCGGGACGCTCCGTAAACTTGCAGCGCAGGATTCTAAGCGGCACTTCGGCATAGCGCAGCAGTCCCTTATGCTTGTTCTTGACAACTACCGTCTGCACATCTTTGGCCGCCGCGAAGGCGGTGCGCAGCGTCAGAGCGCGAATGTAATCTATCTGATCATAGCAGCTGATAATGGCGATCTTCATGCTACTGCCCGGCAGTTGCTTTAGGGAAAAGCGTAGTTTCGAGCAGCTTGATGGTGCCGCTCTCGAAGATGTGCTTGATCTTTTCGGCCGTGTCCGGCAGGAAGGGCGCTAGAAGGTCGGCGATTTCCAGCAGGCAGCCCACCTGGTAGGCCAGCACGTCTCGCAAGTGGTCGCGGTCGCCCAGTTTGGCGATTTCCCACGGCCTTTCGGTGTCGATGTATTGATTGAGGCCGCGGACTTGATCCCAGATGTGATCGAGGGCGCGGTCGAAGTGGCACTCGGTGATGGCTTCGGCCACCGGCGCGCTGTCGTGCTCGGCCGCGGGCGTGGCGCCGATAATGCCGTCCTGATAGCGCTCCACCATGGCAGCGGTGCGTTGGACAGCATTGCCCAGTTCGTTGGCCAGCTCGTTGTTGTAGGCGGCGTCAAAGGCGGTCCAGCTGAAATCGCCGTCGTTATAGCTGGAGACGTGACGGAGGAAAAAGTAGCGGAAAGCGTCCACGCCGTATTTGCCCACGACAGCCTCAGTGGTGACAATGTTGCCGATGGTTTTGCTCATTTTTTTGCCGTCTACGGTCAGGTGGCCGTGCACGAACAGGCGCTTTAAAACCGGCAGCCCGGCACTCAGCAGCATGGCCGGATAAATGGCGGCGTGGAAACGCAGATTGTCTTTGCCAACAATCTGGAGATCGGTCGGCCAAAACTTCTTAAAATCCTCGCCGTCAGGGTAGCCCAGAACGGTAATGTAGTTCATCAGCGCTTCAAACCAGACATACATCACCTGGGTGTCGTCGCCCGGCACCGGAATGCCCCACGGCAATTTGCTCTTGGGCCGGGAGATGCTGAGGTCGATCAACCCATCTTTTAGTACGTTCAGAATCTCGGTCTTACGATAGTCGGGTATGACCTCGAACTCGCCGGATTCGATGAGTGCCAGCACTTGTTCGTTGTACTTGCTCAAACGGAAGAAGTAGTTCTCCTCCTCCAGCTGCTCGTACTTTTTGTCGTGCAAGGGGCACACGCCGGCGTGCTCCTTCACCTCTGTCTCGGTTTTGAATTCTTCGCAGCCGACGCAGTACCAGCCTTTGTAGTTCGACTTGTAGATATCGTCACCCATTTGCCGCCAGAGAATCTGGGCAACTTCTATGTGCTGTTTGTTGTGCGTGCGGGCAAAATGCGTGTACTGGGAGTTAATGAGTTTGTGCCCGCCCTGGATGATTGGCACAACTGCTTCCACAAAGTCCTCCGGCTTCGCGCCGGCTGCCACGGCTTTTTCGTAAATTTTTGATCCGTGCTCGTCCGACCCGGCGGTGTAGGCAACCTCAAAGCCCTGTTGTTTTTTGTAGCGGGCCATGACGTCGGCATACAGCCAGTCTATGGCATTACCGATGTGCGGGTTGCCGGTTGCGTACGGAATAGAGGTGGTTACGTAATACTTCATGTTTTTAGTCTACCTGGTTAGCCTTGCGTTCACAAATGAGCCCTTTACTGCGCTTTCGGGCGCATCGGCTTCATCAACCAGGGCGCGAAAATCACGCACATTATCCGGACCCGTCAAGCAGCAGCCGCCTATGATCCGGACGCCCGCGGCTAACAATCTCCTGGCCGTGCGAGCGATCTCTCTGCGGTCTGTATCCGCATGCAGCGGCGCGCTGTCGGGGGTGTCATCCGGCGGAGTCTCCAGGCCATTGGGGTAAGCCGCGAGCGGACGATTCGTAAGATCCTTTAATTCACCAATCGCGTCTTCTGTTACGTCATCCGGCCCGCAGTTCACGCCTACGGTTAGATATCCAAAATTTCTAAGCGGTCTGAGCGCATCCCTTAATGTCTCGCCGCTTTGTAAGGCGACACTGCCGTCCGGCTGACGCTCCACGAAAAAGTTTAGGCCCGCCACCACCAAACCGGCTTTTTTGGCAGCCAAGAGTGCGCGCAAGGCCTCATCACTGTTGGGCAAGGTCTCGTAAAAGATAAGATCCATGCCACCCGCCTTTACGTTCGCAGCGTGCCGCTCTTGGGCAGCGCTTATCTGGCTGCCGGTCAATACTCCCTCCGGAGTATAACAATTCTCTATCGAGGTCCCGAGGCCGAGCGGGATGACATCGGTGCGGCGCGCGCGGGAAGCCCTGGCGGCCGTTTCAATGGCGAGCTGACACGCTCGTATGGTAATTTCCCTTGCCCTCTCCGGGCCTATGCCCTGGCTCTCCAAAACATAGGGATTGCGCAGCCCGAACGTATTTGCGGTGACGAGATCAGCTCCGGCGGCGGCGTACGCGTCGTGAATTCGGCCGGTCGCCGCTAGACCATGCCCAGTAAGGAGACCATTCGCCGAATAAAGCGGCGGTGGCGTCGGCACATCATGCTCTGGCAATGATAACTGCGTCCCGGTAGGCCCGCTTATGACCAAGGGCCTGCCTTCGTGTAAACGCTCAATAAATAAACCGACTGACATAGTATCCTTTCTAAAATTAAAAACCTCCGCTTTTGGCGGAGGCTCTTTGCTTTTCTAAATGTGACTTAAGACGCGATGAAGACTCCGCTCGGGTGAGTGGCCATCATCATGTCCATAGCTAACGTGGTGCTTGCTACCATGCGGCGTATTGTAACATCTCGTGTGGCGGGTTACAAATTGTTTAGAAAAGGCTAGCCTGCGCCTGGCCGCCTTCCGCAGTTGTCAGATCGAGTTGCAGCGTTTCGGCCAGTGCGGTCAGAACGGGAATCTGGCCCCTCACGATCTTTTGCAGGGCCGTCGTCAGCGGCAGCCAGGCGGCTTTGTCGTTCTCCGGGAACTCTTGTTTTTGACCGGATCTGGGCGGCCACTCCATTTCGAACATCTCACTATGAAAGTGCTCTAGATTAAAATCAGACCTCAGCGCAAAGGCATACACCAGCTTGCCGCTGGGCTGCTTGAACTTGCCGAGCGCAGTGTAATCGCCCTTCGGCGGCGGCGAACCAATCTCTTCCATGAACTCGCGCTGGGCCGCGGCCTGCGGCTTCTCGTCCGATTCAAACTCACCCTTGGGGATGGACCACGCGCCCAAATCCTTTTTGACCCAAAACGGTCCGCCCGGGTGGACAAGAAGCACCTCCACCGACCGCCCGATTGTGCGGTACAGCAAAATTCCGGCGCTTTGTTTCATGAGGCGGGCTCCTGGCTGGCGCCTGGAGCGGCGGCCGGCCCTTCTGGTGGCCGCGAACGCATGGGCAGTTGAGTGGAAAGGGCCAGCGCCACCACGGCCGCGGCGATAGTGGCCAGCAGACCGGTTCGCACTCCCTTAATAATGGCGTCGTTTTTGATACGAATAATCTCGTTTGCCACGACCGGCGAAAGCTGGCCGGCCGGAGCGGCAGTGCCTAAACTCTGCGCCGAAACGGATACGGCGCTGGCGACCTGGGACTTGGCCGCAGGCGACAAACGCTTGCTGGCCGCCACATCACCATACAACTGCGTGACGAGCGCCGAGATGAGCAGCGCGCCGATCAGCGCTTGTCCCAGGCTGGCGCCCACCTGCCGGAAGGTATTGTTGAGCCCCGAGGCCTCGCCAGCCTGCTGCACCGATACCGCCGACAGCGTTAGATTGGCCAGCTGTGAAAAGGCCAGGCCGAACCCGAAGGCAAACAGGATTTGCCCGGGCACGATAGTCGCCGCCGTGGCCGTAACGCTGAACTCCTGATGTAATAGCAGAGCGCCAAAAACTGAGATAAGCAGACCTAGCTGAATTATAATCTTTGGTGCCACAGCAGCCTTACCCACTAGAATGCCGGAAAGCGGCCCGGCCACCAATACGCTCAACGAAAAGGGCAACATCGACAGCCCGGTATGGAAAGCGTCCTTGCCAAGCATCCCCTGCAAAAACACCGGCAAAATAAAGATAAACCCGAACTGTGTCATAGCCACGATGGCCGTAACGCTGACCCCCGCCATAAACTGCCTGTTTTTGAAAATACCAAGTGCGATGAGTGGCGTCTTGCCGCGGCGCTGCAACTCGGCCTGCCGGTACCAAAAGATCGCCAAAAGCAGCACGGCCAGTGATAAGGCATACGCCGTAACCGATACGCCACCCAACGTATAGCTGTGGCTGAAAACCTCGTACGCCGCTTTAGCCTTGACCCAGCCGTAGGTAGACGACTCGATGATGCCATATAGTAACGAGGCCAGTCCCAAGGCTGACAGCACGACGCTCGGAACATCCGGCCGGTGCGGCGAGCGCTCATGCGATTCGTGCAGCAGACGCGAACCCAGCAGCAGCACTAGCACCACGAACGGATTGATCAGATAGTTCCAGCGCCAACTGTAATTGGTGGTCAAAAAGCCGCCACATAGCGGGCCGATCGTCGCGGCCGTGCCAGCCATTGCCCCGAACATACCGAAAGCGATCGCCCGGTCTTTGCCCCGATACTCGGCCAGAATAAGCGCCGCCGTGGACGGCAGCATCATGGCCGCGCCCAATCCTTCCACCAGCGCCACGCTCAAAAACAGCTGCGGCTGCGAGTGCGATAAACTGGCCAAGACTGACCCCAGGGCAAACACCACCGCGCCGAGCATAAACATCCGCTTGCGGCCGAAAATATCGCCCAGCCGCCCTCCGGTAATGGTAAAGGCCGCCAGCACCAGCGAATAACCCGTGATCACCCCCTGCACCGCCTTAAGGTCGGTACGCAAATCGCCCACGATCGCCTTTAATGACACATTGATGATAGTTGTGTCCAGCACGATGATAAACAGCGCCAAAATCAACACCACCAGCGGCAGCCACTTACGAATACCGGTCTTTGCCCTCGTGTCCTCCATGCTGGCAAGCCTCCCTTACTGCTAACTCATCTTTTAGCATAAGCATCCCGGCCGGGAAGTTCAATAAAAAAGTTGTACATGCGGCCGGGACTCAGCCCTCGAACCAGCGCTTCCTAATCTCGTAGCCCACCACCGCCGCGGAATAAAATACCAGGTCGGCGACAACCTTCCCGGCAAAGAGTCCGACTGCATAAGGCGCGAGTAGCTGGAATGACTGGTGCTATGTACAGCGCTGGCAGAGAAAAGTGCCGTACAAGTAGCAATTGCTTCGGCCGCGAATATCTTTGCAGCTATTCTTTGGTTTTCGATATACACCGCTTCAAACGTTGAGTTTTGCACGCGCCGGCCTAGGACGGGAATGATGCCAGTATATTGTCCAGGATCTCGTCTGTTTTCTCCGGGCCCGGGAGCATATCCAGCAGTCGGGAGAAGGTTTGCTGTTCTATCGTATGTTCGGCTGGATTTGGATAAAATGTTTCGTACCTCCCGGCCGGATTTTGTACGTATACTGCGGCATGCGGCCGATTGCTCATGTGGAGGAGGGTGTGGGCGCACCGACAGAGCGGGTGGGTGCCGCTGGTAAGCGGCTCGACCTGGATGGTGATATTAGGGTTCAGCTCGCTGCCCGGTGGCAACTCCTGCCGAGCGGTGTTGAGTCGCTTCAGGCCGTCGATTATCAGACGGAGCTGGGCGTACTGATCGTGTTCGCCAGATGGGTCAGATCTGGCTTCTGGTGTACGCAAAGCCCTCTCTTCAACGACAATTCGCATGTGCGGCCCGTGCTTACCTATTAGGCGGCTGGCCCGCTCCCTGAGCAGGCGCGCGGCCAGCTCGTGTTCGTCTGCGCTGCGCGCGGGATAGAAGATTCTATCCTTTGCCGCTCTGTAGGCTGACGTCTGGAATGTATCCGGCACCAGGAATGGCGCGTAGATATCCATACCCACAGCCACG
>Ga0070690_100000586_pt1 | contig 18332 bp, 13 predicted proteins | sample KBSS33HmetaG_FD_64671 | JGI IMG/M metagenome (GOLD analysis project Ga0070690, IMG submission 64671) | Switchgrass rhizosphere microbial communities from Kellogg Biological Station, Michigan, USA - KBS S3-3H metaG | ecosystem: Host-associated > Plants > Roots > Rhizosphere ... | reverse complement strand
GCGCCTGATGATGCGATGAAGATGTTGGAAGCAGCGACGGCAACACGCGTGACACGCGCCACGTACAGAGGTCGATGGGTGACGAGAGTTGAAAGTGACGAGAAGACGTTCGACGTGTATTCATCGCCACTCGCTATCAACGGCGATCGCGGTCAGATCGTGACGCTCGTTGATGCGACTGAAGTCGCGGAGTCAGAACGAACGCTGCGACGAAGTGAATCGCTCGCTGCTGTTGGACAGGCGACAACACAAGTTGCTCACGAGATTCGCAATCCGTTGGGAAGCATCAGGCTGGGAGTGTCGATGTTGCGCGACAGTGTTTCAGATAAGGAAGCACTGAACACAATCGAGTTGGTAGAGCGCGGCATCAAGCACCTGAACAAACTGGTGGTAGACGTTACGCAGTTTTCACGACAAAAAGCACTCGAGCGTTCGCGTGTTGATTTACACGATTCACTTGATCGCAGCATTGATTTGGTGTCGGAGAGAATTCGCGAGAAGAACGCGACAGTCAATCGCAGATTTACTCAAACGCTGATTGTAGGTCAATGGGACGCCGATCAATTGCGACAGGTATTTGTGAACGTAATTGCGAATGCCGTTGATGCCAGCCCGGAGAACTCCGTCGTGACGATTTCGACGGAGACTCTGGATCTGGAGGTGGACGGAGGCGATGCGAACGCGAGGAAAACTTACGCGAGAGTGGTCATTGAAGACCGTGGCAAGGGCATGGATGAGACCACGCGCGATCGTATTTTCGAACCGTTCTTTTCGACGAAGAAGAGAGGCACGGGTCTGGGCCTGGCGATAGTGAAGCAAATCGTCGAGCAGCATGGTGGTCGGATTTCTGTGGCCAGCGAGCTGGGTGGCGGTTCGAAGTTTACGATCGATCTGCCCGTTTAGTTTTCGACAGGATTTCAGGATTACAGGATTGAAGATCAACTCCACTGAAATAACTCAACGAATGTCCGATACGCTTTAGCTTGTCGTTAATGTTCCCTACACTCAACTTCACTGACAGGACACGTTCGTTGAGCAATTCCTGACAAGTTGAGTGTCTTGAGAGTAGACGACAAGCTAAAGCGTATCGGACATTCGTTGAGCTCTATACGTTACCCCGCTCACAACCTCTCGAATGCTTTTCTTGCGGCCTCGATTGTTTGGTCAATCACGTTGTCTGTGTGCGTGACACTAACAAAGCCCGCTTCAAATTGTGAGGGTGCAAGATAAACTCCTTCGTCGAGCATCGCATGGAAGAACTTTCCGTAACGCGCTCGATCCGACTTATTCGCTGAGTCCCAATCAACAACTGGTTCATTCGTAAAGAACGTGGTCCACATTGAACCCACTCGATTTGTAATTGTTGGGATTCCAGCATCGCGCGCGGCCGCGGCAACGCCATTACAAAGCTTCGCTGAAGCACGCTCGAGTTGTTCGTAAATCGATTTGTCACGCAGCCGTCGGAGCGTTACGAGTCCGGCGGTCATTGATAGCGGATTACCGGAGAGAGTGCCCGCCTGGTAAACAGGACCGGCCGGCGCGACGTTATTCATTAACTGCTTCGACCCGCCATACGCTCCAACCGGAAGACCTCCGCCAATTATCTTTCCAAGTGTAGTTATGTCAGGCGTGATCCGGTAGATCTCTTGTGCGCCTCCACGCGCGACACGAAAGCCAGTCATTACTTCATCGAAGATCAGAAGTGCTCCGTTGGCCCTGGTGATTTCTCGAACAGCTTCGAGATAACCTGGCACAGGTGGAACGCATCCCATATTGCCAACGACAGGTTCGATGATCACTGCCGCGATATCAGGATGAGCGGCGAAGGCTCTCCGAAGTTGTTCTTCGTCGTTGAAGGGAACAGTGATCGTTTCTTCGGCAAGTGCGCGCGGAACACCTGGGCTGTCGGGCAATCCGAGCGTCGCGACTCCTGAACCCGCTTTCACTAATAAACTGTCACCGTGACCGTGATAACAACCTTCGAACTTAATTAGTTTTGATCTACCCGTGACGCCGCGCGCCACACGAATAGCCGACATAGTTGCTTCAGTGCCACTGCTGACCATTCGCACCATTTCAATCGATGGCACTGCGTCAATGATCTCTTCGGCTAGTTGAACTTCGAGTTCATTCGGTGCACCAAAGCTAGTGCCGTCCTCTGTCACCTGCTGAAGCGCCCGAACTATCTCTTCGTCAGCGTGCCCCAGAATCATCGGTCCCCAGGAACCGACGTAATCGATGTAAGTCTTTCCATCGACGTCGGTGATCGTTGGCCCTTTGGCGCTCCGAATAAAGCGAGGTGTTCCACCAACGCCGCGAAAAGCGCGCACCGGCGAATTGACTCCGCCCGGCATCAGTTCGACTGCGCGAGTAAACAGCTGCTCAGATTTCCCATTTGGCGACGGCTGTTCTTTCATAACTTCAGAATAACACGACGCTGGGAGCACATGCGTCTCAGTATGCGCTCCCATCGTTACCTCCCCGGCATACGTTTTCGCGACGTGTTTTTACTGCAACGACACGTCGTCAATGCGGAAACTCGTCGGCAATGTGATGTCGTTGGTTCCGCGGAATTGGATGCGAACGGTTTGACCGGCAAAGCTGCTCAAGTTGAAAGGCCCTCGCAAGACATACACGCCGGCGGTGCCGCTATTTTGATTACTGAACGTTGCGAGTGTTGCTAACAGAGTGCCGCTGGTACTTCGAACTTCGATGAACAGCCTATCGAAGATCGCGGCGCCTTGCGCTTCACTCGTGGTGATGTTCAACCAGAAACTCAGGTTCGAACAACCCGAAGGAACAGTAACGGTTTGGAAGAGAGTCCCGCTCGAACTGTTTACGCCGTTGATGATCATGTAGCCAACGCCACTATGCGGGAAAGAGCCGGTGCTGCGTACGACCTGCCCGCTAAGTGTCCAGGGTACGGACCCTGATTCGAATCCAGGATTGATCAGCGCGTTCGTACAACCACTCGAAGCAGCGTCCTGTGTGACCGCGAAGTTATTACCCGCGATCGTCATCGAACCATTGCGTGGAGTAGCTACCGTATTGGCGGCGACTGAATAGTTCACCGTGCCACTGCCAGTGCCGCTTGCACCTGAAGTAATTGTGACGAAGCTGTTGTTGCTAACTGCAGTCCAATTACAACTTGCAGACGTAGTCACTGAAACGCTACCCGTCCCGCCGGCGGCTGGATAGTTAGCACTGGTCGGACTGATCGAGAACGTGCACGTACCGCCACAGTCAGCTGGAACATCGGTAGCGGCGACATGCGTCGTACCGTCGTTGCCAACCGCAGAAACGCCCATGCCATGTCGCGCGAAGACCGCCCAGATCGCACAGCGATTCGCGCCGGCGTTTAGATCCTGATCGGCTTGGAGAATGCCATCGCGTGCATTGAGAAATGACGGGCGATTAGGCGTGAACTTCATTCCGTTCAGCACCAATCGATCCGAAAGCGCTGCGCCGAGTTGAGTTCGCAGATCCCAAAGCGTAGCTGCCCAAACTTCTCCGTCGCGGTGTACCTCAAATCCTCCCGCACCAACGTCTGCATAAGAATCATGAACAGCCGCCGCGGGGACCGTATATGCCGCGCGTCGGATCCCGTTTGGATTGTTCGTTACATATTCGCCCACCGCGCCGTCGTTGTTGATCGTGATGGCCCAGTAGTCTGACCAGCCTTCGCCCATCGCACCCGACTGAGTTCCGCTCAAAGCAGTACTGCCATTTCCGATGAGCCGATTGGAAATACCGTGGCCGTATTCGTGGAACACTACGTCGCCGTCTACTGAACTATCGCGATCGGGATTTGGTGAAGTGAAGAGAAACTGTTGCATGCGCGGACGTGATCCATCCGGCGGAGTCGCAAAGTTTGCGTTGTTTGTTCCCGAACCATCTTGCGCTTCGGCACGAACCGAATCGTTTCCGGTGCCGCCGCGTCCGAAATTGTTTGTCTGGAAATTGCGCGCACTTTCTGTGAATCCGAGTCGGTAAGAGAAGTCGTGCATGATGTTGTTGTAGTAGAAAAGATTGGTAACAACCGCCGCCTGCTGTGTTCGAGGATCGACGGTTGTAGAGAACGGAAAAGTAAAGTCCTGATTGGCAGCCGATGCGTGGCCGTTCGAAAGGCCGGCGCCGTTGTTTGGATCCGGAGCGTTGTTGGCGTCAGTGTCGAGATAAGCTTCCACGTTGTTGCCAGTCGTGACTGTGGAAGTTCCCATCCAGCCGGCGGCGGTATTGATGGTAGTGTCGCCAACAAACGAGACCAATAAGCGCGCACCTTTATCGGGCGCTTCCGTATACACCGTTCCCTGCGCTTCGAACACGTAGATGTTATGACGCAACAGTAGTTCTCCGTCTTGAGCGTCGATTAGCATCTCGTACCACTCTTCTGGACCGACTTCCGCGTAAATGTGCCACGCCAGCAGCGATTCGTCTCGAACGCGCACGACATTCAATTCCGAACTGATTTCTTCGAACCCGAGATCGAGTGGATTAGCAAAACGGGCGGTGTCGCCACGCGAGGCGCGCGATTCTGTTTCAGCGAATGATGGGAATACGGTTCGGCCGGAGTATTCCAATGCCTTCGCGATAGCCTTCTGTTCGTTGAGACTCGCTTTCAGTTTCGCCGGCGGCTGATCGACGAGAAAACCTTCGCGGACATTCAGTACCTGACCGTACTTGTTCACGACGACTTGCACCTGGCCTTCGAAGACTTTCAATCCGCCGACTGTCTGCACGTAATCGAGGAAAGTAGTTCCTTGATCGACGTCCTCTTTCATCACTTGCAGGTTTGTGACGTCCGCACTTGATAAAGCGAACAGTTCGTTATTGTTTTTGAGGAACCCGCGCGCAACGTTGTCGACGGATTCTGATCGCGCTTCCGACAACGCGCCACCATCGACGAACAGATTCTTAATTGCGCCCGTGTCGTTCACAACTGCACGCAGATTGTGCCTGTCTTCATTGTTCAATCGACCGCGGAACTGCTCCAGGACTGTGGATCGTGCACGTGCTCTGTTAGTCCGAAGTGATTGCTGTTTACTTGTAGTTGACGAAATGTCGTCGTCGGCAAACTCGCCCGACTCGCCAAGTCGGATGTCGAAATCCGGCAGCGGTTTGACGCTCGTTCGAATTGGGTCCGTCCGTACGTCTTGTCGTTGGGTCTTTTGTGCGCCCGATTTTTGTATCGGAAACAATGAGGCTGCTGCTACTGAAGCACCGAGAAAAGCCAACACCAGGATCTTTCGCATGATTCATTCTCCAACTGCGAGGTTTGAGGTAGGGCTTGCACTCCTGAGGTGACATGCCCTAACGCGTTGTTAATGAAACCATCTCGCGACCTCGCGAAGTCGGACGCTCAATGGCACAACCTGACTGCAGCTATCTGCAACGTCGGGAGCGTTTGCTGGGCTGGTTTACGATTATTTGTTTGGCGAGGGAGGAGCCGACAAATTAGCAGATTGATCAGCGGATGTAAACGAAAGTTATGCTTGTATAACGCGAGGGAATCCCTCTCGCGCCATGACGCGTTTCGCTTGGGCCACGTGTCGTTGGTCGTGCGCTACGATGATCCTATAAGCATCAAACAAGCTATACGTCACGATACTCAAGACCGGTGACGTGATAATGACTTGTCGCAGATTCAATTCTTGATTCAGTTTCATGAGCTCACTGATTTGCTTCTGCTGGGTCGCAAACCGCGAAACAATATCCGCAGGGATCTCACTGCTCGCTGGCTGAAACGCTTTCCCGGCTTTTAACTTTCGCTTTGTTTCCGGCTTAACCGCATTTACAACAAGTGAGCCGAAGACACCGGGTAACACTGGAAGTCGCTCCTTGAGCGATCGTTTGTATTCACCTCGGTTGATCTTATTGAAAATCGGAATGTACCCCTGATTTGAAGTAATGAGATGATCCAAACATTGTGCGACGCTCCATTCTTCAGGAGATGGCTTCCAATTCAGCTGCTCGTTTGTAAGTGGTCCGAAAGTGGTTCCCGCGTCTGTTGCTACCGCGTTGAGGTCGTCGATGAGTTGCGGCAGTTCGTCATTCATGAACTAATTTTAGCCGGAACCTTCAATTCAGCGCACGCGCACTACAGCCTCCTTCGGCTCAACTGTTATCGACTTGAAGCTGGACATGCGAACGAGTCCGGGCGCGGCGCCTTTTGGTTTAGACAAGAACTTGCGATGAGTGTAGTGGATTACAACTTTAGTATCGTTTGCTGCCTGACTGAATTTGGCGGCGAGTTGTGCGGCCTCGATCATTGTTCGCTGTGGAATCTCCTTCCTACTTGGATTTCTGACCACAACGTGCGAGCCAGGATAATCGGCGGCGTGGAGCCAAAGATCATTTGGTCGAGCGACGCGGAAAGTAAGATTATCGTTGTCGCGCGCAGCGCGGCCCACGAGAATTTCGTAACCATCAGTTGAGACGTAGTGTCGAACCCCAGGGATTCTTGCCGGCTCTGCTTGCTTGGGCTGTTTTGTTGCGGGCTTCGTCGCCTCCGAGTCGATTGCGTTCAATTCGTCCTCATCATGTTTCGCAATCGTTTCTTCTATCCTTTCTCGTTCCTTCTCGAGTTCGGCGATCTCGTTTTCAAGCAGCGCCAGGCGCTCCGCGATCTCTTCGCGCGCGCGTTTTGCTTTGGTGTATTGCTTGAATCTGCGACCAGCCTCTACCTGCAATGTGCTGTTCTCATCAACATCGATTGTTAGCGTTGGCGCACCTTCTGCGTAGTAGTCCTTAATCTCCACGGAGGATCCGCGTCGAGTAGCCGTTTCGATATTTGCGAGCAGCAAGTCACCTATTCGTTTATGTGCTTCGGGATCACCATGCGCTGCCAGATCCTCCTGAAGGTTCTTGACGAGGGTTCGTTTTTGTTTCAGTCGTTGCTGAATGCGATTCCGCAAATTCTTCGCACGCTCCTGCCAAGCCTTTCGCGCATCGATCTCCGCGTAGTACTCATCGGCTACTGCCGAGGGCGACTCGCCACTCAAGAGCGTCAACTCTGGATGTGAGCGTTCCTGACGAAACGGCGGAGCTTTATAGACTTCTGCAACCGTCTGACCTTCACCTTTGGGAGCACGCAGAGCGTCAACGACACGGTCTGTTTCATCAAGCAGAAGCAGGTTTGCAGCCTTCCCGGTTAATTGGACCACCAGGGTCCACTGCGTTTCATCGTCCGATCGAAACGACATCCGCACAATTCGATCATTCGGAACCTTCTGGATATCGATTAATCGCGCATCGCCCAGTTTGGCGCGAAGAACTTGCGCGAACGCTTGAGACGGCATCGTTAGCTTCTCGAGGTCTTTAAGACGACGTTTGATTATGAAAAGGCGGGGACTCGATGGATCAACCCCGGCAAAAAGGAATTCACCTTTAAGACCGAAATCGATAGCGATCGATACCGGGCTGGTTTGGAATATTCGTCCGAGAAATCGGCCAGTTAACTTCGAGCGGAGTTCGGCGACGACGCTGCTGATAAGCTCTTCATGCATTGCGCAGTCGTAAGCCTAGCAGGTGAATGCGGCAAATTGAAACGGTTAGATCTTGACTACTGCCGTGCGTGTGAGCCGATCGTGCATTGTTTCGCCTTCGCGGCTGATGAGTGCATAAAGGATTCCGAGCCCGGCGACAGCCAGCGAGATTAAATAGAAGAAAGCACGTCCCGCCGATTGACTGCCAGTTGGGATGAGTCCAGTTCGAATGTCTATAACACGCATCGCGAACATACGCATCGCCCAGGTTCGTCCGGTCATAGCTATCGAAAACGTGAAATACACGAAGGTAAGGACGACAGCAGCACCAATCAGAATAGTCAAAGGACGAGGTTGGGTGACGTCCACGCCTTTCAGGTACAACGCGAGACCAATCGGCGACGCGATCACTGCGCATGTGAGTAGATCGAACAATCCGCACATGAGACGGCGAAGCGTTGAAGCGCGGTTGTTACTTACCTCATCAACTCTGAGAGTGCGCGGAATGGAATCGAGATAGTTCAGCGCTGGATCATTTGGATCATCGACAATCAAACGCTTCGGCGTAGGTGGCGCTTCAACTTTGACTTCAGTGATTTCAGCCGGCGGAACAACGACCAGAGTGTGAGTCTTCTCAGGCTGTGTTTCAACTGGTTCTGTTTCGCTTATCGCTGATGGGGCGACGGTCAACTGAGTCGCGACTGAAGGAGCAGTTTCGTCGATGTCGGGCACTGCCGCTTGGACCTCCAGAGAAGGTGCGTAAGCAATCGCTGTTGCGGCTTGACCACGATGGTGAAAGCCGTCCGGTGGAGCTGATTGATTCGCACGTTCAATTCGCTTTAAAGCCGCGGCAACTAACGGATTGATTGCCGGAGCTTCCGTTTGTGGCAACAACTCTAACTGTGGGGCACCGGAAGCTGCCTCAACTCGCTGACGTTCAGCTTCGGTTGCTTCGCGCGCAGCCTCTCGGGCTCGACGCTCCTGAACTTCTCGAACGCGAACACTCAATTCCTTACGCCATTCCGGAACCGAGGATCTCGAGACGCCTGGAAACTCGATCAATGTCGACTTACGTGTTTGTGGATTGATTTGGGTTGGCTTCTCAGAGGAGGCTACCATCGCGGCGTGACTGCATTCGATGCAGATTTCCGAATTGTTGGTGGTCGCGCCGCACGAGGGACACTGCATCAGAACTGCCTCCGGGGATCGTTAGGACGGAGGAATAACAGCGTAGCGCCCCCCTCCGCCGCTTCGCAATCGCGACGCATCCTATCAGGAAAAACTTTAAGTGGTCAATTAGAAAATAAAGCAGGCGTTGAAGTTGTGGTGTTCAGTCGCGTGAGTTTCTTCTCGTTGGGATTTCGATCTGACCGATGTGAACTAAACACGAACGATCACTTGTGCCAGACATTTTAAAGAGGAGTGCGGCCAGCAAAACCGGCGTCGAGGTCGTGCCACCATTCGAGCTCGTCGCCCTCTCCCATTTGCCAACACAGCAGGACCATCCGTCCATCTCGGAGCGACGGGAAATCGATTAAACCCCGCTCGAAGTCTTTCAGTTGAACCCCTAATGCTTCAAGATCCGCGACCGCGAGTGTCAACTCAGATAAGACAGTGGCGTAATGTACACCTTCAGCGATCCCACCGCCGCCATGCTCCGCTGCCTCGGCCGCTTTCTTTGCGGCACCGCGATAACGCGACAATGCTTTGTGCGTTCGCTGAATACGACCGACGATTTTTCTAACGGTCGGGAGTAACGCGTTAGCTTCCTCGACTGTGAAGAGTTTGATTTCCGATTCGCTTGACGCCATCAGTGGTCGTCCGTGATTCTAATGAACTCCGTCGCTGCCTCAAATTCTGCAGCTTCCTCTTCAATCTCAGCCTGAATCACCACACGCATCGCGGCTTCAAAACCGTTCGGCGATTCGCCATGGAGAGGTTCCGGCATGTAGTGGCTGTGAACCGGGTCGTGCAACTCGCGTTCGTCGTAGCGTGGTCCATGTGACATTTCTTTTCGCACCTTGTCAGCCATCTCGCCGAGATCGATGAAGTAATCTGCGACGTCGATTAGCTTAGGCGCCGTGTTTGATCTGAACCCGGCAATTTCAACGCGACATCCTTTGTAAGCGACCGCATTAACAGCGTAAACGAAATCTTCATCCCCTGACACGAGTACTGCGGTGTCGTAACGGCCGGCGAGTGACAACATGTCGACCGCTATCTCCACATCGAGATTTGCTTTTCTACTTCCGTCATAAAAAGTCTTCAGTTCCTTCTGCACGACTCGGAAGCCATTACGTCGCATCCAAAGCAAAAAGCCTTGTTGACGTTCGGCTCCTACATCAACCCCGGTGTAGAAGAACGCGCGAAGCAGGCGGCCGTCGCCGAGCAGCACGCGCAGCAGTTTGTTGTAATCGATGTCGATGTTATGAAAACGGGCAGCGTGAAAAAGATTATTGCCGTCGATAAATACTGCGACTCGACCCCGATGGCCGAGTTGCCACGACATATTGTTTGTATTGTTCGAGAGCTCAAAGTTGTTCATGACGAATGCGTGGAATTCCCCCTTTGTTCGTTGCTTTAGAATGCTGATTTGTATTGATGAGGTCAAGCGGGGGTGTTTTAGAAGGATTTGTGAGTCGGTTTTGTGTCGTTGCGTGCTTCCTCGAGGATGATGGTGGAAGGATAGAGGCCAGTTCCAGGAAGAACATCGATCAAGCGACATTCGACACGGCGATAACTTCATCTGAGATGGCGTCGAGATACACCTTCTTCACCCCGCTGTTTGGCGTCTCGATTTCCCAGGCGAGCCGCAGTTCAAGGACGTCAGGATTCGAACCTGAGGGCATTGCGTAGACCACGAGTTGCTTCGTTTCCGCTGCGTCGTTCGCTCCAATTGAAAACGTTTGTTTGCCTGCTGGCCCCGTGACGCTTAACGACTTGCCTTTGATTTGGCTGACGGCATTTTCAGGCGTGACCTTGGGGGTTAGATTTGAGAGTGCCGCTTGCAATCTGTCTGTGTTTCGTAAGCAGGTGCTCGACAACTCAATTACTTGTCGATTGGTCTTGTTGAAACGGATTACCAGCTTGCCGTAGTCGCCGCGCAACGCGTATTTGAATGGTCGTTGTTCATAACGCGCGATCTGAACGTTTGCTGATTCATCGCTGTGTTCGATCAATGAAAGCTGGTCCGGGTCGGCTCCGATTAACGAGCGCCAGTCGTCAATGAATCTGCGCAGCGACTCGCGAATCTCTTCTTTTGTTTGAGTCGCGCCGGCCCCAACCTTCGGCAAAAAGATGGGGGTGCTGTGGTCCGCGGGTAAGGCTTTCACTGTTGCCGTAAATGGATTAAGTACAACATCGGACGTCGTCGGCAAAGCGTAGCGTTGAGCGATTTGACGCCAGGCTAACCGAGCATCTTCCAGACTGTTTGCTTCCTCCAACGGCACGACGGGATAAGGTGGAGTATTTGGTCGTGGTCCATTTGGATCGGGTGGTTGAAGAGTGGAACATGCGTTAGCCGATAGAAGCACCGCCAATATCAAATATAATCGACTCGCTCTTTGTGCCTGTTTAAGACGCATTATCTAACCAGTGTTGTTAACCCGTCGTATAATCCAAACCTTTGGAGGAGCTGTTGCCTAAAGATAACGAAAACATCTTGCTATCGCTCGATGGGCCAAACACTCCCTCACAGCCGACGGCCTTTTCGCCCGAGGAGATGATTCGTTGCGAGGAATGTTTACGTGCGAATCCACCTACCCGACCTTCGTGTCTCTATTGTTGCGCTGCCTTGCCGGCGACAAAGAATTCGTCGAAATTGCGCAAACCGACATTGCTGACACCGGACAAATCTGATCCCAGTTATAACACCATTTTAGTTGTTCATGATGAAACGCTGAATATTACGGAGGTTGCTGACTTATTAAAACTATCGACCGATGCTGTTGCAAAACTACTTGCGGCTGCTCAACCCTTACCGCTGGCGCGCACGGCGTCGCTCGAGCAATCGCAGTTGTTAGCCGAACGACTCCACAAATTCGGTTTGCAAACTGAAATAATCTTTGATCAGCGACTAGGAGTTTCCGAAAACAACGTCATTCGCGTGCGTTCGATGGTGATGAGTGACGTGACGTTTTCGGTTCTCACCTCGGGACGTGGAGAACCACTCGAGATGAAATATACGAATCTCGTCCTGATGGTCGAAGGTAGACTGCTGACGAAAACAACCACCGTTAAGGAACGCAAATCCAGGAAATCTGAAAACGAAATCCTGGATGCGAGCGAGTTTTACTCAGACGAGCCGGCATTCGATCTTTACTGCGCAACGCGCGAGCAAACATTCCGTATCGCAGCGAACAGTTTTGATTTTTCATGTCTCGGTGAACAGAAAGTGCTTACCGTTAACGAAAACCTGAGGATGCTTAAGCAGGTCTTAAAAGACAAAGCGCCTGACATGAAGATCGATAACTCGTATGGTGCGGTTCGGCAGTCACTCGATCTGGTCTGGGGTGCGGAGAAGGCGACGAAGTCAGATGGCTGGCGGCGTGATGCACCCGGTCGGCTGATCATCGGCGCAACGACCACAGTTAGTAACGAGAATCAATTCACGCGCTACTCGCGCTTGAGGCATATATTCCTACGACGACAGTAATTGATGCGAATGCGTAATCAACATCGACGGCCGCAATCGACCGAGGAGCATCCGGCGGACGAACCAAATCGCGGCAGCACCAATCTGATCTACGGCGTTAATGCGGTGGAAGAAGCACTGCGTGCAGGACGGCGCCAATTTGAGTCGATAACGATTCTCGAAAGCGCGCGCCCCGATAGACTGAAACGCTTGTTGATTCTTGCACGCGAGCACGGAGTTCCTATCCATCGTGTTCCTCGCCTTAATTTGGATCGTGAGTTAATTGACGCAAGACACCAGGGAGTCGTGGCCCGAATTGCCGCCGCGCACTATGCCGATCCAGACGATTTGATCAATTCATTAGCGGCAAAGATCGGAACAGACGATCCGCCGTTGGCCGTTGGTTTAGACGGAATTGAGGATCCACGAAACATGGGTTCCATCCTGCGTACGGCGGAATGTGCAGGTGTGCATGGCCTCTTTATTCCCGAACGACGTGCAACGGGACTCACCGACGTTGTAGCCAAAGTCGCAGCGGGAGCGCTCGAATATGTGCCTGTAGCTCGCGTTACGAACCTCGTTCGATTGATAGAGGAGTTGAAAGAACGTAACATTTGGGTTGTCGGCGCAACCGGAAACGCCGCTCAGGCGTATACAGACTGGGATTGGAACTTGCCAGTAGCAGTTTTCCTTGGTAACGAAGGACGTGGTCTTCATCGGCTCGTAAGTGAGCGCTGCGATACCTTAGTAAGAATCCCGGTGAATGGACAGATCGAATCGCTGAACGTTTCCGTCGCCGCAGGGGTGCTTCTTTACGAAGCACGACGACAAAGGGCGATGACTAAAAGGTGAGAACTATGTTTTGTCCGAAATGTGCAACCAAGAATCTGGAAGGCGCGAGTTTTTGTAGAGTGTGCGGCGCGAATATTAGCCTGGTGCCGCAAGCGCTTGCGGGCCAGCCTCTACAGTCAACCTCCGAAGAAAACCAATTGGACTGCGCACCTTTCTCCAGCCGGCGAAGGCGAAGAAGAGAACTGACCTTGGATCAAGCGTTCAAGAGCATGTTTACGGGAATAGCGTTCTTCATAATTGCTCTTGCTCTCTCCAGGTCGATTGGCGCTGGATGGTGGTTCTGGATGTTGATCCCAGCTTTCTCGTTAATGGGAACTGGTGTTGCTCAGTACATGCGTTTGAAGGAGAAGAGAAACTCTTTTAATGCGCCGCCGACCTTTCCCGATCGAGTCAGCGTTCCGCCGCCTCGAGAGTTTCAGCGCCGGAACACCGGCGAGTTAGTGTCGCCACCTGCAAGCGTCACCGAAGGAACAACTCGCCATCTCGGTGTCGAAGCAGCCACCAGACACCTGGATGCGTCGGCAGATCGGAAGTAATAAGCGGCTCACTTTGAACGAGGCGATGCGTTAGCGGCTAGTTTAGATCCAACGCATCGCCTCGATTTCTATGACCTCCGATTCCAACACAACACTCATGTGCGTACCCATCTGCGCTCCAACTCTTCCTGAGATGGAGACAATGGTGGTTCGGGCTGGGAGTGTTGCCGACATCATCGAACTTCGCGCTGATTGTTTGTTGGAGCAGGAAGTCCCAAAGTTCGTCGAACGAGTAGGACAGATCATTAGCTCTGTCGCGGTGCCTGTAATCATCACGTTTAGACCGGCCGAGGAAGGTGGCTATCGCACGCTCACGATCCTGGAACGCAAAGAGTTCTGGCAATCAATGAAGCCTTCTCCCAAGGTTCTGTTTGATATTGAATACGTGCTGACCACAACGGAGGCTGTGATTCGGTCATCGAACATTGTCTGCTCCAATCATTCTTTCGAAGGAGTGCCAGTAGATTTTGAGCGTCGCTACGAACGTCTTGCGGCTACTCCCGCAAGAATTCTCAAGGTAGCTGTTCAGGCCAACGACACTGTCGACTGCCTTCCCGTATTTCGTCTGTTAGAGCGTGCGGCAAATGAGGGAAAGAAGTTGATCGCGCTCGCGATGGGGGATGCAGGACTCACGACACGGATACTTGGCCCATCTCGTGGCTCGTATCTGACTTACGCCGCACTCGAAGAAGGTTCGGGAACTGCACCCGGCCAGCTTACCGTCGAACAACTGCGCTCGCTTTATCGGATCGACAAGATCAACCGCAAAACGCGAATCTTTGGATTGGTTGGCTCGCCTGTGATGCATTCGATTTCGCCTCACGTTCATAACGCAGGGTTCGAAGCCGAAGACGTCGATGGTGTGTACATTCCGTTTGAAGTAAAAGATCTCAAACCCTTCATTGAAAGAATGGTACGACCAGGCTCTCGTGAGTTGGACTGGCAACTCGGTGGATTGAGCGTTACCGCCCCGCACAAGCTTACAGTCATGGACCACCTCGATTGGATCGATGACCGGGCACTGGAGATCGGTGCTGTGAATACCGTCGTGATCGAAGGTGACAAGCTGCTTGGTTACAACACCGATGTCGATGGATTCATCGAACCTTTGTTGACTATGAATGCTCTGAGTGGGAACTCGCGTGCGGCAGTGATTGGAGCCGGTGGTGCAGCGAACGCAGCGGTGTGGAGTCTCAAGAAAACCGGCGTTGATGTGGTCCTGTTTGCCCGCAATGCGGAAAAGGCGCGATTATTAGCGGAAAAGTTTTCACTGTCATGCGAGCCGCTTGAGGGGGCGACGTTCGCAGGTTTCGATCTAGTGGTTAATGCCACGCCGCTCGGAAGCTTAGGCGCACGACAGCAACTGACACCGGCGACGGCCGATCAACTTAATGGCGTTAAGCTCGCTTACGATCTCGTTTACAACCCGAGCGAGACACTGTTCATGAGCGAAGCAAAAGCAGCTGGCTGTCAGACGTTAGGTGGAATGGAGATGCTCGTTGCTCAAGCCAGGCGTCAATTCAAACTCTGGACGGGGAAAGATGCGCCAGCAGAAGTAATGCATGCCGCAGCTCTAAGGGGATTGAAGAAGTAATCCAATCTCCCTGAGTCCGTCGGCTTCGCTCCTGTTCTGAACCTGACTTCAACCCAACTCCGCGTTCATCGGTCGCGACCTGTATACTGACTACGATGCAAGATCGCTACAGTCGGCAAATTCTCTTCAAACAGATTGGTGAAGAAGGACAACGAAGATTAGCAGCTGCCCGTGTGCTGATAGTCGGTTGCGGAGCGCTCGGAACAGCCCAAGTCGAGTCGTTGGCCCGCGCCGGAATCGGCCATCTTCGCTTCGTCGATCGCGACTTTGTGGAATTCTCCAATCTTCAGCGGCAAACGATGTTCACTGAGCAAGACGCTGAAGAACGACTGCCAAAAGCTATCGCTGCCGCCAATCACGTTCGCTCGATTAACTCCGACATTCAACTCGAGCCCGAAGTCGCCGATGTCAACCATTCAAACATCGAACGACTGATTGCGAGTTGCGACCTTGTTGTCGATGGCACCGACAACTTCGACACTCGTTATCTCATCAATGATGCTTGTGTGAAGCACGGGGTTAACTGGATTTACGGAGCCGCGGTTGGAAGTTACGGTGTCACGATGACGATCCGGCCAAACACAACCGCGTGTCTTCGTTGCGTGTTTGAAGAAGCACCTCCTGCTGCGAGCGCTCCAACTTGCGACACCGCGGGTGTGATCATGCCGATCATTAACGTCGTCGCGTCTGTTCAGGTAACGGAGACCTTGAAGCTCTTAACCGGAAACGTCAACGACTTGCACAATTCGCTTCTACAGTTTGACGTGTGGCGCAACGACACGCGCGCAATCAACCCGGGTGGACCAAGAGCCGATTGCGAAACTTGCGGCCTGCGTTTGTTCCGCACGCTCGAAGCAACGGCCAAAGACTTCGCCGCTGTTTTGTGCGGTCGCAATGCCGTGCAGATTTCTCCAGTTTCGCCTACTCGCTTAGACTTCCCAACGCTCGCCGAACGATTGCGCAATGCGGGTGACGTAAAGTTCAACGAGTATCTTTTGCGCTTCCGTACGAATGACTTTGAATTGACTGTCTTTCAGGATGCACGTTCCATCGTAAGTGGAACTGATCAGATAGCTACTGCGCGTTCCGTCTATGCCAAGTACATAGGAAATTAACGACACATGCTCACTAACAAAACTCGTAGTCTTTTCTTCGTTAGCTTCGCACTTATTTTTGTTTTCGTTGCTGGTATCTACGCGGGTCAGCCCGTCGTTTGGGAAACCTCGAGCCGCGTGGAATTATTGAAGGGTGATGCCCGCGGCGTTTCCATCACGGATACCGGTGTAATCACGCTAGCGCCCAAACTAAACGAACTCTTCAACACGCAACAGACTTACATTTGGTCCAGCGCTGTCGACGCACAGGGAAATGTCTACCTGGGTACTGGCCACGATGGGAAGATTTTCAAAGTCACCGCGGCGGGCGCTGGCTCGCTTCTGTATGACGCAGCCGAGCTCGACGTCACTGCGCTCGCGATAGGTCGTGATGGTGCCTTGTTCGCCGGTACCTCGCCTGACGGAAAGGTCTATCGAATTGGAAGTGACGGACACGCTGAGATCTACTTCGATCCGGGTGACAAATACATTTGGTCGCTGGCGATCATGACTGATGGCTCACTCGCTGTGGGAACGGGAGACACTGGAAAGCTTTATCGAGTTACGGCAGCGGGAGCGAAGCCTGAAAGTTCACTTCTTGTCAGTACGAATCAAACACACGTCATCTCGCTGACCGTGACAGCGAAGGGTGAACTAATCGCAGGCACCGATTCGGGTGGACTTGTTTTGCGCATATCGCCTGAAGGAAAGACGTTCGCGTTGTTTGATACGCAGCTGCGGGAGATTCACGCGTTGGCGCCTGCCGCCGATGGTTCGATTTACGCGCTTGCATTGAGCGATGCGGCGGCGCCCACGCGTGCTGCTCCAGCGGCGCCTGTACCCGCGCCGTCGACGAGCGAAGGACAAACGCCCACGACTTCAGTCACCATCACCGCAATCGACGAGAGTGGACAGCCAATTCAGAATCAGCAGCCGGCCGCGAAGAGTCGCAACGATGTAAGCACGGCGCGCAGTGCGGTCTTTCGAATACTTCCCGATGGTGCGACGGATGTTGTCTGGAGTTCAACGACAGTCACTGCATTTTCGATTGCTCCGGCTCTTGAACCGGGCCGCGTATTGATCGGTACGGCCGACAAGGGTCGCGTGTATTCAGTTACTAACGACGGCCGAGATACGCTGCTCTTGCAATCCCCTGAAGGTCAAATTTCCTCGCTTGTTGTTAGGAACAATCAAGTGTTTGCGGCATCGAGTAACCAGGGAAAGCTGTTTCGCTTCGGCAGCGAACTGATAAATGAGGGCAGTTATGAGTCACCAGTTCGCGACGCGAAACTGACTGCCTCGTGGGGACGAATCTGGTGGCGCGGTGCGGGCAATGTCGAAGTCCAAACAAGAACGGGTAATGGCGAGCGACCTGATGCAACGTGGAGCGAATGGAGTGGACCATACAAAACCCCTGACGGTGCTCAGGTAACGAGTCCTCGAGCTCGATTCGTGCAATGGCGCGCGACGCTTCGTTCTGCTGCACCGGGCCCAGCGTCATCGGTTGAAGATGTCAGCCTCGCATATTTACCGAGGAACGTAGCTCCGGAGGTTCTGTCAATTACGTCATTACCGATTGGCGTTGGTCTACAGCAGGTCGCACAAGTCGGCGCCGATCCAAATGTGGAATCGTCTGGCTTGGACCCCTCGTTGTTTGGCGTGGTAGCGACAGCTCCTCCGCGACGCTTTTATCAAAGGGGTGCGCGGTCGTTTCAGTGGCAAGCTGAAGATCGTAATGGCGATGCTCTCGAGTATGCGATTTATTATCGCGGGTTGAATGATCAAGCGTTTCGCCTCTTGAAAGATAAGCTGCGCGACAACTTTTATACGATCGACAGCGCGACACTTGCAGATGGACGCTACGTCATCAAGGTTGTTGCGACGGATGCGCCCGATAATCCCGCGGGCCAAAAGCTTACCGGAGAACGCATCAGTGAGCCGGTTGACATCGATAACACACCGCCTGTGATCAAGGTCCAATCACAACCGCAGATTACCGCTGACATAGCCCGCACGGTATTCGTCGTCGATGATCTCACAGGAAAAATAAAGAAGGCTGACGCGAGTTTGGATGGAACAGCATGGATATCTGTTTTTCCGGACGATGGTATCGCCGATAGTGGACACGAAGTTTTCACC
>Ga0070690_100000582_pt1 | contig 18394 bp, 18 predicted proteins | sample KBSS33HmetaG_FD_64671 | JGI IMG/M metagenome (GOLD analysis project Ga0070690, IMG submission 64671) | Switchgrass rhizosphere microbial communities from Kellogg Biological Station, Michigan, USA - KBS S3-3H metaG | ecosystem: Host-associated > Plants > Roots > Rhizosphere ... | reverse complement strand
GAATCTCACGCTGATGTCCCTTCACCTGCCGCGGCCTAAATAACAAACCGGACGACTTTACTTGCTCTTTTCCCAGGCCAGGTTCTTTTCATCTTTTCCGGTTACCGAATAGAGCACCTGAGCATTTCGGGTTTTCTGGAAGTCTTCCAGCGATTGCCCTCGCATGGCGGCGTAAATGTGCAAATTGGATATGCCGACAACGGCTCCGAGTTTCTCGAGGCCGAAGAAGATGGCGCCGTATTGAATCAAAGCGCGCCAGTCTCTTCGACGCAACATATCTCGTTCGACGGAACTGAGTTCGAATTCCTCGAACAGCGTTTCGGGATCCGACAGGAATCGCTCCCTGTGAGACGGAATAGTCATTCGATTCAGAAACTTGTTCAGTTTGTATGCCTTGACGCTGAGAGCGAGCGTGAAAGGATAAGTCCCTTCGAGTTTCTCGACGCCCGTCAGCTGATGCTGCATGTGTTCCAGATGTGAATTCTTCGCTTCAGCCGATGGTTCGGCGGCCTCGTTCTCGTAGATTGCCGTTGCCAGAGCCGTCATCGAAGGCAAGTAATAGGATTGGTGAATCTTTCGGATGCCTGCTGAAAGCGCGCCCCGCATGATCAGCCACATCACGATCTCCGCGCCTTCCCATCCGCCGAGTTTGGCAAAGTCTGCGATCGTCATTTCGGTCAGCTTTTGCGGGTCTTTTTCGATGAGATCCAAAAATTTCATATCCCATTCGGTGTTGTTGAACCCACAACGTTCGCCATGAACCTGGTGCGAGAGTCCGCCTGTGGCAACAATTGCCACCTTTATGTCCTCAGGATAACTTTCGATGGCACGCCGCAATGCCTGACCCAGCCTGTAGCAGCGGCCTGGCGATGGAGACGGCGCCAGCAACACACCTACCTGAAACGGAATCAATTTGCCCGGCCAATCCGGGTCGTGCGGCCACAGCATGCATAAAGGTGAAAAGAATCCGTGATCGAGCGGACGGTCCTGGAAGAACGACAAATCGAACTCATCCGCGACCAGGGAGGACGCAATATGGTGGGACAGCCCGATATGTCCTTTTGCCGGCGGAAGCTTACGGGGATCGCCGCCTTCATCCGCAACGCGATAGGATTCCCCAACCCCCAGAGCAAAATTCGAGTAATGATCAAAGGCGAAAGACGTAACGTGATCATTGAAAATCATGAAAAGGACGTCCGGTTTTTTCGCAGCCAGCCATTCACGAATTGGCTCATAAGCCTTGAAAATCGGCGCCCACACGGGGTCATCCTGCTTCTTCTTGTCGAATGCAAAACCGATTGTTGGTGAATGCGAACTCGCGATTGCTCCAATGATCACTGCCATCTATCTCTCCTTGGCGAATCCTGGGGACAGACCCCACGACACGCTGACTTTCGTTCACGGGCGTTTCAGAATATCGTATTTCTTCTCCTTATTCCGCTGAAGTGTCTCTCTTTCTTCGAGAGGCGGGTTCTTCTGGGGCTTCGTCTCGACTTGGATCCGTTTGATACAATCGCCCGCTCATGAAGGTGAACTTCGCACCGCTGGTCGAGATGCGCGGAATCTCCAAGTCATTCACCGGTGTTCGTGCGCTGGATAACGTTTCGCTGGAAGCAAACAGCGGCGAAGTGCACATACTTGTTGGACAGAACGGCGCCGGAAAGTCGACGCTGATCAAGGTGCTTTGCGGGGCGCACCATCCGGATCACGGCGAATTCCTGATCGATGGGAAAAAGGTTCGCATTCATTCCGTCGCCGATGCGCGGCGGCTTGGAATCGCCGTGATTTTCCAGGAATTCTCCCTGGTTCCGTTTCTCGATGTCGCGCAGAACATCTACCTTGGGCGCGAATCACGCGACAGCCGAAAAATGCATACAGAAGCTGCGCGCCTGCTCGAACAGCTGGGCATTCCAATGGACACGCATTTGCTTGTGAACGATCTTGGCGTCGCACAACAGCAGATGATCGAAATCGCAAAGGCGCTGTCGCAGAACGCACGCATTCTTGTGATGGATGAACCAACGGCGGCACTCTCGGAACATGAAATCCTTCGGCTGTTCGAGCACATTCGCAGGCTCAAGCAGGATGGCATTGCCATCATCTATATTTCACACAGGCTGAAAGAGGTTTTCGAACTTGGCGATCGAATCACGGTCCTGCGGGATGGTTGTGTCGCCGCGACTTTGGTTCCATCGAAGACCAGCATCAATGAACTGGTGAGCCTGATGGTTGGACGCGAAGTCGACGCAACTTATCGTCGCCGTTTTTGCGAGATGCCGGGAGAGATCGCGCTCGAAACAAGGGCACTGTCGGCGGTCAATGGAGTTCGTGACGCAAGCATTCAAGTTCGTTCAGGGGAAATCGTCGGACTGGCTGGTCTCGTCGGCGCTGGTCGAACGGAACTGCTGCGCGCCATTTTTGGCGCAGACCGTAAGACGGAGGGCGAAATCCTGCTCGGCGGTAAACGGTTGATGGAAGGGCCGGAACATTCTGTGGCCAGCGGTGTGGGGCTGGTACCGGAGAACCGGAAGACCGAGGGTCTGGCCCTGATTCGATCCGTTCACGATAATTTGCTCGTCGCCGCGCTTCCCCGCATTTTCCCGAACCATATCTACCGATTTCGAAAGGCTGCGCGAGTGGTTGCCGATCTCATCGAGAGACTTCGCATAGCAACACATTCCCCAAAGCGTCTGGCGAGATTGTTAAGTGGAGGCAATCAGCAAAAAGTTGTTATCGGAAAATGGCTGAATGCGGGATCTCGCTTTCTAATTTTCGATGAACCGACACGCGGCATAGACGTCGGAGCCAAAGCGGAAATATTCAGTCTTCTCGACAGCCTTGTGGCGCAGGGTGCGGCAGTGCTGATGGTGAGTTCTGAACTTCCGGAAATTGTGGCCGTCTGCGACCGGGCTTATGTCATGCGTGACCGTACGATCGTCGGAGAGCTTCAACGCAGTGAATTGACGGAAGAAAATATTCTCCGCCTGGCGATGCATCATGGCTAGCGCGAGACGCCGCATTCCGGGCATTGCCTGGCTTCTCGCTGTCCTGGTCCTTTTCTTTTCCGCGTTTGGCACACGATTCGCGTCGGCACCGAATCTCATCAACATTGGAAATCAGTCGTCGATCCTGTTGCTTCTGGCGTTACCCATGACATTGATCATCATGACTGAAGGCCTGGACCTGTCGATGGGTGCGGTGCTGGGATTATCGGGAGTTGTCCTCGCGTTGCTCCTGGCGGACGGACACGCACTTCCGATGGCCCTTGCCGCGGCTCTGGGCGTGGGAACCCTGTTTGGTTTAGCAAATGGCGTGCTCATCGTCGCGCTGGGAATGCCCCCGTTTGTCGCAACGTTGGGTATGCTCGGAGTGGCACAGGGCATTGCCCTGGCGATGACGGACGGCCAGAGTGTGGGCGGTATTGGATCGGCTCTTCCTGGAATATATGCGAGCCGGTGGATGGGAATTCCATTTGCAATCGTAGTTGCGCTGCTTGCCTATGCCACGTTCCATTTCCTTCTCTATCACACGCGCGTTGGAACGTATGTATTTGCCATCGGCGGCAACCGCGAGGCGTTGATGCTTGCAGGCGTGCCGGCAAACCGGTACCACGTGTTGATTTACGCTATTGGCGGATTGATGGCAGGAGCCGGCGCGTTTCTACTGACAGGCCGCATGAGTGTTGGACATCCGACTGCGGCTGTCGGCATGGAGTTTGACGCTGTGGTTGCCGTGATCGTCGGCGGAACCAAACTCGAACGCGGAGACGGATGGCTTCCCGGAACTGTACTTGGGGTGCTGACTGTTGGCATCCTGAAAAATGGTTTAAACGTCATGGCCGTGCCATCGTCGCTGCAGATTGCGAGCATCGGAATGCTGGTGATTGTCGCACTGCTCCTCGATTCGCTCCGGGAAAGATCATGAGTTCATTCGCCTGGCGCCTGCTCGGAGTGTTGCTTCTCTGTGTCGTTCTGACGCTATCCAGCAGTGCCTTTCTTACTGTTGGCAATCTGCTGAATGTGTTGCGCCAGGCGAGTCTCATCTTTCTCATCGCCTCCGGTCTCACACTGGTGATTCTTTCCGCGGGACTCGATTTGTCCATTGGGGCAAATCTCGGGCTGAGTGCCTGCCTGGCAGCCGCAGTAATCAAGGCGACCGGATCCATCGCAATCGGGATCGGTGCTGGACTCGGCTGTGGGATGACCATCGGTATTCTCAATGGATTGTTGATTACGCTGCTTCGGCTTCCACCGTTCATTGCCACCTACGGGATGCTGTGGATGGTGTACGGAATCAACTATTGGACAATGGCCGGAAATACAATCTACGGATTCCCTGCTGCATTCCGGGAAATCGGAAGCGGGTATCTGCTGGGCATGCCGACACCCGTCCTGCTCATGGTCCTGAGCCTGATTGTGGGTAGCGTTTTCACACGCTACACTACGTGGGGTCACGAGATATATGCGATCGGAGCAAACGCCGAAGTCGCACGATTGTCCGGAATTCCCGTTCGCCGGCGATTGATCCTGGTGTATACGCTCAGTGGCGCAATGTCGGGTCTGGCTGGAATCGTGTACCTCGCCCGGTTGAATTCGGCTGAAGCCGGAATCGGAGAGCCATTGTTGCTGCCCGCCATCGCCTCCGTCCTGATTGGTGGAACATCGTTGTTTGGCGGTACGGGCAGTTTGGGTGGAGCGCTGATTGGAGCGGTGATACTCACGCTGGTTCTGAATGGGATGAACCTGCTGACGATCAGTGGAAACTGGCAACCCTTGATCACGGGTGTCATTTTGCTTCTGGCGGCTGGAATCGATACGGCGGCGCGGAAATGGAACGAGTCACAAGCATGAACGGTGGCTTCGAAACCACCCTGGGGCCTCTAAAAGTTTTTGACTGCAATCGAAAGAGATCTTAATTGAACATCTCCATTCAAAACGTCCGGGTGATGATGACTGCAGTTCTGATGATTCTCGCGGTTTCCTGTGGGAAACCTGGTGAAGACACCGCGGGCAAGATCGGCGGCGAATCAATTGCGGTATTCACAAAGAATCAGACAAATCCATTTTTTCAAACCGTCAGACTCGGTGCGGAAAACGCAGCGAAACAGATGAATGCCACCGTTATTCAGTACATACCAACCGTGCAGGACAGCATCACCGAACAGCTGAGCGAGATTGAAGATGCCATCATCAAGCGTCCCGGAGCCATCGTGTTCATCCCTGTCAATTCGAAAGCCTTGGTTCCCGGAATAGAAAAACTGAATGCGGCCAATATCCCGGTAGTAAACATCACGGATCGGGTTCTGGGAGGATCCGTGATCAGTTTCATGGGATGCGACGAAGTCAATATGGCTCTCAACACCGGACGATTCCTTCTTCAAAAGCTGAATGGTCGAGGAAATGTAATTATTCTGGAGGGCGTGGGCGGATCGGAAAACAGCGCCAACCGCGTCTCCGGATATCGGAAAGCGCTAGCGGAATTCCCCAACGTGAAACTTCTGGCATCGCAGCCGGCCAATTTTCAGCGCGTACAGGCGCTGGGTGTGACCGAGAACCTGCTGCAGTCCTATCCGCAGATAGACGGCATACTCGCCGCGAATGATTCGATGGCGTTGGGCGCCATTGAAGCGCTGGATGCCGCCAGAAGAAAAGCCCTCGTCGTCGGCCTGAATGGAACAAAGGAAGCAATCGATGCCATCAAGGCGGGTAAGCTTCTTGCTACCGGGGACTGTGACGGCTTTTCGCATGGATGTCTGGGAACGATGGCAGCGGTGCGGCATCTGCGAAATCTTCCTGTACCAAAGGAATTTATTTTCTCGGTGATGGTGATTGACAATACAAACTACGCCGGCCTCGACGTGCCCTATGATCAACGTATGTGCCCGTCATGGGAGAGCGTCGTGAGGGACAAGTAGCAGCCGGGACGGAACGCATGCACTTTGTCGGCAAATTCAATGAAAGCAGCTCTTCAACAACCACACTGATGCATCAGAAGCGCGGATCGGTTCACACGGAATGGACCATTAACCGGTTAGCCGCCCGGGGCACAATGGCGCCGCATCTGCCTGAATCTGGGCATCACGACACCATCAAGACGGACACCGCTCTTTCCCGGAGATTCACGAGATCTGAACCCGTGCGGTGGCTGCGGGTGGTGGCGGCGAGCCAACCCAAGGCTTGTGGAGACGTGAAAGACACTTTCTTCCCGAAGGATAGCGGCATCTCAATGGAAGGCAAATCGTCCGACCAAAAGAATCTAAAAGGAAGTATGCTAGGTCGCCCGATTCCGCCAGTGGCGGAGCGGCAGGATGTGAACAAAGCAGAAGGCGCATTTCTGAACTTGCTGATCGGCATTACATTCGGCGCAGCCATCAGAGGATGACATTCATTGAATACCAGCAGGGCGTTAGGCATTGAACCGCATGACCCCACGTTGAAAACGTTACTTTGTTCTTTCGGGTGAAGTCGAAGATGTTCTCGATGGCATATCTGGCAAAATCAGCGGTTTTCTTTGCGCTGGCGCCGGATCCGTGCATCTGTTTTCAGAACAGCAGCGAAAGAGCCCGTTCGATGGCTTGAACGTTCTCGCCTCAGCAACCTGCGAAAAAATGCTTTTCGATTGATGGCGGAGTGGGAGAAGCGTGCAGTGGAGATTGAAGATTAGTTAAACAATGGAGGGTCTATGCAGCGTCGAAGCGTGACGAATTTGGCAGTCTTGGTAGTTTGCTTGATGATCGCAGCGAGCCTGTATGCGCAACAGGCACCAGCCCCTGGCGGAGCCGGTGGAGCTGGCGGAGCCGCCGGCGGCGGACGCGGCGGTGGTGGCCGTGGTGGTGCTGGAGCTGGCGGAGCTCAGGCCGCGGCGGGGGGTGGCGCGGCGAGAGGGGCTCGCATTCCGCTCTTCTTTAAAGAAGAATGGAAGCAGGATGCGGGAAACACCGAGCATCCCGTGACACAGGAATCCGTGTCAAATCCGAATCTCGAACTCAGGTTGTATGGTCAGAACCACGATGTTCTCATAGCCGGTGCAGTGACGACGGAAAACAATCCACCCCACATGTGGACTGGAACTTGTACTACCGCTTGTGCCGTCGCGCTGCGAGACAAGACAAATTTCGTCGACATCACCGGTCTTGCCAGAATGAAATGGATTTCAAAAATGTCGGGCTATCACTCGATACGTCCGATCGTAAAACTTGCGAATGGCACGTGGCTCATTGGCGATCATGCGGATGACAACAATGTCGACTGGCTAACCCACGAATTTTCATTTCAGGGTATGCGTTGGCTGACTTTGGATATTGCGCGCGTCGTTACAACGGGAACCTGGGTTGCGAATCCCGACCTGACCAAAATCGATGAGATCGGATTTGCGGATCTGATGCCGGGCAGCGGACATGGCGCAGGCGGCTGGTCGGATGTCGCAACGATTGAAGTGTACGGGAAGTCCGTACCGCGATAAGACGAGTAGTCAATATCAGGAGTAGCTAACGAGCCGTAACGAGCCCATCCTGAATCAGGAGGGCAGCGGGATCGCGCAGCGAATCCTGCATCGCGAGGATGCGGGTGGTTCCCATGTCGAAGTGTTGCGGCTCTGAAACCGCCCCGTTTCGCTTTCGGCTCGGCTTCTCCTCCTGATTCAGGAGGAGAAGCAGCCAACTTAATTTCAGGTTGACGATTAAATATGATCAAAGCAGCTATAGTTGGACTCGGTTGGTGGGGCAAAACTCTGGTGGAGTCGGTTCAGGGATCGAGCGATTCCATACAGTTTGTCGCCGGTGCGACTCGTACGGTGACACCCGAAATCAAAACGTTTGCGGAAGCGCAAAAATTTACGCTTTTTGAAAACTATGAATCGCTGCTGGTCGATCCCAAAATCGACGCCGTGGTTCTGGCCACGCCCCACTCGCTGCATTCCAGTCAGGTCATCGCCGCTGCAAAGGCCGGCAAGCATGTCTTCTGCGAAAAACCATTTTCGCTTTCGAAGCACGACGCGGAAGCAGCCGTTGAAGCCACACGCAAAGCCGGGGTGACACTGGGCCTCGGATACAATCGACGCTTTCATCCCGAAATGACGAAGCTTCGCGAGCGTATACGCAGCGGTGGGCTTGGAACAGTCCTGCACGTTGAAGCAAACATGACATTTCCCAATGCACTGGCACTTCAAGCGTCGCAGTGGCGCGCGCATCGGGATGAGACTCCCTGCGGCGGCCTCACTCCTATGGGAGTTCATGCGATCGACGGAATGATCGATCTCTGTGGACCGATCGATCACGTCTATTGTCAAAGCTTCCGGCGCGTCGTAGCTGTCGACAGTGACGACACAACGTCGATGCTGTTTCGAATGAAAGACGGTTCCTCAGGATATCTTGGAACGATTACCGCAACCGGCCCTGGATTCAGCTTCCAGGTATTCGGTTCCAAGGGATGGGTTCGCCTGGAAGGCATGACGCATGTCGCCGGCGCATCCTCTGAAGAACGCCGTACACGGCTGTTTGGTGCGTGTAAGTTTCAGCCGGCCAAAGGTCCGGCGGAAGTCTGGCAGGCCGAATCGCTCGACGTAACACGCGCGTCACTCGAGGCATTCGCCAATGCGGCAAGCGGCGGCCCGAAGTTTCCGATTCCGGTAGAAGAGATGATTCATGGTGCCGCGGTTACGGAAGCGGTAGTACGTTCTGCGGCATCAGGGAAATCAGAAAACGTTAACTAAGTTCAGGGAGAAATAAGAATGCTTAAAGCGACAGCGGGGAAGGTAATGCCAACAACCGTGATTGGATCATTGCCGCGTCCGAGTTGGTACACGGAAAATCTGGGGACGCGCTCCTTCCTCGATGCGATGGTCACCACGAAGTTTCGCGAGCAGTACGTCGATGCATTGTCGGTCTACCTGCGAGAGCAGGAGGTCGCCGGATTGGATATCGTCACCGATGGCGACTGCCGGTTCGATCAGGACATCGGCGGCCAGAGCTGGACAAGCTATCCGCCGCATCACATGACGGGCTTCGACAACGCTCATCCGAAACTCGCAAAGGTTGGCGCAGGCGGTCTGGCGTTTCCGCGCGGCCATATTCTTCATGACTACCTCGAAGCTCGCGTGATGCCCAAGCTTGTGGGGCCGGTTGGACGCGGCGAGATGCAGTATTCCGAAATCTGGAAAGCGGCCCAGCGCCTGACAACACGACCTGTGAAGTTCGGCACGGTGACTCCGGAACTGGTGGCGTTTGCCGTGCAGGATGAGCACTACAAGGATATTCCCTCACGCATCATGGCGCTCAGTGATGCATTCAACGAAGAACTGCATGATCTGGCCGACGCGGGCTGTCCGGTAATTCAAATGGAGGAACCGCAGATTCACCTTCTGGCCGCCCGTGGCATAGTCGACGACGTGATCAATCCCGAATTCATGCTCAAGGTGTTCAACAACACAGTGAAGGGATTAAGGGCCAAGACTGAAGTATGGTGCCACACCTGTTGGGGCAATCCGTCGCAGCAACGCATGTTTGCCAAGGTACAGTCGTACAAGCCGGCGCTTGATGTTTTGAATCGAGTCGACGCCGATGCCATCACGTTCGAGACTTCGAGCTCGGGCGCTATGGATCTGGAAGCGATCGGTAAACAGATCACGACGATGAAGATCGGTATTGGAGTAATCGATCACCACACATTGCAGGTGGAATCACCGACGCAGGTAGCCGAACTGATTCGGCTGTCATTGCAATCCATTCCCGCAGAACGATTGATGCTGATGTCGGATTGTGGCATGGGTCGTGAAGGCATGAGCCGGCGCCATGCGTTCTACAAAATGGCTTCGCTTGTACAGGGGACCAATATCGTCAAGAGAGAACTCGGCCTGCCGGAAACTCCGTGCCTGGCTGCGGATCCTCGATTCTCACTAATCCGAACGACGTAGACAGCCCGCGTCTTGAAGCGAGGAGTGGTTCGCGCGAATCACTCCTCGCTTCAAGATCCACTTCAAATCCTGCAGCGACTCCAACAAAGGAATTTCTCCAGCTCGATTCAGCATTATTCCGGCTTGGACTGGATTGGTCCCGGCAACATCACAAAAACTCATTTCAAGGTTGCCGGACCCCGGGCCTTCCGGTATATCATTCCGCACTCGGGAGGATCATTAGATGAAGTATGGGCTGTACATTTTGATCACCGTCGGCATTCTAGCGATGCTGATCGTGGCGCCGCTTTTGGGACACCAGGAACTGAAGGCCAAGTTTGATACGAGCAAGACGACGACGATCAAAGGCATCGTCACCAAGTTTGACTGGTCGAATCCCCAGGTTCACGTTTTCATCAATGTTCCAGACAATTCGCCCACCAAGGTGTCCAACTGGGCGGTCGAACTCGAAAGCATTGTTGAGCTGCAAAAGGGCGGCTACAACAAGGATTCCCTGAAGCCGGGCGATGCCGTCAGCGTAACTGGAAACCCTGCGCGAGACGGATCCCGACAGATCTGGTCGACGTCTTTTATACTCGCTGCCGGCAATAAGAAAATGTTCGATGTGCCAACAGGGATCCAGCAGCCGAAATACTCGGGGCCTGCGGGTCCAACTCCACGGTGGCCAGATAATCAGCCCAAACTGGGACCTGCCAACGCCAACGAAACAGGATATTGGGCTGCACCGAGCCAGACGTCGCTGATGCAAACCGGCGTGAACGTGAAAACCGACGAGTGGGGCCTTCTCGACAATATTAACGATGCGGATAAAGTGGCGCCGTTTCAACCCTGGGCGCGCGACCTTTACGTTTACCGACAGAAAAACTTCCTGAAGGATGATCCGGCCTATCTCTTCTGCATCCCGCCGGGCGGTCCGCGCCAGTTCCAGATGCGCTATGGCGTCCAGTTCGCTGAGGACAGGGACCATAAGCGGATATTCGTGCTTATCGGCAGTGTGAACCGGAACTATCGAATCATCTATACCGATGGCCGCGAACAAAAGGGCCAGCCCCGAGGCGATGCGGATAACCCCCTATATTACGGTCGAGCTGTCGGCAAATGGGAGGGCGATACGCTTGTCGTGGATACCAAGGGATTTCTGGAACGATTCTGGTTCTCCAATGGCGGACTTCCGCATACCAATCAGCTACATTTGGTTGAAAGGTACACCCGGCTCGACGCCAATACGCTAAAGTATGAAGTAACCGTCGATGATCCGGGAGCGTATACCAAAACATGGACCAGCTCCTGGAACCTGAAATGGTTTCCGAACGAAGAATTACCTATAAATTTCTGTCAGGACAACAGACCCTAAAGAACTATTGACAACCGCAAGAGAAGACAATAAAGACTATAGTCAAAATACGCTTTCCAGCAGGAGGAAACCGCAAATGAAACTTCGGACAATTACACTTTCTTTACTGGCGTTCGGTTCGCTGATTGCAGCAGTCGCACCAATTGCCGCCCATCACTCCTTTGCAGCGGAATTCGATGCCGCTAAACCTATTACTCTTCGTGGATATGTCACTAAGATTGAATGGACGAATCCCCATGTGTGGATCTTTATGGACGTGAAAGATGACACCGGGAAGAAGACCAACTGGGGCTTCGAAATGGGACCTCCGCATCTGCTTCAGGGAAGCGGCTGGAATCGTGAAAAGTTGAATCTTGGCGATGAGTTGATTGTGGAAGGAAGCCGCGCCAAGAATGGCTCCAACAAGATGAACGCTCGCTCTGTCAAGTTTGCCGCTACGGGCATCAGCCTGCAGGCGGGTTCCAGCCAGGGCCAGGCGGGACAGCAATAATTACATTCGGGTTCACGAGGAGGTTCGACGTGCGCATCCGGCAATCTTGGACTTTGTCTGCCCTCGCCATGACGGCAGTATTGGTTCCAGGGCTCTCGATGTTGATCCAGGGGCAGGGCACACCTGCAGGCCCTGCGGCAGCGCCCGGAGCACCTCCTCTTCCCGCAGCCCGCGGAGCCGCGCCAGCCGGAGGCGGCGGTCGCGGTGGACGCGGCGGTGGAGCAGCAGCAGCGCCAGCGGCTCCCGCTCCTCGCTTTCCCGACGGAACTATGCGACTGGGAGCACTTCCCGGACAGACGGGAACCTGGAATGGCGGCGGTGGTGGCAACGCAGATGTCCCCTATCAACCGTGGGCCAGGGCGATTTCGAATTATCGGCGTGTGAATGAGTTCGAACCTCACACCCGGTGCAAACCCTCCGGTGGACCACGCCAGTTCCTGACTCCATACGGCGTAGAAATCGTGGAGCTGCCTGAACTGAAACGAATCATGATCATGGACATCGGCGGACCTCATACGTTCCGAACGATATATATGGATGGCCGACCGCATCCCAAGGATCTTCAGCCCAGTTTCTACGGGCACTCCATCGGTACCTGGGATAAGGACACGCTCGTTGTCGACACTATCGGTTTCAATGAAAAATTCTGGATCGATCGAGGCCAGGCTCCGCATACCGAAAAGCTGCATCTGATTGAAAAATTCACGCGCACGGACATGAACAATATGACGTATGAACTCACGGTGGAAGATCCGGGGGTGTACACCGCAATATGGTCTCGGAGTTCTGCCATGACCTTCCGTGCCGGCACCGAATTGTTTGAATACGTCTGCCAGGACAATAATTTTGCTCCCGAACTTCTGGTCGGCTCCGAACTGGATAAAGTTGATCGCAGCAGCCAGATCGTTCCGTAATTGCCAAATCTTTTACATCGTAGTGTTAGTGGAGGAGAGATGCGACTGAAGGCCGCCTGCCTGTTCTTGATTCTAGTTGGATCCATGTTTGCCATGATGGCTTCCGCCCAGCAGGGCCACCCGATGACCGGAACATGGGCGGGCGAATGGGGTCCCGACAAAACGCATCGTAACCAGGTCACGATCATCATGAACTGGGATGGAAAGACGATTTCCGGAATGATCAACCCCGGGCCAGACAAGGTTCTGATTAAAACCGCTAGTCTCGATACCTCCAAGTGGATGTTCCATCTTGAAGCCGATGCCAAAGATCCCAACTGCGCCGTGCAACATTTCGTCGCAGACGGCAAGCTCGACAACATCGGATCCTACAACCGTACGGTCACGGGCACTTATACGTACGGGACGACTAAAGGCGATTTCAAAATAACTCGAGACTAAAAAGAGCACGCATGGACAAGTTCCTGCGCTCCGACCCGAGGGCCTTCGCAGCTCATCCGGAAACAACCGGCAATCTGGCTGTTGCACGGCCCATGAACGGTGCAGACTACCTGGAATCTCTGCGCGATGGCCGTGAAGTATTTATTTATGGCGAGCGTGTGGAAGACGTTACCACTCACCCGGCATTTCGAAATACCGCACGAATGACGGCTCGCCTCTATGACGCGCTGTACGATCCGGCCCACCAGAAGAATTTGACGCTGCCAACCGACACCGGAAATGGCAGTTTCACTCATGCATATTTCAAAGCTCCGAAAACGCCGGAGGATCTTCTGGCGGGACGCAACGCCATCGCGGAATGGGCACGTATCACATATGGATGGCTTGGTCGTTCACCGGACTACAAGGCATCGTTCCTGGCCACATTGGGCGCCAATACCGAATTCTATGCCCCCTACCAGGACAATGCCCGACGTTGGTACAGGTTCAGTCAGGAGCGGGTTCCCTACGTCAATCACGCCATCATTCATCCGCCTGTCGATCGGGACAAACCGCCCAATGAAGTGGCCGACATCTGCTGTCATGTGGAGAACGAGACCGACGCCGGAATTATCGTCTCCGGCGCCAAGGTGGTCGCAACGGGTTCGGTGCTCACCAACTACACGTTTGTCGCTCATCACGGCCTGATACCCGTCCAGGACAAAAAATTCGCCATCGTCTTCATCATCCCGTCGAATGCGCCTGGCGTGAAATTTCTGTGCCGAACGTCTTATGAAATGACATCCACTGTCATGGGGAGCCCATTCGACTACCCGCTCTCCAGCCGGCTGGATGAAAACGACGCCATTTTCATCATGGACAAGGTTCTGGTTCCCTGGGAGAACGTCTTTGTTTACGGAGACATTGAAAAAGCCAACAACTTCTTCCCACGGACCGGGTTTCTTCCACGCTTTGTTGTCCACGGTTGTACGCGTCTGGCTGTAAAACTGGACTTCATCGCAGGCCTTTTGCTGAAGGCCGTCGAAGCATCGGGCACAAAGGACTATCGCGGCGTGCAGGCCAATGTCGGAGAAGTCATCGCATGGCGCAATCTTTTCTGGGGCCTGTCCGATGCCATGGTCCGAGACCCGAAACCCTGGGTGAACGGTTATCTTCTGCCCAATATGGATCCGGGAAGCGCGTATCACATCGTTTCGACGATGGCTTACACACGTGTGAAATACATCATCGAACAAACCGTCGCATCCGGCTTGATCTATTTGAACTCGCATGCGCGCGATTTTCAGAACGAGGAGATACGACCGTACATTGATCGATACCTTCGCGGTTCGAACGGTTACAAGGCTGAGGAGCGAGTCAAGCTGATGAAGCTCCTCTGGGATACGCTGGGTACGGAATTCGCCGGACGACACGAGCTGTATGAAATCAATTATGGCGGTTCAACCGAAGAAATCCGGCGCTACTGCCTGTTCGGAGCCATGGCTTCGGGCAACGCGGAGCGATTCAAGGGATTCGCGGAGGACTGCATGGCCGAATACAATCTGGATGGATGGAAGGTGCCCGATCTCATGGATCCGGGCGACTTCAGTTACCACAACCGTTAGGCTTGACTCTCATATCGGTCGCGAATAGCCTATCGTCCAGAAAGTCTTCATTGCCCATCTGGAATTGTCTGGAAAGGAGAAACTAAAGTGAGAATTCGCATGAATTCCATTATTGCTGCGGCGGCTCTGTTCGCCCTTGCCACCGCAACGTTACTAGCGGTTCAGGCGCCAGCCGCAGGCGGAGGTGCTGCTGCAGCGCCAGCCGCAGGCGCTCAGGCACCAGCCGGAGCACCCGCCGCAGGAGCTCAGCGAGGCGGTGGAGGCGGACGCGGTGCAGGTGGTGGGCGTGGTGCAGCGGCACCTGCAGCTCCTGCCGGACCGGCTCCCCGGCTGCCCAACGGCAAGCCGGATCTGAGTGGACACTGGAACAATCCGTACACTTCGGACATGGCGACCGGCGCTGTCGATCCGACAACTCACATGGCCCTGACATATGCACGGAAAGGGGAATCTTTTCCGAATTCCCCACCGATGGCAAACGGCAACAGGCCAAAAACATTCGATCTGCCGTACACCGCCTGGGGCCTGAAGCATTGGCTGGAATACGACCCGGTCAAGAATGGGGACTATACCGGCAATTGCCTGCCGTTCGGGTTCTCCAGAAGCATCAATGCCCCTCGCGGATTACAGATAATGCAGAACAACGACGCCATCGCGTTCCTGTTCGAACAGAACACCTGGCACATCTGGGTGCCAACCGATGGCACGAAGTGGCCCGCGGGCTATCCGGAGTCCTGGAATGGCCAATCGGTCGGTCATTGGGACGGAGACACACTCGTTATCGAAACAGATAAATTCAACGGCTACACTCGTCTGGACACCTCAGGCCATCCGCACAGCAAGGATTTGAAGATCACTACGACTCTCCTTCGAACGGATTCAAACACAATCCAGCATACGGTGACCGTTCACGATCCCAAGGCTTACACGCAGGACTGGACGAACGTCCGAACGTGGAGACTCCAGCCGGCAACCAACATGATCATGGAGTACGCGTGTGAAGAAAACAATTATGGCGCAGCCGATGGATCGATCACACCCTGGAGGAGACCGACTGACGAGGAATTGAACAACTAAAGGTTCATCGCAAACGTGCAGGATGCCCCATTGCTGCGACCGAGCGCAAGCCCGGGGGATTCTCGAAAGCAAACAAAACCCCCACAGGGCGACCGGTCAGTCGCCCCTGTGGGGTTTTGTTGTTGCTGTTGTTGCAATCAGGCTTGTGTTTCCCGACCTTACGCCCGCTGCTGCAATCCGGTCCCAGCTACGCGGCTTGTCCGGATTTAGTAGATCTTGGTGCCGTCCAGCTTCGTAATCTGCGCCTGGCCGATACGCATCGAGGTTGGATTCTTCGCTCGATTTCCAGTCACCCTCACCTTCTCGCCGATCTTGATCGATTCCTTGGTGACGCCCTGGCGGACCAGATCATTCGGCGATCCACCTTCCACCATGTACACGACCATCTTCCCGGTAGCTTCGTCCTTCGTTTCGACGTGCGTGTAAATATGCGGATTCCCGAAATCGACCTGTTTTATCGTCCCTTCAAAGGAAATCTTCTTGGTCGTGTCAAACTCCGACGATATCGAATGGTGTCCAAATAACGGCACGCCCGACACCAGAACGCCAATTCCAAGAATAACGATAAATAACTTTCGTGTCATAACTACCTCCAGATTAGTCCGTGAGATCTGGATGCAGATTATTTAGTCGCTGCCCGTTCAAGTCAAGCGGAACTTGAGACCGCTGGCATCGTTACAGTCGTCAGTGATGATAGACCTCGAAAGACGGGATATAGCGGCCAAGGAAAACGATCGCGATCCAGAGAAACAGGGAACTCGCTGCAATAAATTTGGCGGACAGTGGGGCTTCCTCTCCGGGTCCCAGACGTGCCAGCGGACGGAATGCGCTGGTGCAGTAAAACAGCATCAGATTCGTTCCGGCGATGACAATGGCTATCATTTTCCAACGGAAATCGGGGTTGTCGGCGTAAAAGGGAGGCATGCCAATAAAGAACAACATGCCGGTAATGACATTAATGAAAACTCCCGCAATTCCCCAGGGAATGAACCGATGCAGTGGAGCTACCGGCAGTTGCTTAAAAAATCCCATTATCCGCAAGTTAAGCACTCCGATCGCACCCAAAATCAGGATCAAGCCGACGAAGTGGAGATCCTCCAGTATTGGCCAGACCCAGTTGGAATACTCGACCACGTAATACTGAACGAACGGAACGACCTTGGCTCCTGCTGCACCCACACTCGATGGCGCTTCACTGCCGACAATGATCTCCGGATGACGGATATCCCCTCCGGTGTTTCCGGCGATGGCCATGAGTATGGAGGTCACGATTGAAAATAGCAGAACGGCCGCTACGATCCGGCCGGCCGGCCGGCTGGCCTCGGATTTTTTCCCAGCTCGGCTGAATTCCCACAGCCCAATCAGGGCGAAAGCACCAGTGATTTCCATGAATACCAATGCCAGCAGGGCCGCCCCCTGGTGCATTTGAATCAAATCCATGGATACTCCCGGCTTTTCTCTGAAAAACTCCTGCGCGGCATTGCCGCTCATGTACGCCGGAATCGCCAGAAGAGCGATGAACGAGAAAAGCCCAAGGCTGGCTTGCTTCAAGTCGTCTTTATTGGCAATGAGGGAAACAAGGAATAAGGCCAGCCCAATGAATGTGCCGATGATCGGCAGGTGATTCAGTAGGAGGTGATAGTGTGCCGAATACATTGCGGTCGAGTCCTCACCCGCTGTAATTGATGTACGTGAAGGTATAGGCCAGCAGTCGACCTGCGGTAACAACCCCAAGCCATAGAACCAGCGACCAGACTGCGAGTGATTTGCCCTTTAACATCATGGCTTGCTCAGTCAGACTCGAATCGTTGAAGACACGCCACTGGATCTTTTTCATTACTGCGAGGGCAATACCAATGAGCGTTAGCTTGATATAAAAGTCGGGGTTCGTCAGGGCTTTTGTGGGGTACGCGATCAGAAGCAGAATGCCCGTAACAACCTGAAGCCAGAAGCCGGCCCAGATGATGCGGTACAGACCCTTGAGAGGCGACAAAGGCAGATCTCTCGCAATACCGAGAATTCGAAAATCGATCACGACACTCGCACCCACCGCCATCCCCATACCGAGAGCATGGAAAGAAAGAATAAACCAGTATGCGAATAGCGACGGGGAATCGCGGATCCAGACACTCAATCCACTCTCTTCGACCGCCTTCATAATCGAAAAAAAGCTCAAAACCGCCTCCTTGGATTCGGAACGAGACCAAATCTTCAAACGCGGCGCAATGTGTCATATGGGGAAGTATCGTGTCAAGTGAGGGAATACCGGAAGGTGCCCCGGAATCGAACGATTCCGGGGCCTGATCTCAAATTATTTCTTGGTGAGTTTGAAATCGCCTTTCCTTGTGTCGTGATTCCAGGAGCCAGTCATCGAACCATTTGCCAGCTTTCCATCGATCACGTAGTGGACGGCCCCTCCGCTTTGCGGATTGGTGGCTTCGGCTTCCATGTGCACGGTACCTGTGGATGCTGTATACGTGGACTTCGTCAATGCCACGTCGGGGCGCGCGGGCTGGACGGATTTGACTGTTCCTGTGAGTGTGTTCCCGTTCAGTTTCAATTCGACACTGACCATGTTTCGGTCCCCGGCACTTGGCCCCCAGTC
>Ga0070690_100000581_pt1 | contig 18412 bp, 18 predicted proteins | sample KBSS33HmetaG_FD_64671 | JGI IMG/M metagenome (GOLD analysis project Ga0070690, IMG submission 64671) | Switchgrass rhizosphere microbial communities from Kellogg Biological Station, Michigan, USA - KBS S3-3H metaG | ecosystem: Host-associated > Plants > Roots > Rhizosphere ... | reverse complement strand
TGTACTGTCCGGCAGGATGACAAAGGCATCCACATCTTGGCCAGTCGGTGGTGTATAGGGTGGGTTGAGTTTTGAGTTCACCCCGGTTGCCAGGACAGTCTGGAAAATCTCGAACACGTCATCGTTGGATTGATCTGCAATATACACGACGGAATTGCTGTTCGGTGTGACGGCAAACTCTTCGACATCTCCCCCTGCCGCTAGCGCTCCGTTGAGCTTGGTGCTCACTCCGGGATTGGATAAATTCACCCGCCAAAGTTCGAAGACTCCGGTCTGCTCTTGATCAGCGATGTAGATCACGGCGGTGGCATCAGGAGTCAACGCGAACCTTGTCACGGAGCCGCCGGCCACCAGCGGGGAATTGAGTTTGGTCCCCGACGTGGCCAGAAACAATTCAAAGACACCAATGCCGGCTTGATCTGCCAAATAGACGACCGTTCCGCTGGAGGAGACGACCGGGGGTGCGCCACTGTCATCGCTACTCGGACAACCTGTCAGCGTTAATGCCGCAACGGCGATCAAGAACAGCGAGGATTTGTAGGCCATGGGCTTCACCATAGGGAAAACACCTCGGGCGTACAATTCGTATCGCCACTTAGCGCAGACTTCGTATACTGCTTAGCTGGTTTATACCATCAGAAACCCGATGTGCCAACGAAAGAGCGATTCTGTTCAGTAGGTCTCACGCGGTCATTCCGCAATCCAGGTCACCTACGTGATTTCCGTAGATTCTCATCGATCTGGCGAGGCAAACTGTCTTTAACCCCACACACCGGTCGGCAGGATGATGAAGCGAGAAAAGCTTGTGGTTCTTGGAGCGGGATATGTAGCCCGATTTCTGCTTTCCCTGACAAGTTCTTACCAGACAGTCCTGTATACCAGCCGGAATCCCGATCGTCATCTCGTCTGGATTCCACCACAACAGCAGCGGCTGCAATTCGATCTGTCACGACCGGACACGTGGGGTCCTCTTCCGTCAGGTGCCGATTTCCTCTGGTGCTTTCCTGCGGAGCCGCTGGAGGCCGTTCGCCACTTTGCTCACTCCATCGGATCATTTAGCAGACTGGTTGTGCTGGGCAGCACCTCGGCCTATGACATCGGGGGCTCGACGGAATATCCGCCACCGTGGCTCGATGAAACAGCGCCTCTCGACTTGAACAAACCGCGCGTGCAGGGTGAAGAATTCCTTCGCCACGAATGCGGAGCCATTGTCTTGCGGGTGGCCGGCATCTATGGGCCCGGACGTCACCCCTACAATTGGATCAGAACGGGGCGTGTCACCCTCTCAGACAAATATGTCAATTTGATTCACGTGGAAGACTTGGCCGCCATCTGCCTGGCGGCCCTTCAGTGCGGCGCACCCGGAACGGCCTACAATGTCAGCGACGGGACGCCACGGACTTGGAAGGAAATCGGCCGTGGGCTCTCCGGAGATGGCATCGGTCACACGGCGGCAGGAACACAGGAGCAGGTATCGGGAAAGCGGATCAACACCGCCAAACTTCGTTCGCTGCTTCAGGAGGCCCGTCTCTCAATTCGTTATCCGGATCTGTTTCGTTCACTTGAGCATCTCCATGACGAACAGACTCCTGGTTAACGATCTATCCGAAACGCAGCAGCGACATGACCGCCAGACACACAAGGAAATTATTGATCGCATGGGCCAAAATCCCCGGCCCAAGGCTCCCGGTCTTTTCATAAATCCACGCCCATAAGACGCCGCTCCAGCAGACACTAATGAGTCCGACCACACCATAGCCGTGCGCAAGGCCGAAAATCACGGCGCTGATCAGCGCCGCCGGGAGGAACCGGAATTTCCGGCGCAGGATCGCAAAGAGCAACCCGCGAAACACCAGTTCTTCGAAGAGCGGAGCCAGGATCACGTACTCGATCAAACTGACCATCGTCAATGACCCCGTGCCCCAAACAAGATCTTCATCGAACCATTCGGTCCAGTGGCTCGCAAGCTGCCATTGCTCTGCCACACGGTCCATGACCCATTCGCCCCACAGGCCGGCAGCCACGACCGCCAGCACCGCAGTCATCAACCGTCCCACGGACGTCCAGGGAAGACCGAGGCCAAAGCCTTCTTCGAAGGTCATGCCGGCCGGCCGGAAGAGATGGTAATAGGCCAGCGCCAAGAGCGGCACGTTCGTCAACGGAATCGCGAGGGCTCGTAAGGAAGCATTCTCCGGCGGCATGTAGATGAGACACATCACCATGATGATGGCGCCGAGTGCGCCGCCGCGCAGCAATACAGCCGCTCCCACGCGGCCCGGCCAGGGCGGCGGAATTCCCGGATCATGCAGCCGGATCGAATTCCTGCCCGCCCGGCTTGCCCGCCAGATCATCACCAGGCATCCGGATCCGATGAACATGATGACGAGTTCGACGACTGTCAATCTGCGTGAGTAGGCATACAGCCGGTCGGCACGCCGGTCTGACTGATCCTGGAGGACCGAAGCCAGTTCGATGTGGCCCGACCGCTGGGCCAGTCTGCGCATGAGGCGATCATAGAACCACCCCACCGGCAAGACGTCGGCGAGACGGCCCTGCAGCGCCTCGACAGCGTCGCGATCGGGAGGAGGCTCTTCACTGTATGCCGCGCGTACGATCTCCGCATACTGTGGAAGTGGAGCAGCCAGGTGGTTCCATTCATGGGCTGAAAGCAGCGCTTGCGGTATCTGTCCGGATTCGGCTTGAAGGATTGCAAGTTCCAGGGGCACGACGGGATCTTCGGAGCGCACCGCCAACTCCTGGTACCAGGCGATGGCCTGAGCACGCTCGGACACACCATCACCCGAGACCCACTCCATGACGCGCTGTTCCCATGCGGGAGCCCGCCTCAGTCCCTCCTCGGCATCCATGGTCCGCCCTACCATCAAGCTGAGCGCCTGCTCTGGCTCGTCAAACCGATCGAGCTTCAGCGCTGAGGAAGCCATCGCCATCACCGCGGCCAACGAAAGGATCAGAAACAGGGCCGAAAGCCAGCTGACCGTGGCGGAGTAATGCTGGCGAAACGATCCGACGGCGGGCGGCGCCTCGGTTTCCCGCCACCACGAACGTGTTACCGGAGAGGAAGGAGAGGAAGCGATCACAGGAGATTCATTCATGACGGCCTGCACTATAACATGCCCATTTTCAAGCCAAAAACCCCCTCAAAAGTAACGACGGGATGCCCACCAGTCGAACTGGCTGCAAGAGGCACGAGTCCGTTATACTGCCCCTCCTGAACATGACCCGTTTGTAATGTTGTTCTCGACCACCATGACCCTTCAGGAATTCCTCCCCCCGCGTCGCTTGCTCCTCGGTCCCGGCCCGAGCCTGGTGCATCCCCGCGTGCTGCGCGCCCTCTCCGCACCACTGCTCGGTCACCTGGATCCGGCATTTCTGAACGTGATGAACGACATACAATCCTCCTTGCGCACCGTCTTTGAAACCGAACATCCCTTCACGATTGCCATTTCCGGGACTGGTTCTGCCGGGATGGAAGCCTCGATCGTCAATCTTGTCGAGCCGGGAGATTCCGTGATCGTCGGCGTCAACGGCGTCTTTGGCACCAGACTGGCGTCGATTGTCGAGCGCTGCGGCGGCAAAGTGATCCGCATCGAAGCGCCCTGGGGAGCATGCATTGATCCGGACGCCGTCGGGCAGGCGCTCACCCGCTCGGGGCCCGTCAAAGCGGTAGCCGTCGTCCATGCAGAAACTTCCACAGGCGTCCTTCAACCGCTCGAAAGCATCGGCGCGCTCTGCCGGCGTCATGGTGCAATGTTCGTCGTGGATGCCGTGACATCACTCGGCGGCCTTCCCGTCGGCGTCGATCGGATCGGGATCGACGTATGCTACAGCGGCACTCAGAAATGCTTGAGCTGTCCCCCTGGCTTATCGCCGTTCACGATGAGTGAGCGGGCACTGGCAGCCGTCAAAAGCCGCCGGACCCCCTGTCAGAGTTGGTATTTGGATATGGGATTGATCGCCGAGTACTGGGCGGAAGGGAGCAGAGCCTATCACCATACAGCGCCGATCTCGATGCTGTATGGGTTGCGTGAAGCCTTACGGCTGGTCGAGGAGGAGGGCCTGGCTGCTCGGTACAAACGCCATCACACCAACAGTGAGGCGTTGCTGGAAGGTTTAGCGGCACTTGGACTCGAGCCCCTCCCGCCAGCCGGCTATCGATTGCCCATGCTGATCTGCGTCACGATCCCCTTCCACATTGCCGAGGCGGACGTCCGCGCCCGGTTATTATCACAGTACGGCATTGAAATCGGCGGAGGGTTGGGTTCATTGAAGGGTAAAGTGTGGCGAATCGGACTCATGGGCGAATCGTCGACCGAGGCCAACGTCTTGACCCTGTTAAACGCCCTGGAGGCGCTCTTTCTCGAAGGCGGCTGGCTCCGTACGCCGGGAGTGGCTCTGCAGGCCGCGTCCCGAGTGTACAGCCACGTGGCCTGATGACCGGAGGTAGCGGATCGTATGGAGAATAAACCTTTGCTTTGGGTGCTCGGTGGTGCAGCGTTTGCGTTTACGGCCGTCATCGCCTACTGGATCTTTGCCATCACCCTGGCCAATCAGCTCAAGTCGGATCAGGTTTCGCCTCAGAGAACGGCGGAATTCATCCACGCCATCCTGGAAGCCAACCGGAACAACTACACTGACAACGTCGTCGTCAAGCTCAGCCGTGACGGCATCGAGGCGCATGAGCACTGGCGGGATGAACGTGGCGTGCCACTCCCGGCGCAGTTCCTGCTGGAATCCGGCCGGTTGGTGGCCATCAAAGACCTCGGCTTCTCGTTCCGCTTGGCCAGCCTAACTCCGATCTACGCGTGGAACGGCGCCAACAGCGATCTCGAGCGCATCGGCCTGGCCGCCGTGCAGAAGGATCCCTCGGAACCGCATTACGGAATCGTTCACCGCGGCGAACTTCGTCTCTTTCAAGCCGTCTATGCCGATCGGGCCGTCTCGCAAGCCTGCGTCGATTGCCATAACCGGCATCCCAATAGCCCACGCCGTGATTTTAAGCTCAATGATGTGATGGGCGGCATTATCATCACGTTTCCGATCGGCAGCTGACGACGTGAACATCGCCATCCATCACATCCGGCTGATTGACGGGACCGGACAAACGATTGAACCAGCCACGGTGATCGTGCGCGGGCATACAATTGCTGCTGCCGGCCCCAGTCGAACAACCTCCATTCCACGTGGCGCGACCCGGGTCAACGGACGGGGGCTTACGCTGCTGCCGGGATTGATCGACTGTCACGTCCATCTCATCATGGGTGGCGAACCAGACGTGGTGAAGGCCGCTGAACAGGAGACACCCACCGAAACACTCCTGAAGGCCAGCCGAGCGGCCGGACAGACGCTGCAGGCAGGCATCACAACCGTTCGGGACCTCGGCTCACGTGATCATTCAATTTTTGCGCTGAAAAAAGCGATCGACAAAGGACTCACTCCAGGCCCGCGAATCATCGGAGCCGGCCTGGCGATTTGCATGATTGGAGGGCACCTCCGACGGTACATTGCTCAAGAAGTCGAAGGGTCCGAACAAGTCCGCCAGGTTGTTCGCGAACAGATCGACGCCGGCGCCGAAGTGATCAAGGTGATCGCTTCCGGAGGAGTTCTCACGCCCGGCACCTCCCCGGATCAGGCACAGATGACGCTGGACGAACTTCGCGCCGCCGTGGACGAAGCGAAACGGGGCGGGTGCAAAGTCGCTGCCCATGCCCATGGTGCCTCCGGGATGAAGAATGCGATTCACGCCGGCGTCCATTCAATCGAGCATGCCACGTTAATGGACGAAGAAGCCGCCGAGTTGTTCGAGAGGCACGCCGTGTATATGGTCCCGACACTCTCTGCGCTCGCCAAGACGGGTGCGTGTCGACACGGCTGTGGGATCCCCGACGACGCGCTCGAGAAGGCCAAGAGCATGACGAAGCGCCATCAGAGCAGCTTCAAGCAAGCCCATCGTCGGGGGCTCTTAATCGCCATGGGGACCGATGCTGGGACGCCCTTCAATCATCATGGAGACAACGCCCAGGAGCTTGAGCGCATGGTAGCGCTCGGTATGAGCCCGATGGAGGCGATCATTGCCTCCACGTCAGCCGCTGCCCAATTGCTCGGCATTGCCGATCAGGTGGGAGCGATCGCGCGAAACAAGGAGGCGGATCTTCTGCTGATCGACGGAAACCCGTTGCGCAAGATCGAGGTGATGCACGACCGCGCATGCCTCATCGGTGTCATGAAGGCAGGACGGTTTGTGGCAGGACCGCTCTCCCATTCTCGCTGACATCATCCGCAGGCGGGTTACCGTCGCTCGTAAAACAGTTCCAGCGCCGAGGCGAATCCGTGGAGACGGCCCTTCTTGAAGTGTTCATCGAGCCGGGCCCGCAAGGAACGAATCCCGCCTTCGTCGTTACGGCCCACGACGCCTTGCGACACCATCATCTGTGTGGCCACTTCCACCAGCCGTTTTCTGCGGCCTTCCATCTCTTCGCTCGTCAGCTCCGTCATGATCTCCGCCGCTCGTGCATGAATAACCGATTCCTTGAACGAATCGTAGCCTTGATCCTGGACGACCCGCTCACGGATCAGCGCCAACTCCGTCTTAACTCTTGGGACGTTCTTCATCAGGACGGCAAACAGCTCTTTGCGCCCTTCGTCGAACAGTTTTTTCTCCATTTCCTCGAGCAGCACGCCGACGTCGACCACGTCCGGGGCAAATTCGTCTCCCCAGTTGAGCCGATCGTAATTCCGGCGCGATTCCGCATCGCCGATCACCTCGTAGGCGGCATTAATCTCGCGGATCTTCTCTTCCGCGTCCTTGCTGTCGGGATTCCGATCGGGATGATGTTCGAAAACCAGCTTCCGGTAGGCTTTCTTGATGACGTCGCTGGACGCCTCACGAGATACGCCCAAAATGCGGTAAAAATCCACGCGCGGCATGGCCGCGACTATATCACGGGCTTTCTCGCGGCTTCACCTTGACTCCCGCCAGGAACCTCCGTAGCCTGGCGCGCCATGCATCCTGCCCTTACTGAACTTCCCTCATCATCCGGCAACCGATCCTGGTTTCATGGCGTGACCCGCTATCAATGGTTGGTCTTGTTCGTCGCGTGGCTCGGCTGGGTATTCGATGCGATGGATGCGACGATTTATGCCATCGTGCTGCATCCCGCGCTGCATGAGCTGCTCGATCACTCAGGCGGAGCACCGACGGCTGAACGCATCGGGTGGTACGGCGGCATCATCTTTTCGATTTTTCTGATCGGCTGGGCCATCGGTGGCATCACGTTCGGCATCTTGGCCGATCGCTTCGGCCGGACGAAGGTCCTGATGGCCACGATCATCATTTACGCGGTCTTCACCGGTACCGCGGCCCTGTCTCAGGACTGGTGGCATCTGGCGATCTACCGATTTCTGACGGCGCTCGGGATCGGCGGGGAATGGGCGGCGGGCGCAGCCATCGTTGCGGAGACGTGGCCGGAGGAGAAACGCGCCAAGGCGGCCGGTATTTTGCAGAGCGCCTGGGCAGTCGGGTTTTTCCTTGCCGCCGGCTGTAATCTCGTCTTCAAGGATACGTATGGATGGCGCGGGCTGTTCCTGATCGGCATCCTTCCGGCATTCGTCGCCCTGCTCGTCCGGTGGTGGGTCAAGGAACCGAACCGTTGGACTCTCGCCCACGCACAGCGGGTCATCCCTCTGTCAGCGATCTTCGACGGCGAGCTGAGGCGGGCGACGCTGGTAGGATCGGCATTGGCATTCGTCGCGGTATTCGGTCTTTGGGGGTCGACCAATTGGGCGCCGACCCTGGTTCATGAGCTGCCGGAATTTCAGGGAGCGGACTCCGCCACACTGACCAGGTCTGTCAGCTATGCCATCATGGCGTTGAATGCCGGAGCGATCTTTGGCTATCTCGGCTTCGGCCCTTTGGCCGACCGTTTTGGGAGGCGGGCGGTGTTTGCGTTCATGTGTGTCGGCAGCTTGATCATGCTGCCGGTCACCTACCTGGTACCCTCCCATTATGCGGGGGTGCTGATGCTCTTACCGATCCTCGGCTTCTTCAACAACGGCATTTTCAGCGGCTTTCCGATCTATCTCCCGGAACTCTATCCCACCAGACTCCGCGCCACCGGTGCAGGCTTCTGCTTCAACGCCGGGAGGATTCTGGCTTCCATTTCGCCATTCATGACTGGCTGGCTCGTGACGGCGCTCGGCTCCTTCGGCCGCGCCGCCAGCATGGTAGCACTGATCTACCTCCTTGGATTGGGCATTCTCTGGTTTGCGCCGGAAACCAAAGGCCGACCGCTGAGAGACTAGGGTGCCGTCGCCCCTCCTGCGGACCCTTGACTTCGCTCCCGATAGACTTATGTCTCTCAGTATGGATAACCAACAGCCCCCTCGTGCCCTCTCGCATGACGAACGCCACGCAGCCGAAGCGGCCTTCGCCGGCCGTCCCTCCAATCCCCGCTGGTCGGCTCGAGCGAAGGCGGTCTATGAGGGGATCGTGAAATCGCTTCCGAATCCGGTGCTACCGGAAGAGCCGTCAACGCTTGGCGAAGCTCAAGCCCAAAACACGCCGCACGACGCGGCCCACGCGATACCGACGCAGATCCCTTTCCAACAGGCCATCGATGCCGGGTCCTTGATCGACGTCACTCCGAGGGCAAGAGAACTCGGATTGTCGTTTTCCGTCACGGTGACGAAGCCGCTGTGGGAGACGAGTATTGTGCCAGAGAAGACGCTCTCAGAAGCAGAGCAGTCTGCCAGGTTGCGAGACGTGCTGATGGCCTTCAGGCTCCGCCTGACGGTGCAGCCCACGATGTCGCCCTTAATCGATTTTCCGGCCTTGTTGGCAATTCCTCACGGCGCGGTCCCTCAGCCGATCCCACTGTTCGCTCTCATCCAACCGGACGAGCGCAATGGGGCAATGGTCACCTTGCTGCTTCCCACGGAAGTCGCCACCAGCATCATCCCGATGAATTGACCCGGCCCCCCAGATTCAGCCAGACCTCTGCAGCAATCAGGCCGAATCACCAGTCGGTGAGTGGCGTCATTGCCCCTTGCAATACGGCAGGGTCGGTTGTAGGGTGATGCGGGGCTCTTGTCGTCGTTGGATGAATGCACCATGAGTTCTACACCCGCCGCACGTGTTCACCCAAGCCGCACCGTCCTATTCGCCGGATTCACGCCGTTGCTCCTCAGTCTTTCCTGTTCGCACATGGTCTATCAGGCGGGACCGGTCGTACCGACGACGTCCCCTCTTCCTTACTCCGCCACTGTCAGGTTGATGGAAATTGAAGCCTACACCGTGGAGCCAGGCGCCACGATGGTTGCCGATCCGCGCATTGAGAACAAGGTCACCGGAGTCCGTCAACCCCTCAGCACGGCGAAAAAGGAATGGGAACGGTCGATCATGGAGTATGTCGCGGCACGCAAGACCTTCACCTATCTGTCGACTGACAGCCAAACCGATCTTGATCTCTCCCTGCGGCTCAATATTTATGTCGATCCAAGCGTCGAGTCCGACTTCGATCGTGTCTATGTGGCACGCATTGATGCGACGCTGGTAGACTCCAACAAACGTCCCCTGTCGAAATATCTGGGGTTAGGAAAGGCCGCCGGAGATGACGATGATCGTATACCCATCAATCTCGCAGTCCAGGCCGCACTCAACGATTTGTTCGGAAAGATTGAGATCGATCCGCGGCTGCGGCAGTATCGCCTCTAACGGTACCGCTCGGCCAGGGCAAGGGCACGGTTCCGCTCCTGCGCCGCAGCGGTAATTCTGCCATCCAACCGCTCCTCCAATAACCGATTCAAGATGGTCTTGAAGTGGGGGCCGGGCTGGAGGCCGAACTGCTTGAGCGTATCACCGTTGATCGTGATCGTCACATGGCGGTCACGCCTGAGAAATCTCGCTAGTCGTTTGGTGACTCGTCCCACCGCCGTTTTTTTCGTGAGGCCTTTGGCCAGCACCAAGATCAACGCTTCATCCGGGAGACTCGAAAGCAGGCGGTAGACTCGGGACGGGCGCACGATCGCATCGGCTGAGAGCACCCTGGCCACGCGACTGGTTTTGTCACCCGCCCATTCCAGCGTTCTCGCCTGAACGGCGGAAAGCTGCAAACGTTGGTTCACGCCGGAAATCGTGGAGGAGGCGGCATAGGCCAGCAACGCCATGACCCACAGGAGCGGACGATTTGGGGGAACTGCCGACCAGTTCCGCTTCCACCAGCCGATAGCCTGCGGAAGCTCGGCCAGGAGGTGTTCAGTTCGTGCCCCTAGCACGAGGCGTGGATGAAGAAATCTCAGCAAGCGCAATCTCCGGAGCCGAGCAATCGCCTTCTCCGGCCGATCCTCCTTCATCAACGCAAAGATTTCGTTGGCCAGGCGCGGGCCCGACAGCCGTGCCACGAGGTTCGTCTGCGCGGCATGCGCGATTAGCTTCTCGGTGTTCGGCTCAAGGCCAAATCTGAATCGCTCAGAGAAGCGGACCGCCCGAAAGATCCTCGTGGGATCGTCGACAAAGCTCCGGTCGTGCAACACGCGCAGGGTCTTGTGCTTCAGATCCCGTTGGCCTCCATAGGGATCGTGCAATTCTCCCCAGCGAGCCCCGTTCAGCTGAATCGCCATGGCATTGATGGTAAAATCACGGCGAAACAAATCCTCTTCGAGCGAAGCAGGCAGGACATCCGGCAGGGCCGCGGGAATCGCATAACTTTCACGGCGAGTACTTGCGACGTCGACCTTGAGGCCGTCGCGGAAGTGTAAACGTGCGGTTGCGAAACGTTCGAACAGCGCGCGGCCGGTACCGTATCGCTTCGTGACCAGGCCGGCGAACGACACCCCGTCGCCTTCGACGGTGAGGTCCAGATCCCAATTGCTGCGCTTGAGCAGAAGATCCCTGACCACGCCTCCGACGAGATAAAGCCCAACCCCCTCCTCGTCGGCTAACTGGCCGAGTTGGCGCAGCAGCCGTACGATCCGTCTCGGCAACCGTCGCATTAGAGGTCGCGCAACGCGTTCCGCTGCCATTCTGGCATTCTAGCCTTTTCTCTTGTGTCTCGAAACGACCCTTGGTCCAGTGAATATGCTTTACGGCCCCCCGCCGTGCCATCACTATTCCTCACATCGGCAGAGACGGTCATATTTGGACAGGTTCCTGCCGTTTTTTTTCCATTGGTCGCCGCGCCAATGTTCACCGGCCCGCCTTCGAAGCACAACCTACTGAATTTCCTAAGCCGGAACCTTCCGGCATTCGGCACATGCTTTGCTGAACGGTTAGGGAATGGATATGGAAGGCATGTTGGCATAAGGAGGTTTCCATGAAGAACAGTCATCATAAAAGAATGCTCACGGTCGTCGCCGTGACGGCCGCAGTCGCGATGGTGGCCGCAGCACCGGTGTTGGCCAAAGACTCGAAGAAAACGACCTCTCACAAATCGGCCGCGGCGGCTGCGGTCTCGATGGGAACGGTGCCGGTCGTCCAGGAAGCTCCCAAGGCAGGGCATCACGATGAAAAGCCGGGCCCAGCCTGGAGGACGGTCGGTGGCACGGTGAAGGAAATTCAGACGAATGCGTATACCGTCGAAGATTTCGAGGGCAATCAGGTGAAGCTCTACGTTGGACAGGGGACCAAGTATATCAAGCAGAAGAAGGTTGGAGACACCGTCCGCGCAGAGATTACGCGGGGCGGCTTCGCGAATTCGATCCAGTAACCCCCCTTGAATCCGCGCACCCGTTTCGGGCGCGGTTGGTGTCCACGAAGAGGCCGGCCAAGAAGAGGCCGGCCTCTTCCGCTTTTTAACCCCAGCTGATCACGGTGCGGCCCGCGCAAACCGGATGTCTCCGTAGTAGGCGATGGCGCGTTCCTTCGTATTGTCGGTGTCGGTCATGATCGCCACCCCGTTGATCATGGGCGGCTCCTCCCCGAACGCCTGCTTGTAATCCTGATAGACGTTGCGAGATTCCTCGACCCACGTCCCCACCTTCGCCGCACCGCTTTCCACGACGATCATCTTCGCGAAATCCGTGTAGGCGTTGTCGACGATGGCGCCGACCGCCGTCTTCGTGTCCCAAATATAGTTCAAGGCTGCGATTGGAATTTCGCCGAAGAGCACCTGCCCGGCTTTGTATTTGAATTTTCTCGCGAAGCTGACTTTCTCCGGATCGTATTCGAAGGTGATGTAGAGCCTGGCCGGGTAGTCGTCGCCGCTCTTTCGTGTCACGTCACTGCGAATCAGGACATTTTCGATTTTCCATCGCCAGCGGACGATGGGAAATGCGGACGGATCGACCTTGACCTCTCTGATCAGCCCGGAGGCGGCGGCATCGCTTGTGGCCTTCACCACTACGGTATCGCCGTCCTCGACCAGTTCGTAGGTGGTGGGTTTGGGAACTTTTCTGAATGTCAGAGGCTTCCACCCGTCGGGCAGACCTGAGGCGAGACGATTGCCGGAAAACTTTCCGACGTCAATAATGATGGGAGCATCTGTTGCCCAGGCGATGGCGACGAACAGCACTCCTGAGGCGAGCACTCCACCGCACCGGCGCAAGCCGATCACACAGCTCTTCTCTGTCACCGGCGCAGCCACGCGAACAGTCGAGTCAGCTTGGTCTTGGTGGACGGACTGAAACGCGCTTTCCGCCAAAGGTTGACCACCTTTTTGTTCACTTCAGCTTGGGTCGGATACGGATGGATGGTTCCGGCGATGGCCTTAACCCCTCCGCCGGCTCGCATCAGCACGGAAAACTCGTTAATCAGGTCGCCGGCATGGGCGGCCACAATGGTCGCACCGAGCAGCCTGTCGGTGCCCTTGCGGAGGTGAATCCGTGCGAAGCCCTCTTCCTGGCCGTCCAAGATCGCCCGGTCGACCTCGTTGAGCCGAACGGTGTAGGTTTCGACCTCGATGCCCTTGGCTCTGGCATCCGTTTCATATAGACCAACGTGAGCAATCTCGGGGTCCGTATAGGTGCACCACGGGATGATGAGGGAGTCCACGCTCGCGTACCCCAATCCAAACGGATGCGGGAACAACGCATTCTGCACCACAATCTGGGCCATGGCGTCCGCAGCATGCGTGAACTTGTAACGGGAACATACGTCGCCCGCCGCAAAGATCTTCGGGTGAGTGGTTTGTAACCGGCCATTGACCTTGACGCCCTGGGCATCGAATGCCACGCCAGCGGTGTCCAGTCCCAGCCCTTCGACATTCGGCGTTCTGCCGGTGCCGACCAGAATTTCATCGACGATGACATCATACGGCCGGCTATGGGAAGCGCCTGTGAGCCGTTTGCCCTCCGCAGCCTTGGAAATCTGAAGATCCTTTCCACAACACAGCACGGTGACACCATCCTTCACGAGCTGTTGTTCGACCAATTGAGCGGCGTCGCGATCCTCATTGGGGAGAACGCCATGCATGGCTTCGATCAAATGCACCTGACTCCCGAAGCGTGCAAAGGCCTGCGCTAACTCGCAGCCGATGGGACCTGCGCCGATTACCCCAAGCCGGCGGGGCAATTGTCTCAAGGCAAAGATAGTTTCGTTAGTCAGATAGCCCGCCTCCTTAAGACCGGGGATGCAGGGAGCGGACGCTCGCGCACCCGTGCACACGGCCGCCCTGGCGAATGTGACGGTCCGGTTCCCCGCTTCGCCTTCAACCTGGATCGTCTCTCTGCCGGTGAACCGTCCATGGCCGATAAAAACGTCCACTCCCAGTTTCGCGTAGCGGTGCGCCGAATCGTTATGACTAATCCGCGCCCGCAATCTTCGCATTCTTGACATAACTGCGCCGAAATCGTAGGTCACGCCGTCAGGAATGCCGATGCCGAACTCCGCCGCATGCCTGAGGTCCGCCCAGGCGCGCGACGCGCGAATGATCCCCTTCGAGGGCACGCATCCCACGTTCAAGCAATCTCCGCCCATCAAATGTTGTTCGATCAAGGCCACCTTGGCGCCGAGACTTGCGCCAACAATGGCCGTGATGAGTCCGGCGGTGCCTCCGCCTAACACGATGATGTTATAGCGACCGGCCGGTTCGGGGTTCACCCACTTCGACGGATGCACATTCTCGATAAGCTCGCGATCGTATGTATCGTCCGGCAAGAGGCCGTAGCCGTCGAACATCACCGCTCCATATGGCATCGGACTGGATTCATTCGGACTTTGTACGGAGTTTTCTATACACGATCGGCGAGAGCGCGAGCACGCCCAGCAGCACGAAGGCGCCGAGAACATGAGGAGACGCGATCTCCCTGAGCGAATTGAGTGTGCCCAGCTGGCGGCCTGCATAGGCATAGACGAATGACCCTGGAATGATACCGAGCGCCGTTGCCGCCGCATAGGTGCCGACGTTCATTCGTGTCAACCCGGAAACCAGATTCACTGCGAAGAACGGAAACAGCGGAATCAACCTCAGCGTCATCAGATAGCTGAATGCATTTTTCGCAAAACCTTCCTGGAGCGGTTCCAGCCACCTTCCAAATTTCCGTTCCACCCAATCGCGCAAGACATAGCGAGCGGCCAGAAATGCCAGCGTCGCCCCAACCGTCGCTCCAAGATTGACGAAAATCGTGGCGGGAAGGGTGCCGAACAAGAATCCTCCCGCCAGGGTCAGGATGGTGGCGCCCGGCAGCGATAAGGCCGTTACCGCGATGTACAGCCCGACGAACAGCACGACTGCCCCGGTGTAGTTCGCTTCGGTAAACGCCAGCAGATGATCCCGGTTGGCCTTGAGCGCTTCCAGGGAAAGCCACCGCGCCAGGTCGAAATAGAAAAACGCTCCGATGCCGCAGACGATGACAATGACCGTGGCGATTTTACCGACCTGCATGCCGCGCGCCGATGTGTCTGCCGATATGTCGTGCGCCATGGCCGCGTATCATGGGGACTCCAGTCCTGACTGTCAACGCTCTTGAGGAAGGGCTCTTGGAAATCCTGCAGAAAGATCGTGGGCTTGCAGTGAACCTGGCAGATGTGACCGGCGCGCTTAGTTCCTATCGTGTGCGGTTATGAAGATCGCGGTCCATATCGATGCGGCCGAATGCCCGTTCGACGGGATCGATGATGCCGTCCTGATTACGGTCGAGTTCTTGAAAATGGTCATGGGTCAAATCGGGTGTTTGCGGACTGGGAACGCTTGAGGAATCGGCATGAGGGCGGGGATCATAGCGCTGGAAGTCTTCGAGGATCCCATAATGGATCAGGTCCGTCCTCGGCTGGGCAACGGCTTTGGGCATAATCTTTTTACTTTTTGCCTTGATCGTCGGGTAACTCTTTCTCGATCGAGCATCCTGCGCCGTTTGGGGGAGAATTCCCCGCTTTCGGTCTGTATTGAAAGGCTGAACCGTTTTGTTCACCTTTGAACTCGACAACTTTTTTGCTTTTACCGAGACGCCCGGCAAAGCCGACCCCTGGGATGGCTGCTGCTCCGCCAGTCCTTGCTCTACTCTGACCCCAATGGGAAAGAGGAAGAAACAGGTTAGCACTGTTAGCATGATGAGCGACATACCCATGGTTCATCCTTCAGCGGATTTATACGCTAAGTCTAGCACCTTTCTAAGACATGGATAAATTTAGAGATATTGAGATCGTCAGCAAGTTCATCGCAGTGTCTGACAATACCGTTCAAACTGTAGCACATAGGCCACAAATACCTCACCGCCTTGGCGAAGATAGTCGTCTTCACGAACCCCCTTTTGCTGGTCCTGCCAAAGTTTTTGACAAGCCTGAATTTCTGCGCGCCGAACCTTCGGTTGAAGCCGTTCCTTTTCCTCGGGGGAAAGTTGGGATAATCGCTGTTGAGTTTGCTGCATCGCTACGAAGTGATCATAGAGCTCCGGCTCCTGCACTTGAGCGATGGATGACTCAGCGTGCGCAAAGAAAACCACAACTAGAATCCATATAGCCAAGCCTATCGGTGATGCTTTCATCGTGCGTCCTTTCATGCGAGGCGTACGCCTTGATGGGCAGGAATATGTTCAAGCAGGCTGAAGTTCGTCCTGACCGAGGCAATTGTTTCGCCACGCTGTTGGATGGACCTTTCGTCGATTGGCCCCAACCAATCATCAGCTCTGGCCAAATACGACACCTTCGATGGGTCGATACCCATAATTCGACAGCAGGTGGCGTCAACAGCAGTCAAATTACGCCCCATCACCAATACACCAGCCTTCTTAGGAGTGCCCATGATCGGACCATCTCCTTCCATCCCAATAATGCCATCCACAATGGCAAAATGAGGCTTTAAGGTGGCATTGATATCTAAGATCGAATTCTCGATACCTGCGTGATGCAGCACATTCTTCGGCCAACCATAGTAGATCCCTGGCATCACTCCAAAGAGATTTTTCATGGAAAGCGTGGCTCCGGCCCAGTGATGAGTCTTCATCTTCGCCACGGAAACGATCCAGTCGACTTCTAGAAAGAGCGCCGGAAACGTTAACGTGCGTAAAGTCGATTGACGGCCGAGGTTAGTGATGGTGTGACCGGTGATGTAATTTAAATCATGAAACTGGATATGGTCCTCTGTCAGCACATCAGCGAGGCCTGATTCTTCATAAACAGCGAGAGTATCGCGACGATGACCAGGCCCCTCAGCAACCATCACGGTGGCGGCCCCAAGCCGAAGAAACGCTTCAATCGCTCCGCGCAACACCAGCGGGTGCGTGTTGATGTGGGGAGCCCCCTGTGAGGTCTCGACAAGATTAGGCTTGAGTAATATCCGTTTGCCGTGAATCTCGCTGGAAGAAAGTCCCAGTTCCTGAAATCCATTGATCATTACGCCTGAGAGATCTCCTCCGTACCCGTTCATTTTTGCGACAAACGTCTCAGATCGCAGGTGGGAGCCAAAGAACCACCGGCCGGCCGAGACTCCCGATGCCAACACGATCCCGCCAGCGAGGGCATAGAGAAATTCCCGTCTCGTCCATGCGCGCCGCTCCGGGGTGATGACGTCCTGGGACGTGCTCATATGCGAACCTCAAGTATACCGTTCGGAGCAGCGGAGGCTAGCAACACAAGCGCCAATGACGACGTATCGTAGGCGCCATAGCGCTGTTGCCGTTCGACGGTCTGTAGGATCAAATCAGGAGCTTCCTTCGGAGCCTCACCCCACGCACCCAATCCGAGCAAGCTCCATCCAAGAGCGATCGGCGTTCGCACACGACGGGCTTCAGTTTTCAGATAATCGATGCTCTTGCGAATCTCTGCAGAAGGCACGAGACCAGCCAACGCTTGAAGTGCAGCACCGGTGCTTTCGGGGGCCCGATGTAATTCAGAGCCAAACACTCTTGTGTTTCCATAATTCCATCCACCATGGGGCAATTGACGGTCCATCAAGAGGCGAACACCATCGAGGACCCGGCTATGCTGGACCAGACCATTGGCGCGCAATGCGCACATGGCCAAGGCCGTCGGTTCGACCCATGAATGGGTGTCGGCAATCCAGGACCATCCCGGAATGCTGGTATCATGTGCAACGGGAGCGCCAACTTCCTTTTTCCAATGCCTACCGGTGATATCGAGTAAAAACTTGAGCCCCCGGCCACGAGATCCGTCATGCCCAGGAGATCCACACCAGGCTAAGACGCTGATTGCGGTCGGCCAATAGGCATCCGTATGGTCTGTGGCCACACTGACAGACCCATCGGCAGCCTGACTTTCGGCAAGCCGAGCTTGGGCGGCATCAATACGGGCATGAGTGCGTTTTAGGAAAAGCAGCGGAAGAATGGCCCAGGCTGTGGCATCACTACGAAACGGTTCACCACTCTTTGAGGGGAAACCACCTTCGGGTAAAGCACGCGCCTCGAGCGACTGCAGCGCACTCTCGAGCGGAGGATGCTTCAGAGGGGCACCCTCCGCCTATTGACTGCCCAAGGCAGGCATCAATGACCTTGCAATCTTTATCGCTGCCGGTCCCACAATAATGACAAATAAACTCGGAAAGATAAAAAAGACCAGAGGAAAGAGTAATTTTACCGGCAACTTGGCGGCCAACTCTTCGGCACGAAGCTGCCGATTGACACGCATTGAATCTGAATGCACTCGTAGCGCTTGACCAATGCTCGTTCCGAACTTGTCAGTTTGGATCAATAAGGCCACCAGGCTACTCACCTCTTCAAGGTCGATTCGCCGGCTGAGATTCTTGAGCGCCTCGGCACGCGATAAGCCGGTCCGGAGCTCAAGCGACACCAGGTTGAACTCCTCCGCCAACTCTGTGTGTGCAAATCGAATCTCGGTGCTGACTCGATTGATGGCGGCATCCAAGCCCAACCCGGCCTCGACGCAGACGACCAAGAGATCCAACGAATCCGGGAATGCGATCAGCATCTTTTCCTTCCGATGGTTAATGGCAAGACGAAGCCACCACATCGGGAGAAAGTAACCCAGCGAAGCAGCGCCGACATAGAT
>Ga0070690_100000578_pt1 | contig 18438 bp, 18 predicted proteins | sample KBSS33HmetaG_FD_64671 | JGI IMG/M metagenome (GOLD analysis project Ga0070690, IMG submission 64671) | Switchgrass rhizosphere microbial communities from Kellogg Biological Station, Michigan, USA - KBS S3-3H metaG | ecosystem: Host-associated > Plants > Roots > Rhizosphere ... | reverse complement strand
CGTCGCAAACCGGCGCGGACAACTTCGTAAGCCTCTTTTTGAGCCTCGACATTAATGGTGGTGTAAACCGACAAACCACCCTGCGCCACGCGTGTTGTGTATTTGTCTTCCAAATCCTGTCGCACAGATTCGACCGGGTAGTCGAACGCCGACGAGCGCGGTTGGGATTGATAGTAAGCAGTGTCAGCGAGTTGAATTGGCTTCGCCTTGGCGGCATCGACTTCCGATTGAGTGGCAAAGCCATGACGCGCCATCAAATCGAGAACCAGGTCGCGACGCTCTTTTGCCTTGGCGGCGTTAGCGGTTGGCGAGTATTCGCTCGGCGCTTTGGGGATGCCGGCGAGCAGTGCGGCTTCACCAATAGTTAAATCCTTTGCCTGCTTGCCGAAGTAAGTTTCGGCGCCCGCCTCGATGCCATAAGCGTTCGCACCAAGGAACGTATGGTTGGCGTAAAGCTCCATGATCTGGTTCTTGGTGTAGTAGCGCTCAATTTGGAGCGCGAGTGCCCACTCATTTACTTTGCGTTTCAGCGTCTGCTCTTTGGAAAGGAAGAGATTCTTGGCCAACTGCTGAGTCAGGGTGGAACCACCCTCAACTTTGTCAGTGGTCAGGTTTTTCCACGTGGCGCCGATGATGCGAATCGGGTCGATGCCCACGTGTTCATAAAAACGTGCGTCCTCAACTGCGAGGATGGCGTTCCTCACAAGTGGCGGAATCTCGTCGTACTTGAGCGGGATCCTTTTTTCGAGAGCGAACTCACCAATGACAGTCTCGCCGTCGTCGGCATAGACGCGTGTGACTACGCTTGGGCGGTAAGTCGCAAGCGCCGCCACTTCGTTCGCCGCGCGAGAGTAGTTGAGTTCGTAGGCGGCGATGATGCCCGTCAATCCTCCAGCGGCAAGCGCCAGGAGCAAAACGGCGGGCAGCCAGAAGCGGCGCAGCAAACGACTCCGTTGAGCCGGGGGCGCATTAACGATTGCTTTCGGGGAATATGTCTTGATTCTTGAGCCAGGATGTTTTGCAGCCATATGTATAAAACCTCGGAATTATGGTGCCTTAATCATGCCAATCAGGGCAATGTGGCTTCCCACAGTGATGGGCTTCATGCGCCTTTTTATTAGACTGCAGTATAACTTATCCGGTCGGCAGACCCGAGTTTCGCCCACGATGAGACTCGGCCAATTTCGCGTTCGTCAGATCGACTGGAGTATGGTCCTGGATCCTGCCTAACCTGACATCCAAGCCCCAATCACCTATACTCTTTATGCAAACGGGGGCGACAGGCTTCGACAGGGGTTCTGATGATCGACCGGATGTCATGCCGGGCTACTCTATGCAGCTCGTTAAAAAGCGTAGGGAAAAAACAATTGCCAATAACAATGAATTGGCTCTCGCTGCCTAATTAGGCTCGAGCGTCTCACCGCAAGTTGCTTATGCGCGCGGAGGGAGATGTCACTCAGATAAGCTGGCCTGCTCCTTCGGTCCGTGGGAGCGGGCGAGACCAAAGTCGGACTAGCTCGAGCTGAGGTCTTGTCACTTCACTGACTCGGCATCGAGCGAAGTTTTGTTGGGCGTGAGCCCGACAGAAAAGAGAAGTGACTAAGCATGTAGAGTCTTTCGACGTTGTCTCTTGGATCCGAGTTCAATTCTCGGCGCCTCCACCAAACAAAAACGATGAACAATGAACGCGGAATGATGAATTCCGATTAGTTTTCATCGTTCATCGTTCCGCATTCATCGTTGCTCTCTAACCTTCCCATCGGAATCTTTGACAGCGGCGTCGGTGGACTCACAGTCTATCGCGCGCTTCACGAACGGCTTCCTGACGAACATTTCATCTATCTCGGCGACACGGCTCGCGTTCCTTACGGGACCAAATCACTCAACACAGTCGAACGCTATGCCATCGAGAACGCGCGTTTTCTCGAAAGCCGCGGAATCAAACTTCTCGTCGTCGCTTGCAACACGGCCTCGGCACTTGCGCTCCCGGCAATTCGCAGCGCGGTGAAAGTAGACGTTGTCGGAGTGATCGAACCGGGCGCTGCGGCTGCAGTGGCGATCGCCTCCGGAAAAAGCATAGGAGTCATTGCTACCGAGGCCACCGTGCAGAGCGCAGCCTATTCAGCGGCAATTGCCCGGCTCGACGCGAGTGTCGAAGTGATCGAGCAGGCTTGTCCCTTGTTTGTTTCGCTGGCCGAAGAGGGTTGGGCTGACACCTCCGTGGCAGAATCAGTCGCCGCGCAGTATTTGAGTCGCTTCGAAGCGAACAGCCTGGGCGCACTAGTGCTCGGTTGTACTCACTATCCCATCCTCGAAAACGTGATAAGCCGGACGCTGAAAAGCGCCGTGCCGCTGATTGATTCGGGAGAGGCAGCTGCAACTGAGGTACAATCGCTGCTCGAGTCCAGAGAATTGGCACGCCCTGCGGAGCAGCAGCCCGATCGCGAGCGACAACTGTGCGATGATCTGGATCACTTTTATGTAACTGATGCGGCCCAACGTTTTGCTAAGGTAGCCGAACGGTTTTTAGGGGTCGCTCCTTCTGTTTTGGAAGCCGTGGAAGTTTGGGGACACGATGAACTACGTACGAACTGACGGACGCGCACTCGATCAATTGCGCTCGGTGAAAATTACACCGGACTACTTGCCCTACGCCGAAGGCTCGGTGCTCATCGAGATGGGCCTCACCCGCGTGATCTGTTCGGCTTCGGTTGACGACCGCGTCCCGCCGTTCTTGCGTAACACCGGACAGGGCTGGGTGACTGCTGAGTATGCGATGTTGCCGCGTTCTACTCAGCAGCGTAAGCCGCGCGAGGTTGTGCGCGGTCCGTCAGGTCGAACACATGAGATTCAGCGACTGATTGGTCGCAGCCTCAGGGCCGTGGCGGACATGAAGTCGCTCGGTGAACGCACGATGACGCTCGACTGCGATGTGCTACAAGCTGATGGCGGTACTCGGACGGCAGCGATCACCGGCGCATATGTGGCGTTGGCGCTCGCCAGCAAGCGCCTTCTCAAGAAAGGCCGGATTAGCAAGACGCTGGTCATGGATCAAGTCGCGGCAATCAGTGTCGGACTCGTTGACAACACAGCATTGCTGGATTTGAAATACGATGAAGACTCGCGGGCAGACGTTGATATGAATGTTATCTGTACTGGTGATGGTCGCTTCATTGAAGTGCAGGGCACTGCGGAGCGCGAGCCTTTCACAAGGGAACAAATGGATCAGCTACTCCGGCTCGCGACTCGGGGAATCGAAGATCTGGTGAAGATGCAACGCGAGACTATCGAGCGCGCCAGCCTCGGTTAGTATTGCCAAAAGACAACGGCGCCTGCGCCGCCAAGCATCAAAGTGATGCGGAAGACACTTTGACCACCATAGGTCAGCAAATCTCAACCTTGTCAGGAGTACCAACCGAATGCGAATCTTGAAGATCGTCTTTGCTCTCGCGTTCTTCGCAGTCACACTTTCGCCGATCGGCGCGCAGGAGGTGTTCACCAGTGAAAGAATTGACTACAGCATCGAACTACCTTCGTCGACGTGGCGCGTGATTTCGGAGCCTGACGCAGCTCACGAGCACCTGGAGTTCGTCTACGGCGACAGGCTCGAGGGCTATTTGCAGATTCGTAAAGAAGTCGTGGACAGCGGCATGACGGCGTTGGATCTGGCCCATCGAGATCGAGATCAGAAACTCAGGTTCATGCCGGGATTTGTCGAAGGCAAAGAAGAAAAGTTTTCTGGCCGGCTAAGCGGTGTAATGGTTTCCTATGAATATGTGCGAACTGGGAAGCCCATGCTGGGTAGAATCTATTACCTGCAGGCTGACAATCGCACAATCTACGCGCTGAGGTTCACGGGCCTTCGCGACAACGTGACGCGCATTCGTAATCAAACTGATGTGATTGCCCGTAGCTTCAAGATAAAATAACTCCTACCGATGTGAACGCCTGGTGGCCGCACGCGGTAACTCGCTGGCGGCCACTTAGTTTTTCAGCGACGGAAAATTGTGAATGAAACTCAAACTTGATCCTAAGTTAGCTATTCGAGAGTCACCAATTGAAGGCCGCGGATGCTTTGCTCGTGTTCCTCTACGCGGTGGCAAAAAAATCGCAGAGTATACGGGCGAGAGGATTTCCAATGCCGAAGCTAACCGCCGGGCCAGACGGCGCCGGCTGCGCATTTGCGACATCGATGGTTGCTGGAGTTTGGATGGAAGTAGAGGAGGGAACGGCACTCACTACATAAATCATTCGTGCGAGCCAAACAGCTACATGAAGAATGTCTACAACCACATTCTTGTGATGGCACTCCGCGATATCCGGGCGGGTGAGGAGATCACGATCGACTACCATTCAACGCTCCACTCAGATAGGAAAAGATGCACGTGTGGCGCACCATCCTGTCGCGGGACGATTAATAAGGTAGACAGTAGACAGTAGACAGTAGACAGGTAGTCAGTGGTCAGTGGTCAGAAGTCAGGAGACAGAGTCCAAAAGACTTTGGACTTGAGACATTGGACATTGGACTTTCTTCTAGAGTCGGGGGAGGGTAAAACTAAACTTTGATCCGCGACCTTCCTCAGACTCCAGCGCGACGGCGCCACCATGCTGCTCCACTACTTCGCGTACGAACGCTAGCCCGAGGCCCGTGGACTCTTCATCTTTCTCCTGTCCTTCACGGACTACACGATAGAACTTTTCCCACACTCGGTCTCTGGCCTCAGCCGGAATTCCATAACCCCGATCTTCGACGCACACCCGCACCGCTTCAGCTTCGAGGGCGGTAGAAACTGTCACTGTCGTTCGTTCTGGGCTGTACTTGATGGCGTTGCTCACAAGGTTTTTGACAGCCTGCGAGATCAGGCTTTTGTCGGCAGCCACGGGCGGGATGCGCTGGCTCGGCTGTTCGATGAGCCTGATTCGTTTTTTCTTGGCCGTTGTTTGCAGGTTCAGAATCGTGTCGCGGACGACATCGTCAAGCCGCAGGGGAATCTTCAGTACCTCCTGACGGTCCTTTCGTTCGAGCTGCGCGACGGCTAGGAACGTATTGATCATGCGCGACATCCGATGTGACTCATTAGCAATTATCGTAACGAATTCCTTCGCTTGCTCAGGGAGTTCCTTGTCAGCGGTGAGAAGCTCCGCAAAACCGTTAATGCTCGTTAGCGGCGTCCGGAGTTCATGAGACATCAGGGAGATCATGTCGCTCTTCAACTCTTCATAGCTCTTTATTCGAGTCAGATCCTTGACAGTGATGGCGAGACAGAGTGGTTCCGCATTCTTTCCAGTCTGCCCAACCTGATCCATGATGAGCGAAATCCGCAATCCGAAAGTTCCTGGACGAGCCTGGAACTCCAACTCACCTTCGTAGGGTTCACCGGTTTGCAGCACACGCCGGACTGCAATGGTCGGCTCATCAAACACATCTGTGCGCAGCTTATCCAGTAGGTCAAACAGAGTGAGATCGACAACTTGTCCATCAGACAACTGGGCGAGGTTTCTCATTGGGGAGTTAATGTAGGCCAGAGTGCCATCAAGGTAGGCAACCGCGATCCCGTCTGAAGTCTCCGCGAGCGCGTTGACACCAAAACGCTGTTCCGAGGAGAGTCCATTTATCACTGCCAACAGTTCCAGTCGGCGCTGTCCCGCATTTGCCGAGAGATAACCAAACTGCCCGCCCTTGTTGGTCGTTCTATTTGCCTCCTGCCGCTGTAGGTTGCGGGCCAATTGCGCGCCCACTGCCGTCAGCAAGGTCCGATCGTCGCTGTCTAGTTCGTGCGGAAGCCGGAGGAGGAGGGCTCCGACGGTTTGCTTTTCATGACGCAGCGGCAGCGCCACACTCATACCGCCATCACCGCTCTCGGTTTTCTGCGTAATCATCGATCGCGTCTTTAAAGATTGTTCGCACAACACGATGCTTTCGCGCCATGTGGAGTTTCGGGTCGAGTCGAGCGATCCCTTGCCAAGCGCGCGAAGCCTTGCAGCCGCTACGAGACTGCCGTCAATGGCGCGTTGGAACAGAATGATTTCCTCAGGCGCGAGCATTGTATCCAGCAGCTTCAGTCCACTGTGGAGACGGGCCTCGGTCTTGTCGGCCTGCAGGGAATTGAGTTTGCTGGACGAGTGGATCAACCTCTCTGTAAGTGTTGAGTTCATGCTCCACAGACGCTGCGCCTGTGCCGCAAGTACTGAAAAAGTCACAGCGAGGGCAAGGGGAGTAAAGAGGATGTCGGACGAGAAATTGCGGGCTACGATCCAATGGACGACTGCGAGAAGGATTATTGCTCCCCCAAGATAGGGAAAGGAGCGACGGGCGCCCAGTCGGTGAACCAATAGGCCGGCCGCGAAGCTGCTCAAACAGATGCCCAGCGCCGCGACAACGAGTTTCTCTAGCGGCAGGGGCGTCTGCTGCGCTTCTGGTGGAAAGACGAATGTGTGGACCAGCCACGAGATGAAGCTGGTGCGGCAGACGACCAGAGCGGCAATCGTGGCGAGTATGGCTAGTACCGCGGAGACGAACGCGCGTTTATAGGAAGAGCTTTTTTCTGACACAGTCTGTGGATTGGAAGCGAATACAACCGAAGGTTCAAAAAATGAGGCGCTTTGCGGGAACAAAGCTCGCTGGCAGTATAACCCGTGCCAGTCGGATTAGGCTACATAAATCCCAATTTACCTGGACAATTCAGGGTTATGAGGTAAGTCGGATAATTGCATCGAGCACTTCCGACTCTTCAGAGCTGGCCACAGTGCGAAGATCGATCAGAACCTTACCCTCTGCGACTCGTGCAATCACGGGGGGACTTGAGGTCCGCAAACGACGCTCTAGTTCATCAGCAGAAAGTGAGCTGTGTTTGAGAGCTATCAGGACAGTGGGTGGGTGAGTGTTCGGTCCCGAGCCGCCGCCGACTGCAGACTCTCCTTCAACTAGGCTCACGATCAGGTCGGTAGTGTTAGGGGCGACTTGGGAGAGGAACTTTTCGGCGCGCTCCGCAACCTCGGCTTTTGTCATTGCGAGCATCCGTAAAGCCGGTACTTCTTCAAACAAAGTTCCGCGTCGGTGTGCCGTAAGAGTCGCTTGCAACGCCGCGAGGGTGAGTTTATCGACGCGCAAGGCGCGATAGAGGGAGTGCTTCCGAAGCCGCTCGATGATTTCTCGGCGACCGACAATCAACCCAGCCTGCGTTGCCCCGAGCAATTTGTCGCCGCTAAAGGAAACGACATCAGCTCCATCGGCAATGCTTCTTGAGATGATTGGTTCATCCTTCAAACCATAATTGACAAGATCCCGCAAGACTCCTGATCCGGCATCCTCGTAAAGCAGGACGCCGGATTGATGGGCCATTGAAGCCAGTTCCGATAGGTCAGGCGTAGCTGTGAATCCAACCACCCGGTAGTTTGACGGGTGCACGCGCATGATCAAACGCGTCCGTTCGTTGATGGCGCGAAGATAGTCTTCAAGATGAGTACGATTGGTAGTGCCGACATCAACCATGAGCGTTCCCGAATTAGCCATCACGTCTGGAACTCGAAAGTCCCCGCCGATCTCAACCAGCTCGCCGCGAGAAACGATTGTCTCGCCGTCCCTGGCCAGGACGGTCAAAACCAAGAGTGCTGCGGCCGCGCAGTTGTTCACGACGAGTGCATCTTGTGCACCGGTAAGCTCGATCAGGAGCTCTTCCACGCGCGTGCCCCGCCGACCTCGCGTGCCGGATTCTGAATCGTATTCGAGCGTGCAGTAACCCGCCGCAAGAGCTACCGAATCCCTGGCTGACTGAGAGAGTGGCGCCCGTCCCAGATTCGTGTGCAGGATCACTCCCGTCGCATTTACCACGCGCTTTAGTGCGGAGCTGTCGTCCGCGACGACATGCGCTTCCATTCGTTCGATAGCTTCGTTCAAAAGACTCTCGCGATTTGGACGGTTGCTGTCGTTGGAGACACTCGCCGCTGCATGGAGTTTGGCGCGCAGTTCGTCTGTGACAGCTCTAGCGATCACTTTTAGCCGAGTCACCCCAACTTGTGTCTGGAGTTTTTGAGCGGCACCGGTTTTCAGGAGCTGATCCACCGAAGGTAGTTCGCGCAGGTCGATCGGTTTATTGGGAACGGGTTCTGACATGTTAGTGATTGTGGTAACGCTTGGATCTGTAGGATAGCCGCTGGTTCTTTGCCGGGCAAACCCGCGACGCCAAAAGTTAGTGATTTCCCGAGGTGTTTTGGAAAAGTATTGACACGCAGCTTTTCAAACACCTAGACTCGTTTTGTCGCGTCCGTTCGGACGTCCCTCACCTCGAATCTCCAACCCCGGAGTTGCCTTTGAAGAATAACAACAACAAATTGCTGCGCTCTCAATTGAGGCCCAGGTCCAAGAACTCATTCGGCGCCGGTGATAGTAAGATCCCCATCGACGATCAACTGACGCGCCTCGAGGAAGACATTCGCAGACTCAAGATTGAGTTTGACATCTACTTTAATGGCGCATCGAAGCGACCTCCTTACGATACGAAGGGACGGGTGGAAACTGTCCTTAAACGAATTGGTGACGATCGTTCGCTCTCTTTCGCCGAGCGTTATCGCTATAACACGTTGATGGCCCGTTACAATGCTTTTCGCGATCTGTGGCGCAGGACGATGCTCGGAAGAGAAGAAGGGCGAGACGTAGCTTCAGCAGCAAGAGCGACTGCAAAGCGTGAAGCCGTCGAGAATTTCACGAGGACTACCCTCGTTTGCGAGGATGCAAACAAGGAAGTCGAAACTGTGAAACACCTTTATGATGCCCTGGTCGATGCCAAGGCGAAGTGTGGCGAGTCGACCGAGGATTTTTCGTTTCCTCGTTTCCACAGGCTGATCGCTTCCAAAGCTGACGTTCTGAAGGAGCGAATGAAGTGTGCGCGAGTTAGTTTTTCAGTTGACGTGGAAGGTGGTCACGTAAGTTTCAAAGCACGCGCCGAACGAGATTAGGGAGTGGGTTCAGTTCAAATGAAAAGAGGCGGCCGATTGGTCGCCTCTTTCATTTGCGCTTACCGGATCACTTAGACCGGAAGCAGTCAGTGGCTGTGCCAAAGCAAGCCGGGGAGACTATATCTTGGTCACTTGTTCAGCCTGCGGTCCCTTGGGACCCTGCGTCACTTCAAATTCGACTTCCTGTCCCTCTTCGAGGGTCTTGAAGCCGTCGCCCTGGATGGCGCTGTAGTGAACGAAGATATCAGAAGAGCCTGGCTGCTCGATGAAGCCATAGCCCTTCGAATTGTTAAACCACTTGACCTTACCGGTTATTCTAGACATAACAACGAATCCTCCTAACGATTCGGTAGAACGGGCGAGACTAGGCAGTCCCAACGGCACTTCCAGGGAAGTGCGTTAGAAGCTGGTGCTACTCCGCGCCGAGGGCGTTAATTCCTGTGAGCCGGATGCGCAGAACGCGCTACGAAACACACAATCAACAAAAATGCATGGTGGAAAGCGCTGTGAGCGCGATTCCATCATGCATACACTTGCGGGGGCGAAACTACTGAAACTCATTGCTGTAAAGCTGGCAGAACGAAATGCTGGGGAAGCCTTAAGGAAAACCCTGCATTGGAACGACGGGGCGCATCCTAAGCGAAAGCTGTTAAACGTGTCAAGAAAATAAAATCTTAAACCTAAACCCTGCTAGGTTTACGGCCACAGCGCTCCCGATTCCGAGCCGCCATTAACGCGTACTTGTTAGGAGATACTGCAGGGGATTCACTGGCTCATCGTTGATGCGTACCTCGTAATGGAGGTGCGGACCAGTTGATCGTCCCGTGGACCCTACACGGCCAAGAAGCTCGCCACGACTGATGACCTGACCGAGGGTCGCCGCAATCCCAGAAAGGTGTCCGTAGCGCGTGGTCAATCCTTCACCGTGGTCGATGACAACCAGTTGACCATAGCCATTTTGCCACCCGACAAACGTCACTGTGCCGCTGGCACCGGCGACGACCGGAGCGCCCCAGGGAGCGTCAATGTCCTGCCCTGAGTGAAACTCATACGAACTGCCGCCAAACGGATTTCGACGTCCACCAAATCCGCTTTCCAGTTTCCCTTCAACCGGCCAAACCGTTGGTGTGTAGCCGTCGCCCATCAGGGCTTCGTATGAGTGCAAATCCCTTTCGAGCCGACTCATTTTCGTTTCGAGAACTTTTACGCTTTCGATATCGAGCGGCAGCTCAGGACCACCGGCACCGGGTGTCGTATTATTTGCGGCAACTACCCCCGATTTCTCCGCTAGTTTGCGGGACGTGTCTTCAACGGCTTCGACACGATTACTGAGTCGGTTGAGCTCCTGTTGCTGACGTTCATTTTCTGCGCGAAGCTCTTTGTTCTCGTTTTCAATACGTAAGTGCATGGCCTGCTGGGTGAGGCCGTAGAAGCCATAGACGCAGCCGCCCAGGACAACAATGCCAGCCAGCGCAAAGAACTTAAGCCACTTTTTTTCTACGTAGATTCGACGGATTTGAGAACGGGATCGGGAAGTGTGGGCAATAATAAAAGCATAAAATCGATCGTCACGGGGCATATCACCTGTCTCCAAATTGCGCGCAGATCTAGAGGATGCGCACAATCGGTAATGGCACAGACTGCAAGGCAGTATGTGCGAATTAAACTATTTAACGAGGTACAACTGTCCTGCTTGAAGACTTGCAGCGGAGGGATCGCATTCCCGCTTGAGAAGAACAACCTTCCGGCCGGTGCTGCAAGAATCGTGACCCTATCACACGGCAACAGCGGTTTGCAAACCCGAAGAATTATTAGAAAGGGTGAGTTTGATGGATATATCGGCCCGATTAGAGGATTTAGAACTCTCGGGCATCACGACGGCGGCGCGAGCGATCGACAAAAATCGCAAGCAGGATCATCACAATCAAGGCTACGAAAATCACGATAACTGTGACCTTGAGCGCGGCGAGAAGCAGGCCAGTTGCCACTAACAGTTTTCCGAGCAGAGCGGTGATGAGGAGCATCAGTGCGGCAATGCCGCCCAACTTGGTGAAAATTCCTAAAATAACTGACATCGAATTATTCCAGTGAGCGAGGTTTCAGGACCTGTGCTCGAAAGATACGGGTTCAATAGTTCTGCGGGCCAGCTGCGTTGTCTCGCCCGTTCGAAATCGCTGAGTATCAAGAGTTCCCGTGACCACGGACGGCGGCGGCCGCCGCGAATCGAAGCGAACCACTCGATCAGAGGTCTTCCGGCGTCGAACATAGTCAAAAACCATGTAGGCGCCCAAGGCCACCAGAGCTACAGGCAACAACTGGCGAATAGGCAGTTGGACGCTGAGCAGTGTGTGCAGCAGGAAGATCGTGCCGATGATTATCAAGGTCACGCCCCACGCGAAGGGATTTCCATAGAGACGTTGCGCGATCACATCTTCTTCGGCTTCAGGCGTCAGGCCGGCGCGTATCAACTGAGCAGTGCGACAGGCATCGACGGCAGCAAACAACCACGTGCCTAGCACACCTAGAAAGAAGAACAGCACTCCGTCGGTGATCACTGCCATCTGAAAGAAGCTGGCAAAGATCGCGAAGTGAACAAGGGCTTTGGATGTTTGTCCGTTGTAGGCGGCGCCTAGTCCGGGAACAAACGAAAGGAGAGTTGCAACGAAGGGCGAACTCTTTCTGCGAACAACGCCTGCCGGATTTGCCGGCGCCTGCTGACGAAGCAACTCGACTCCCGTGACGATGCAATCCTGACAGAACGGAAACCCGCGAATTCGGTGATCGCAAGCGGGGCACAGGGGCCGAGCACAGCGATTACACTGAACTACTGAGGGCGTCTTCTGATGATAAGTACAATGCATCATTGTTAACGCTTCGGAGTTTGACCCTTAGCTTTGTCGTCTGCCGACGAAGGCGATTGGTGTTGCGCAGGAGCCGCACCCGGTTTTTGTCCGCCGACCAATTCCTTCAAACCATTTGCATAACTCTGTTCAGCCAACTTCATGCTGGCTTGATAGACGCCGCTGATCGAGCCGTCAGCTGACACCGTGTTTGCGAGCACAAACACCGCAACCAGTAACATGGTCGCGACCGTCGCAAGCTGCGGCGAGACAATCGGATCAAGGAGCCCGCGGAGCCAGGAAGCGATTCTCGCACTGACTGGTGCGCGCACTTCTCTGGCGCTAAGTGTCCCCAGCGTCGCCTGCAAAATCCTCTCGTTCAAGCCAAAGGGAAGAGCTTTTTCTTCAGTGATGTAGGTGTAACAAGCGCCGATTGAACGCACGACCTCACCTGGAAGCTCGGTGCAACGATCACAAAGCGCCGCATGGCGTTCCCACCGGTGGAAGAAAGGCGCAGGCAAGAATCCATCAAGGTAGTCGGTTAACGACTCCTCAAACTCACTGCAAGTCATTGCCGTTTCCGGCATCGTGTTTTGCAGGATCATTGCTTCGAGTTCGCGAGTTGGAGGTGGTACCTCCGCAACCCGGCAAGCCTGCATCGTGTTTCTAACCTCGCTCAGAGTTTGATGACAAACTGGGCACCGTAAAGCGTGCTCCGAAAACGAACGATGCGTTTCCGAATCAAGCTCACCTTCCAGGTAATCACTAAGCTGGTTTTCAAAATCGCCACAAAGCATTTGTTTCTCTCTTCCGCCCCTCAATTCTCCGTTGGGTGGCCGGTCCCCCCGCTGGCAACGGCCACCGTAAATTTACACCTGGCTCATCGCCACAACCTTCATGCGCCTCAATATCTTTGCCAACTCAATCCGGCCGCGATTGATTCGCGATTTAACTGTTCCTTCCGGTATCTGCAGAAGCGTTACGATCTCCTGATAACTCAACTCCTCAATGTCGCGAAGAATGACGCAGGTGCGGAGATCCGGTGAAAGCTTATCGATACCACTCTGCACCTGAGCTCCCAACTCGCGTCGTTCAATATCCTCCTGGGCAGAACTGCTGGCGGTGCGCAGATGGTAAGTGTGATCGGAAAGGTCATCAGCGTGATTATCGTGTGGTGTTCGCTGGCGCTTTCTGTAGTCGTCGATAATTAGATTACGCGCCAGGCGCATCAGCCAGTTCTGCAAATCGCCTTGTTTCGGATCGTACTGATCCAGCGAACGATAAACTCGAACAAAGACTTCCTGGGTCAGGTCTTCTGCCGCGTCTGCTCTGGACGTAAACCGGTAAGCGAGATTGTAGATTCGCCGGGAGTAACACTGGACAACCTCCTCCCAGGCCGCGCCGTCTCCAGCGCGACATCTGCGAATTAATTCGGTTCCTTCGTTGGCGGCCAAGGCCCTAACAGCCCCCACTGAATTTTCTCCGGTTCTGCGTCCGCCCAATTTTCTAAACCACCGGCAGGATAAACTTCCCTGTCCAGAGCGGTTACGATGGCTTGCCCGCGAAAGTTCCGGTCAACACTCGCGTAACCAATCCTCGCTTCGGGCAACTACAACCTTTCGCATTCCCACCAGCTTTTTTCCGTGAGATCCGGCCCGATACAACCCATTCTTGCCCAGACCTCGGAAAGTGTAGTAGCCTTTTTTGACGGCCCTATATCTTGTGGTTTGCTTTCCGGTGAAGTCAAGTTTCCACTAAAAGTCTTCACGAGACTCTTCCTTTGAAGTCATCCGCGCGTAAATATCTCGAGTTTGGTGCGCTTTGCGCTCTGGCCATTGCCATCCTGTGGTGGTTCGGGCGAAAGCTTGACTGGGGTCAGGTGCGGCAGGCGCTCGGTCAAACGAATAAGTACTTCCTTGCCATTGCGGTTCTAATAGTCTGTCTCACTTATGTTTTGCGTGCTTATCGTTGGGGTGCCTTACTGGCGCCTCTCGGCCCCGCGAAATTCAAACATCTCTTTGCAGCGACGACGATTGGATTCGCTGCCGTCTTTTTGATCGGGCGCATGGGCGAAGTCGTTCGGCCTGTAATGTTGCCACTAAAAGAACCGCGCGTACGAGCGAGCGCTTCTTTCGTCACCATCATGGTCGAACGGATCTACGACATGCTGGCAGTAGTCGTTCTGTTTTCCGCGAATCTTTTGTGGCTCTCTCCTCCCGGAAACGTTGCAACAGAACTGTCACGGGTGCGAATCGCCGGCACGGTTTTGCTGATCGCGGTACTCGCCGGCCTCGCGTGCCTTGTCTGGTTCAGAAGAAAGTCGACAACAGCAATCGCCTGGATTGAGCGGTTACTGCACGGTTGGTCTTTCGTTCCGGCGCGCCTTACTCGCGCAGTGATCAGCATTCTGGAGCAATTGGCAAGGGCCTTGCGCGTGTTAGCAAATGCGCGTGAGCTCGCCGTCACAATCGCGTGGACGGCGTTACTCTGGGGCGGAGTGGTTGTGGCGAATTTCCTCGTGATGCGGGCTTTCGGACTGAAGTTTGGAGTGAGTGAAACCGTTTTTGTGCTCGGCTGGTCGCTGGTCGGCTCACTCGTGCCGACGCCAGGCGGCGCTGCGGGAGCGTTTCATGCAGCCACGGCTGCGGGGTTGATATTCCTGGGAGTTGAACGCGAAACCGCGGCCGCGATTTCCATCGTCATACATGTGATTGACTTCGGACCATCCGTAATTTTTGGCTTCTTCTATTTTGTCCGTGGCGATATCAACTTTTCTCGATTACGCTCGTTGTCATCGCCGGAAGCGGTCGAACATGCTGTCGAAGACGAAAGCATTACGCCCAATGCTGATACTGCGCTCGAAGGACAGTTGGAAAGCATTGCTGCCACTGAATGAAGAAACGAACAAGGATTTGTAAACAATTCTGCCTGAGGTCCACTAGACATGAAGTGTCCATTCTGCGGTTATCTTGAAGACAAAGTGGTTGATTCGCGTGAGTCGCGAGAGGGTGAAGCTATTCGTCGACGAAGAGAGTGTTTGCGTTGCGAACGGCGATTTACCTCGTACGAACGGATCGATGAAATTCCCTACATGGTCGTGAAAAAGGACGGCCGGCGTGAAACCTTCGATCGCAACAAAGTGATGGCTGGATTGCTGCGCGCTTGTGAGAAACGGCCGGTGCCGTCCTCAAAGCTGGATTCAATCGTCAACGCCATCGAGAAGTATGTTCAGGAATCCTCGGAGCGCGAGCGCCCAACGAGTAAGATCGGGGAAATGATCATGCGCCGTTTGAAGGAGCTGGATAAAGTAGCCTACGTACGCTTTGCCTCAGTGTATTTGGAGTTTGAAGACGTCTCCGAATTCATGACCGAACTGAAACATCTCGTTAGAACGCGCGCGACCTCAGGAAACAAAAAGGCGTAACCGTGAACCAGCAAATCGACAAGAATTCGCAGCAACTATGATCAAACCTACTCGCGTGACAGGATTGGAGCGACTTGAACTGCTTCGCTTGCGCGACCGCGTTGGGCGGCTTTTCGCCGCACTGCAAGAAGCGACTGTCGCGGAAGATCCCCTCGCGTCGGGAGCCTGGGCGCCTCCGGTTGACCTTTGCGAGGCAGACGACGCCATCTATGTGCGCGCAGAGTTGCCGGGGCTGAACGCCGAAAACATCCAGATTGGTTTGACCAACACTCAACTGCGAATCTGGGGCGAAAAGAAGCGTACTGCTCACGAAAACCCGATTGTCTCCCATCTCTGTTCTGAGCGTAGCTATGGACGTTTCAGTCGCCTGGTTCCTCTTCGTTGGACGGTTAGCATGCGCGATGCGACTGCGGAAATCTCGGACGGAGTTTTGCTGATTCGTCTCCCCAAAATAGAAGACCGGCGAGGCGTTGAATTCAGGCTTGCAGTGAAGGAATCGGATGGCAGCAAGAGCTAAGGGACTCAGATTCAAACCTTTTCATACCGAATGAAGTAGAATCCAATTATGGCAATCATAAAAGAAGCAGACATTACCCAGGGACTCGAGACCAGCGATGTCGATCAACAATTGCAGATTCCCAATGAACTGCCGGTATTACCTCTGCGCGACATTGTTATTTATCCATTCATGATCGTGCCGCTATTCGTCTCTCGCGAGAAATCAATTCGGGCAGTTGACGAAGCTTTGGGCGAAAACCGCATGATTCTTCTCGCCTCGCAAAAGGATCTGGACAAGGAAGAACCCAGCGCGGACGACCTCTATAAGGTTGGCACCGCGGCTGTGATCATGAGAATGCTGAAGTTGCCCGACGGGCGCATCCGAATTCTCGTTCAGGGCCTGGCCCGCGCTGAAATCGAATCAGTAGATACCAATGGCGAATACATTCGATCACGCGTACGAGTCATGGCGGAAACACTTCCGCCGGAGCGATCTCTCGAGGTTGAGGCCTTGATTCGAAATGTTCGCGCGTCGATGGAGAGGGCAATCAACCTCGGCAAGAACATCTCTCCGGAAGTGATGGCGATCATTGCGAACTTGGACGACGCAGGCCGGCTTGCCGATCTGTCAGCGTCGAACCTGGAACTGAAAGTTGAAGACGCGCAGTCCGTTCTCGATATTCCTGACACCACCGCACGCCTACGCCGCGTCAACGAGCTGCTCAACAAAGAAATAGAAGTCCTGACCGTCCAACAGGAGATCAATACTCAGGCGCGCGCCGATATTGATCGTTCCCAGCGAGAGTTTTATCTGCGCCAGCAGATGAAGGCGATTCAAAGCGAGCTTGGCGAAGGAAACGAGCTGGCCGAGGAAATCGCGCAGTTCCGCGAAAAGATTGAAGCGGCAGCGATGCCCAAGCCTGCTGAAGACGAAGCACTACGTCAGCTGAAGAAGCTTGAGCGGATGCATCCTGATGCTGCGGAAACTGCGACGCTGCGAAACTGGATGGAGATCATGACGGATCTGCCGTGGTCAAAGTCGTCAGCTGACAATCTCGACCTCCAAAAGGCCGAAGCGATCCTCAACGAAGATCACTACGGACTCGAAAAAGTTAAGGATCGGATTATCGAGGCCTTGGCGGTAAGAAAACTAAAAGAGAAACCGAAGGGACCAATTCTCTGTCTCGTCGGCCCTCCGGGCGTCGGAAAAACTTCGCTTGGGCGTTCGGTCGCGCGTGCGCTTGGTCGTAAGTTTGTCCGTCTCTCGCTCGGCGGCGTGCACGACGAAGCTGAGATTCGTGGTCATCGACGCACCTACGTCGGTGCGATGCCGGGACGCGTGGTGCAGGCGATTCAACAAGCGGGCACAAACAATCCACTGATCATGCTTGATGAGATCGATAAGGTCGGTGCGGATTTCCGCGGCGATCCATCATCAGCTTTGCTTGAGGTTTTGGATCCGGAACAGAACAACAGTTTTCGTGACAACTACCTCGGTCTCACCTTTGATCTTTCGAACGTCATCTTCATGACTACCGCGAATGTGCTCGACACAATTCAGCCGGCCTTGCGGGACAGAATGGAAGTGATTCGACTCGCCGGCTACACCGAGGAAGAGAAGCGCGAAATCGCTATTCGCCACCTGCTGCCGAAGCAGATGGATGAAAACGGCATCAGCGCGAAGGAACTGAACATCTCCAAAACAGCCCTGATAGCGATTATTCAGCAGTACACGCAGGAAGCTGGTCTCCGGCAGTTGGAGCGCGAGATTGGAAGAATCAGTCGCAAGGTTGCGAGGCGCATCGCTGAAGGCCACAAGGGCGCAGTTAGAGTTTCAACAAAGAACCTGCATGAGTTTCTCGGTGCACCGAAAATTCTTCCCGATGAAGTGCTCAAGAAAGATCAGATTGGCGTGGCAACGGGACTCGCCTGGACTGCTGTCGGTGGAGATGTACTTTTCATCGAAGCACTCCGCATGAAGGGCAAGGGAAACCTGGTTCTCACCGGACAGCTTGGCGAGGTGATGCGCGAGTCAGCACAGGCTGCTTATTCCTACGCGAAGTCGCGAGCGAAAGAGCTCGAAATCAACGAGGAAGACTTTGCTAATTACGATCTCCATATTCACATTCCTGAAGGCGCGATTCCAAAGGATGGACCTTCCGCTGGAATCACACTCGCGACCGCAATGGTGTCCGCGCTTTCTCAACGACCAGTGCTGAAAGATGTGGCGATGACCGGCGAGATTACTTTGCGAGGGAATGTATTGCCTGTTGGCGGAGTCAAGGAAAAGGTGCTCGCTGCCCGTCGGGCCCGCGTCTCAACGATTCTGCTGCCACTGCAAAACCGTCGTGATCTTGACGAGGTGCCCAAGGAGCCGTTCAAGGATATCCGCTTCGTTTTCGTGGACAATATGCGGCAGGTATTTCGTGAGGCACTGAAAGAAAAGGTTGTACCTCCGGCTACTTCCGGTCCACGTCCGCAACGATTGCCGCAAGCGGCATCTAGCCGGGTAAATCAATAGCGAACAGCGAACAGCGGACAGCGCACAGCAAACAAGGTCAGCGATAGTTAGCGTCTGCACGTCCCCACTTACATGAAAAGACCGCCCGAGACGGGCGGCCTTTTCGTTTGTCCGCTATCTGTTATCTGCTGTCTGCTGTTTGCTGTTCGCTGTTCGCTATTGATAAAGGTACGAAAAGCTCTTCTTCTGATCCCACTCAA
>Ga0070690_100000576_pt1 | contig 18512 bp, 16 predicted proteins | sample KBSS33HmetaG_FD_64671 | JGI IMG/M metagenome (GOLD analysis project Ga0070690, IMG submission 64671) | Switchgrass rhizosphere microbial communities from Kellogg Biological Station, Michigan, USA - KBS S3-3H metaG | ecosystem: Host-associated > Plants > Roots > Rhizosphere ... | reverse complement strand
CCGTGCATCACGAAGTCCACGCCCCCAGCAGTCCAGCCGCGACAGTAGAGCCGCCGCCGGTTACGAAGCCGGCTGCGCCGCTGACGCCAGAGGCGCTATCGGGGAAGAAAAAGGTGCTTGAGGAGCTCCAAACCGAAGCTCAGAAGGACAAGCTCAAGAAGATTCGCAAGCCTGGACGGCCTCGGGAGGAAGATGAAGCCCGTGTGCGGGAGGATGCGGCCCGATGGCAGGATCTTCGGGCGATTCCCGTGCAGCGGCGTGACGATCGCAGCAAGCACGTGCACCACAGCACCCCTGCGGAAATCACCAAGCCCAGAAAGAAAAGCGTGAAACTGACTCCTGGCATGACCGTCAAAGAGTTTGCGGAGCTCATCGGCCAGCGGCCAGCGGACATCGTGCGCAAGCTCATGGACATGGGCCAGATGCTGACCTTCAACCAGTCAATGCACATCGAAGCCGCTTCCATGATTGCTGAAGAAGCCGGCGTCAAGATGGAAATTTCCGTAGAAAAAGGGGGCGAAGATTTGCTGGAGGACATCACTCAGGTCCAGGGCGATGCCCGTCCGGAACCACGCCCGCCGGTCGTCACAATCATGGGCCATGTCGACCACGGCAAAACCTCATTGTTGGACGCGATTCGTGAAACGAAGGTGGCGGAAGGTGAGGCTGGAGGTATTACGCAGCACATCGGCGCCTACACTGTGAGCGTTCACGGTAAGCAAGTGACGTTTCTCGATACGCCGGGTCATGAGGCGTTCACGGCCATGCGCGCGCGGGGCGCAAAGGTCACGGACATCGTCATTCTGGTCGTGGCGGCGGACGACGGGGTGATGCCTCAGACGGTGGAGGCGATTCATCATGCGAAAGCAGCCGGTGTGCCGCTGATCGTCGCAATGAATAAGATCGATAAGCCCAGCGCTAATCCCGACCGTGTGCGCAATGCGCTCTCGGAACACGGGCTGATCTCGGAAGCCTGGGGCGGGGATACGATCATGGTCGAAGTGTCGGCCAAGCAACGAACCGGCCTCGATCAGCTGCTCGAAATGATTTTGCTTCAAGCCGAGGTGTTGGAATTGAAGGCGGATCCGCACCAGCTCGCCAGAGGCGCTGTCGTCGAGGCCAAGCTTGAGCGTGGCCGAGGTCCGGTGGCGACGGTGCTGGTGCAAAGTGGCACGTTGCATGTCGGTGACGTGTTCGTCGTCGGGGCGTTCAGCGGCAAGGTACGCGCTTTGATCGGTCATACAGGCGCCAAGGTGCAACAGGCCGGTCCTTCGGTTCCCGTGGAAGTGATTGGGTTGCCCGGGGTGCCGGCGGCTGGGGATGTGTTTCAGGCCGTGAAAGACGAGCGCCTCGCCCGTGAGATCGCAGAAGACCGTGCGCGCAAGCAGCGGGCTGCCGAATTGGCCGGTGCCGGCAAGGTGTCGCTTGACGATCTCTTTGCCAAGATCCAGGAAGGGTCCGTCAAAGAATTGTCGTTGGTCATCAAGGCCGACGTGCAAGGATCCTCCGAAGCTCTCGCCACGGCCGTCGAGAAGCTGCCGACGGAGGTCGTCAAGCTTCGAGTCATCCATAACGGTGTCGGCGGCATCACGGAATCCGACGTGCTCCTCGCGGCGGCTTCCAATGCGATCATCATCGGCTTCAACATCCGTCCTGAGCCGAAGGCATCCGATCTTGCAGAGAAGGAACATGTCGACGTCAGGCTCTACACCATTATTTACGACGCGTTGAACGACATCAAAGCCGCGATGGAGGGCTTGCTTGAGCCGACGCTCAAAGAGAGGGTGCTGGGTCGGGCAGAAGTCCGTCAGGTCTTCAGCGTGTCCAAGGCCGGGACGATCGCCGGCTCCTACGTGATCGATGGCACAATTACGCGTGCGAGCGCCGGTGTCAGGGTCATCCGTGACAATGTGGTGGTCTATCAGGGGAAATTGGGTTCGCTACGCCGTTTCAAAGACGACGTTCGGGAGGTCCAGCAAGGCTACGAGTGCGGCATCGGGGTGGAGAATTTCAGCGATATCAAGACCGGCGATGTGATCGAAGCCTATGCCATCGACAAGATTGCGGCGAAGCTGTGACCCGGACATGGCATGGCCAGTAGGCGTCACCTGTGGCGCTGTCGGCGGGCATGAACCGGTCCCATCGTGAGCGTCATCGTCGGACTCTGCACGATTGAGCTCTTCATCGCGGACAGTCAATCGTTGAAAGACAAGCGGCAGGTGCTGTTGAGCTTGAAAGACCGCCTGCGACAAAAGTTCAATCTGTCCGTCGCCGAGGTTGACGCGCAGGATTTGTGGCAGAAGGCGGTGCTGGCGCTGGCGTGCGTCTCGAACGACGGGCGCCACGTGAATCAGATATTAGACCAGGCGCTGAATCTGGTCAGAGGGCAGATGGTAGTCGAGGTCGTCCAGTCTAGAATCGAGTTGTTGTGAAGTCGGCGGGCTGGTCATGGGCAGTGGCCGGCTGGCTAAGGAAACTGGGCGATGGCCAAGACAGGGTACAGTCGGGCGGAACGGGTGGCTGATCAAATCCGCATGGAGGTGGCCGATATCCTCATGCGGAAGCTCCGGGACCCGCGTGTGCGCTCGGTGACCGTCACCGACGTAGAACTGACCAGCGATTTGCGCATCGCACGCATATTCGTCACGGCGCTGGGAAGTGAAGCGGAAACCAAGGACGTTTTTGCTGGCCTCAGCAAGGCGAGCGGTTTTGTCAGGAGCGAACTCGGCCGCCGTTTGACGTTGCGGTATCTTCCCGAAGTGGTATTCGTCAAGGACATCAGTGGGCCTCGCGGGGATCGTGTGTTGCAGTTGTTGGACGAAATTCAGGAGAAAACGGGTGCGACGACGGAGGAACATCAGTCATAGTGGTCGGATCCGGTGATGCCATGATTGCCACGGTCTCAAAATGCGAAGTGATAGACGGTGTCCTTGCCGTGAACAAGGAAGCCGGATGGACCTCCCACGATGTAGTGGCAAAGGTGCGGGGTTTGCTCGGCGGTTCAAAAGTCGGCCACGCTGGTACGTTGGATCCCGCTGCGACGGGACTGCTTCCCCTGCTCCTCGGGAAGGGGACAAGGATCGCGGAGTATCTCGTCACGTGGGACAAGGAGTATCGGGCGCAGCTGCGCCTGGGGGAGACCACCGATACCCTTGATGCCACGGGTACCGTTCTTGAAGATCGCCCCACGAGTCATCTCACGCCGGAGGAAATCCGGGAAGCCGCCGGTCAGTTTCGAGGAAAAATTCAGCAGGTGCCACCGATGTACTCTGCGGTGAAAATCGATGGTGTACCGCTCTACCGCTCGGCTCGTGCCGGGAAAACGATTGCTCGAGACGCCCGGACGGTCGTTATCCATGAATTGGACGTACTCGAGGTCGCGGGCCGGGATGTGACGATGCGGGTGCGGTGCTCCAAGGGGACCTATATCCGGACGCTCTGTGCGGACATCGGCCACGCCCTGGGCGTCGGTGGGCATTTGCGAACACTGGAACGGACGCGTGTAGGTCCGTTGACCCTTGACCGGGCCTTGACCCTGGACGAGCTTATCGGTCGGCATAGTCTCGGCGATCTCACCAGTTCCGTGTGGTCGCTAGACGAGGTCCTGCGTGATCTTCCGGCGCTGGTCGTTGACGGGCAGGCAGCCGCCAGGGTGAGCCACGGGGCGCCAGTGGGATGGGCGAATGTCGTGTCCACGAAGGTCGATCGAGCACAGCATGAGGTTGGAATGCCTGTGCGCATTCATGACGGCAGCGGACGATTGTTGGGCGTCGGCAGGCTTGCAGAGCCACGTGCGGAACGGATTCTGATCGAGAAAGTGTTCGTGACTGAGTCGGTCTAGACAGCAGCGAAAGGAAGGGGAAAAGTCATATGGCGTTGTTGAAGGAAGCGAAAGCCGAATTAATCAAACGGCATCGGCAGCATGACAATGATTCCGGGTCGCCGGAAGTTCAGATTGCCGTGTTGACGAACCGGATCACGTATTTGACGGAGCATTTCAAACTCCATAAGAAGGATCACCACTCCCGGCGCGGGCTACTGCAGCTTGTCGGCCGTCGCCGGCGATTGTTGGATTATCTTCGCGATGTGGACGATGCCAGGTACCGAGCGATCATCGAGCGGTTGGGGATTCGAAAGTAACCAACGATCCTGCTGTCGCTCGTGTCGGCAGCAGGTCACCGTCGCACAGGTGAACACTGAGATGCGCTGCTCACTCCGTGAGAGCATGCATGTGGGTCAGAGCGTATCTCTGTGGGCATCTGTGGGGCACAAACAGAGGAGACCATAGATGGCACATGTTGTTGAACTTGATGTCGCCGGCCGCACACTCAGGCTGGAGACGGGGCGGGTCGCCAAACAGGCGGACGGATCTATTTGGGCGTCGTACGGGGACACAGTCGTTCTCGCCACCGCGGTGGCGTCGCAAAATGCCAAAGCGGGCGTGGACTTCCTGCCCTTGACCGTGGATTACCAGGAAAAGGCGTATGCCGCCGGGAAAATTCCAGGAGGCTACTTCAAGCGGGAAGGGCGCCCCTCGGAGAAGGAAGTACTCACCAGCCGCTTGATCGACCGGCCGCTTCGGCCGTTGTTTCCCGACGGGTACTATTTCGAAACGCAAGTCATTGCGGCCGTGTTGTCGTCTGACAAGACAGGCTCATCCGATGTCATCGGGATCACCGCGGCGTCGGCGGCACTCGCCGTCTCCAATATTCCGTTTCTCGGGCCCATCGCCGGCATCAAGATCGGACGAGTCAACGGCCAATTCGTCGTCAATCCGGATCTCGATATGCTGAAAAGCAGTGAACTGGACCTCGTGGTGGCCGGAACTGCCGATGCCGTGATGATGGTCGAGGCCGGAGCCAACGAACTACCGGAAGCGACAATGTTGCAAGCGATTGAGCTGGCCCATGCCGAAATCAAGAAGATCGTGGCCAAGATCAACGAACTGCGTCAGTTGTCCGGCAACAAACCGAAGCGCGCGGTGGCCATCGAGGAGATCGCGCCAGAACTGGCGACGCAGGTCAAAGCCCAAGTGGCGCAAGGCATCCGAGATGCCATCATGATTCCCAACAAGACCGCCCGGCAAGAGCGGCTCGATGTGATCTTGAAAGATGCCATTGAAAAGCTCAAAAAGCCTGAGGACGCCAATCGGGAGCGCCATATCAAGATTGTGTTCCACGGCTTGGAGTACACAGAAGTCCGGAACATGATTCTCGAAAAGGGGTCACGTGCCGACGGGCGCGGGCCGGCGGATATTCGGCCGATCACATCCGAGGTCGGCGTGCTGCCGCGCACTCATGGTTCCGCGTTGTTCACCCGCGGAGAAACGCAAAGCTTGGCTGTTGTGACACTGGGCACTACAGATGACGAGCAACGGATCGACGCCTTGGAGGGTGAATACACCAGGACATTCATGCTCCATTACAACTTCCCGCCCTTCAGTGTTGGTGAAGCCAGACCGCTTCGTTCGCCGGGCCGACGGGAAGTAGGCCATGGTGCACTGGCGGAACGGGCGTTGAAGCCGGTCATTCCGAGCAAAGACCAGTTTCCGTACACGTTGCGCATTGTGTCGGACATTCTTGAATCGAACGGCTCATCGTCCATGGCGACGGTCTGCGGAGGCACCCTCGCGATGATGGATGCCGGCGTGCCGATCAAAGAGCCGGTGGCGGGGATCGCCATGGGACTGATCAAGGAACAGGATCGGGTCATGATCTTGTCGGATATTCTTGGGTTAGAAGATCATCTGGGCGATATGGATTTCAAGGTCTGCGGAACCAAGCGCGGCGTCACGGCGCTGCAGATGGACATTAAGATCGGCGGCATCACGCCGGCGCTGATGCATCAGGCGCTGGAACAAGCGAAGGCCGGCCGCTTGCACATTCTCAGCTGCATGCAGAAGGCCCTCGAAGCACCGAGAACCAATATGTCGGCATTCGCGCCGCGGATCTTCACGATGAAGGTGAAGCAGGACAAGATTCGCGAAGTGATTGGCCCTGGCGGAAAAATGATCCGCGGCATTCAGGCGGATTGCGGTGTGAAAATCAACATCGAAGACACCGGCGTCGTGACAATTGCGTCGTTGGACAACGCCTCACTGGAAAAAGCGAAGGAGATAATCAACCGGATCGTGGAAGAGGTAGAGATCGGCAAGACCTATCTCGGTACGGTGCGGAAGATCATGGATTTCGGTGCATTCGTCGAAGTGCTGCCGGGGACCGACGGGCTGGTGCACATTTCTCAACTGGCGCATCACCGCGTGAAATCGGTCGCTGACGAAGTGTCGGAGGGCGACCAGATCCTGGTGAAGGTGCTGGAAATCGACCGGCAAGGCAAGATTCGCCTCAGCCGCAAAGAAACCATGCCGGCTCCAACCGGGGCGGGAACCACAGACCAGACATCCGGGTAAGCACTTTGTACCGCAAGCTTGTGCTGGACAATGGCATGCGGGTCGTGACCGAGCGCATCCCCACGCTCAAGTCGGTCACCGTCGGTATTTGGGTCAATACCGGATCTCGCGACGAGCAGCCTGCACAGGCTGGCTATTCCCATTTCATCGAACACATGTTCTTTAAGGGGACACGCTCGCGGTCGGCGACACAGATTTCGCGTGAAATCGACGGCCTCGGCGGCGAGATGAATGCGTTTACCACCCGCGAGACCACGACCTTTTACGTTAAGGTTCTGGACCAACAGCTGCGACAGGCCCTCGCATTGCTTGCGGATCTTTTTCATCATTCCCGCTTCGATTCCAAAGAGGTCGAAAAGGAAAAACAGGTTGTCCTGGAAGAAATCCGCATGGTGCAGGACGACCCCGAAGATCTCGTTCAAGAGCTCCACACGGGCCAGGTGTTGGGCCGTCATCCCCTCGGTCGGTCGATCTTGGGGCATGAAGAGACCATTCAGAGCCTCAAGCGGCCGGATCTGCTGGGCTACATCGATGCACATTACGATCCCTGTCAGATCGTGGTCGCCATCGCCGGCAATTTCGAGCAGGCCGAAGTGGAACGGCTGGTTGCGTGCTTCTTTGGCAAGCGGAAGCTGCTGAAGTGTCTCTCGCGACCCGGGCGCCGTCCGCCTGAAGTCCATGGCGGCGTGCTCGTCAAACGAAAACCCTTGGAACAGGTCCATCTGTGCCTTGGGCTGAAAGGCGTCGCGGCTGGACATCGGGACCGGTATGCTGCCTATGCATTGAATAGTGTGTTGGGCGGGAGCATGAGTTCTCGATTGTTTCAGGAAGTACGGGAAAAACGCGGTCTGGCCTATTCGATTTATTCGTTCCTTTCAGGATACTCGGACATCGGCACGATCACCGTCTATGCGGCGACCAGACCCAAAGAAGTCGAGCGTGTGGTCGAGCTCGTGTGCCGGGAAATCCGACGGATCAGCAAGCACGGCATTGAACGTAAAGAACTCGACCGAGCAAAAAACCAGATGAAGGGCAGTCTGATGCTCAGCCTCGAAAGCTCTCACAGCCGGATGAGCAAGCTGGCGAAGGATGAACTCATCTACGGTACACGTACGTCGCTTGAAGAGATGCTGAGGCACATTGACCGGGTGAACGTCGATCAGGTGTCGACAGTCGGGCGGGAACTTTTTGGGATGAACCATTTGGCGATTACAGGATTAGGTCCGCTGCCGGCGCGGGCTCTTCAGGGCTATAGATGAGAATTTTCTAATAGATTGAGGAAATGGCGAGAGCCTTGCTCCTGCCTCATAGAATGTATGAATCACGCAAGCCATTGAAAATTAAAATTAAAATTGATTTCCTGTTGAGATATCCACAGGGCAAACATTTCCTTGACTCGCTTTTATATTTTTCAGTACCATGACCGCGTTTTTACTTGAAGACTCTTTCACCGGCGAATGCGGCGTGAGAGCCACAGACCAAGGAGGTGGCAAAAGTTGCTCTCCTGACGCTGACTCGTCACTATTCATCGTACTTAAAATGAGCCGTTCATCAGTTATGCGCTGGTCATTTTTATGAAGGAGGGATTTGGTATGAAAAGGGTCGTACTTCTAGCCGCAGTTGCAGTGTGCTCTGTGCTCGGCTTGCTGACGGCTGAATTTGTCGCCGCGGCGGATGCGCCGGGTGGCCCAACAGGGGCGGCCGATCAGATTGTTGGGGGAAAGCCGCTCAAGAGTGATTCGAGCGCGACCAAGACCCTTAAGGGTCGTGTGTGGTCACAATGGGCCGATAATCCGGACAACGAACTCCTCTTCGGAATCCAGTATTGGAACACAGGTGAACCGGCTTCCGGGAACCCTGCGGGCCGTTCCTCCACCGACCTCGATGTGAAGCCGCCCGATCCATTGTTTGTGTGCTGCGCATGGGGCTTTACGGGTGGAACGGAGCGGAACAATCCCTACGCCGGTTGGTACCATGCCGCAACGACGGTTCGTCTCGCGGTCAAGGACAAGGCGTTGATGGACCAGATCATCAAGGCTTCTCAGGAACTGGTCGCAATGGAAGTGAGCCTCGATGGCCGGACCATCACCGGATTTAAGCTCTTGAAGGGTGACTAAATTTCTGAAGAGATTTCATATTTTCATACTGTGTAAGGAGGATGCGATTATGAAGTTTCATATGAAAGGCTGGGCCGTCTCGGTTGCCGTTGCGCTGGTGGTCTCAATTGCCTCCACCGCCATGGCGATCGAATCGTTTCAGGAGCGCTTCGAGTGGGGGGACATGAGCAAGCCGACGACCCTCCAGGGTCGCGTGATCGTTCTTGATCCCTATGATGAAGCCGTGTGGATCAACATTGCTGTGTTTGGCGGCAATGCGGAAAGCGGTCTTTTCTGGCAGAAGATCCATCCCGGAAAAAATCTGAAGTTTTATGCTGACAAAGGGGCCTGGGAAGAGTTGAAGAAGATGGGCAGGGTCCATGCTGGACCAGCCGCGGCGAAGGAAGTGCCTCCGGGCAGCACGACAGACTTGATCGAGTTCACGGTGGTCGAGACGGAGCAGAATCACCGCGTGATTCAATCTGTTAAGAAGCTTGCAGAAACTGCTGGTGCTCCCGGCAAGCCGATGAGCATTTCGGCGCTCAGACTGAAGGAATGTGTAGGCAAGAACGAAATGGAAGCCGGTTGCTACGCGGCCAAGCAGCAGTTGAATACCTCGCCAAAAACTCCGGATGGGGCCACGCTGCCCTTGCAGTACGATGTATTGACCCCGGACAAGAAGCCACTCGGTGGCTTGATTCCTTGGACGGCGAAATACAATTTACCCGGCGGAAAATAGTTCCGTAGTTCGGGGAATAACAGGGCGGTAGCTCCTTAGAGCTACCGCCTTTTTCTTTGTCTGAGGCTGTTGAAAAAACCGGTCTTTACCCCGCCTACCCGAGCGTGCCAAGACGCGCCTGTACCCAAACTGCGTTCTCGCATCGCTCAAGCCTTCAAGCTGCCGCTGGGGAAAGGGCTGTTTCTGCAGCTCGTGGGGAAGGGCGGGTGAGGAGGTTTACGCCTCGGCCGTTCGCTGGACGGCTTTTCAGAACAGCCTCTGGCGCTATCTCACTGTGCATCGGCAGCGCGTTTTTGAAGATCGGCCAGACGATTGAGGGCGTCAAGCGGAGTCATGGAGAAGAGATCGATTTGCCTGACTTCATCTATGAGAGGGTGCGGATGAGGCAGCATTGCGCGCGAATTCTCTTCTGGAGCCTTGAGATCGGCATTCGATTGTTCCAACTGCGATAACACTTCTTGCGCCCGGTCGATCACCTGTGCCGGCAGACCAGCCAGTTTCGCCACATGAATGCCATAACTCCTGTCGGCGCCACCAGGGACAATTTTCCTGAGAAACACCACATCGCCGTCGCGCTCCTGGACGGCAACTCGATAGTTGCGGATTCCCTCGCGCAGCGATTCCAATTGCGTCATCTCGTGATAGTGCGTGGCGAATAGCGTTCGCGCGCCGAGGTGCTCATGAATATATTCGGCGATCGCCCATGCGATACTTAATCCGTCGTACGTGCTCGTCCCACGACCAATTTCATCCAATAGAATCAGGCTGCGCTTGCCGGCACAATTGAGAATCTGGGCGCTCTCGATCATTTCCACCATGAACGTACTCTGTCCGGCAGCCAGGTTATCTGAAGCTCCCACGCGCGTGAAGATACGGTCTACAAGTCCGATGTGCGCCTCCGTCGCAGGCACGAAACTACCGATTTGCGCGAGCAGCACGATAAGGGCGACCTGCCGCAAATATGTGCTCTTGCCGGCCATGTTCGGTCCGGTCAGGATGATCAAGCGGTTGGTGTGATCGTCGAGCAGCGTATCGTTGGGGACGAACATCAGATCGGAGCTGAGTTGCTCCACGACAGGATGGCGTCCTTCGACGATGCGAAGAAGGCCGGATCCGTCGATGGTCGGACGGACATATCGATTCAACGCCGCCGTTTCGGCCAAGCCTGCCAAGGCATCGATAAGCGCCAGCGAGAGTGCCGTGGCTTGCAGCCGGGAGCCTTCCTTCGCCAGACGCTCACGTACCTGAACAAAAAGTTCTGCCTCCAAAGCCAGGAGCTTCGACTCAGCGCCTGTGACGCGCTCTTCCAATTCTTTGAGCTCCTGGGTCATAAACCGCTCCGCGTTCACCAGGGTTTGCTTCCTGACGAAGTCGGCAGGCACCTTGGAGAGATTGGCTTTGGTCACTTCAATGTAATAACCGAACACCTGGTTGTAGCGGATCTTCAAGGAATCGATCCCCGTACGCTCCCGCTCTTTCGATTCGAGCGCCGCGATCCAGTCCTTTCCTTCCGCGCGGGCTTTCCGCAGTTCATCGATTCGCGGGTCGTACCCCGGCGTAATCACGCCTCCATCGCGCACCGCCAATGGAGCGTCCGGATTGACGGTTCTTTCGATCAGATCATAGAGGTCTCGACAGTCATCCCAATGATCGTGCTGTCCGGTCAAGAGCACAGAGCGACAGCGCGCCAGTTGTTCACGCAATTCGGGTAAGGCACTCAAGGAGTCCTTCAGCGCCAGCAATTCGCGCGGCCCTGAAAGACCAAGTGTCAGCCGGGTGCTCAATCGGGCAATGTCCTGCACGCGACGGAGCGCCGTGCGGATGGCCACTCGTTCGGCCATGCGTTCCTTGAACTCGGCGACTGCCTCCTGTCTGGCTTCCAGCGCGCCCCCGTCGATCAGCGGCCTCAGGAGCCACTCGCGGAGCAGTCGGCTTCCCATGGCGGTGCTCGTGCGATCGATCACGGAAAGAAGTGTTGATGGCCGGGCGCTCGATCTTTCCCCACTGGGTGTCAGGGGACGAATTAATTCCAGATTCCGGATTGTCGCACTGTCCAGATGCATTGCCTCGCTGTTCCGGCGACGAGAAAGGCGGCGAATGTGGTGAGGTGCTGCCGTCGGCTGAGTTTCTCGAAAATAGCGCCAGACTGCTCCGGCAGCCCCAAGCGCCGCTGTCAAATGCTGACAGCCGAATCCGTCCAGTGTTTGGACTCGAAAGTGCGTCGTCAGCATCTTTGAGGCCTCCTGGCGGTCAAACCAGGCTGTCTCGCGTTCGCAGATTCTGACCCCTTGCAGCTGTGTCTGTAGCCAGGCGGCCGACGGATCTGTGTCCGTGAGGAGCAATTCCCTGGGCTGGAGCCGAGTCAGTTCATCAACGAGTTGCTGGTCCGCTCCGTCGTCTTCCATGACCCAGAATTCGCCCGTCGTGACATCGAGAGCGGCCAATCCCCAGGACGGACCATCCGCCCTCCGCTCACCTCTGGCGACGGCGGCAAGGAAGCTGGATTCGCTCGGGTCGAGGAACTCGGTGTCGACCAGTGTGCCCGGCGTGTACAAGCGTACGACTTCGCGACGAACAAGGCCCTTGGCCACTTTGGGGTCTTCGACCTGTTCGCATAAGGCAACTGTGCGTCCGGCGTTCAGGAGTTTGGCAATGTAGCCTTGGGCCGCATGGTACGGCACACCGCACAGCGGAACCGGATCGACGCTGGATTTGTCCCGGGAGGTAAGTGCAATGGAGAGCAACTTGGAGGCTGCTTCAGCATCCTCGTAGAACATCTCGTAAAAATCACCAACACGGAAAAACAGAATGGCTTCGGAATAGCCGCGTTTGATCTCGCGATACTGCCGCATCAACGGCGTCTCGTCGTGCTCACTCATCGGCGCCTTCTCGTATGGGGGCCTCTCCTGGAACCGGAGGGCCCGTTCGGCCAGTCAGTTTTTCCAGCGAATGGCGGAGACGCTCGAGATCCACCTCGGCTTCCTGTAGGGCCTTGGTTTTTCGACGGAGCTCGATACGGCCTTTGACCCATGGCGGGAACAGAAGGATGACGGACACCAAGAGGCCGACGGCGAATCCCGCCAAGATCGGCTTGTAAATCGGCGTTGAGGCCTCGAACAATCCAAAGAAATAGCGAAGCGTGACTTCTTGCTCCTGATTCTGAAGGAAAAAGGCCAGACACAGTAAGAGCAGCGTGCCGACAAGAATCACGCGAATCATGAGGGTGATTTTCCCTTCACGCTCCTCCGCGTTCCGGAGGGGAAATGACTCGTTGGAAGCGCTGCACAACTCTTGATGCGATTCAGCAAGGCAGCAGACAGCGGTCCGGTGGCTCTGAGCTGGATACTTCTACTCTGAACCGTGCGGTGGCGCAACTCCATTTCCAGACGATCCTCAGGCAGAATTCCGGGGGCTTTGTCGGCCCATTCGACTGCAACGACGGTTGGTCCTGAAAGATGGTCATCCAGACCAATTGACTCTGCCTCCTTCAACGATTTCAGGCGATAGAGATCGAGATGTGCCAGGGGCAGCCGGCCACGATATTCGTGCAGGAGCACAAACGTCGGACTGGTGACTGCGTCGGCCGGTGCGCCGAGACCAGCGGCGATCCCGCGGACCAACGCGGTTTTGCCTGCTCCCAATGCGCCGGACAATGCCAGCGATTCTCCTCCGATGAGCACCGAACCAATGGCGCGGCCCAGCCGATCGGTTTCCAGCGGAGAACGCAGGGACCGGCGCCAGACCCGGCTCGCTGGCAAGACCGGCCGGCGGGAAGCCCGCGACCGCGTCACTCGTTCTTTAGTGGCTGACCGCCTGGATGGCATATGGAATCTGTTCAATAAGATCGCCGGCGATCATGCCGGCTAACCCGGTTCGACCAGCTGCCAGATCGCCTGCTGCACCGTGGAGATAGGTCGCAGCGCAGGCCGCTTCCCAGGAGGGGACCCCTTGAGCGAGCAGGCTGACAAGCATGCCGGTGAGCACATCGCCGGTGCCCGCAGTAGCCATACCAGGGTTCCCCGTCGGACAGATCATGAGCAGACCATCGGGTCTGGCAATCACCGACCGAGCACCCTTCAACACGAGAAAGACTCCCCGTTCTCTGGCAAAACGTCTGGCCGTTCCGAGGCGATCGGCATTGACGCTTTGGGCGGTGGCGTCCACTTCCAATCGCGCCATTTCCCCGGGGTGGGGAGTGAGGATGGGAGGTATCTTGCATTCCGTCAGCAATGATGCCCGACTGGCCAATGCATTGAGGGCATCGGCGTCCAGTACGGAGGGGCGATCGATATGTTTCATCAGGGACTGCACGACCTCGACCGTTTCAGGATGTGTTGAGAGTCCCATGCCGATCGCAATCGCCGTTCGGGCTCGAATGAAGGCAAGAATCCGGTCAAACCCTGCGCGACCGAGCGTCCGTGCCTTGGTTTCTGGGAGCGGCAGCGTCATGGCTTCAAGCAGTTTGGCTTCAAGCGTGTCATTCACGCTGGCCGGCACGCCGACCGTCACCAGGCCGGCACCTGTCCGAAGCGCGGCCTTTGCCGCCAAGGCTGCCGCACCCGTTTTCCCCACGGAACCGGCAAGAATGCCCGCATGACCATAGGTGCCTTTGTGCGAGGAAGCCGGTCGTGCGGGCAGTGCGGCCCTGACGGCTTCTTTGGTGATCAAGTGAGTGCGGCTGTCGATCTCATCGACATAGTCCGGTGGAATGCCGATGTCGACGACGCGAATAGAACCGGCATGATCAATGCCGGCCCCCAGGTAGAGGCCGAGTTTGGGCAGTCCGAACGTCACGGTGGCCGTTGCGTTGACGGCATGTCCAAGCAGCGCTCCATTGTCCGCATGAATGCCCGAAGGGAGATCAACGGCAACAACGGGGCCGCCGGCCTCATTCATCAACCGGATGGCTTCACGATAGGTCCCGGTGACCTCCGTCGAAAGGCCCGTCCCAAGCAGTGCATCAACAAGAAGGTCGCTGCCGGCGAAGAGTTGCTGGACCTGTTCGGCGGACCGGAACACCTTAGTCGCGGAAATTCCTCCGACGCGAAGCCACCGGCGATACATCACAGCGGCGTCCCGACTCAAGCCGGACGTTGGCGTCAGCAATAGCACAGTGACGATGGCGCGGCGCTGGCGCAACAACCTCGCGACGACCAACCCGTCGCCTCCGTTGTTGCCCTTACCACACACGATCGTAATGCGCTTACCGGTGAGCGGTCCGAACCTGGCTTGGATGAAATCGGTCGTTCCCAAGCCCGCGCGCTCCATGAGCGTCAGGCTAGGCACACGGGCTTCCGTGATCGTGCGCCGGTCCAGGGCCTGCATCTGCGTCGCGGTCACGATTTTCATAATGGGGCTCGCGTGATCACTCGCAGCCTACAAGGGAGGTGGGTCAACTCAGTTGAGCAGCGCTTTCATTTCGCGTACGGCCTGGTTGAGACCGACAAGGACAGCCCGTGCAATGATGCTGTGGCCGATGTTGTATTCCACAATCTCGGGGATAAGGGTCAATCTCTTGACGTTCTGATAGTTCAATCCATGGCCGGCGTTGACGCCCATTCCAAGCTTGTAGGCCAGCTTGGCTGCTTGCGTGATGGCTTCGAATTCGGCATCCGCTTCCTTCGATCGCTTCGCATTGGCGTAGCGGCCCGTGTGGAGTTCAACGAAATCGGCGGAAATCTTATGGGCGGTTCTGATGTGACCAAGATCCGGTTCGATGAACAGACTCACCGGAATTCCACCATCATGCAGCAATGCGATGATTTGTTGGAGGCGATCCTTATGAGCGGAGACGTCGAGACCGCCCTCCGTCGTCAATTCCTGGCGCTTTTCCGGCACTAGGGTGACCAGATCGGGTTTGACGCTCAGTGCAATTTTGGCCATCGTCTCATCCGCCGCCATCTCCAGGTCGAGTTTTGTCCGGATCATTTCCCTGAGCAGGTGGAGATCTCGGTCTTGGACGTGACGACGGTCTTCTCTCAGATGGACGACGATCCCGTCGGCTCCGGCCAACTCTACCAACACCGCCGCCGCCAGAGGATCAGGGTCGGTCCCGCCGCGCGCTTGGCGCAGGGTGGCGACATGATCGACATTCACACCGAGTCGGGCCACAAAGAAACCTCCGGTTGATGCTGGCAACGAGAAGAGCCGAGAGCGAACGAAGTTGGTGCGGACGCCGCAGTTGTAACAGAAAGCCGTTGAGAGGGGCAAGGCGGGACGAGGCCTGAACCAGCGAGCAAGGCGGGGGCATCCGCCTCGTGAAGCAAATGCGGAACCCCACAGAATCACAAGATAATTTGACTCTACTGCACGCCCGCAATACAATAGGCCTCCATTAGGCGTGTCGCGGTGACTTCTTCTCTCGGCTTAGAGAGTTCGACAGCAGACGGCCATGGGATTGTCAGATAGTTTTTACCGGCTCAAGCGACTCCCCCCCTACGTCTTTGCCCAGGTTCAAAGCCTCAAGCTGGACGCCCGGCATCGGGGCGAAGACATCATCGACTTCGGGATGGGCAATCCTGATCAGCCGACGCCCACTCACATCGTCGAAAAGATGATCGAAGCCGCGAGGAAGGGGAAGAATCACCGCTATTCGGCCTCACGCGGCATTACCAAACTGCGCCATGCCATCGCCGCGTGGTATCAGCGCAACTACGATGTGGACCTGGATCCGGAAACCGAAACCATTGTGACGATCGGCTCCAAGGAAGGGTTGGCCCATCTGTCCCTGGCCATGATTGGTCCCGGCGATGTCGTGTTGACGCCCACGCCGACCTATCCCATTCACATGTACAGCTTTGTCATCGCCGGCGGAGAAGTCCGCGGCATCGAGTTGCGGCAGGATAGCGATTTCTTCGATGATCTTCAGCGTGTCTACAGGCAGACCTTCCCGCGGCCGAAGATTCTCGTCATTAACTTTCCACACAACCCAACGACGGCGATTGTGGATCTGGAGTTCTTTAAAAAAATCGTGGCCTTTGCAAAGGAACACCACGTCATCGTGATTCACGATCTCGCGTATGCCGACCTGGTGTTTGACGGCTATAAGGCACCGAGTTTTCTCCAAGTGCCCGGAGCGAAAGACGTCGGCGTGGAGTTTTACACCCTGTCAAAGGCCTACAACATGCCGGGGTGGCGGGTGGGCTTCTGCGTCGGCAACCGGGAAGTGGTGGGAGCGCTGGCGAAGATCAAGAGCTATCTCGACTATGGCATTTTCCAACCATTGCAGATTGCCAGCGTGATCGCGCTCAATGGCCCTCAGGACTGTGTCAAAGACACCGTTCAGCGCTACCAGAAGCGGCGTGATGTGCTTGTCGGGGGCTTGAATCGTATCGGGTGGAACGTGAACAAGCCGCTCGCCACCATGTTCGTCTGGGCCAAAATTCCGTTGCCGTATCGGCATATGGGGTCACTCGAGTTTTCCAAGCTGCTGTTGCGTGAAGCCAAAGTCGCCGTGTCGCCGGGCATCGGCTTCGGCGAAGGCGGTGATGAATACGTGCGCTTCGCGCTGGTCGAGAACGAACACCGAACCCGTCAGGCCGTTCGCGGAATCAGGAAGGCCCTGAAGCTCGAAGGGGGCGAAGAATGATGACGCGGGTCGGGGTCGGGGTGGTCGGCTTCGGTACGGTCGGTACCGGCGTCGTCAAAATTCTGCTCGACAATGCGGGGCTGATCCGCCGTCGGGTCGGCGCGCCGATCGAGCTCATCCGGGTCGCGGATCTCGATGTCGCACGAGACCGCGGCATCACGCTGCCACCCGGCGTGCTGGTGAATGATGCGCGGCAAGTGCTTTCGGATCCCGCCGTGGACATCGTCGTCGAACTCGTCGGCGGCTATGATTTTGCCAAACGCTTGCTTCTCGACGCCATTGCCGCCGGGAAAACCGTGGTGACGGCGAACAAGGCCTTGCTTGCGCTGCATGGAGAAGAGATTTTCGCCGCCGCGTCCCGCAAGGGCATCGATGTCGGATTTGAGGCAAGCGTGGGCGGCGGCATTCCCGTCATCCATGCCCTAAAAGAAGGGTTAGCCGCCAATGCCATCCAATCCATTTACGGCATCATCAACGGCACTTCCAACTATATCCTTTCGCGGATGACCAATGAGGGGAACGGGTTCGCGGAGACGTTGGCCGAAGCGCAGACGGCGGGATACGCCGAAGCCGATCCCACCTTCGACGTGGCCGGTACGGACAGTGCGCATAAGCTCGCCATTCTGGTGAATTTGGGATTTGGAACGCCGGTCAATTTCAAAGACCTGTACACGGAGGGCATCACCCATATTACGGAGCATGATATCGCTTATGCGAAGGAGTTCGGCTACACCATTAAACTGTTGGGTATTGCCAAGCTGGTCGAAGGTGACGTGGAAGCACGTGTCCATCCGACGATGCTGGGAGCCGAGTCGCCGCTTGCCAATATCGAGGGGGTGTACAACGCCATTCAACTGGTCGGTGATGCGGTGGGTGACGTCGTCCTGAGCGGACGAGGGGCCGGCGATCTGGCCGCCGGCAGCGCCGTGGTGAGCGACATCATTGCGGGAGCCCGCAATCTGCTGAACGGCGGTACGGGCCGCGTGCCTCCTGCGTCTTTTCAACCACAAGAAAGGCGCCCGCTCCGTATGCGGCCGATGGAGGAAATAAGGTCGCTCTACTACCTTCGGTTTATGGTCACTGACCGGCCCGGGGTGCTGGCGCAGATTGCCGGTGAGCTGGGACGCTGTGGTATCAGCATTTCCTCCATGCTGCAGAAGGGGCGGCGTGAAGGACAGACGGTTCCCATCGTCATCAAGACCCATACGGCGAGGGAGCGCGACGTTCAAACTGCCCTCAGCCAAATCAACCGCATGTCATTCATGTCCGAGCCGACCACCTTGATCCGGATCGAGGGCAGGGACGAGTAAGGTCATGACCTGGCGCGGCGTCATCGAAGAGTATCGCAAATTTCTCCCCGTCAGCGAACGCACGCCGATCATTTCACTGGGCGAAGGCAATACTCCGCTCATCCGCGCGGTCCGACTGGCCAAGAAAATCGCACCCGGGGTCGATCTCTATTTGAAGTTCGAAGGCGCGAATCCCACCGGATCGTTCAAGGACCGCGGAATGACGATGGCGATATCGAAGGCCGTGGAGAATGGCGCGCGGGCGGTGATGTGCGCCTCCACCGGCAATACCTCGGCGTCGGCCGCGGCCTATGGCGCCCGTGCCGGGCTGCCTGTCTATGTGCTGATTCCCGCCGGCAAGATCGCGATGGGGAAGCTGTCGCAAGCGATG
>Ga0070690_100000568_pt1 | contig 18592 bp, 13 predicted proteins | sample KBSS33HmetaG_FD_64671 | JGI IMG/M metagenome (GOLD analysis project Ga0070690, IMG submission 64671) | Switchgrass rhizosphere microbial communities from Kellogg Biological Station, Michigan, USA - KBS S3-3H metaG | ecosystem: Host-associated > Plants > Roots > Rhizosphere ... | reverse complement strand
TCTCGATATCATCGCAATCCCGTAGCGAGCAATCACGCCTCCTGGCGAGGAGGGGCGATGCCTACATCCAGAAATCTCGGGGATACAGGCGGTAAACAACCGTATCCGCTCCTTCAATCGATTTCAGATACTCCTCCCACGCCGCAAACTGCTTCTCCGGTCCAATCACAAAATAAACTCCATCGCGGACCGTGGATACTTTCGGACCAAGGCCAGGGAGTACCATCGACGAGACGACATCCTTTCTTCGATAGAGCTCCGCGGTAAGATCTCCGGCGGCTCGTAAATTCAGAACCTGCTTGTGAAACTGAGAAACGAGTTCCGGAGTCAATCCGTCGGCCAGGTTCTGTCCCATGATTTCGCCGCGCGACTCGTAGGAGTTCGCCGACCGTGTCCCACCGAGCGCCTGCGCAATCGCATAATCGACCAGCGAGGGATCCGGAGTCGCACTTTTGAGCTGATCGATGACGAAACGCATGGTCTGTGGCAGTTCCGGCGTGCGCTCGGCATAGTAACGAAGACGTCCCAAAGAAAGACTGTTGCCAATGCCATTGCTGTAGGCGAGTCCGGCGCCGGCGGTCTTCATGAAAATCGAATGACCACCTCCGCCGCCATAAAGATTCACTGCGAGGTAATTCAGGATGCTGTCGCGATCCGTGTCCTCGTAGGATGTCGCAGGCGCCGAATTGATGAACACGCCGCCCTGCGAGTTCGGATTGAGCAAACCGACAAAGACCGGTTTTACAGCGCTCGCGTCGCGTTCACGCAATCGCGAATCGATCCGCCGTATCGTTTCGTATTTCGCCCTCACAGGCGCCGACTTGTCCAGGCCCGCGATCAGATTCCCAATCGACGGCGACAATGTCTGCTGTGTCGACGCGGAAGAAACCAGAAACAAACGCGCGTTTCCGACCTTGAGTATTTGCTGTCGAATTGCATCAAGATTCGCGAGGGTTTTTTCGGGCCCGACCGACACATCGCCCGCCATTTCGCGGCATAACCGCGACCAATCGATTGTGAGACTGGAGTCGGGAATTTCGACAAGCGTGATATCGATGTCCTTTGCAGCTTCCGCGAGAACCTTGTCGGAACCGGCCTGGAGCTGGGCAAGTTTCGCCTTGAGTTCGGCACGGGTTCCTTTCAGCAATGCAAGTTCGTTGAGTGCCTGTGAAACAGACACTCGCTGTTCAGCGCTTGCATCCTTCAACATCCACCGAAGGCGAAAGATGTTGTGTGTCTGGGTCATGAAGGAAGTTGTCGCAAGCAACAGCGGATTGTCCTGCTTCCAATAGGCAATGGGTACAGGATTAACCCAGTTCTCCTCGGCGGTCTGCGGCGTGCGGCGAAATGCATTCAGGGCCTGATCCACAAGATCGCGAATTCGTGGAAGATTCTCCGGCCGCCAATCCGGATGAAACAAGGCCAGCTGCATCCATTCGATGGCGCGCCGGGATTCACCGGCATTGTTTCCGGCGCCTCGCACGGTTAATTCGACGCGGCCGGTCTTCGCATTCGTGCTGAAGTCGGAGGTGATACCCGTGATTTCCTTGCGAATCCGCTCGGTCATGTCGGCGTACGAGACGGGCTGGCCATTTTCGATAACGCCGACGCGAGTCAGCAACTGCGGAAGGATGGCGAGATAGACGAGCTGGTTCTCAGGCACTCCGTTCAAATTCAAACCGATTCCAGTCGTCGCGCTGGTCATGGTGCCGAATGTAGATGCGAGCATGGATACTCCGCCGTCCAGCGTGGATACCTTGAAGTCGAGTTGATCGTCGAGAGTCATTGGAGGATTGTCGACAAACTTCGGAGGGGTCACGCTGGCGGAGGCCTGATCGATAACCGAAGATGCCAACTCGTACGCGGCACGAAAACGCCGTAGTGCTTCCTGATCGTCGGCTGCACCGTAGCTGGTCTTGAGACGCGCAACCTCAGCAGCCACGCGCGCTTCGCGCTCCCCCTGCTGGCGTGCAATTAATCCGGCGACGGGTCTACTGGCGCCAATCCATGGCTGGCGCGAATCCGGGGATGGCGCGAATTTCCATTTGTCGATGTAGCGCTTCCAGATATTGATGTCGCCGGCAACGAGCCTGTCGATGTCATTCAGAATCGATTTCATCGTGACGGATCTCCGGAAGCCGCCGATCTTATCCAGATCCGTCAGTTGATTGAGCCAGTCCGAGTAGGTGTTGCGAAAACCAAAGCCCGGCGGAGAATTTACGAACTTCGCCAGGCTGCGACGTGTTTCGACGATACGGCTTCGAACCCTGTCGTTGAACGCCCTGAGCTCGGGTGATCCGTCCTTCCAGTCGGCAACTTTGCGGAATTCCTCAATGACTTTAGTGCGGACGTCGGACAAGTCTTTATCGTTCATCTTTGATACGGGAACGTCACCAAAGCCGATCATCATGGCGAAGCCCGGATCCTTCTGCATGGTCGCGAAAACACTTTGGGCTCCGAGGTCGGTATCTCGCGTCTTGCTGTCGATAAAACGCCGGTACAGGTTCGTTGTGGCATCACCGGCGAACGCGTCGAGAAACAATTCCGCAAGGTATTGTTCTTTCACATCGAGGCTGAGCTGGGCGGGCCATGCAATCCATACGGAGCCGGGCTGTTGTTCATTTCGATTGGGATACTCGACAATTTGGATCTGCCCCGAAGGCGCCGGCCTTGGAGATGGAAGGTCTTTATCCGTGGAAGGCTTCAGGTTCGATCGCCGCGGCTCGATCCGAGTGAGAGTTCCGTCGATTTGTTTCAGAACAGTTTCCAGCGACATCTCCCGGGGAACCGAAACCACAGCGCCCATGTTGGCCAAAAAGTAATGCGCTTCGTGAAACTTTCGAATATCGGAAGGCTGAATTTGCCGGAGCGCTTCGGGCGAACCGCCGGAGTTGAATTGCAAAGGATGATTCGGCCCATAGATCATTTTCAAAACGGCAGAGTACAACCTCCGGCCGGGCTGGTCGGTGGACGTCACCATTTCGTTGTATACCGTGCCCTTTTCATCGAGCGTGAGCTTTTGATCGACCGGGTTATCCGTCACACCAAAGTTGCGAACTTCGCGGTGAACTTCTTCATCCGTGTAATCGGGATGAAGCAGAGCATCCATGCGCCGTTCGAACTCGTCGTAGAAAACATCGGGACCGGCCGAAGTGTAGAAGTGGTAGCAGGTCCGCCACTGTTCTGTATAAGCGGACGAGTTGGACAGCGACATCGGCTCGTGACTGGCGACGGACCGGCCTTTGTTTCCTTTGCCGAGGAGCAGGTGCTCCTGAGTGTGCGGTTCCCCCATATCGGACGTTGGATAGGTCGTGACCCAGACAAACGCCTGAGGAACCGATTGAATTTCCAGCAGGTCCAGAGTGAATCCACTCTTCTGATGAACGAACCGTGCTCCCAGCGGCTGGTCTGTATCGTTGAAGTAAACCGCTTCAGTGCGAAAACCCTGGATCGTCTGTCCCTCGGTAAGTGTCCCGTAAGTCATGGTGCGTTGTGCCGATGCGTCGTTGCCATATGCAGCCATCAATAGACCAAAAAGGAAGTGGATACTGCGAGGCCGTTTCACAGGCGGTCGTTCCCTTCGCTGAGATTTGAAATGCAGTAGAGAATATACCGCGCTGGAGCTGCTCGGGGATGACGGAATGTTAGTCCTGAGTAATTGTTTTGGAATCGTCGATTCGGATGTGCTTAGGGGCCTTCGGGTCGTGTCCGGTATAGGTGGCGGTGATTGTGAAATGGTCGATGCCGGCGTCGATGTCGTAAATGAAGTCCGGGCGACTGGGAACGTGAATATCGCCATCGGTTCGCAGTTCGTCCAGTGAGGCATAGCCGCGATGCGTTACTGCATAGCGTTGCTCGGACTGCGCCATCGCGTGAAGATCATTTCGCACGCCCGTGAGACTGACGGCCGTAGACGGCGCGTCTCCTGTCGCTGCGACCTGCTTCAGCTGGCTCGTGTATAAGTACCCGCCAACGGCAACAACAATCACTAGTCCGATAAATCCCGTGCTGCGTCCCATGTTCGGCAGTCTATTTTCGGGACATGATCCCGCAATGACTTTTTTCAGTCCGCAGGTGCAATAATCCGGACTTTGGCGCACTTCCTTCACGACCCGCGGCGGTATCGCCTTCGGTTGCATGGACTTCCCCCACGTGGAACGAAAACAACTTCATGAGGCATACTCGCGCCGCAGAACGAAAGACGAGATCTTCGGAAGCCCCGCGGCGTGATCCGAGGGAATTTCAGTACGGAAACATCCACACGTGAGCGGCGTTTATTGCGGAAGTGAAGTGTCGGAAGTTCGGCCGGATGGATGGGAGAAAATTGCCCGGCGGGAACGCCTGGAAACGGCTCGATGTTGCATGGGGACACGTCTCCACACAGTGTATACTCCCGTCGATTTGAAAGCCGTGATCATCAGGAGGACTCGTCGATGCGCAAATCCATAGGCATAATTCTGACCTTAGTTTTGATTGCTTCGACGCTACTGTTTGCCAAAGTCCAGCGGCCGTTTGACACGTGGCGCCAGTCCGGGGGAGGCGGCGATTCCTCTCAGTATTCCTCACTCAAACAAATCAACAAAAACAACGTCAAGCAGCTGGAGGTGGCCTGGACTTATCCGACGGGCCCGGGTACGACTCGGTTCAATCCCATTGTCATCGACAACATCATGTATGTTGCATCCACAGGACAGATCGTGGCTCTCGACGCCGCAACCGGCAAGGAGCTATGGAAGCATGCGGGAGGCGCTCCGGCCCGCGGCATTAACTTCTGGGAAAGTGCCGATCACAAGGACCAGCGGCTGGTCGTTATACAAGGCGGAATTACGGAACTCAACGCAAAGACCGGCGACGTTGTTATGGAGTTTGGCCAGAATGGACGTGTCAATGCCGCGCCCGGTCTGAGCGCGGCCGAAGACCGGACAACTCAGAATCCCTCCGCGAATCCAGGCAAGGTAGTTGGTGATGTTATCGTCATCGCACTGCCGGCTGGAGGCGGCACCTATGAATCCCTTCCCGGCGATGTTCACGGCTATGACGTAAAAACCGGAAAGCTCTTATGGGTTTTTCACACGGTTCCTCATCCCGGAGAAGTCGGATATGAAACCTGGCCGCCGGAACTCTACAAGTCCGCAGGGGGCGTTCACAATTGGAGTGAACTGTCCGTCGATGAAGAACGCGGCATCGCCTTTGTTCCGCTCGGCACGGCTCGATACGATTTCTACGGCGGCAACCGCCCCGGCAACAATCTATTCGGGAACAGCCTTGTCGCGCTGGATGCCAAAACCGGAAAACGATTGTGGCATTTCCAGACTGTCCATCACGATTTGTGGGACTACGATCTGCCGACGGCTCCGAAACTTTTAACGGTGCGTCATGATGGGCGCAATGTCGATGTTGTCGCTCAGCCAACGAAACAGGGATTCCTTTTCGTGCTGGATCGCAACACAGGTGTTCCGCTATGGCCCGTCGAAGAACGGGACGTTCCGCAATCCGATGTGCCAGGGGAACATTCATCAAGAACGCAGCCCTTTCCAACTCTGCCAAAGCCATTTGCCCGGCAGTCGTTCACGGACAAAGACGTCAATCCGTATCTTCCGGAGGAAGAACAAAACTGCATTCGACAGCTGTTGCATGAATCCCGCAATGAGGGGTTGTTCACACCTCCGAGCCTCCGAGGAACAATCCAGATGCCTGGAAACAATGGCGGGGCAAATTGGGGAAGCTCTGCTGTGGATCCCAGCAAAGGCACCATTTACATTTACTCGAAGGAAACGCCGATGGGAATTCTGCTGACAGCGCCTGGTGGCACAGACAATAAATCCTGGAGGAACTGTGCGCCGGCAGGTGGTGGACGCAGCGGTGGCGGACGGGGCGGTGCGCCGGGCAATGCGGCTGCTGTTGTGGCAGGTGGCGCCGCTGGCGAACGTGGAGCCGGAGGTGCGCCGCCGCTTCCCCTCGCTGGCGGAGCGGCGGAATTGTCCGGCGGCGCCGCTGCCGCCGCCGGACAACGCGGTGCGGGTGGCGCGGGTGCAGCTGCAGGCGGGCGCGGTGGAGGAGGAGTCGGCGGAGGGGGTGGTGGTGGACGTGGTGGAGCGGCCGGTGCGACCCCGGCACCTCAGAACACCGGCGACCTGACGCGGTATACGCAGAGCTATCAGTTCTTCTACGGTACAAGCAACGGCACATCCATCATCGGACCGCCATGGTCGCAGCTGACCGCGTACGATCTGAACTCCGGAAAAATTCTCTGGCAAATACCCGTCGGTTCCATTCCTGGACTTAAGGACACCACCACGGGCGCGCAGTTTTCACGCGGCGGAGTCGTCGTCACGGGCGGAGGTTTGATTCTGCTCGCCACACCTTCGGATCGCAGACTTCATGCATACGATCAGGACAACGGCAAATTGATCTGGGAATACGATCTTCCCAACGTTTCTGAGGGAGTACCGACGGTATACCAGGTGGCCGGAAAGGAATACATCGCGTTCTGTGTCGGCGGCGGCCAGTTGGATCAGCCGCGCAGCTTCAGCACGCTGCCTGCTGCAGCACCCGGTGCATACATGGTGTTCGCGCTTCCGGAGAAGAAGAAGTAATTCCGGGATCTGATCAATGTCTAATTCTCATTTCTCAACCGACCATTCGGAAATGAGGATTGAGAATCGAACATGGATCGGATCCCATTCCCAATATTCCTCATTGAGAGAGAACGTTTCATGCGTCTTCAGGGACTGTTAGGTATTTTTGTATTTATCGGCATCGCGTGGCTGATCAGCGAGAAGAGGAAAGCAGTGCGGGCATCCACCATCGCAGCCGGAGTGGTGGTTCAATTCGCGGTTGCAGGGCTGCTGCTTTATGTTCCTTTTTTCAAGAAGTTCTTTCTGCTTCTCAACGATGTTGTACTTTCACTTGAAGCAGCCACCAAAGATGGAACATCGTTTGTATTTGGATATCTCGGAGGCGGAACACCTCCGTTCATGCTCACTGATCCCGCTTCAAACTTCATTCTTGCGTTTCAGGCTTTGCCGCTGGTGCTGATCATTGGAGCCCTTTCGGCGCTGCTGTTCCACTGGAACATCCTTTCCTACATCGTGAAAGGGCTCTCTTTCGTACTGCAAAAAACTTTAAATGTCGGGGGCGCGCTGGCACTTGGGGCGTCGACGACTATATTCCTCGGACTCGTCGAGGCTCCGCTCGTGGTCAAGCCTTACCTGAAGAAGATGACGAGGAGCGAATTGTTCTCGCTGATGACGGTCGGCATGGCGTGCATTGCGGGAACGGTGATGGTCCTGTACGCAACGATTTTGACTCCCGTGATCCCCGACGCCCTCGGGCATATTCTTGTCGCATCGTTTATCCATGTTGCCGCCGCGCTGACAATCTCCCGCATCATGGTTCCGGAGACCGGTCAGGAAACTGCAGGAAGATTTCTTCCGAAGCGAACGTCAACCAGTTCCATGGATGCCATCGCGCGCGGAACCATGGACGGCCTGACTCTGCTGCTGAATATTATTGCGATGCTGGTCGTGATGGTGGCGCTGGTGCATATCGCAAATGGGATTGTGGGAATGCTTCCGAATCTCGGCGGCCAACCGCTCACCCTTCAGCGAATTCTGGGGTTCATCATGGCACCAGTGGTCTGGCTTTTCGGTATTCCCTGGGCGCAGGCACAGACGGCGGGATTCCTGATGGGAACGAAAACTATTTTAAATGAACTTCTCGCTTTTATTTCCATGTCGCAACTGCCCGCTGGCGCCCTGGATGACAGAAGCCGAATGATCATGGTCTATGCGCTCACCAGTTTTGCGAATTTCGGAAGTCTCGGAATTTTGATTGGCGGTCTTGGGAGTCTGGAGCCGGAACGGAGAGACGAGGTCGTCAGTCTGGGAATGAAAGCCATTCTTGCCGGCACACTTGCGACCTGCATGACGGGGGCGGTTGTCGGAATATTGTTGAAGTAAAATTTCGTCTTGTGGAAATCCTGTCCCGGAGCTTGACGGGTTTGTGGCATTTTAAAAACTACATTCCGGAATTGGCCTGTCCTTTTGGTATACTTGTGATTTCGCGGTCTCCGGAAATCGCTGATTATACAAGGATAAACAGTGCATAAGTAATACTTATGCAAGGACTTCTACTAGAAAAGGAGAACCAGACGTGTCAGACCAGTCTCCCCAGACGTTAGAGGAGGAGCAGCAGCAGCCAGCAAGTAAGATCAACCTGATGGTAAACGACTTCAGCATTCAAGTCGCAACCGTTAACGGCTCCGGTAGTCAATCTTCCAACAGCGTACTTTTACGAGCGATATTCCAGATGGGAATACCGGTGAGCGGCAAGAACCTGTTCCCTTCCAATATCGCGGGTCTTCCCACCTGGTTCACCATTCGCGTTAACAAGGATGGCTGGATTGCGCGCAAGAAGGAAATCGATTTCCTGATTGCCATGAATGCCGATACCGCGCGCGACGACGTGATGGGACTGGAGCCCGGCCGAGTTGTCGTTTACGAGGAAACGTTAAGGCTGAATCAACTCCGCAAGGACCTCACCTTTTTTCCCGTTCCATTTGCCAAAATTGCCACGGGAATTACGACGGACGCGCGGCTGCGAAAACTTCTTGCCAACATGATTTATGTCGGTGTCGTGGGCGAGTTGATGGAGATTGACCCGGTGGAACTGGATGCGGCATTGGCCAAGCAGTTCAAGGGTAAAGCCAAAGCCATTGCGCTCAACCAGCAGGCGCTGGAAGCGGGACGAAAGTTTGCACAGGAGAACCTCGATCGGCAGCTCGTTCCGATCCGATGCCGGCGTATGAACGAAACCGCCGGCAAGATCATCATCGATGGAAACTCCGCCGCGGCTCTGGGATGCATGTTTGCTGGAATCACGGTCGCGACGTGGTATCCAATTACTCCATCATCAAGCCTGGTGGAAACTCTCGCCGACTATATGCGGGACTATCGCGTGGGGCCGGATGGGAAATCGACGTTTGCGATCGTTCAGGCAGAAGACGAGCTGGCCGCGCTTGGAATGGCGATCGGAGCAGGCTGGGCTGGAGCCCGGTCCATGACCTCGACGGCCGGACCCGGCATCTCGCTGATGAACGAATTCATCGGGCTTGCCTATTACGCCGAAGTGCCGGTCGTGATCTTCGACGTTACACGAGTCGGCCCCAGCACAGGTCTTCCGACTCGAACACAGCAGTCGGATATTCTGGCAATCGTTCACTGCTCGCATGGCGATACGAAGCACATCATGCTGATTCCCTGCAGCGTTTCCGAATGCTTCGACATGGCCGTGGATGCGTTTGACCTCACAGAACGGTTCCAGACCCCGGTCTTTGTGATGACCGACCTGGATCTCGGCATGAATAACTGGATGTCGGATACGTTCAAATATCCCGCCCGGAAATTCGATCGCGGCAAGGTTCTCACCGCGGAGGATCTGCAGAAGCTGGGATCGTTCGAACGCTATCGCGACGTGGATGGCGACGGAATTCCTTACCGCACCCTGCCAGGCACGGATCATCCGGCGGCGTCGTATTTTACACGCGGAAGCGGACACAATGAAAAGGCGCTCTACAGTGAAAAGCCGGAAGACTACAAGAACAACATGGATCGGCTGTCGAAAAAGTACGACACCTCCCGGCAGTACGTACCTCAGCCGGAAGTTCAGTACGTGAAGGATGCAAAGATCGGTTTCCTTGCGTTCGGAACGACGCACTGGGCAATCATTGAATCCCAGGATCAGCTTCAGCGCGAACAATCGCTTCCAGTGAGCTACTACCGGTTACGGGCTGTACCTTTTACCAGCCACCTTGTCGAGTTTTTTGAAAAGCACGATCGCGTGTATGTGGTCGAACAAAATCGCGACGGCCAGATGGCCAGTCTGATCAAGCTTGAATTGCCATCCGAGCTTGGAGCAAAGATGAGAAGCATCCGTCACTACAGCGGGCTTCCAATCGACGCCCGTTTCGTTACCGATGCGATCACCGCCGCAGAGGCCACAGAGACTGCGGAAGTTGCGGGAAAAGGAGCGAAAAAGTAATGTCCACAACGATGCAACCACCGACTTCAACGCCGCCGCCCAAGGTTAATCGAATTGGCTTAAGCCTGGCGCAATACAAAGGGTCCGACTCGACTCTGTGTGCGGGATGCGGACACGACGCAATCACGGCTTCGATCATTAAAGCATTCTATGAATATGGTGTGGAGCCTCATCGAGTGGCCAAGCTCAGTGGAATTGGCTGCTCCAGCAAGACGCCCGCTTATTTCCTGGGCCAGTCTCACGGATTTAACGGCGTTCACGGCCGCATGCCTGCCATTGCCACCGGAGCCATGCTCGCCAATCAACAGCTCCTCGCGGTGGGAGTGAGCGGCGACGGAGATACCGCTTCCATCGGGATGGGCCAGTTTGTTCATCTGCTGCGCCGCAACATCCCGATGCTGTACATCGTCGAGAATAACGGAGTCTACGGACTGACCAAGGGTCAGTTCTCTGCAACAGCCGACTTCGGGTCAAAAGCAAAGGGTGGTTACGTGAACGATCTGCCCGCAATCGATATCTGCGCACTGGCCATCGAACTGGGTTGCAACTTCGTCTGCCGCTCATTTGCCGGAGATCCCAAACAGCTTGGAGCACTTCTCAAGGCCGCTCTTGGGCACAAAGGCACGACATTGTTCGACGTCATCAGCCCCTGCGTGACATTCAACAATCATGAGGGATCCACGAAGAGCTACAAATACGCCAAGGATCATGAAGAGCTGCTTCATGAGATCTCGTATGTTCCCTTCTTCGAGCAGATCAATGTGGACTATAAGGAAGGCGAAGGCAAGGATGTGGAACTGCATGACGGCTCCCGAATACGTCTTCGGAAGACAGCGCATGATTATGATCCAACGAACAAAGCCCAGGCGCTGAACATGCTGCGATCCAGTCAGGAGTCCAACGAGTTTCTGACCGGACTGATTTATATCAACGAAGAGAAGCCGGATTTCCTGACCCAGCTCCGAATGGTGGATGCGCCTCTGGCCACATTGCCCCAGGAACTGACCCAGCCCAGCGAAGCGGACTTAAAGGCGATCATGGCCGAACTGATGTAAGTGATTTAATGGTAAACGCGGTCGTGCGAAGCGATACGAGTGGTTGAAGGCGCGGGTTGTGACCGCGCCTTCAGCTATTTTCTGGCCGCAGACTTGATTTCCAACTGTTGAAGGTTGGCCCTGTTCTCCGCCAGTTCTTTCTGGACATCTGCAAGTTTAGTCTGAGTTTCAGCAAGCCTCGCCAGTGCTTCATTGTGCGTAGCTGCATCCGACAGTGGAGCATAGATCTGGTTGGTGGTGTCCGAAATCTGCAGTTTCAGCGAAGTTTCCTGATCTTCCAGGGCGCGCACGCGAATCCGCACCTTCTGCATCTCCTCCGCGACCGGATCGATGGGTGTTGCTGCCGCTGCGGCTGCGTTCAAGGTTGCGCCAGCAGGACCCGCAACCGGCGAACCTTTCGCTGCTTCAGCTGGCGCCTTAGCGGCGACCCCGGGCGATGCAGGCGCCGCTGGCGTAATTGGTTTCACCGTATGCGTGTTGGCATCCGAGAAGACCCGGGCACTCTTGATTTGCGACTGTCGCGCGCGTTCCTGGCGCGCGGCGTCCGCAATGGTTTGTGCTTGAACAGAAGTCGCCACAAAGAGAATCAAGATTAGGGGTTTCATGTCTGAAATTATACTCATGCAATGCCGCGCCTGCGATAGTGAGGTCAGTTTCATGCCAGCAGAGGCTGGACAGCTGGCCTGCCCCCACTGTAAAAGGCCTATCCCACTCCGGGTAGACAAGTCGATCTCCGAAAGTCACACAGTCCATACGTGTGTAGCATGTGGACACGACAATTTGTATATTCAAAAAGATTTCAATCGGGCTCTCGGGGTGGCAATTGTTGTTGTTGGCGGCCTCATCAGTGTTTTCTTTCTATCCCGAAGCGAACCCTTGTTTGCGATGCTCACACTGGGTATCACGGCAGCCGTGGACTACATCCTTTACCGTCTGGTTGGCGACGTCACCGTTTGTTATGCATGCCACACGATCTACCGTGGATTTCAGAAGAACCCGAAGCACACCGCATTCGACCTTAAGGATCTGGAAAAGTATGGTGGCCGGGAGCCCCGGTTCTAGCCTTGAAATCATTGGATCCTTTGAGTTAATGTCGTTAGTCACGTGACGAAAACGGTGGATCCGCACACACTCGCCATGGCTCACCTTCCGGCGCTCCCTCCCCGAGAGACGCAGCTCAAAATCCTGTATTACATGAAGGTTGTTCGTGAGCTGGAAAACCGTATCGAGCGAAAACTCTACCGGCAAGGCAAAATCCTGGGAGGCGTCTATGTCGGCCGTGGACAGGAGGCCATCGCTGTCGGCAGCTGCATTGACCTTCGTGAAGACGACGTCGTTTGCCCTTCGCACCGGGATATGGGAGCGTTTCTGATTCGCGGCATGTCCCTTCGAACAATTTTTGCCCAATATATGGGCAGGAAGACAGGGGCGACAAAGGGTAAAGACTCGAATATGCACATGGGCAGTCTGGAACATAACCTCATCGCCTTTATCAGCATGCTGGGAGACAACGTTCCCGTTGCTGCCGGGATTGGTTTGTCGTTCAAGATGCGCGGTCAGGACCGGGTCGTTGTGTGCTCATTTGGAGATGGCGCCACCAGTCGCGGGGACTGGCATGAGGGCCTGAATATGGCGTCTGTCCTGAAATGCCCGGTCGTATTTATATGCAACAACAACCAGTACGCATACTCCACACCGCTGGAGCGGCAGATGGCAGTTGAGAATGTTGCAGATCGCGCGCCGGCCTATGGCATGCCCGGAGAAATCGTCGACGGAAACGATGTCCTGGCCGTTTGGAATGCATCTCAACGAGCGATCGAATATGCGCGCGGCGGAAATGGTCCATCGCTTATTGAGTGCAAAACCTTCCGCATGACTGGACATTCGGCGCACGATGACGCCAGCTATGTTCCGCAGGAGCTTTTCGAGTACTGGGAAACGCGAGATCCGATTCGACGTCTGGAACGGACGCTTATTCAACAAAGCATCTTCTCCGATGCCGGCATTGCTGAAATGGATAAAGGGATCCACGCCGAAATCGACGAAGCCATTGCAATTGCCGAGAAAGATCCATATCCCGAACCGGAGGATTGCCTCCGTGATGTGTATTTCGAAGAACAATAATGGCGCTTACCACCTACGTTGATGCCATCCGACAGGGAATCTCAGAAGAAATGGAACGAGACGATAACGTCTTCGTCCTTGGAGAAGATGTCGGCATTTACGGCGGTGCGTTCAAAGTGACGACTGGTCTCCTCGAAAAGTTCGGAGAAACGCGCGTCATCGATACACCCATTTCGGAATCTGCAATTGTCGGCGCTGCCATTGGCGCTGCATTGATGGGCATGCGTCCGATTGCGGAAATGCAGTTTGCAGACTTCATCTCCTGCGCGTTCGATCAAATCACGAACTTCGCTGCCAAGTGCCGCTATCGCTGGGGCGCTGGAGTGCCCATCGTGATCCGCGCTCCAAGTGGCGGCGGCATTCACGGCGGACCGTTTCATTCGCAGAACCCCGAAATGCATTTCGTCCACACTCCCGGGCTCAAGGTGGTCTGTCCATCAACCGCATACGATGCCAAGGGTCTGCTTAAGGCGGCAGTCCGCGATCCGGATCCGGTCATCTTTTTCGAGCACAAGTATCTTTATAGAAGAATCAAGGAAGAGCTTCCGGATGGCGACATTCTTGTGCCCATCGGAAAGGCTGCTATTCGCCGCGAAGGAGCTGACATCTCCATTATCACGTATGGCGCCATGGTTTATGTTGCACTCGATGCCGCCAGAGAACTGGAGAAGGACAGCATCGACGTAGAAGTGCTCGATCTTCGTTCACTGCTGCCTTTCGACAGGGAAGCGGTGCTGGAATCCGTGAAGAAGACCAACAAGGTTATTCTGCTCCATGAAGACACCCGGACCGGTGGCTTTGCCGGTGAACTGGCCGCGTTGATTTCCGAAGAGGCATTTGACTACCTCGACGGGCCGATTCGACGTATCACCGCTCCGGATACTCCTGTTCCCTTCAGTCCCCCAATGGAAGAATTCTTTCTTCCGAAAATCTCAGATGTCCTTCGCGTGGCTCGTGAGCTTTACGCGTATTAATTCGGAGAAGTCATGGCTGAAACAAAAGTAATTATGCCCCAGATGGGGGAAAGCATCTTCGAAGGCACGCTCACAAAATGGCTCAAGAAACCCGGCGACAAGGTGGAACGAGACGAGGCGCTCTTTGAAATCTCAACGGACAAAGTCGACTCTGAAATTCCGTCACCTGCCTCCGGCATTCTGCAGGAAGTCCTCGTGAAGGAAGGCCAGACCGTTCAGATCAACACCGTCGTTGCCATTATCGGAGACGGCTCTGCGACACCATCGGCAAAGGCCCCCCCAGAAGTGAAGCCGGAAGCCGCACCTTCCACGCCGCAGCCTGCGCCGGCCGCACCGGCCGCTGCTGCACCGGCCGCACCGGCCGCTACTGCACCACCCGCACCGCCGGTGAATGAAGACGATTCGGACCGTGCTCCCAATTCCCCGCTTGTTCGCCGGATTGCAAAAGAACACGGCATCGATTTGGCCGCGCTTGCGGGAAAAGGCACCGGCATCAATGGCCGCGTCACGAAGAGCGATATCCTGGCTTACGTTGAAAGCGGCGGCGAAAAGAAAGCTGCGAAGCCTGCTGCTCCTGAGCCTGCGCCGATGGCGTTTTCGGGCGAAGTGGAGCGAGTGCCCCTGACGCCGATGAGAAAGTCCATCGCCGACCACATGGTGGCGAGCCGGCGCACATCCGCACATGTCACAACGTTCTTTGAGGTGGATTGCTCCCGCATTATGCAGGGTCGGGAAAAGCTCAAAGCGGAATTTGACCGCGCTGGGGTTCATCTTACAATCACGCCGTTTTTTATGCAGGCTGCCGTTCGGGCTCTCCGGAAGTTTCCCATTGTGAATGCTTCCCTCGATGGAGATTCGATTGTCTACAAGCGCGACATCAATATCGGAATTGCGGTCAGTCTGGATGGCGGCCTGATCGTACCGGTGGTGCGGAACGCCGCGGAAAAGAATCTGCAGGGACTGGCTCACGCCATCAACGATCTGGGAGAACGGGCCCGAACCAAGAAACTTCTTCCCGACGAAGTAAAGGACGGTACCTTTACAATCACAAATCCCGGCGTTTACGGCGCACTGACAGGCACTCCGATCATCAGCCAGCCGCAGCTGGCCATCATGGGAATGGGGGGCATCAAAAAGCGGGCCATTGTGATTGATGACGCCATCGCCATCCGTCCGATCATCGTGCTGTCGCTCTCCTTCGATCACCGTGTGATTGATGGCGCCCTTGCCGATCAGTTCATGGCCGATATTCAGAAGCAGCTGGAAACCTGGCAGGGCTAGGGAGTTGCCGTGTGGGACAAGCTGCTGAGGAATCGATCCGCAATTTCGGGAATCACCCGCGAAGTTCTGGATACGTTCGGCAAGCTCACGCCTAAACTCGAGCATCTTGCACCAACGCCGCTTCCAGACAAGGCCCTGATCATTGAACTTCTGGACGATTTCCTGGAGGTCATCTATCCCGGTTACTTTGGTCGCAAGTTCATCGAAACGTCGCACATCGAACACCATGTCACCGGGCTGGTGGATTCCATCTATGAGCGGCTCGCCGTGGAAATTTATCGGAGCGTGAGACCGGGTTGTGCGGAGACAACGGTCGTTTGTACCCACTGCCAGCAGACTGCGGAGGAAGAAGCACTGGCACTCCTACGAAAACTGCCTGACCTTCGCAGCAGGCTCTCTGCGGACGTCCAGGCCGCATACGACGGAGATCCTGCCGCCAAGAGCGTTGATGAAGTGATTTTCGCGTACCCGGCGATCGTCGCCATTACGATTTTCAGAATTGCGCATGAGTTGCACCTCCAGGGAATCCCGCTGCTGCCGCGCATCATGACCGAACATGCTCACTCGATTACAGGGATCGATATTCATCCCGGCGCGACAATCGGCCGCGGATTCTTTATCGATCATGGGACGGGGGTCGTCATCGGGGAAACGACCGTCATTGGCAATGACGTAAAGCTGTATCAGGGGGTGACGCTTGGCGCGCGGAGTTTCGCGATGGACGAGGAAGGCCGGCTGATTCGCGGAAAGAAGCGCCATCCAACGATAGAAGACGATGTCGTGATTTACGCGGGAGCGACCATCCTTGGCGGCAACACCGTCATCGGGCAGGGTTCTGTGATTGGCGGCAACGTGTGGCTGACACACTCGATACCGCCCAATACCAAGTACCGGAACGAAGCGTAGGACGGGGAAAATGTTCATTGTTCCCCTGTCGCAACAGTCATTATCGAAGGTACTCCGACGCGAAGAGCTCCGAATCCACGTGATCGGCGAACCAATCCGCAAGTCGTTCGTACTGCGCTTCGGGTTTGTCCGGAAGAACCGTATCCAACCGGCGTTGAAGGATTTCTTCCAACACCTCTTTATTCTCTAATGCACCATGAAGGTACGTGCCTGCAATTCGCGGCAGCCGCACTCCATCCGTTATGCCGTTTTCCAGAAGAGCGAAGGGCGTTCCTTTAACCTCGATCGTCGTGATTCCCATATGGATTTCATATCCCCGGAAAGGAATTCCAGAATCGGTATGGGCCGCGACAAGCCTCATCGTCTTGTGCGGCATTAATCTCGTCCTGGCTCGAATCAATCCCAGTCCCTGAACCGATGCGGTACTGGACTCCACTCGGTCCGGGTCGATAATTTCATCGCCCAGCATTTGAAAGCCGCCGCAGACGCCGACGACGGTCGTGCCTTCGCGATGTTGCCGCACCAGCCAGTCCGCAAGTCCGCTGGATCGGAGCCAGTGCATATCCTCCATCGTGTTCTTGGTGCCGGGCAGAAAGATCACATCGAAACGTTCATGCAGCGGTTGATAAATGTAGCGCGCATCGGGCAACAATCGAAAGTCCGTGAAGTTGGAGATATGAGGCAGCCGGATAATTGCCACTCGAGGGGCAACATCCGATGCTGGTGAAAATGGCCGCGCAGGATCGTCAAGACTGACGCTGTCTTCCGGGTCAAGATGAATCCCTGGTGCGTAAGGGAATATGCCGAGACACCGGCGGCCGGTTCGTTCTTCGAGCATGCCTACTCCGCTACTAAAGAGTCCGACATCGCCACGGAACCGATTGATCAGGAAAGTACGGACCAGCGCGGACTCCTCCGGCTCCAATAGCTGAAACGTTCCGGTAACCGATGCAAACACTCCGCCTCTGTCGATATCGGCAACGAGAATACATGGAGCCTTGATGCGCACCGCAAGGTCGAGGTTCACGAGGTCGTACTGTCTGAGATTCAACTCGGTGATGCTTCCAGCGCCTTCGACAATGATGTAGTCGTGCTTCGAAGCGAGACGGTCATAACTCTGCATCACCGCTTCACGGAGAAAATCACATTGCTCGTAGTATTCGTGAGCAGATAAATTTTTCCAGGGATAGCCATTCAGCACAACCTGGCTCCCGAGATCGCCTGTGGGTTTGAGAAGAATCGGATTCATGTCGACGTGAGGCGGTAACCCACAGGCTTCCGCCTGTGCAACCTGCGCTCGTCCGATTTCGCCCCCGCCCGGACATACCATGGAATTGTTCGACATGTTCTGCGCCTTGAATGGCGCCACGCGAAGGCCCCTTCGGCGCAGATATCGACAAACAGCTGTTGCGACCCAGCTCTTGCCCACGTGGGAACCAGTTCCACCAATAAAAATAGGTTTGGCTGTCATGAACCAAGCAAGGAGTGAGTGAATTGGCGGAAAACGAGGACCAACAGCTCCCCTCCTGGAACAGGAGGGGTGGCCGAAAGGCCGGGGAGGTAGTAAGGTCGAAATGGTTCTCCTTGATTCCAATGAACGAACTGGTTGAAGAGTTGCTTGATCCATCTACCACCCCGGCGCTGCGCGCCACCCCTCCTGTTCCAGGAAGGGAGCTGTTCTTCCTTTTCCTCCAATTCATTCATACCTTCAGCTGCAATTAGTATCGGAGTTTGATTCCCGCTATCGACCATGCTTTGGGTCCGATGAAGCCGTCTTCATACGGCCTTTGATTGAACATGTTCTCCACCTTGACATAGAACTCCGCAGCATGACGATCCGAGAGAGGATAGTCGTAGTGATAAACAATGTCTCCTTTGACGGGACCGGCGAACACGAACTGACGCTGTCCTCCGCCGGACAGGGTCATGGTGTAGTCGCTCAGTGCGGACATATCGAATGAAACGCTGGACCGCCTGCCAAACCATTGTGTCGCCGTTACTGTGAATGTGTGCGGCGAGACATCCAGCACCTTAAAATAATCCGCTCCGATCGTTGGCGTGCGAGAGTCGGAATTGACATAGGTGTACGACATTCCGAGATTCGTTCTGGAAGTTGGCGATACCTGAGCGCCCAGTTCAATGCCACGTGCGATACCGCCCCCCGCGTTCGCGTATCCGCCAAATGGCCGGTTGTAGGGATCCCCGGCCGGA
>Ga0070690_100000567_pt1 | contig 18596 bp, 16 predicted proteins | sample KBSS33HmetaG_FD_64671 | JGI IMG/M metagenome (GOLD analysis project Ga0070690, IMG submission 64671) | Switchgrass rhizosphere microbial communities from Kellogg Biological Station, Michigan, USA - KBS S3-3H metaG | ecosystem: Host-associated > Plants > Roots > Rhizosphere ... | reverse complement strand
CCAATCATCATTCGGTGATAAGGGAGATCCGGTCCGAAGGTACTTCCACAAAACACTCGTCGCCGACCGCAAACCCATCAGGCTCCAGCACGAGCGCCTCGAGCGAGAGTCCATTCGAGTCAACCTTGATGGTCGTAGTGGCACCGGCAAAACCTAGCTCGCTGATTTTGGCGGGCAGAACGTTGTCCCCTCCATCACTCGTCTTCCTGAGCGTCAGGTGCTCCGGTCGGATCGCCAGCGAGCAGGGCTTGTTCAATGGCGCGAGCTCATCGTGTCGCAAAGGGACGCGGAGTGTGTGGCCACCCTCGAGTGTCTTAAACTCCGCGAACTGAGCCTTGCTGGAACTTAGACGCATCACACGGATCAAATTGTTCCTTCCCAGGAACCTCGCGACCTGAAGTTGATCCGGACGTTCATACAATTCGCGGGGCTTCCCAGTCTGGAGGATCCGGCCACCCATCATCACGCTAATGCGATCGCACAGCGCAAAAGCTTCTTCCTGATCGTGCGTGACGTAGACCGCCGTTAAGCCCAGACGATTGACCAGCTGTCGCAACTCACCTCGCGTTTCTTCTCGCAAAGCAACGTCCAGATTTGAAAGCGGCTCATCAAAGAGCAAGAGCGCGGGTTCAATCGCAATTGCGCGCGCAATCGCCACACGCTGTTGTTGTCCTCCCGAAAGTTCGTCGACGCGTCTCTTCTCGTAACCAGGAAGCTGAACAAGTTCCAGGGCGCTGCTGACCGACTTAGTGATTTCTGTTTTGGGTTTTTTCCGTGCGCGTAGACCAAACGCTACGTTTTCGAAAACGTTCAGGTGCGGAAAGAGTGCATAGTTCTGAAAGACCATGCCGAAGCCGCGTTTGTCCGGTGAGAGCCGGGTGATGTCGCGTCCATCGAACTGAATTGTTCCAGAGTCGGGCGTTTCGAGTCCGGCAATCATTCGCAGCGTTGTAGTCTTGCCACAGCCCGAAGGGCCAAGGAGGCCGAAGAACTCGCCGCGTTCAACGTTAAGAGAAACGTCCGAAACGGCGGTCGTTTCTTCGAAACGCTTTGAAATGTTATTCAACGTGACTAACGTCATGATTAGAAACGACTGTGCTTTTGAACTCTGCACTTTACTTAGACCTTTGAACTTTGTTCGCTCGTGAAGCTTGAGCTTTGAACCTGATCACTCAAGCATGGGGAGAAAACAAAGACCAACGACCAAAGTACCAAGTACGAAGCAGGTTCAACCTCAGATTCCAAGTCTCAAGTTGACTATTTATTCCTTCCTCGTATTTCAGTATCCCAATAACGCAACCACTCGCCACCTTCCTTGCGCAACAACTCCCAATCGAGTGGCATCCGCGTGAATGGTTCGTTCATCCACGCAGGAAGTTGTTTGCGATCGATGTCAGTGCGAATAGGAATCCGATAGTAAGTTTGCGCGGCAAGAGTGAGACTATCCGAGCTAGTGACAAACTCATAGAACCGTCGCGCTTCAGCTTCGTTTGGGGCCCTATTAAGAATTGCAATGCCGTCAGAAATCACAGGCGTGCCGCCTGTGGGAATGACATAGGCTACTGGCAAACCCTTCTGCTTGTAAGCCCAGACGTCCGGCATGTTCCATAGACTGATGAGCCCCTCGCGCCGCGCCAGTTTCTGCATCAGCAGAGTGCCGTCGGCCGTGTATTCATGAACATTAGCATCGAGCCGGCGCAGCCAATCATATCCCTTTTCCGGAGAGCCAGTGTCTTTATAGAACCGCCAAATCATGGCCCCAAAGATCGCGCGCATTGAGTCTGAAGGGTTGGGATTGCGGATCAAGATTTTGTCGCGCCATTTTGGATCAAGCACATCATCCCAGTCGCGCGGCGCATCTTCGGGACGCACTGCGTCGCTGTTGTAAACGATGACTTCCGGAGTTTCGTAGGTGCCGTACCAACGATCCTGGGGATCATGACTACTCGCCGGAACCTTGTCGGCCCAGGTTGGACGGTAGGCCGCAAGGAGATTTTCGTCCGCGGCGGTTTGAAAAGTTGTGTGGGCGGCCCCCCACCAAAGATCGGCTTGCGGTCGATTCCGTTCCGCGCGTACGCGTTCAAGAATCTCGCGCGAACCCATGTCGAGAAACTGTACCTCTATCTCGGGGTGTTGCTGCTTATAACGAGCGATGAAGTCGTTTAGTTGCGCCTGACCGTGAGGCGTGTAGATCAGGAGCCTGGATGACGATGGTCCGCCTGTACCTTTGCAGGAACTGGAAGCGGCTGAAACAAAAATGGCAACGAATAGAAGTAGAACCTTAACGCGCATCTGGTTTGATCAGGCCCAATTGTCTAGGCGCGTCATGCTAGCATAGAGGTTGAAACGCCGCGACTGCCCCCAGTAACGAGAAACTGGTGTCGTGTGCAACCAAACCGCGGAATTGACATCAAATGCTACTGCGGTAAGTCAGTGTTCTATTGTTCTGGAGTTATTGAACGATGATGCCAACGCCAAAAAAGGGAGTTGTTAGAAGAGGCGCGTGGGAAGTTACGAAGAAACTTCTTAAAGCGATTCCCATCATTGGCCCGGTGTTCACGGTTGGGTTTGCCGGTCGCGACATTCACAAGAAGGGCCTGGTTCCTGGAGCAGTGCATGTGGCGCTCGACGTGACCCCAATGGTGGGAACCGCAAAGAATGTCGTCGAGATTTTCACCGGCGATTGGATTCCCGATAAACGAAGTGCCGAAGTGCCCGCTAAGCCTAACAACAAATGATGAATGCGGAATGATGAATGGAGAGGCAACGGGGAAACAGGCGAAGGAAAACGCGTGGACGATTCATCATTCATAATTCCGCATTCTTCATTCGAGGCGGGGACAGGGTCCCCTTCCTGATCTGTCAATTGCCCTTACTTGCTCCTAACCAGTACCGACGAAGCTCTTCAAACCTTGTAAGACGAACTAATCGGCACTTGGCAATTGGCAATCGGCAATGACCGGCGGTCGGGCAGTGAATGGTCGCGCCTGCTCGAAAGCATGCGCGAGTTTGAAGAGAGTCGATTCAGACCAGTAAGGCCCCAGCAGCTGCATTCCTATTGGCAGGTTTTCTGACGAAACCCCACAGGGAACACTCATTCCCGGAATGCCCGCAAGATTTGCCGTCACCGTGTAGACGTCGTTCAGATACATCGACAGCGGATCATCAACCTTTTCTCCTAACCTGAATGCGGGCGTGGGCGCGGTGGGGGTAATGATCGCGTCGCAGGTTGCAAACGCTTTGCGGAAGTCGTCCTTCAAAAGCGCGCGGACCTGTTGCGCCTTGCGGTAATACGCATCGTAGTAACCAGCTGAGAGGACGTACGTGCCGAGCATGATGCGCCGTTTTACTTCCGGTCCAAATCCTTCGTCGCGAGTCTTCCTATACATCTGTCGCAACTCCGGTGCGTCTTCCGCGCGAAACCCGTAGCGCGCACCATCGAACCGAGCAAGATTCGAAGACGCTTCCGCGGTCGCGATGATGTAGTAAACGGCGATGCAGTAGCTCGCGCGGGGCAAGTCGACCTCGACGATTTCGACGCCCAGTTCGCGGTAGGCATCAATCGCGCTTTCCACCGAGGAGCGCACTTCAGGATCGAGTCCTTCACCAAAAAGCGCGCGTGGAAAACCGAGTCGGAGATTCTTCACGTCTCCGGTCAACTCGGCGTTGTAATCCGGAACAGGAACATCGGCGGTTGTGGAGTCGTGCGAATCGCGTCCGGCAATCACGCCAAGAACGCTGGCAACGTCTGCAGTCGTGCGACCGAAGATTCCGACCTGGTCCAACGACGACGCAAAAGCGACGAGTCCATAACGCGAGTTGCGACCGTAAGTAGGCTTAAATCCGACGACTCCGCAGAGAGACGCAGGTTGACGCACCGAGCCGCCGGTATCTGAGCCCAGGGCGACGGGAACAATGCCGGCAGCGACAGCAGCGGCAGAGCCGCCAGATGAACCTCCAGGGACGCGTTCAAGATCCCAGGGATTTCTCACCGGACCAAAAGCGGAGTTCTCATTTGACGATCCCATGGCAAACTCATCACAGTTCGTCTTGCCAATGATTATGGCGCCGGCATTTTGCAGCCTCTCGATAACTGTTGCGTTGTAGGGCGGGTGGTAATCACCAAGAATCTTCGAGCCGCAGGAAGTTTGCATGCCGCGCACACAGAGATTGTCTTTGATGGCGACAGGCACACCTGCGAGGGGTTGTGAGTTGTCGTGAACCTCATCGATAGCTTTCGCACGCTTCACAGCGCCAGCACGATCAATCTCCAGAAAGGCATTCAGATCATTTTGTAGATCTTCGGCTGCTTTGAGAGATGACTCCACGATCGCGTGGGCAGTCCTTTTGCCACTCGAAAGTTGAGTTCTTATTTCTGAAATTGTACTAGTCATTGCCGATTGCCAAATGCCAATTGCCAATTACTTCCAACGGGTGGATCCGTAAGTCTTATTACTGTCTACTGCCTACGGACCACTGCCCACTGACCACTGCTTTAGAGCACCTTGGGGACGCGAAAATGACCTGATGCGGCGTCAGGAGCTTCGGCCAGCGCTAGCTTCTGACCCAGTGAGGGCAGGATTGCATCGTCACGTGCGGAATCGGTCGCCTCGCCTTCCGGGGTCAGGCCTCCCAAAGAAGGTTCGACGTTACTCGTGTCTAGCGCGTTCAGCTGCTCCACGTAGTTAACAATGTCGGCCATCTGGGGCGTAAATATGGCGAGCTCCGCGGGAGTAATCTCTAAGTGAGCCAGTTCGGCGATCTTCTCAATGTCTGATTCTTTTATCTGCATTTTTCAAGTTTCACCATCTCAGACCTCAAATCCCTTTCAGATCTCAAATTTCAGGATTTCTCAACACGCTTAATACAACTCGTCGCTGCCCCAAGAAAAGCGCGCCGCAAATCCTCATCATGAATTCCTTCGGCTGCTAAAACTAGCTCCACCGGTATCGATGCCGAACTTTGGTCTGTCCTGGCAGGCGCAAACGCCTTGCGTTCTCGCGCGATGGCTTCAGGATCTTCGCGAAACTCAAGGAACGTGACAACAGGCTGGCCGAGTGTTGAGTTCAAACGAAACAACAGCTGGCCACTCAACGACTGCATTTGCTTCTGCCAGGTTGCGTCGGCGACCGCGACAACCAGCGTACGGTCGTTGAGTCTTATCGGCACGGCATTCCCGCGCAAGCCGTCGCCAGCTACATGTTTCCACGCGGCAAAGCAGGCAGCCTCAATGACTTCACTTGAATCGCCGGCAGCTTTCAGAATCGCGGGCAGAGTTTTGAGCAGGCTGTCCATTCAAACTAGAATCGCCAAACGAATGTATTGAGAAGCAGCGGCAGTGTAGCGGAGAAGTCTAAAAACCAACAAGCAGGGTACAGGAATGATGAATGCGGAATTATGAATGCAGAATCGTCAACGGGTTACACTTCGCCGTTTTCCCCGTTGCCGTCCTCATTCATCATTCATCATTCCGCATTCATCATTCGAGGCGAGTGATAGGACGGAACACATGCTGACGCAGAAACTAATCCTGGCTTCGAAGAGTCCGCGCCGCGCTGAAATACTCCGCGCGGTCGGTTGGCAATTCGAAACCATCGCCGCGAACATCGACGAGACGCGCGAGCCGAATGAAGATGCAGTGTCCTATGTTATGCGCCTGGCCAGAACAAAGGCGGAGAAGATACGCGCACAGGTTGCGAGTGGGATGGTGTTGGGCGCCGACACCACTGTCGTTGTTAACGGCGAGATCCTCGAACAGCCTCAGGATGCCGAAGACGCGCGTCGCATGCTGCACTTGCTCAACAATAAGTGGCACGAAGTGCTGACTGGAGTGGCTCTCGTCAGCGACGGCACTCAAGATGGCAGTGACTCGGTGCTTGTTGACCACGAGCTAACGCGGGTTCGGTTTAGTGAGATGTCAGCCGCGGAGATCGATTGGTATATCTCGACAGGTGAGCCGTTTGGCAAGGCGGGAGCTTACGGCATCCAGGGCCACGCAGCGCTCTTCATCGAAGAGATCCAGGGAGACTATTTCAATATCGTGGGTCTGCCCATCAGGTTGGTTTATGAATTACTGAATAAGACAAGACTACGAGCCGCGGGTTAACGCGGGTGATTGGGTCATCGGATCAATGACTCAATCAGAAAAGCACGCTCCCGCCGTCGACGTTGATTGCCTGGCCGTTGATCGCGCCACCTTCCTCAGAAGCAAGCAAGAGCGCCAGCGCTGCAACTTCTTCAGAAGTGACCAGCCTGTTCTGCGGACTCATTTTTCTGATCGCTTCCATCGCTTCATCAGCAGAACGGCCCGTCTTCCTGGTAATGTTTTCTACGCCCCGAGTGGTCATCTCAGTGTCGACGTAGCCAGGGCAAATCGCGTTGGCCGTGATTCCCTTCGCAGCCATTTCCAGCGCCGTTGAGCGTGTCAATCCCAACAACCCATGTTTGGAGGCCGAGTAAGCGGCGATGTAAGGCGCGCCGGTCTTTCCGGCTATGGAGGCAATATTGATGATGCGGCCCCAACCTCGTTCAGCCATTTGCGGCAACGCAGCGCGAGTGCAATAGAAGCTTCCGCTCAGATTGATCGCCAGGTGCCGGTCCCACAGTTCATCATCGGTCTTACTGATCGGCGCGCTCTCGGCGATCCCGGCGTTGTTGACCAGGATGTCCGGGCCGCGACCAAAAAACTCAGCTGCCTCAGCAAACATCGCCTCAACACTCTTCACATTTGAAACATCACAAGTGACGGCCAGCGTCCGCGAGTGAAACTGGTTCATGATTTCGTGAGAGACAGATTCCACTTGTGAGACAGTTCGCGCAGCGATCACGATTTGGGCGCCTGCGTCGGCGAACGAGAGGGCGATAGCTCGGCCAATGCCGCGTCCTCCGCCGGTGATCAGGGCGATTTTGTTTTCGAGTTTCATTAATTAAGTCTGTTGAGAACCAAGAACCAGGTTCTAAGACCAAAGACCAAAGTCCCAAGACCAATTTCTAGTTTCCAGTAAATCTCGGCGGGCGCTTTTCCAGAAACGCACGAATGCCTTCTCGGCCATCCTCAGATTCAAAACACCTCATCTGGGCTTCGGTTTCGTAGCGCAGCATCTCTTCCAGTTCGGCGGACTGGCTTGCATAAACAGCCTGCTTGGCAGCGGCAATAGAAATCGGCGGAGCATCGCGCAGGCGCTCGGCGAGTTCGCGTGTGGCACCCGCAAGTTCGTCAGGCGAAACCACGCGGTTAACAATTCCTAGCCGCATTGCTTCCTGGGCGTCGATCACGTCTCCGAGGAAAAACATTTCACAGGCCCTGTTAGGCGTTACAAGGTGGGGCAGAAAATAGGTCCCACCCCAGTCTGGATGTAAACCAATCTTAACGAACGACTGGCTAAAGCTGGCCTCAGTTGAAGCCACTCGCAGGTCGCATGCGAGTGCAAGATTGCAGCCCGCGCCTGATGCCGGACCATTTACCGACGCAATCACCGGCTTGGTCATATGACGAATTACAGTTACGACTCTGCGCGCCGATCCCAGCAAGCGGGAAAACTCTTCGGTGTCGCGGCGCTCAATGAGTTCGGCCATGTAACCGACATCGCCGCCGGCGCAGAATGCGCGACCCGCTCCCGTAATTACGACCACACGCACCGTTCGATCGCTGCCTGCCTCTTCGAGCGCCTCCGCGAGATCACGTCTCATGTGTCCGATGAGCGCATTGAGCTTGTCGGGACGATTGAGCGTGATCGTCAGGATGCCATCGTCGTCGGTAATGTCGATGTTCTCGTACAAGCTCGTTTCGAGTTTCGAGTTTCGGGTTTCGGGTTCGGGTTTTCGAGTTTCGCCAAATAACTTGAAACCCTAAACTCGGAACTCGAAACTATCTTCCCTTGAAGGCGGGCTTACGTTTGTTGACATAAGCGTCAATTCCTTCTTTGGCATCTTCCGATTGGAAGAGTTGCTGTTGCAACTCGCGCTCGAGCGCCAGGCCCGACTCGAGTGGAATCTCAGCCCCGGTTTGCACGCTGCGTTTGATTCGGCCCACCGCATGTGCCGCACGAGCTGGTGAGGTGAACTGGCGCGCATAGGTCAATACCTGCTCCAAAAACTTTTCGCCAGTCTCCGCTTCGTAGATGTCGTTGACGATGCCGAGTTCTTTTCCACGTTCGAAAGCAAAAAGCTCCGCCGTCGCCATTAGCTCAATCGCCCTGGACTTGCCAACCATCCGCACGAGACGTTGTGTGCCGCCCGTTCCGGGGAGCACCCCCAATGAAACTTCGGGAAGTCCCATCTTGCCCGCGCCCTGTCGTGCGATACGAATGTCCGCGGCCATTGCTACTTCCAATCCCCCACCGACACAGTGGCCATTGATTGCTGCAATCACGAGCTTCGGTGTTTGCTCCAGTCGCAGAAGTGTCTCGTTGGCATGCAGGCAGAAATAGTATTTGAAGGTTGGGGTAACGCTTTGCAGCATTTGTATGTCGGCGCCCGCGCAAAAGAATTTCTCGCCGTTTCCAGTGATCACGATCACCTGAGCCGCGTCGTCCATTCGTGCAGAGAGAATCGCGTGATCCAACGCCTGCATCATTTTGTAGCTGTAGGTGTTTGCCGGCGGGTCGTTGAGCGTGAGGAGGGCGACGCCGTCGCTGACGCTGTACTTAACCAGATCTCGCGCCGTTTCAGATTCCTGCCGGCGCTCCGCAACTTCTGACATTCCGTTGTTCTCCATGAAGGTAACGCAAGCTGTTAGCTTGCGCGCAAACTAATAGTTTGCGCTACTGACTCTCACGATGGCTCGCCCGCCACACGCTTAATGACTCAGGCTTTGTATTGGTCGCGAAGTTTAGTTCTTCAGTGGGCAAGTCGGCAACAAAGCCGTGCAAGAATAACCGGCTCACATTCTCAACCAGCTCGGAAACTCCTAACTTGCCCTGGGGGTCATACCAATTGTAAATCCAATTCATCATTCCGAAGAGCGCATATGTCGCAGCTGTCAGATCGACTTGCCGCTTGGCCGGTTGTTGCTTTTGTAGCTCTTCAAGAATCTCACGCGCCAGCCGCGTGTACTTCTGTTTCTTTCCGGAGACGTGAAGGTGCAAATCACCCGCGAGTGAATCAGCTTCATGAGAAAGCACTTTCATCTCGGCCATGTTCGCCGCGAAAAATGCCAGATGGTTGTCTATGAAGATGCGCAGTCTCTGAACCGGGTCGGTAACTTCTGCGAACCGCTCTTCAAGTCGTTCAAGTACACGTCCAAAGCAATTGTCCTGGATGAGGAACAACAGCTCCTCTTTTGATTTACAGTAATGATAGAGCCCGGCCAGGCTGACTTCTGTCGCGCGTGAGATATCTCGCATGGAGGTCGAGTGGTAACTCTTCTCGGCAAAGATTCGCGCCGCGGTACGCAGAATGAATTCCAGCTTTTGATCGTAGCGTGTTACGTGCTGAGAGCTTTCTATTGACATGACGTTTTTTGGTCTTTGGCCTTTGAAATGTTTCGGCCAAGTTGCGAGAGACAATCAAAGTGCAAAGCACAAAGAACTAAGCTCAAAACAAAGACCAAAGACCCAAGTCCAAAAACCAATTTCAGAGTCGAACATACTCAAATTCAAACGGTTTGCCTTTGACGCCCGTTGCCGGCGGTGCGATCCAGTTCGCGATCTTTCCGGGCTCGATCACCGGATGCATCAGGCTACGGACATATTGTCGATCCTCCATCGACGGCAGCCAATCAGACTTACGCTGATCGAAGTACTCTTTCGAAACCAGGTTGCCCTCGATGTCGAAATATTGACCGGCATATTCGCCGACGTGGCGATGGAAACGGACATTCGGCAAGTAAAGTCGCTCGCCAAGGCCCTCTTCCGCCAGCGTCTTGTTCCAGCGGGCCAACCCCTTCTCGCAATCTTTCACATACTCGCCGCGTAGCACCTCGTTCAGCGCGTTGCGCATCGGTACATCACGAGTCGTCAGTTTCCCATCTTCGACTACCGTCATCGAAAACGATTGATTGGCGGCTGCGTGATCCTCGTATTGCTCCTGTTCCTTGTAGCGGCCTTTGAGGCCGGCGGCGAAAAAGTCGGCAGCATTGGAACTGATCTCACCACCAAACAGATCGAGCGAATAACTGAACCAGAAATTGATGTGCTTCTGAATGATGTCGAGTGGTATGCCTCCCAGCTCGCGTACGTCGCCTTCTTTCATCAACTGCGCCGTGCGCTTTACGACACGATTGATTCCGGTGTCGCCGACGAACATGTGATGTGCTTCCTCGGTGAGCATGAATTGACAGGTGCGTGCGAGCGGTTCAAAACCCGATTCAGCGAGGGCCGAAAGCTGATACTTGCCGTCGCGGTCGGTGAACATCGTGAAGCAGAAAAAGTTGAGCCAGTCGTCACAAGGTTGATTGAATGCTTCAAGGATTCGCGGCTTGTCGGGATTGCCGCTCCGTCTTTCCAGCAAGGCGTCGGCTTCATCGCGCCCATCGCGCCCGAAATAGCGCTGGAGCAGGTAGACCATGGCCCAAAGATGCCGGCCTTCTTCAACGTTTACTTGAAACAGGTTTCGCAGATCGTAGAGCGATGGACAGGTCTTGCCGAGCTCGCGCTGTTGCTCGACGGAGGCGGGTTCGGTATCACCCTGCGTGACGATGATGCGACGAAGAGAATTCCGAAACTCGCCGGGTACTTCCTGATACGCAGGCTGGCCGTAGTTGTCGCCAAAACCGATCGTCGCACCAGGCTCGGCGGGTTTAAGAAAAATTCCCCAGCGATAGTCCGGCATCTTCACGAAATCGAAGTTGGCCCAGCCATCAGGTTCGACACTGATCGCCGTGCGCAGGTAAACGTCTTTGTCCTGAAAGCCATCAGGCCCCATCTCGTGCCACCAGTCGAGGTAGTTGGGCAGCCACTTCTCAAGCGCCCGCTGAAGTTTCTTGTCCTCAGAAAGATTGACGTTGTTAGGAATGCGTTCGTTTAGATTCATAAACAGTTTCCGGTTTTGGGTTTTCAGTTTTCAGGTTTTGTTCTTGAGCCTTGCTCGAAGAACTATGTTCGACGGAAGTCGAACTGAGCCTGCGTTGGCTTCCCGTAGTTAGTTAACGCCCCTTTTTCACCAACCGCATTCGGACGCTGGAAGATCCAGTTTTGCCACGCGGTCAAACGGCCGTAGATTTTTGTGTCCATCGATTCCGGGCCGGCAAACCTGAGCGATGCTTCCATGCCCGTCAAGGCGTCTGGGGAAAGGGACGTTCGCTCTTCGATCGCAACTCTGATCTCATCTTCCCAATCCAAGTCGTCTGGCGCGAAGGTGATCAACCCGGCTTCATCGGCCGCGTCAGTATCAAACCGAGCTTCATGAGCGAGCACTTGGCCAACTCTTTCCGGCTCCGCCTGAAAACGCGACTGCAAACGCGTCAGACCGTTGCTCATCGGCAACGCACCTCCGTTGAGTTCTGAAATTGCGATTGTCGTCTCTGCGTCTGGATCATTGACCATGTAAGTGCGATCCGAAGCGAGGGCGAGTTCAAGCAGATTTCCGGCGAAACAACTGCCCGGCTCGATCAAAGCGAAGAAGCTCTTCGCCGTAAGATCCATTCGCCGCAGTACCCGCGCCATGTTCAAAGTGATTTCGCGAATCAGCCAGTGGTCCTGATTTGTTGCTAGCGTTTTGTCGACCGCGAGAACGTTGTCTATGTCGCCTTCAGTTCTCAGACAAACAAGACCAGTCTCAGGTTCGTTGACCCGCAAATGCAGCAGCAGGTTGTCCAGTTCGCGGTAAGCCTGTAGCGGCCAGTAAGTGTCGCCAAGTTTTTGAATCTCTTCGGGAGTGGATTGAAGATTGGCCTCGGGCCCGCGGATCGTAAGGTCCGCATAACGCTGTTCACGATCCAGCTTCACCGAGACGTACTTGTAGTCACGGCCCGTCTCAGTTTCTACGGATTCAACTGGATTGAGTTTGATGCCGGAGCCCGCCTTCCAGCCTGTCTTGTCAATCAGGCCCGCAACTTCCGCATCGACGGCTTCCTGGAATTTGCTGGTGGGGAAATAGTCGTCGATCAGTCCCCACTCCTTCGCACGTTTGCCCTTCAGACCTTCCGCGAGCGTCGAGAAGACATCTGCACGGTCGCGACGAATCTTTCGCTTATCCACAAGGCGTGTCAGCCCGCCGGTTCCTGGGAGGACGCCCAGCAGGGGAACTTCGGGAAGGGAAACCGCGGAGTTGCCGTCGTCCACGAGGTAAATCTGATCGCATGCGATTGCGAGTTCATAACCACCGCCTGACGCCGTGCCGTTCAAGGCTGCGACGTAATGACGGCCGGAATGGCGCGAGTCGTCCTCAATGGCGCAGCGTGTTTCATTTGTGAACTTGCAGAAGTTAACTTTGAAAGCATGGGAAGACGTGCCCAGCATGTAGATGTTCGCGCCAGCGCAGAAGATTCGCGGCTTCAGGCTTGTGATTAGAACCACCTGAACTTCCGGGTGCTCGAAGCGGAGCCGCTGAACTGCGTCGGCAAGTTCGATATCAACCCCGAGGTCGTAAGAGTTGAGCTTCAGTTTGTAGCCGGTCGCGAGCGTCGCGTCTTCCTGGACGTCCATTGAAAGGTTGGCAACAGGTCCATCAACGCTGAGTTTCCAGTGACGATATTGTTCAGGCGATGTTTGAAAGTTGATCATCCGCACCTCGGGCTTTGCTTCGTTTCGTTCTTCGGGCACTTGGTTTCAAGCCTCATTTCTGGAGCTTAGTAACCCGCCTCATTCTGCAATGGTTCGAACGTTCGTTCGGGAAATTTGATAGTAGCTTTTGCTGATTGTTTAGGTCAAGTTCGGCGGGCGTTTAGGTCCCCAACCCCAGTCGATCAACGGCTAGAAAACAGGCATGCAGCGCAGAAGTAGCCTGAACGGCACTCGCTTGACAGCCTTCCATTACGGCGCGTAGGGTTGTCACCCTTCGGCGGTTCCTGGTCTTAAACCGGGTTGCTCGTGCTCGGTGTCTGGGGCCTCCAAGGTGGAGGCGAATCTGTTCTGGTGAACGGCGCGGTCTTCAAAACCGTCAGTGAGCCTGTGAGAACAGGCTCAGGTAGGTTCGATTCCTACACGCCTCCGCCAAAACCAGGAGGCAGCAAGACGATTGGGGAATGAGGATTTTAGATTGCGGCGGATCGATGAATCCTGAGGAGTTGAAAATCCGAACGCGCGCATTTGCTTTGAGGGTTATTCGCCTGGCTGAAAGCTTGCCGGATTCGCCAACTGCGAGGGTAATCAGAAACCAAATACTCCGCTGCGGTTCATCGGTTGGCGCCAATCATCGTGCGGCCTGCAGAGCAAAGTCTAAACCCGATTTCGTTTCAAAGATGGGCACCGTCGAAGAAGAAGCTGATGAAACGATTTATTGGATGGAGTTATTGGTTGACTCTGGAATTGTGAACCGAAGACGAGTGGCTGCCTTGATGAGCGAAGCAGATCAGATCCTCTCAATTGTGATCGCGTCGATCAAAACGGCAAAGCGTCGTCGGCAGTAAACGGTACGAAGGCGGACGATTGGTACGCGCGTCCAATCCGCAATCCTCACTCCGAATCAGCAAGCGTATGCGTGACTGGGTGGCATTGAACATGACCCCGGGCATCGGACCTCGCGCCGCTGCCAAGCTCCTGGAGCGTTTCGGTTCGGCAGAAGCCGTCTACAGCGCCACCAGAGCCGAACTGGAGAAGCTCCGGTTGATTCCGGAAGCTGTGGACAGCATTATCGCGCGCGATTTGTTTGCTAGGGCGGAAGCCGAGATTGAGACGGTTAGGAAACTCGGCGCAGATCTTTTAATACTTGATGACGGAGTTTACCCGGATCTGTTGCGGGAGATTTACGACCCGCCGATCACGCTCTATGTAAAAGGAGCGTGGGAAGCATGTCTCGACCAGCCGTGCGTTGCAGTTGTCGGTTCGCGTCGCTGTTCGACCTATGGGCAGAACGCAGCGTTGATGCTTGCTCGGGATCTAGCGCAACGAGGTGTCACGGTTGTCTCGGGTTTCGCGCGCGGGATTGATGCCGCAGCGCATCGTGGCGCTTTGGAAGCCGGAGGTCGAACGGTCGCGGTGCTGGGAACTGGTATGGGTGAGTTTTATCCTCGCGACCACAAGCGGCTCGCGGACGAGATTCTTGATCGCGGCGGCGCAATCGTTACCCAGTTCCCACTCGGGACTCCCCCGGTCGCGGAAAACTTTCCTTATCGCAACCGCATCATTAGTGGCTTGAGTCTGGGTGTGGTGGTAGTTGAAGCGGCAGAAAACTCCGGCTCTTTGATAACGGCGAGGCTGGCAATCGAGCAGAATCGAGAGGTTTTCGCCGTCCCGGGAAACATCACTTCGCGAAACTCTTTCGGCACGAATTACTTGATTAAAGGAGCGGGAGCGAAGCTGGTGCAACAGTGGCAGGACATCGCGTCGGAGCTGCCGCCGCAGATCGCTGCCAGATTGTTGCCTCCTCCTTTTAGTGATAAGAGAAGGGAGAAGTCCCTGGCGGATCAGCTATCGCTGGTGCCCTACGGACTTTCGCGATCTGAAACATTGGTGCTAAAGCTATTAACAGCAGACACGCCTGAACACATCGACGCGCTAGTAGATCGGACCAAGTTGTCGATTTCGGATTTGACGGCGGCGTTGCTGGCACTGGAAATGAAAGAACTGATTCGGGCGCTTCCCGGCAGGTGCTTTGTAAGGAAAATGTAGCCGCGTGAATCGTAAATCGTGAATTGGAAATTGGCAATTGGAAATTGAAAATAGTTAAAGCATGGCAAAGAATCTCGTAATAGTTGAATCGCCGGCAAAGGCGAAGACGATTAACAAATACCTGGGCAAGGACTATCTTGTTAAGGCCTCGATCGGACACATCAAGGACCTCCCTTCCAAGGGTCTCGGCGTCGATGTTGAAGACGATTTCAAACCCACCTATGAAGTAATTCCGGATTCCCGGAAGCGCAACAACAAACGAATCGTTGCTGAACTCAAGAAGGCTGCGAAGGAAGCAGACGCCGTTTACCTGGCGGCTGACCCTGATCGCGAGGGCGAAGCCATCTGCCAGCATCTTGCGGAAGAGATTGTTCCTAAGCGCCCAGCCAAACCTACTTTTCGAGTGATGTTCAATGAAATCACCAAGCGAGCGGTAAATGAAGCGTTCGAACATCCGAAACAGATTGATCAGAACCTCGTCGATTCTCAGCAGGCCCGTCGCGTTCTGGATCGTTTGGTTGGTTACAAGGTCTCACCGCTGCTTTGCCGTACCGTGGGTGGAAAACTAAGTGCGGGACGCGTGCAATCAGTGGCTCTCCGCATGGTGGTCGAACGCGAGAGGGAAATAGAGAACTTCATCAAGACCGAGTACTGGACGATCTTCGCGAATCTCGGCGCCAAACTGCCACCCGCGTTTGACGCCCGTCTTTTCAAAGTCGGTGACCAAACAGTAAAGACCGGTGGATTCGATCAGGACATCAAGAAAAACGAAATCCTGATTAACGATGAGGCCAGGGCGACTGAGATTGTTGCCGAAGCTGAAAAACAGGCGTTCGTCGTCAGCGAAGTAACCAAGAAAGAGCGCAAACGAAATCCGGTCCCGCCATTCATCACTTCCAAGTTACAGCAAGAGGCCGCGCGCAAACTCGGCTTCGCCGTCAAACGAACGATGATGATCGCTCAGAAGCTGTATGAAGGAATTGAGATTGGTGCGGAAGGCTCAGTCGGGTTGATCACCTATATGCGTACCGACTCGACGAGAGTTTCCGATGCTGCATTGGGTGAGTTAAGGGATTTCATCGGCAAACAATATGGCGCGCCTTATTTGCCTGAAAAGCCAATTCACTACCGTTCGAAGAAAGATGCGCAGGACGCTCACGAGGCGATTCGCCCTACCGATGTCGCTCGGACCCCTGACTCACTTTCAAGCTACCTGAATAACGACGAGCTGCGGCTTTATCGCTTGATCTGGCAGCGGACGGTCGCTTCACAGATGACCCCTGCCGTTTTTGATCAGACCACAATCGACATCGGGGCCGGGCGTTTTCTGTTTCGCGCAACAGGGTCGGTGCAAAAGTTTGATGGCTTCCTGAAGATCTATCAAGAGGGGCGCGATGAGAAGACTGAAGAGGATGAAGAGGCCGAGCGCACGCTGCCACCCGTTGAGAAGGGTGAGAATCTCGCTCTGAAAAAGGTTACGCCGGAACAACACTTCACGGATCCTCCGCCGCGATTCACTGAAGCTACCTTGGTGAAAGCCCTCGAAGAAAAGGGAATTGGTCGTCCGTCAACCTATGCCGCGATCATGACAACGATCCTGGCGCGGGAATACGTTGAAAAACTTGAAGGGCGCTTTCACCCGACAGACTTAGGAAAGACCGTTAACGACCTGTTGATTCAGGGCGGGTTCGCCGATCTCTTTAACGAGACCTACACCGCGCGAATGGAAGAAGAGCTGGACAGCGTCGAGGAAGGCAAACTTAAGTGGACGGACGCGCTGCATGATTTCTACGGCAAGTTTTCCAGCGACCTGGTTAAGTTCACGAAGTACACGAAAGACATCAAAGACGTTGAGACACCGACCGAAGAGGTCTGTCTTAAATGTGACACGAAGGGAATGGTGTTGAAGTGGGGTCGCTTTGGGAAATATCTCAAATGCCTGAATTGCGGCGCATCGCGCGACGCCGAACCAAAAGGTGGTTCGAATGGCGGCGCTCAAAGTGGTGAAGCCGCGGCCGGGGGTGAAGAAGCGGTTGAACCGGAAGTTTGCGAACTCTGCGACAGACCGATGCAGCTCAAGCGCGGACGCTTCGGTCCGTTTCTCGGCTGCACGGGTTACCCGGAATGTAAGAACATCCGCAAGGTCTCCAAGGGCGGCGCTATTGCGCCCGCGCCAGTTCCGCTCGACGAAAAGTGTCCGGTTGATGACGCGCAGCTCGTCAAGCGGTTTGGCCGCTTTGGGGAGTTCATCTCGTGCTCAAATTATCCGAAGTGCAAATACATCAAACAGGAATCTACTGGCGTGTCGTGTCCCCGCCCTGGTTGCGCAGGAGAGATAGTCGTTAAGAAGTCGAAGCGCGGCAAAGCATTCTACGGGTGTTCTCAGTATCCGAATTGTGACAGTGTCTACTGGAACAAGCCTGTCCTTGAGCCCTGCCCGAACTGCAAAGCTCCGTTTCTCCTCGAAAAGACGACCAAGAAACAAGGAACGTTCTATTACTGTGCGAATGAAGAGTGTGGTTACAATTCCGCCGAAGCTACGCCCGAAGTTGCTGCCCCGCAAGAACCCAAAACAAAACGCCCCGTGAGAGTGGTCTCCTAATCAGTAGCGAGCGCGATACCTTCCAATCCGGGTCGCTCGCAGACGGGGCCCTCTCTATTTGATCAGCCAAGGCGGGACTGCAGTTCGCTGAGCGCTAGCGACCGCAATCGTTTCAGTCCTATAATCTGGATTACCGTCCATTAATTAATACCAACCAGTCAGGAGATCTAATCATGTTAAGACGCTACGCAGCAGTGGCCCTGCTTTCAGTTTTCGTACTGTCGCCAAATGCCGTGTTTGCCCAGCAGGCGGCGCAGACCGCAGCGACACAAACAACCGCTCCCAGCACCGACCCGATCGATCGCATTAAAGATGAGGGAATGAACCGCTCGCAGGTAATGAAGACTTTGAGCTACCTCTCAGATGTAATCGGACCTCGCCTTACTAACTCGCCCAATATGAAGCGAGCCAACGAGTGGACCCGCGACCAACTGACAAGTTGGGGCTTGCAGAACGGACATCTCGAGGCATGGGGACCATTCGGACGCGGTTGGTCACTGAAGCGTTTTTCAGCGCAGGTAGTTGAGCCGCAGGACATTCCTCTAATTGCTTATCCAAAGGCTTGGTCGCCCGGAACAAATGGAGTGATTACTGCTGACGTTGTCTACTTTAATCCGAAGGACGAGGCGGAACTTGAACAGTTCAAAGGAAAGTTGAAAGGCGCGATCGTTCTGACGTCGCCGATGCGCGAAGTGAAGGCGCGCTTTGAAGTTCTCGGCACGCGCAGAGACGAGAAGGACCTCCTGGCACTTGCCGATGCTCCTGAACCTCGCGGCGGTGTTCAGCGACGTAATTTTCAGATGACTCCGGAGCAGCGTGCGGCGTTTCAATTGAGCGGCAAAAAGTATCAAATGATGCTTGATGAGGGGGCTGCTGTCGCGATCGACCCAAGCCGCGCCGGCGATGGCGGAACGATCTTCGTTCAGTCAGCAACGGTGCCGCAACCGGGTCCCACAGAACCGGGCTCGAGAGGGATCCCGCCCTACGACAAGAGTGCCCCGAAAATGACACCGCAGCTCGTGCTCGCAGTCGAACACTACAATCGCCTCGTGCGCATGATCGAAGCAGGCGAGAAAGTGAAGATGTCAGTCGATCTCGCGGTTGCTTATCAGGATGCCGATTTGATGGGCTACAACACAGTCGCCGAGATTCCCGGAACGGACCTCAAAGACGAGATTGTAATGTTGGGTGGCCACATGGATTCATGGCACTCCGGAACAGGGGCAACCGACAATGGCGCGGGCGTTTCAGTGGGAATGGAAGCGATGCGAATAATTCAGGCCCTC
>Ga0070690_100000565_pt1 | contig 18607 bp, 8 predicted proteins | sample KBSS33HmetaG_FD_64671 | JGI IMG/M metagenome (GOLD analysis project Ga0070690, IMG submission 64671) | Switchgrass rhizosphere microbial communities from Kellogg Biological Station, Michigan, USA - KBS S3-3H metaG | ecosystem: Host-associated > Plants > Roots > Rhizosphere ... | reverse complement strand
CCTCCTGCGGCGTTCTTTGTTTAGTCCGACGCTCATTGACTCGTCGCTCAACGTTCTTGGTCTTTCTCATAAATTCTTGCCCGTTAGGGTGAATTCGCCTGACTCATTGCCGCGCTTTACCGCTTGCTGATGCAATATTTCCAAAAACGCCGCTGCAGCATGGGAGAACGTGATGTTTCGGCGATGCGTAACCCACAGCGTCCGCAAATAGCTCAATCCTTCGACGGGAACGGTGGCCAACGTCCCACGCGCTAACTCTTCCGCAACGCACATGTGAGGGACAAATGCCAAACCGATTTTTAGCTGGACGAATCGCTTAACCGTCTCAACGGTTGCCAACTCGAGCGCGATGTTTAGTGGCGTGTGATGCTGGGCGAATGTTTCCACAACCTTATGTCGCGAACCGCTTTTTACATTGTGGGCAAGGAACGACTCATTACCTAATTCTTTGATCGTCACCGATTCGTGTTTCGCCAGAGGATGATCCGGGTTCAGGATTAATACCAGCCGGTCGTCCAGAATGGGAAATGTCTCCAGCTCTTTGTCCTCTGGTTCGAAAGCAAGCAGCGCGAAATCGACGTTGCGATCCAGCACCTCTCTCGGCAGCACCTCTGAAACGTTTCGATAGATCTCGACTCTTACGCTCGGATGTTTTTCGCGATACTGCAGAATTAATTGAGGCAAAAGATACAGTGAGGTGCTTTCGTTCGCGCCGATTCGCACCCGACCACGCTCCAATGAGCGGAGTTCCGAAACAGCATTCTGCGCTCGGTCACGCAATGCCAACATGCGCAGCGCATAGTCGTAGACTAGCTGTCCGGCGTCGGTCAATGTTGGGGTCTTTTGCGAACGATCAAAAAGAGGCGCGCCGATCTCCTCTTCCAGCCTTCGAATGGCGATGCTCACGGCGGGCTGAGTCCGGTAGACGCGCAAAGCTGCCTTCGAAAAACTTCCTGCCTCGACAACTGAGACAAAGAACTCGAGTTGTGTTAGCTCCATTCCAGAGGATGTCCTTTGTAGCCGGATACTAACATAACTTCCATCGAGCAAATCCTTTTCGAAACTACAGTTTTGTAGTCGCGACTAATCTAAATGACAGAAATGTTGTTTTGGAGCGGCGCTCTTCGTGCGATTGTCTGCGCAAAAATGGCGTATTCCTGCGGAAGTCTCAGTTTTTAGGGTTTTTTCAGCGTGAGGTAGTGGTGGCACGTCGGTTGTTAGGCGAATTTGCGAGACGTGCCCAACTCAGAATCGTGGAGAACGCTCCGGGAGGAAATAGGAATGAGACGACCGTGTAAGGCATTACTATTCTTTCTCACCCTCGTTACGCTCGCTGCAAACTCGCTCACTGTTCTTGCACAACAAACCGACCCGGAAATTACGAAACGACTCGGACAGCTTGAAGTAGCTGCATCAACTGCTCAGTCGGGCGCAGACAATGCCTGGATGTTAGTAAGCGCAGCCCTGGTTTTGATGATGACGGGTCCGGGCCTGGCTCTGTTTTATGGTGGCTTGGTGCGAAAGAAAAATGTGCTCGCAACCATGGCGCAAAGCTTCGTATTGATGGCAGTGGTTACAGTGCTGTGGGGACTTTATGGTTACAGCATCGCCTTCTCAGAAGGAACTCCATTCTTCGGTAACTTGAATCATTTGTTTCTACGCGGCGTTGGGCTCGCTCCCAATAGCGACTATGCGCCAACAATACCCCAGCAGACGTTCATGTTGTTTCAATTGATGTTTGCCATTATTACTCCCGCGTTGATTACGGGCGCGTTTGCTGAGCGGATGAAGTTTAGTGCAATGCTCGCCTTCACCTGCCTTTGGGTGACAGTGATCTACTTTCCGCTGGCTCACATCGTTTGGGGTAAGGGAGGCTTTTTAAATGCCGCGCTCGGTGGGGCATTTCCCGCACTCGACTTTGCTGGTGGAACTGTCGTCCACATTGCTTCGGGTTTCTCAGCGCTGATCTGTGCGCTCTACATGGGAAAGAGAATCGGATATCCCGCAGCGCCAATAGCTCCCCACAACCTCGTACTAAGCATCATTGGCGCTTGCATGTTGTGGGTTGGCTGGTTTGGTTTTAACGCTGGAAGCGCGCTCTCTGCTGGCGGGCTTGCTACCAGCGCATTCGTAGCCACGCACTTTGCGGCCGCATCGGGAACGCTTGGATGGATGGCGGCAGAGTGGGCGCGAACAGGTAAACCGACCGTGTTGGGGATGATCTCAGGAGCTGTCGCCGGTCTTGTTGGAATAACTCCGGCGTCCGGGTTCGTTACGCCGATGGCCGCGTTCATCATTGGATTTGTTGTCGGCCTTGGATGTTTTCTTATGGTTTCGATCGTTAAAGAGCGCTTTGGCTACGATGATTCGTTAGATGTATTTGGTGTTCATGGAACAGGCGGCACCATTGGAGCACTGCTAACGGGAATCTTCGCTACGCGAGCAATCAACCCGATTTTCAAAAACGCTGTAGGGCAGCCATTACCTGTCGGTTTGGTCGACGGCAATAGCAGCCAGATATTCAACCAACTTATTGGGATTGGCATTACTGTCGGGTTGGCGGTCGTCGGATCACTCGTGCTGCTCAAAGTCGTCGATGTTGTTATTGGGTTGCGTGTGAGTGAAACTGCTGAAATTCAAGGCTTGGATCTATCCGAGCACGGCGGCGAAGTTTTGATTCCAGAGCTCGAACCAATCGGCCAGGTCGCACTTTTCGAGCAGCTGACGCATCCCACATCGAACCAGGCTAACGTTCTCAATGCAGAAGCATGATTTCTACAAATCGTTACTTTGGAATTACAATTTTGTCGTCTCTTTGTCAATCCGCGACAAACTTGTATTTTCCCCGGTTAGGCGAGCTCTGATCAAGCGTGGATTCTCTTCATTGAAATCAAATTTATAGGGCTCAAAAAATAATCAATTATGCCAGCTTTAAAGAAAGAGGTAGATTGCTAACGACCTGCATGGAGAGTTGACTTCTCGCGAAATTGAAATGAAGAGTTTTCAAACCAACACACTGTTAGTTGTTACTGCCCTGCCGCGAGCGGTAGTTGTGCCGGTCGTGATTATTGTTTCATTAACTGTAAAGAAGGGGAGCACCTAAGGCCTGTTGCCGAAAGTCTCATGAAGCTCCTGCACAGGCCATCAACAAACAGTTGATGGCCTTTCTTCTTTATCGGCAACCCACGTGTGGCGATTCACAACGTGAACCATTTGAATCACCCAGGAAAGCAAGGTCTATACGATCCGCGTTTCGAACATGATGCGTGCGGCATGGGCTTCGTGGTGGATACCAGCGGACGGAAATCACGACGGACTGTCGAGCAAGCGATTCAATTACTCTTGAATCTCGAACATCGCGGCGCCAGCGGTAGTGAGAAGAACACGGGAGATGGAGCCGGAATTCTTCTACAACTGCCGCATCGCTTCCTTGCACGGGAATGCGCCGGAGAAAAGATCAAACTACCCGAGCCTGGCGAATACGCGGTTGGAATGGTTTTCCTCCCAGCAGCAGAGGAAAGCCGCGACCAGTGTAGACGCCAATTCGCAAAGATTATTCGCGAGGAGGGACAGTTATTGTTGGGGTGGCGCGAGGTGCCCACGGACAATTCAACTTTGGGTGCGAGTGCCAGAGCCTGCCAACCCGTGATTGAGCAGGTCTTCATTCGTCGAGGGAAAGACATCAACGATGAACTCCATTTTGAACGCAAGCTTTGCATCATTCGAAAACGGATTAGTAGATCTGCTAAACGCGGTATTCACGAGCGCGGCATGTTCTACGTCTCGAGTCTTTCCTGCCGAACTATCGTCTACAAAGGGATGCTAACCGCGAACCAATTACCTTTCTTTTATCCAGATCTGCGAGCTGCGGATGTTGAGGCGGCAATGGCGCTCGTTCATTCGCGGTTTAGTACCAACACTTTTCCCAGCTGGTCGCGAGCCCATCCGTATCGCTACATCGCGCACAACGGCGAGATAAACACGCTACGCGGAAACATCAACTGGATGCGGGCAAGAGAAAGTAAGTTCCATTCTCGATTCTTCGGCTCCGAACTTCAGAAGATCCTGCCGGTCATCGATACCGACACGAGCGACTCTGGAATGTTCGATAACGTTCTCGAGGTTCTCACTCTGACAGGTCGGAGTTTGGCGCACGCGGTAATGATGATGATTCCCGAGCCTTGGACCGGGCATGAGTCGATGAGCGAGGAGAAGAAAGCTTTCTATAAATATCACTCATGTCTGATGGAGCCTTGGGATGGACCAGCCGCGATAGCTTTCACTGACGGAATCAGAATCGGCGCTGTCCTGGATCGCAATGGCCTCCGCCCGGCGCGCTATTACGTAACGAAAGACGGCTTTGTCATCATGGCGTCAGAAGTCGGCGTCGTTAATGTTCCGCCGGAGGAAGTTCTCCGCAAAGGAAGAGTGCAGCCAGGCCAAATGCTTCTAGTGGACACTGAGATCGGCCGACTGGTTGACGACGAAGAAATAAAGCGTCAGGTTACGTCACAATATCCGTACGCTCAGTGGCTCAAGGAGAATCAAGTCTCCCTGGAAGAATTTCCAACGCCTGCGGAACGGCCACTTCCAAATCCGTCCTCGCTTCTTCAACAGCAGCAGGCATTTGGTTACACCAGAGAAGAACTAAAGCTCCTGATAACGCCGATGGCTATCAACGGCGAGGAAGCAGTCGGCTCGATGGGTACCGATACTCCGCTCGCCGTGCTCTCTGAGCGGCCGCAACTGCTGTACAACTACTTCAAGCAGCTTTTCGCGCAGGTCACGAACCCACCAGTCGATGCAATCCGCGAAGAATTGGTGATGTCGACCGATACCACCGTAGGCCCTGAAGCAAATATGCTTGAGCCCACGGCTGAATGTGCCAGGCAAATTCGATTACCTTCACCAATCCTGACAAACCAACAACTTGAAAAACTGAGACATATTGGTGATGCCAATCGACAACAAACCGAAGCGAAGTTCAGGTCAATCACTCTGCCAATGCGCTACGAGGTAGATGGTGGCGGGCGAAGTCTGGAAGCTGCTTTGGCTGAACTCTGTCGCCAATCCGCGAATGCAATTGCTGATGGATATGGCGTCGTCATTCTTTCGGATCGCGGAATCAAACAACATGAAGCAGCGATTCCAGCCCTGCTTGCCGTGTCTAGTATTCATCACTACCTGATTCGAGAAGGAACACGAACGCAAGTAGGGTTTGTGATTGAGAGCGGTGAACCTCGCGAGGTTCATCACTTCGCAATGCTGCTCGGTTATGGAGCGGCAGCAATCAACCCATATCTGGCGTTCGACACACTTCAGGATCTTGTGCACCAGGGCCAGCTCGGAATGGTGGATTCTGAAACTGCTATTTCTAATTACATCAAGGCCATCAACAAAGGCATCGTAAAAGTAATTTCGAAGATGGGTATCTCGACGATCCAAAGCTACTGTGGCGCTCAGGTATTCGAGGCCGTGGGACTGAAAGAGGAAATGGTCGATCGCTACTTTACGTGGACGCCCTCGCGAATCGGCGGCATCGGCCTTGAAGTAATCGCCGAAGAATCGAGACTTCGGCACAAGCAAGGCTTCCCGAACAGAGATGACCATGACAAGTCGCTGAACGAGAATGGTCAATACCAATGGCGACGCGATGGAGAACTTCACCAGTTCAACCCGCAAACGATTCATAAACTTCAACAGGCTTGTCGAACCAACAACTACGAAACATTCAAAGAATTCAGCGCTCTGGTAAACGACCAATCGCGTCGGCTCCATACGCTGCGAGGATTAATGGAACTCGCACCGTTCTTTCATCCAGTTCCAATTGCAGAAGTTGAGCCGGCATCGGAGATCGTTCGACGGTTTAAGACAGGTGCGATGTCGTACGGCTCAATAAGCAAAGAAGCACATGAAACCTTGGCCATCGCGATGAATCGGATCGGCGGAAGAAGCAACACGGGTGAGGGAGGCGAGGACCCGGATCGCTACACTGAGGAAACGAATGGTGACTCGCGCAACAGTAGCATCAAGCAAGTTGCCTCAGGACGGTTTGGAGTCACGAGCAATTATCTGGTTAACGCCGACGAGATACAGATCAAAATCGCTCAGGGCGCCAAGCCAGGTGAAGGTGGCCAGTTGCCCGGACATAAAGTTTCTCTCGCAATAGCGAAGGTGCGTCATTCGACACCAGGGGTAGGTCTCATCTCACCACCACCACATCATGACATTTATTCAATCGAAGACCTTGCACAGTTGATCTATGACCTTAAGAACGCCAACGACCGAGCTCGCATAAGTGTCAAGCTCGTCTCTGAGGTTGGTGTTGGAACCGTTGCTGCAGGAGTCGCAAAGGCGCATGCCGACGTGGTGCTGATAAGTGGCTACGACGGAGGAACAGGTGCCTCACCACTTTCAAGTATCAAACACGCCGGAGTGCCTTGGGAGCTGGGACTCGCAGAGACACATCAGACTTTGATGCTGAACGATCTCCGCAGTCGGATCACGGTCGAAACAGATGGCCAGCTGAAGACCGGTCGAGATGTTGTGATCGCAGCCTTACTAGGGGCTGAAGAGTTCGGTTTTGCAACAGCGCCGCTTGTAAGTCTCGGCTGCATCATGATGAGAGTTTGCCATCTCAACACCTGTCCCGTCGGAGTCGCGACGCAGGATCCACATCTTCGTGCAAGGTTCAAGGGTGATGCTTCGCACGTCGTGAACTTTATGAAATTCGTCGCTGAGGAAGTGCGAGAGTTAATGGCTGCGCTTGGCTTCCGCACTTTTAACGAGATGATTGGCCGCACAGAGTGCATCACGATGCGACCTGGCATTGAGCAATGGAAAGCGCGTGGGCTCGACTTCTCAAACATCCTTTATAAACCATCCGTATCTGACAAGGTTGGACGCTATTGCAACAGAGAACAGGAACATGGGCTTGAGAAATCGTTGGACAGAACTACGCTGATCTCACTTTGTAAGCCCGCGCTCAAGCGTCACAAGCGCATCACCGCGACCTTTCCAATTCGTAATGCGGATCGAGCAGTCGGCACGATGCTTGGAAGTTACATAACCCGAGCTCATGGTGCAGAAGGACTGCCGCCCGATACGATACAGCTCACATTCAAAGGTTCTGCGGGTCAGAGTTTCGGGGCTTTCGCGCCGCGCGGCCTGACGCTCACACTTGAAGGAGATGCGAACGACTACCTTGGCAAGGGACTGTCGGGCGGAAAGGTCATTGTGTATCCACCTAAGGGTTCAACCTTTCAAGCCCGCAACAACGTGATCATCGGTAACGTCGCATTCTACGGAGCCACGAGCGGTGAAGCGTACATATCCGGAATCGCTGGTGAGAGATTTTGCGTGAGGAACAGCGGTGTAGTCACAGTGGTCGAGGGGGTGGGCGACCACGGATGTGAATACATGACCGGCGGTCGTGTGATTGTGCTTGGTCCAACTGGCCGAAATTTTGCGGCCGGCATGTCTGGAGGCATTGCATACGTGCTGGATGAGACGCGGAACTTCACGACTCGCTGCAATCGAGGGATGGTTGAGATAACTAACATCGACGACGCAAGCGAGATTGAGTCCCTCAAGAACATGATCTTTCGGCACGCGGAGTATACGGGCAGCCGTTGGGCGACGGAGATATTGCTCGGTTGGGATGAAATCGCCGGTAAATTTATTCGCGTTCTTCCGCATGATTACAAGCGCGCACTTGAGGAACAGAACGGAGCAATGGATTTCGAAGTGCGAATTGGAGAGTTAAGAACTAGATCCGCGGATTTCTCTGGATAGCTACTTCAAGCAGCGATGATGTAAGTCTATGGGCAAGCCAACAGGATTCATCGAGTACACACGGTCGGTCGAGATGGTGCGGCCGCCGTTGGAGCGTGTCGCAGACTGGCGTGAATTCCATCCGCACTCAGATGAAAGTGAACTGCGAAATCAAAGCGCGCGCTGCATGGATTGCGCGGTGCCGTTTTGCCACACCGGGAATGTCTTGGCTGGCGCTGCCTCCGGTTGTCCATTAAACAACCTGATCCCCGAATGGAATGATTTGGTCTATCACGGGCGGTGGCGCGAAGCGTTTGATCGGCTAGATCAAACCAATAACTTTCCCGAATTCACCGGCAGAGTTTGTCCTGCGCCCTGCGAGGGCTCATGCGTGCTGGCTATTAATGATCAGCCAGTGACGATCAAGCGCATTGAGCAGGCGATTATCGACCATGCGTTCGACGCCGGTTGGGTGGTGCCCCAACGCTCTGCTACTCGCACTGGAAAACATGTGGCGATCGTCGGTTCTGGTCCGGCGGGTCTCGCTGCGGCTGACCAACTGAACCAAGTGGGGCATTCGGTAACCGTCTTCGAGCGTGCGGATCGAATCGGGGGACTCCTGATGTACGGCATTCCGAATATGAAACTTGAAAAGTTTGTGATTCAGCGCCGCACAAATCTGTTAGCGGCAGAAGGTGTCGAGTTTGTCATAAATACAAACGTGGGTCGGGACTACTCGACTGATCGGCTTATGCAGGAGTTCGACGCGATCATTCTCTGTGGTGGCGCAACCCGGCCGAGGGATCTCGTGATTGAAGGACGCTCGCTTTCAGGAATTCACTTCGCAATGGATTTTCTCCAGAGCAATACGAAGAACTTGTTGGATGGCAATCATAAGGATGGAGGCGATCTCTCGGCCAAGAACAAGGATGTGATCGTGATTGGCGGCGGCGATACAGGAACAGACTGCGTCGGCACGGCTTTGCGACAAGGATGTAGAAGTCTTGTTCAGTTTGAAATATTAAATAAGCCACCTGCGACGCGGGATCCCGACAATCCCTGGCCTCAATGGCCGAAAGTTTATCGACTTGATTACGCACAAGAAGAAGCGGCTGCCCTGTTCGGTCGAGATCCGCGAATGTATTCGGTCATGACTAAGAGCTTCCTAGGTAATAACGAGAGAGAAGTTAGGGCCGTAAGAACATCAGAAATGAATTGGAGCAAAGACGCGAACGAATCGTTCCGTCCGCTGGAGCTCGCCGGAACTGAAAGAGAGTGGCCGGCGCAGATGGTGCTTCTCGCTTTGGGGTTTGAAGGTCCGGAGACCGAGGGATTAATTAATCAACTCGGCCTGGACCTGGATAAACGCGGGAATGTCGCTACGGACGAGAACAAGATGACAAGTGTGCCCAAGATCTTCGCTGCCGGCGACATGGCACGAGGTCAGTCGCTTGTCGTGTGGGCGATAGCCGATGGCCGCCAGGCTGCAAGAGCCGCAGACAAATTCCTGATGGGTGAAACGAGACGGAGATGAGTACACGGACACAAACACTGAGGATCGATCGCGTACCGACAGTGTCGATTCAACAGAAGCAGTTGCGCCGATTGCCCACAAAGCATTTTCATCTTGCGCGTAACGGACGGCCTGGACCAGTTGTGATTGAGATCCCCAAGACGTCTCAGCGGCGCAGACTTCCTATTCGCGTTTGAAGAACATCACATTTCCGTGCTGGCGGCACATCGCTTTTAAAAGAACTCACTCCACCAACGCACTTAATGGACTTTGTTACAAAGCCTGCGTTAAAGTCCGCTGCGAAACCGATATTTAATAATGGACCGACAGGAGCTTTGAAACGCGTGCGAATCTCGATCGGTTCGGCCACTTCCGCAAAACTCACCAATTCCACTGTCAATCACCACACTCACCCACAGCTAGGTAGGTTCGGGTTACTTCTGACTGTGCTGCTCTGTTTGCCCGCTATCTCTCAAGCGCAGGTGCTCGGCGACCCCGTAGATATCAGTCAGGATTTCCAGCGTATGGAAAACGTTTACTTCATCGGCAGCCGAGTAAGTTCATTCGACCCGGCAACCGGACAAGGTACGATGCAGTGGGATCGCTACCTTCGAAATACCACGCTATCGTTCAATAAGGTTGATGTCGGCTTTGCGCGCGGTCGCGCTACCGAGTTTCCCGGAACTGAATACGATCAAGATCCCTCTCTTCCGTTTTCAATCACATTTGTCAGTCCTCGGACGCTTCGTCTCCGGCTTTCGACGCGCTCGGTCCCGCTTAGCGATGGAAACTCACTAATGCTGGCAGGACCGGTTCCGAAGGACAATTCCTGGAGGGTTCAACAGAATGAGAAGGCGATTACTTATCACGGTGTTTATGGTGAGGTCCGAATTATTAAGGAGCCCTGGCACATTGAGATCTATGACGCGCGCGGACACCTGGTGACGCGAACTCAGAACATCGGCGATCCGGCTACTTTCATCACGCCGATTCCATTTTCATTTGTGCGACGTTCGAGCGATCTGAGTCGCCGGATCGCGGCTACCTTTGAGCTGCAACATGACGAGAAGATCTTCGGGTGTGGTGAATCATTCACGCGTTTGAACAAGCGCGGGCAGCACATCAATGTTTATGCACGCGATGGCATGGGCACGCAGAATGAATACATGTATAAACCGATCCCGTTTTTTCTAAGCAGTAATGGCTATGGCATGTTTGTACACACAAGTGCTCCTGTGACTTTTGACTTCGGCAAATACTATGACGCGCATAACACGATCTATTCAGGCGATGAGGATCTTGATCTCTTCATCTTTCTTGGCGAGCCGAAGGACATACTTTCTGAGTACACTGCGCTTACCGGTCGCAGCCCGATGCCTCCGCTCTGGTCATTCGGATTCTGGATGAGCCGGATCACCTACAACTCGGAAGACCAAGTTCGCGAAGTTGCAAAGCAATTGCGAGCGCATCAAGTGCCTGCTGACGTGATTCACCTCGACACCGGTTGGTTTGAAACCGACTGGCGGAGTGATTACCGGTTCTCAACCTCACGCTTTCGCGATCCCGCAAAAATGATCGCTGATCTAAACCAGCAAGGGTTTCATATCAGCCTTTGGCAATACACTTACTTCACCAGCAAGAACGATTTGTGGAAAGACATCGTCTCGCACGGCTACCAAGTGAAGAATGAAGGCGGACAATTGCCGTCTGAAGATGCTTCGCTCGACATGAGCAACCCAGAAGCCGTCAAGTGGTATCAAGCGAAGCTGGCGAATCTTTTGAAGCTTGGTGTCGGCGCTATCAAAGTCGATTTCGGCGAGGGCGCGCCGTTAACCGGACAATATGCTTCAGGCCGCACTGGTTGGTATGAACACAATCTTTATCCGTTACGCTACAACAAGGCTGTGGCCCAGATTACCAGGCAAGTTACCGGCGACAACATCATCTGGGCGCGGAGCGCGTGGGCCGGTAGTCAACGCTATCCGCTGCATTGGGGTGGCGACGCTGAGAACACAAACTCGGCAATGGCCGGGGAGTTACGCGGTGGCCTTAGTTTCGGATTGTCGGGTTTTACTTTTTGGAGCCATGACGTCGGAGGCTTCGTCCAGCGCGCGCCGCGTGACCTTTATCGTCGCTGGCTGGCGTGGGGTGTGCTGACCTCCCACACGCGAGCGCACGGCGCTCCGCCGCGCGAACCGTGGGAATACGATGAAGCTCTAACTGAAGATTTTCGGCGTGCGCTGGGATTGAAGTACTCAATCATGCCTTACATCTACGCGCAGGCGATGGATTCGGCGGCCCATGGTTATCCAATGCTCCGCACGCTCTTTTTCGAGTATCCAAACGATCCCGGTTCGTGGGAGATTGATGACGAATACATGTTCGGATCGAGCTTGCTGGTCGCGCCACTCTTTGACAGTACTGATACTCGAAAGGTATATCTCCCACCGGGCAACTGGATCGATTATCAAACTGGCAAGGTGTATGTCGGCGCGCAATGGCGTGAGATCAAAGCCGGTGAAATTCCCGTCGTTTTGCTCGTGAAGGACCACTCTGTAATACCTCACCTTAAAGTCGCGCAAAGTACGAAAGACATGGACTGGAATGATGTGGAGTTGCGCGTGTTCAGCACTGACGATGCGTCGGCGTCGGGATTGTTTGCGTTGCCGAACGATTCTCTGCGGACCATCAACTTACGTTCGAGCAACGGCCGCTCTGCTTTGGCTGAGGATCCGTTACGAGGAAAAGTGAGATGGCGCATCACGCGTTTTGAGAAACAATAGTTCTCATCGGACTGAATCTCACAGCAGCTTACAGGTCATGAAGCGAAAGTTTTCGCGCAGGAAATTCCTCCAGCAGACTGCGCTCGCATCTGCGGCGGTTCCATTCCGATCGTTCTCACAGCGAATCAAATCGGGATCTATCGCCTCCGGACCCGGAGAACCGCTCCTTCTCTGGTACGACAAGCCCGCGAGTCAGTGGGTGGAAGCACTTCCGATCGGCAACGGCCGACTAGGAGCAATGATCTTCGGGGGCACCGCGAGCGAACGACTGCAACTGAATGAGGACACGCTTTATGCGGGGGGCCCGTACGATCCGAATAATCGCGACGCTCTCCGGTTTCTGCCAGAAGCGCGCCAGTTGATCTTCGCCGGCAAGTACAAACAAGCAAGCGATTTGATCGGCGAAAAGATGATGGCGCATCCGATCAAGCAGATGCCGTACGAACCGTTGGGCGATCTCCGAATTGAGTTTGCCGGGCACAATGACGTTTCTAATTATCGTCGCGAGTTGGATCTTGAGACCGCAATAGCCACGGTGTCTTACACGGTGGGCCGTGTTAATCACTCACGGGAAGTTTTTGCCAGTCCTGTGGATCAGGTCATTGCGTTCCACTTGACCGCAGACAAGCCCCACCAAATCAACTTCGTGGCAAGTTTTACGACGCCACAAAAGGCGACTGTCAATACGGAATCAAACGAAATGCTGGTGTTGGACGGCGAGAACGGCGAGGCTTTTGGTATTAAGGGAGCGCTGAGATTTCAAGCACGCGCGCGCATCATCACAGACGGAGCACGATCGGTTGCAGAAGATGGAAAGATCCTAGTCAGCAACGCAAACTCAGCGTTGATTCTTATCGCAGCCGCGACGAGTTACAGGAACTACAAAGATGTGAGCGGCGATGCGCCAGCGCTAGCCAGGGCTTATCTGAATCGCGTTGACAGCAGGTCTCTCGCCGCGATGCGCGCTGCTCATGTTCGTGAACATCAGCGGCTGTTCCGGCGCGCGACTCTCGATGTCGGAATCACGGAAGCTGCGAAATTACCGACGGATCAACGGCCGGCGAAGTTCCTTGAAGGCTCTGATCCACATCTCGCTGTCCTCTATTTTCAGTATGGCCGATACCTCCTCATATCATCGTCGCGACCTGGATCTCAGCCGGCAAACCTTCAAGGCCTCTGGAACGACTTGATGACGCCACCATGGGAGTCGAAGTACACCATCAACATCAACAGCGAGATGAATTACTGGCCGGCTGAGACCGCGAATCTTTCCGAGTGTCATGAACCGCTCCTGCGTATGGTGACCGAGTTAATGGAGACTGGCAGCCGCACGGCGCAAATTCAGTACGGTGCGCGCGGTTGGGTTTGTCATCACAACACCGATCTGTGGCGCCAGACGGCGCCAATTGATGGGCCGCTGTGGGGATTTTGGCCGACTGGCGGGGCTTGGTTGTGCACGCATTTATGGAACCATTACCAGTTCACTCGGGACGATAAATTTCTCCTGCGCGTTTACCCCGTGATGAAGGCGGCCGCGCAGTTTTTCATCGACACTCTTGTGGAGGAGCCAAAGCACAACTGGTTGGTAACCTGTCCGTCAATCTCGCCTGAGAACAAACACCCGGGAAACGTGGCAATCTGCGCGGGTCCAACCATGGACATGCAGATTCTTCGAGATCTGTTTAGCCAGTGCATTGAAGCCGCGACTATTTTGCGCATCGATCAAGAGTTCGGTGGAAAGCTAGCCGCCGTTCGTGCGCGCTTGGCGCCAGCGCAGATTGGAAAGGCCGGCCAGCTACAGGAATGGCTCGATGATTGGGATTTGGAGGCTCCTGAGCGACAGCATCGTCACGTCTCGCATCTCTATGGATTGTTTCCTAGCAATCAGATTACATCGCACGCTACTCCTGATCTATTTGCCGCAGCCAGGAAGAGTCTGGAGTTGCGCGGAGACGTCGGCACCGGCTGGAGTTTGGCCTGGAAGATCAATTTATGGGCGAGATTGCTCGATGGTGAGCATGCTTATTTGCTTTTGCAGAAAGCGCTGACTCCAATCTATTCGAACGATCCGAAATACCGGAGTGGAGGTGGCGTTTATCCTAACCTGTTTGATGCTCATCCGCCGTTTCAAATCGACGGTAACTTTGGGGCGACTTCGGGCATTGTCGAAATGCTTTTGCAGTCACATGCAGGTGAGATTCACTTGTTGCCCGCGCTGCCGAGCGCCTGGCCGAACGGCAAAGTGAAAGGTCTACGAGCGCGTGGGGGATTCGAAGTGGACATTGAGTGGAAGGCAGGGAAGTTGAAACTTGCAACCGTTCGAAGCACCAACGGAATCGATTGTAAAGTGCGCTACCGGGACAATGTGGTCACACTGCGTCTGATGTCCGGTGGCGCTGCTCGACTAAACGAAAAACTCAATCGCTCCGGCTGAACTAGGACGTTGGCGGTTTAGAAAATCTAGCCGCCGAAACGGGCACGTTGTTTATGAGCAGCTTGATTTCAGTGGACGACAGCTTCTTTTCGAAAGTGGGGTATCTCATCTTCTCCGTGCGTGACGATCGCTTTCGATCACGAGGACCGACACTTACATGATGTGGACGCCGACACAGAACAGGTGTTTGAAAGCCGCCTTTGCCACAGCATTTGTGTTTATGAACTCGATAGGGATTGCCCAGCATACGCCATTGATTCAAAAAGCATCGGACGAGAGCCAGAGTTCGCCACCGGTTGAATTGAGCGCGGAGCAAGATCATCTGCGAATAATGCGCCTCTTGAACATCACGTCGCTACGGCCAGGCGCGAACCCGAACGATCCGAAGTCGCCCAACGCGGTCAACTATGACGAGACAAAGGCGAACCCGTTTCCAAATCTGCCCGATCCGTTGCGGCTTAGAAACGGAAAACGGGTCACTTCAGCGAAACAATGGTGGAATCAACGTCGGCCGGAGATCGTCGAAGATTTTGATCGTGAAGTGTATGGCCGTGTGCCGCAAAACGCGCCGAAAGTTAACTGGGAAATAGTCAGTGCTTCGAAAGAGAGGCATGGCGACGTGCCCGTAACCATCAAGAAGTTAGTGGGCCATACGGATAACTCTTCATATCCGGCGCTCACGGTTGATTTGCAGTTAACGTTAACTACCCCTGCGAATGCAGTTGGCCCAGTGCCGGTGATCATGGAATTTGGTTTTGTGTTTCCACCGGGCTTTCGACCGCCACCCGGTTTCACCCCACCTCCTGGGCCAACGTGGCAAGAGCAACTGTTGGCTAAAGGATGGGGTTACGCCATTCTGATTCCCACCAGCTATCAAGCCGATAATGGCGCGGGGCTGACGAAAGGAATCATTGGACTCACTAACAGAGGTCAACCGCGCGAACCGGATCATTGGGGGACGGTGCGAGCGTGGGCTTGGGGCGCGAGCCGCGCGCTCGACTACTTCGAAACTGACAAATCAGTTGATGCCCGGCACGTGGGCATCGAAGGACTCTCGCGTTACGGTAAAGCTGCGCTCGTAACCATGGCGTATGATCAGCGTTTTGCCATCGGCTTCATTGGATCTTCCGGCGAGGGCGGCGCGAAACTTCACCGACGGAATTTTGGTGAACTAGTCGAGAACGTCGCTGGCACTGGCGAATATCATTGGATGGCTGGAAACTTTCTGAAATATGCAGGTCCGCTGACGCCGAAGGATCTTCCTGTGGACGCACATGAACTGATCGCGTTGTGCGCACCGCGTCCCGTTTTTATCAGTGCCGGTTCACCAAAAGTCGAAGGTCAATGGATCGACCAAAAGGGAATGTTCATGGCCGCTGCCGCTGCTGGATCCGTCTACCGCTTGCTCAGTAAAAAGGATCTCGGTACTAACGAGTTTCCGGCAATCGAGACGGCGCTCATTAGCGGTGACATCGCTTGGAGGCAGCACAGCGGCGGACACACAACAGGACCAAACTGGCCTACGTTTATCCAGTTTGCGAGTCGCTATTTTGATAAGAGATAGCGCAACCTCATTCTGCCGACGGTGACGCCAGACATCGGTTGCAATGTCTGGGCAAGTGTGAAAAGGAGTCAGGGTGTCAAAAACAGAGAGTCAAGACACCTATCCAAAAAGATGATGAGAAAAGATCCTGTACTTATCCTCCTCAGCTTGTTGTTGCTGATCTGCGCGTTTCTTGGTCCTACCGTTAGAAGCAGCCAGAGTCCCATGCCGCCTTACCTAAATGCGGCGTTGCCACTCGAGACCCGTGTTGATGATCTCGTCGGACGCATGACGTTGGAAGAGAAGGTGTCGCAGATGATGAACGCGGCACCGGCTATACCGCGGCTTGGCATTCCTGAGTACGATTGGTGGAACGAGGCATTGCATGGAGTTGCTTTTTCCGGCGTAGCAACAGTCTTCCCGCAGGCAATCGGACTCGGCGCGACATTCGATCAAAAGCTCGTCGGTCGTGTGGCCGAAGTTATCTCAACGGAAGCGCGCGCCAAATACAACGAAGCGCAACGGCGTGGCAATCGCGCGCGCTTCTACGGTCTTACCTTCTGGTCTCCCAACATAAACATCTTTCGCGATCCGCGTTGGGGGCGTGGACAGGAAACCTACGGCGAAGATCCTTATCTCACCAGCCGCCTGGGTGTCGCGTTCGTCGACGGATTGCAAGGCGATGATCCAAAGTATCTGAAAACCGTGTCAACGCCGAAGCACTACGCCGTGCATTCCGGGCCCGAGCCGGAGCGCCACCGTTTCGATGCGGCCGCGTCAGAGCGCGACCTGCAAGAGACCTACTTCGCTGCCTTCCGCGCGACCATCACTGAGGCCAAGGCCGAGTCAGTCATGTGCGCATACAACAGAATCAACGGGGAACCGGCCTGCGCAAACCAGCATCTGCTCGGCGACATGTTGCGCGGCCAATGGGGCTTCAAGGGTTACGTCGTTTCTGACTGTGGTGCGATCGATGACATCTATCAGCGGCATCACTTCGCGAAATCAGCAGAAGAAGCCTCTGCGTTGGCTGTGAAGCGAGGGACTGACCTCGAATGCGGGGACAGTTATCGTGCGCTGGTCGCGGCGGTGAAGCAAGGCTTGATCTCTGAAGCCGAGATTGATCGCGCCGTGAAGCGACTGTTCGAAGCACGCTTCCGACTTGGTATGTTCGATCCGCCTGAGGTGGTGCCGTACTCGAAGATTCCGTTTTCCGCCAACGACTCACCTGAACACCGGCAGTTGGCGCTCGAGGCTGCACGCGAATCGATCGTGCTGCTCAAAAACGACAACAACACGCTGCCGCTGAAAAAAGACCTCAAGTCAATCGCCGTCATCGGGCCGAATGCCGACAGCGTTCAAGTTCTGCTCGGCAATTACAACGGCCAGCCGTCCCGCGCTACTACACCGCTGGCAAGTATTCGTCAACACGTTTCGCCACAGACGAAAGTGCTTTACGCAGTTGGCGCATCGCTCACAGATGTTTCCGTCGTTCCTGTACCGGCGTCCGCGTTACGGGGATCGAACGGCGAATCCGGCCTCAAGGCTGAGTTCTTTGGGAACCGCAATCTGGACGGGACGCCGATTGTGACTCGCATTGATAAAGAAGTTAATTTCGATTGGGGCACCGCCAGCCCAGCGCCGGGTATTGTCCCGGCGGATGATTTTTCCGCACGCTGGACCGGCAAACTCGTGCCCACAATCTCGGGAAAATATCGCTTCGGCGCGATCGTCGATGATGGCGTGCGGATTTATCTCGACGGAAAACTAATTGCCGAAGACTGGACGCAGCATGCGCCGACGGCTGTAACAGGAGAAGTCACGCTGCAAGCCGGGCGAACCTACGACCTCAAAATGGAATATTACGAAGCGAAGATTGGCGCGGTCGCAAGACTTGCGTGGCAGCCACCAACGACCAGCACCCAATCGCCTTATGACGAAGCCGTTAACGTTGCCAAGCAGGCCGACGTCGTCGTCATGGCGCTCGGTCTTTCCTCGCAATTGGAAGGTGAAGAGATGACGGTGCGCGAGCCAGGTTTTCTCGGCGGAGATCGAACCGACATTGGCCTGCCGGCGCGCCAGCAGAAACTGCTTGAGGCGGTGGCAGCTACCGGAAAACCAATCGTGCTGGCGCTTTTGAATGGCAGTGCGGTGGCGGTCAATTGGGCCAATGAACACGTCTCTGCAATTGTTGACGCTTGGTATCCGGGCGAAGAAGGGGGCGCGGCGCTCGCTGATGTTTTGTTCGGCGATTACAACCCGGCGGGAAGGTTGCCAGTGACTTTCTACAAGTCAGTTGATCAGTTACCACCCTTCACTGATTACCGCATGCAGGGTCGAACTTATCGATACTTCAAAGGCGAACCACTTTTTCCATTCGGCTTCGGCTTAAGTTACACGAAATTCAAATACGACAACCTGAAGCTCAGTGCGACAAAGGTGAAAGCCGGTGAAAGGCTGACAGTCAGTGCCGATGTGCAAAATATCGGCGTGCGCGATAGCGATGAAGTTTCGCAGCTCTACATCTCGCATCTTGGCACGTCCGTGCCCGTGCCCATCAG
>Ga0070690_100000560_pt1 | contig 18627 bp, 9 predicted proteins | sample KBSS33HmetaG_FD_64671 | JGI IMG/M metagenome (GOLD analysis project Ga0070690, IMG submission 64671) | Switchgrass rhizosphere microbial communities from Kellogg Biological Station, Michigan, USA - KBS S3-3H metaG | ecosystem: Host-associated > Plants > Roots > Rhizosphere ... | reverse complement strand
CGCGATCTACGTCTATGATTACCGCCTTTAATGTCTTTCCGATTAATCCTGGTGCATTTTTAGAAGCCTCGCGGCCCAATTGAGAAGTAGGGATAAAGCCGCCAACACCGTATGACTCACCCGTAAGTCCTGCACTCGAATGACCACGAACAATAAATTCTACTTCTTCAAGCTTTTCTTGAGCTTTCTGAATCTTTCCCCAACTTGAATCTTCCAAAGCACGCCTCAAAGAAAGAATAGTAAACCCATCGTTTGTTTCAGGAACAATAACTGAAGCATCAACGACATCGCCAACTTTCAATGTTTTAATATAATCTTCTGCTTCTTTATATGCTTTTTCTGCAACAATACCTTCAGACTTACCGCCAATATCTAAAACAACTCGTCCTTGAGACATGCGAATAACTTTACCGGTGACACGAGTTCCTTGAGAGAGCGCTTTTGTAAGCCCTCCAAATTTGGACAAAAGATCGTCCATTTGAGAGTTTGTAGTTTTTATACGAGAAGATTTTTTGTTTTTAGACACATCATGTTCCGCCTTTCTATTTCGATTAAACAATTATAACCGAAGTTATGAACATTGTAAAATAGGAATACTAAATTTAAAATGCAATATATTCTTGCTTTGCTAACAGAAAACAGTTAGTGTAAAATATCTCTATGGATCCGCATAGCCCATACAATTCACAACCAACCCAACCTCAGTATCAGCCATCCTTTTCTCAAGGCAATCCAATGTCCCCTCAACAGACACCAATGCAACCACATAATCCTTTACCATCCAATAATCCAATTGCTCATCATTCGAATGTTGGCGGGAAAATTGAACAAGTAATTATGCTTTGTTATTTTTTTGTAGCAGCACTTCTTCTTTTCCGCTTTGGTCTTGGGATGTTTGGAGCAAGGCAAACACCATTTGTCGAGTTCGTCCGTGATATTACGGTACCTTTCATGATTCCTTTTGAAGGGATGTTTGGAACGACACCATCTGTGGGATATTATAGTATCGAGTTTGAAGTATTAGTCGCCATTATTGTGTATGCCGGCGTCTTCTTTGGGTTGGCACAATTGGTTAAAATTTTGTTTAAGTAACATTCTCTCCAAAATTTATTTCTTCTTTCTTTTCAAAAGAAATTACCGTACATGTGTCCAATCAGTCCACCCCATGTTTTTCCCAGGTGATGCGGATTGCGTTGGGTATCTATTTTCATTCAAATAGTAATTTGCAACCCACGGAATCCATGTGTCATCACCAGAGGCTGCATTTACCCAAGTGGGATTAATGGCAGCTTCACCTTTGTGATATAAAATATCCATTGCTCTCATGAGTGCATTGTCTCCTTCTGCCAAAGATAGAAGACCAGCACGTTGAAGGATAACTGTCGCTACAATATACCCTTGCATTCCCTCCCACATATATCCACTTATCTGTGGTGGCCATTGATATTCTGCTGTTCTTCTCCAGTCTTCTGGCAATACTCCTGAAATACTAATGCCATTTCTGGTTGCTCCTTTTCTATTTTCACCAGCCTTATTCCCTGGATCTGCGTGCCAATTCGTTGAAGTATAGACCATCTGGTTTCCAGGTGCCGAAATACCAATAAATGCACGCTGAGCTGTTACAACTTTTGATATCATATTTGCGTCATTTAAATACACTCCTGCAGCTGCCAAGGATGCTCGAGAATGTCCTCCCCAGTTATTGGCCGAGAATTCTGCCGTCTCCAGAAGATTTCCGCCACCACTATGACCGGCAAGTGGTTTTACCACCATGTTCCTGATCCATTGTTCAAATTCTGGCGTTCTATATCCAATAATATCTGCTGCGATAATATATGTCTGAAAACCTCGAGACATCTCGAGAACTCGACTAAATTGCGTTTCATTCATAGCAGCAGTAATACCCGCAATCGTTTTTGCTCTCATGGAAGCATTTCCAGTTCGAGCCGCAACCAGAGCCCCCGCTAATGTGTTTACATCATGATTACAATTATTGTCATATAAACATGCCGATCCCCACGAAGAGTTTGCCGCAGCATTTACTTTGTCCCATGCCGCTCCGCTTGTTGGCAAGCGATTTAATTCTTCTTGAGAAATCCAAATACCTTTTACCTGACCAATTGGTGGCAGTGTTGGTGTAGGACCTGATGGTGTTGGAGTGTTCGTATTTGTCGGTCGAATTGTGTTGGTAGGAGTAGCAATTGTTCTACCATAATTGGCAAACCAGAGAGTAAAGTCAACACCATCAACATACCCATTTGAATTAAAATCTCCATCCCGAGGGCCATTTCCTGTACTTTGATTATAATGCGAAAGCCAGAGAATAAAATCGATCCCGTCTACTTTTCCATCTCCATTTCCATCACCACCATCGACCGACGTTACTCCCACAGCATTTGTTTTTGTATAAGAAAATGGAGCTTTTAGTTTCTGAAAAAAATAGATACCAAAAATAAAAAGAACTAGTATTGAGATTACTGAAAATTTATAATGTGCAGGTTTCATTGTTCCTTATTCTATCCTATGTCCAATCATACTGAAGAGATATGATACTCATCACAATTCATCATACATCCTTTTACTGATTATTGTTGCTTTTGATTTGATCCTCTGTCACTAAATCGTACAGAGAGAATGTACTCCCATTGGATAATGTTGCAGAAAGAGAATACCTATCCGGTGGAGTAAACACGAAGGAATAATCCTTCCCCGTAACAGGATCTTTGGGAACAGATTTAATATAGGGTTCGCCCAAAATTGAGAGTCTGTTTGGATAATTCCCCTCATGATCCACAGCATACATTTCAATTGCATTCCGTATTGAGACGAGATCAAGTTTTCTTGCAGTGTCCAATTCAACAGGGTTATTTGGATCCAAGGTTGGCAAAAGCCCGTTGGGACCCAAAGTCATATTATCTGATTGTTGATTAATTTCAAAAGTCGGAATTGGAGAAATTGTTGGATTGAGAACTGATCTTTGGTTGATATTTTTGGAGAGCCACATTTGATATCCAATACCTCCAATTACACCAATAATTAATATCGCAACAAGAAGAAAAATCATGGCAAAGCCTTTTTGTTTCATATGAGTCATTGTGGCAGGAAGAGAAAGAAGAAGCAAATTTTATTCCAAAAAAAAATGGCCTGGCGATGAGCTATTTTCACGGGTAGTTGCCCACCAGCTATCGTCGCCGCTAATCCGTTTCACTTCTCTGTTCGAAAAGGGAAGAGGTGGTTCCAGATCGCTCAAATCACCAGGCCAAAGTTTGCACTCTGACATTCTGAAGAGAAAGATACATGAATTATTTGCATAACTCAAGTATTTGTTTAAAGTAAAATTTTTATTTACACGTTTGCGTATAAACTCGTAATTTCTGCGCAAGGCGCAAGAAAAAAAAAGTTGTATATCGACCGATTCGTACACGTAAGCTTAAAGCTTTACAGCTCTTCCACTGCGTGCCGATTAACCTCGTATTCTGCGAGGGGTCTCAAATTGGAATCCTCATCTTAGGGTATGCTTCTCACTTAGATGCTTTCAGCGATTATCATTTGGGAATGTAGCTACCCGGCGCTGCGACTGACGTCACAACCGGCACACCAGAGATTCCCCCAGCCTGGTCCTCTCGTACTGAGGCCAGCTCCCTTCAAGATTCCTACGCTTCCACCGGATAGAGTCCGAACTGTCTCGCGACGTTCTGAACCCAGCTCACGTAACGCTTTAATTGGCGAACAGACAAACCCTTGGGACCTTCTCCAGCCCCAGGATGCGTTGAGCCGACATCGAGGTAGCGACCCGCGCCGGCGCTATGGACGCTCGGGCGCGACTACTCTGTTATCCCCGGGGTAGCTTTTATCCATTAAGCTCCGTCCACACCCATAGTGGATCGGAGGATCACTAAAACCGACTTTCGTCCCTGCTTCATCTGTCGATGTCGCAGTCAAGCTGGCTTACGCTTTTATACATTAAAGCACGATGTCCATCCGTGCTAAGCCAACCTTTGTATCCCTGTGTTACCTTTTGACAGGGTACCGCCCCAGTAAAACTGCCTATCTAGCACTTTTCCTAAACCTGTTTGCAAGGTTTGTAAGTAAGATTTGTAACACTCCAAAGGGAGGTGTTTCAAGGTTGCCGAAGCTCCCTCCTACGCTAAACATATGATAGCGTACAAATCAATGCCAAACTGCAGTAAAGCTCCACGGGGTCTTTTTGTCCTGGTGGAAGTAGGCCGCGTCTTCACAGCCATCGCAATTTCGCCGAGTAAAGGCTTGGAGACAGTTACTAACTCGTGACGCCTTTCGTGCGGGTCGGAACTTACCCGACAAGGAACTTCGCTACCGTAGAACAGTTATAGTTACTGCTGCCGTTTACTGGAGCTTAACTTCAGAGCAACATCCGGATAAATCCGAAAGCACCCCTCCGCTTAACTTACCAGCACTGGGCAGGCGTCAGTCCGTATACGTAAGCTTTCGCTTTTGCACGGGCCTGTGTTTTTGATAAACAGTCGGTTAGTATTCGTTAGCTGCGACCACAATGGATTGCTCCATGTGGCAGGACATCTCCCTAAGTTACGTCCAGCTAATTTGCCGAGTTCCTTAAGCCTCTTTCTCTCGATCACCTTGGTCTACTCGACCATCCCACCTGTGTCGGTTTATGGTACGGCTTGCCTTATATCTCACTGCGAACCTTTTCTTGTAAACTGAAATGTTTGAAATTGCCCATCTCTCGACAGACTTTACATAACTTCTTAATTAATCACGAAAACGGATTTTCCAATCTTCACTATCTTAAAGTTTGTACCCCAATTCAATAAAGGGCTCCAATATTCCTGTTCAGTTAATCCCCAGTTGATAACGATATAACACAAATTGCAGAATCTTAACTGCACTTCCATCGACTACGCCGTTTTGGCCTCGCCTTAGGTACCGACTAACCCGTCGTGGACGAACCTTGCGACGGAAACCTTGGGAATTCGGTGGAGGAGATTCTCACTCCTCTAGTACGCTACTCATGCCGGCATTCTCACTTCCATACGCTCCACCCTGCTTTACAACAGAACTTCACTGCACATGGAACGCTCCCTTACCACTCACACTAATGTATGAATCTCCAGCTTCGGCACTATGTTTAATCCTCGGTACATTTTCGGCGCTTATTTCCGATCTACTAGTGAGCTGTTACGCTATCTTTAAAGGATGGCTGCTTCTAAGCCAACCTCCTAGCTGTTTATGGAAATAAACTTCCTTTGAAACTTAACATAGATTTAGAGGCCTTAGCTGAGAGTCTGGGTTGTTTCCCTTTTGTCGCATCAGCTTAGCCCGATGCGGCTGTCTAGCAATCTAAAAATGAGTATTCGGAGTTTGGTTAGAATGACTCGGGTTACCCCTTGCCATCCCATTCAGTAGCTCTACCCCTCATTTCATAATAATTGCCACAGTGCCCATACACTTTTCAGGGAGAACCAGCTATCTCCAGGCTCGTTAGGCATTTTACCCCTACTCACAAGTCATCCCAACCAATTGCAGCTGATACGGGTTCGGGCCTCCAGTAGTATTTCTACTACCTTCACCCTGCTCATGAGTAGCTCGCCTGGTTTCGGGTCGGATACAACGAACAAAAACGCCTTTTAAGACTCGCTTTCGCTCTGCATACATTTGTAATAAATTTATGCAAAAAGCTCGTTATAACCACTCGCCGGCTCATTCTTCAATAGGCACGATATCATCCCGACCTTGCGGAGGGACTCTATCGGTTTGTCCGCAGACAGTTTCAGGTTCTATTTCACTGGGTGTCTCACCCTTCTTTTCGCCTTTCCATCACTGTACTAGTTCACTATCGGTCTCACATTATATTTAGCCTTGGAGGATGGTTCCCCCAGATTCCCACGGTGTAGATGCATCGTGGTACTCAGGATACTTCTAGCGGTTTCAATTATTTTGAGTACGAGGCTTTCACTCTCTATGGCCAGCTATTCCACGCCGTTCCCCTACAATTGAAACTCACACATTAAAGTCCTACAACCCCAGTCCATAGCTTGCGCTACGCACTGGTTTGGGCTCTTACCGTTTCGCTCGCCGCTACTAAGGTAATCTCGTTTGATTTCTCTTCCTCTCCCTACTTAGATGTTTCAGTTCGGGAGGTTCCCACAAATCACATTAATACGATACCCGAAGGTATCAACTTGGTGTAATTGTAATCAGCTATGAAACTGATTGGGTTTCCCCATTCGGACACCGCCGGATCAAAGCTTCTTAGCAGCTCCCCGACGATTATCGTAAGCTATTGCACGTCCTTCTTCGGTAATGTGAACCAAGGCATCCCCTGTCTGCGTTAGTAATAAAACTTATATATTCTTCTTGCGCCAAACGCATTAACTACGAATTTACGTACTTGGTAAACTCGTTTTGCGCGATTTGGTTTTTACTCTTTTGCGATTACGATTTCCATTAAATCTTCATTTAATGGCCTACTTCCTGTTAATTATTTAATTCTTGAACGAGCTCCGGAATATGCAAAGCATATCTCTCACTGCGTTCGAGATAACAGAAATTTTTACTTTCATATTCACTCGCTAAAATGAATATGACTTTCTCTTCAGATGTCAAAGAACAAAAAGGAAATATAGTATTTCAAAATTGACAGCTCGCGGCGAAATGAACCATCCGCCAACTATCAATTTTCAAATACTAATTATTCTCTCTATCACTGTAACCAGTTCTCTCAACGTCATAAACTGTTACTGTTGCACCTTCCCAGTATCTTTTATCCGTCGGTCCAACTGCAGGATTTCCTGGCTTAATCATAATAGGCAAATCTCTGCCTTCACTATCTTTAGGATCTAAAGTACCATCTCCTGGCAATTCTGGCATCTGATCTACTCTAAGATCTCCATTTTCTCCGGCCGAAACTCCAAACTTCTGACCATGTTCTGTTATAGTAAATTTTAGACGATCTGCCATATATTTAATTCAGATAGCTGACGGCTAAAAGCCAACAGCAAATCGGGTGGACCCTAGCGGGCTCGAACCGCTGACCTCATCATTGCAAATGATGCGCTCTAGCCAACTGAGCTAAGGGCCCGAGTCCAAAAAAAATCCCGCTCATTTGGCGGGCTATAGTCCCCTTTACGGGGGAATCCTTATGGAAATTTTTGGATGCAAAAGCTCTTAGACTTTCACCTCAGATGTGAGGTCAAAAAAGAGTTGTTTAAATGCATATAAAAATCTCATTACGGAATCTGCCTCAAAGCTAATTGCAAGTATACTTGATAGATCTTTTAAGGTCAACAGGTGGATTATCTGTAAACACCATTTTAACTATTCACTCTTCAGGAGTGGTGAATTCATGATTTGCGTCATAGACATAATTTTTCCCTTGGCTCATCACTTCATAATTATATGTGGTCGACGGCGAAAGGTCAGTAATTTCTACTCGGTGATCGTGTACTTTTACATTTGATTGAACATCTTGGCCGTAGTCTTTCGTAGGTCCGTAGTTAACTTTCGACGTAGAAAGATGGTTCGTTTTCCATGTAATAGTCATGGTAGTAGGACTCGATTCTTCTACTTTCACTTCAGAAATTTGTGTAGGAGTAGAATCTAAAACAATCTCTCTAAATGAAGTTGTAGAATATGCAATCCATTCACAAACTCTTGCTCCAAATTCTCGCGGAGCGTTAAGTATTTGTGCCAAATCTTCTCGTCCTTGTTGGAAAATGTTAGCGATATACGTTGCAACATTTCCAAAGAAATGAATGAAGTTTGCAAAAGTACTTGAAATTATATGTCCGAGATCACTCAACAAATGACTCGTCTGCGGATTTGGAGTTACTGTTGGAATTGGAGATGGTGTAACTTCGATTGTTACGTTCGGGGTAATGGAAATTGTCTCTTCCGGAACTGGTGTTGGGCTTGAGGTAATCGTTTCCCTTCCGGTGGGAGTATAGATTGATATATTAAATAATGCGGGTATGGAAGTGTTATCGGTATTGTCATACGCAGTAAGTGTTATTTTATATGTTCCGGCAGGGAGTTTGTTTATCGGCTTATAATCGAAATTAGCATATTTGTTAGCCGTATTTACTGAGTTATCGGTTATTTTGTCAGTAGTCCCATCCCAAAATATATCGTTAATGGTAACAGTAGTTACACTATAAAGATCGTAAATTCCGAAGAAGTCTTTCTTTTCAATTTTCACCTCGATACTCTTTGGACCAGAGGCAACCATCGTATCCGTTTTGTCTCCTGCCAAAGGGTCCGTAATTTTCCCTGTAAAACTTGGTGTATTGTTTGTTTTAGTAACGAACAAATTTGGCCTTGTTAAGTCAACAAATACCGATCTTCCTTCTTCTCGTATATTCCCTGAATTGTCATGAGCTGTAACTTTCCAAGATCGTTTTCCTTCTTTCAACTTCCCATCGTTATTCCCAGAATTGGAGTCAGTACTCCAATCTGTAGATGATTTGCTATACACGGAAATATAATTGTTTCCCGCGTCTGAATCAGAAAAACCGTCGTAGTGAGCGATATATTTGCTGGTTTCATAATCACTTGTTCTACTCACCGGAATATTAACGAGTGAGAAATCCCCAGTGTCGCCGTTATCGATAGTCACACTATAACTCGAAACTCCAGAAAGAGCGCTCGTTGGGACATTCCAGCGAAAAGAAGGTCGTTCGGAATTGGTGTAGCTATCGTTCGCTGGACTATCGAGGTTGAATTCATCAGGAAGTGAAGGAGCGGGAGTTGTCGTACTCAAAACGAAGGTTCCATTAGACGAAAGACTAGAAGTATTTCCCGCGAGATCCGTTGCTTGCACTCGGAAGTACCACGTACCACCAGTCAGAGCAATTGAGTGAGTAAAGGAGTTCGTAGTAGATGTCGAAGACGAGACACCTGACAAAAAACTGGCGTCCTGAGACCATTGAACGGTGTACGGGGTAGAAGCTAAACCACTTGATACATCTGTTGAAGCAGTCCACGTCCATGTAGGAGTTGTATTACTTGAGGAAGATGCTGTCGTTGGTGTCCCAGGAGTTGTCGGACCTGTTCCATCGAAATAGTATGCACCAAGATTAACCGTGCCGTTTGCGACATCAGCGCTATTATATCCTTTCAAGTGTAGATACCATGAATTAGAATCAGAAGTGGCAGTTTTTGAAAGTGTAGAACTCGTCCATTGAGTTTCCGTATCATTAAAAGTATGGGAACTTGTCGTATCCCACACATATCTAAAATATTGGACACTTCCTGCTCCAAACCCAAGCGTGTTGGTAAAGGTGAATGCTGAGTTGTTTGTCCACGTACTTGTTGTAGTTGAACCTGTTATATTCCCAGATGTAGGTGCAGTGGACAATGTGACGGCTGATGCATTTGAAGAGGCAGTACTATTGCCTGCGGCGTTGTACGCCACCACTTTCCGTGTGTAACTTGTGTTGGCAGTGAGTCCTGACTCAGTACACGTTACAGTACTCCCTGTTCCTGAAGAGGCAGAAGCGACGGTGCACATGGTTGCTCCTCCGGTTGTTTGGACAATAAATCCATCTTCATTTGAAGCATTATCAGTAAAGCTCCATGTAATCGAGGTCGTGCTTGCGGCGCTGCCTGACAAACTAGATGGGGCAGTTGGGACTGCAAGAGTAGTAAAACTATGTGGTGTTTGAGTACTACTAAAGGTATTTGCACCTCCCGGATCAATTGCATATGAACGCCAATAATAGGTCGTCCCATATGAAAGTGCAGACTGAATAGTATAGGTAGCTTGAGACCCACTGGTATATGCAGTACTTGTTTGAGAGTTTTGATTCGACCAACCAGTTTGAGAGCTAACTTGGTTAAAGGTCTGACAAGCAGTCGTCATTGAAACATCAGTACATAATTCGATTTTGTAACGCAAATAATCTGACTCAGTATCACTTGCAGTAGTGAGGAGTGCAGGCGTGGCTGAAACTCCAGTCGCTCCATCTGCCGGAGAATCAAGGGTTGGTGTTCCTGGTGCACCATTAATTTTCCATGCAGCATACCGATACGTCGTCGCGCTTGTGTTTGTCTCAGTTTGGTTTCCTCCAATTGAAAAACCGTTACTTAAAAATCCAGTGATTCTATCGCTTGCGGCAGCTGTTGCAGTAAAATATAAGGTCGAATTCCCAAGGAGTGTACTCGGACGAAATACTCCAACCGTTGCCCCTGTCGACTTGACCCATAACAGATTTGGACTAAAACTGAGCGAGGTTATATTTTGTGCACTTCCCGTTCCTGAATAATGATTCACAACCATTGTATTACTCGCTTTGAATGAAAAGAAGTTAAAAACAGTTGTCGTCCCTCCATTTGCACGAGTCGTAGTACCCACCTGAAACCCATCGCTATTGAAACCTTGAATGTTATCTGTCGTTTCCGCAATTCCACTAAATCCAATGGATGCATCCCCCGTTTCATCTGATGTTCGCCATATGCCGGAAGCAGCTGAATTTGCTTTTATCCCAACAAGATCTGGCTGAAAGGGCATGCGTGTAATGTTACGGTTGTCGATAGCAGCCCCTGTATATGCTCCAATCATAAAATCAGCGGCACCAGTATTTTTCTCCGGATTAAAGGCACCACCGAATGCCTGATAGTGGTATACGGTTCCATTTGTATTGACAGTAGCATCGGCCGCTACCGTAAAACCACCACTATCAAGAGAAGTAATCCCACCTGTAAAATTGGCAACGGTATTCCCAAGATATGCCGTGCTGTCCCCCTTCATAAGACTCGTACGAAAAACAGGATGAGTAGCCCCCGCAGCATCTTTAACGATAACGAGATCTGGGGTAAAGCCAAAACTGGTAAAGGACTGGGCTGTTCCATTTCCGGTATAACTTCCTACCTTCATGGCATACGTTCCACTCCCTGAAGGATTAGACGCTCCTCCAAAGGCAACCCAATACAACGTTTTTCCGCTTTCGTTTGCAGACGCAGCAGTTCCCACAGTAAACCCAGTTGCATCCAGGGATTTGATTTCACCTATTGTATTATTCGTATCAGTAAAAGCTCCACTATAGTCTCCGTACGACTCAGTAACATTAAACTCAGTACGAATTGGTGTGGTTGCATTTGCGTTTTTTAGCCACACATAATTTGGCCTATATCCAGGCGCCGTAATTGTCCGATTATCAGTGCCGTCCCCAGTAAAGGTTCCCACACTAAAAGCATTCGATGCTGTTTTAAATGCAAAGAACCAATAATTCGTGGCACTTGTATTGACCCGAGTGGCATTCCCAACAGTGAAACCAGTACTATCAAGTGTTTTAAACACGGATCCATCGGTGACCTCATTGGCTGAGCTAAACGATTGAGCGTCATTTGATGGCATACTCGAAGTCATATAAGCCCCCGATGTTGCGCCTGAGCCTTTTACTACTACTAAATTTGGGCTAAAACCGACACTTGTGAGCGCATGAGTTGAAGCTCCATCCCCTGAATAGCTTCCTACACAAAATGTCCCGCTGCTTGTACAATCCGAGCCCCGAAACGCAATCCAAGTAAATCGAACATTGGCGGCATTGACATCAGCATTTGTTCCAAGTGTAAAACCATCACTATCGAGAGATTGGATTGCGTCTGATGCAATATCTGCATTTGCATCAGCAGTGTGAGCGGTTGTCTCACCACTCATTGAAGAAGATTTCCAAAGCGCACCAAGAGATCCATTCCCCGTGTCATCCTTTATAATAATAAGCTGTGGCTGAAATCCAACTCCGGTAATTGCGCGATTGTCTGCACCATCCCCCACATAGTATCCCGTCTGCATTTGAAACGTTGCTGCTTTGACACCGGATGGAATAAAAAGAAAGAACCCGAAAAGAATGAGACTAATAAATAAATATTGACGACAGTATCTCATACCATCAGCATACATCATAAATACCAATAGGCGTATTGTAAAGCTCTGGCAAAACGTAGAAACTCACGTAATCAGTGACAATTCGTTGACCCAGAATCAGTAAATGTTTGACCGGTTATTGGCATAAATTGCCAAGAGTAAGAATTTGTATTGAGTGTCATCTTTAAAACTCCAAAGCTTGTTGCATCTTTCACTTCACTATTGGGAACGGCGATTACAAATGGTGTATGGTTTCTTCCTCCAGTTCCTACAACAAATTCACGAATTCCTTTTGTCGTATTGAGGTTTCCATTGGCATCTTGTGGAGCAAAACGCTCGTATGAGTGGTCATGCCCTGTAAGGATAACTTCGGCATTATTATCATACAATGCCTGATAAAGAGGCCGGACTGCCGTCGTTGCTCTTCCGCCTGAAGAATACAGTGGGTGGTGAAAATATGCCAAAACACAAGACTTGGGATTTGCAGCCAAATCAGCTCGTAACCATTTTTCTTGAGGAGACCCAACTCCACAACCTCCCGCAGGACTGCAATTGCTATTTAATGCATAGAGTCTCCATGCTCCAACATTGAAGGCATAATATCCTTTGCTTCTCTCTCCTGCCCGACCGGTCGCAACACCTACTCCATTATAATAATCAAAATAACCTGAAGCATTTGCAGTTAAATATTCATGATTCCCAACTGAAGGATATGTTTTTCCCAAGAACCTTCCCCACGATGGATTATAAAAGTTCCGAAAATCAGTAAGACTTCCTTCTTCGTATTGAACATCCCCTAATGCTAAAACTGCGATTGGGTTCATAGTTACAATAAGGTCCGATGTCTCTTTTTGCTTACAAGAAGCACCTGTACTTCCCGCGCCACAAGCAATATCGCCAGCTGCTGCAATGACAACTGATCCTGTTATAGGAGGAGGTGTTGGCGTATTTGTTGATACTACGGTTGGCGTAGGAGTAGGCGTATAGGTAGGGGTAACCGACGGTGTGGAGATAGCACCAAAGTTTTGTAGCCACATGACATAATCAATCCCATCCACTTTATTATCATTATTAAAATCTGGATCATTTGGGCAGCTTTGGGGGGAGGAACCATAGATAGTCAGCCATTTTACATAATCACTTCCATCAACTCTTCCGTCACAATTGGCATCACCGGGGAGAAAAGCCAATGTAGTATTCTTTATAAACAGAAATAATACTAAAAAAAGAATGGCTATGAGATATTTCTTCATATAAATTTCAATTATCAATTAGTGTGGTGTAATAGACATCGTTTGTGAGACCGGGATTGTTCCTCTGGTCATTTTTGTAATTTCTCCAGCAACTTTCAAATACCAATCACTCGGAATCTGAGTGTATCCATCAGTATTCAATGGGACCATCGTCATACCTGACGGCCATCCAGCACTTGTAGGAGCTTGTTTAAAGAATGCAGTTCCTTCATTTACTTCATCAAACATAGCCCCATAGAGCATGGTTGCACCTAACGATAGGTAATTATATGCTTGTCTCCACACAAAATTTCCGCCAAGTCGAGGAATCTGATTTAATGTTGAACCTGATTGATTATGGAATGAAAATCCAGGGAAAATAACCGGCATATAGAGTTGATTATGACTCTTCGCATACAATACTTCCGCTGATATTGTACTTCGATACCCATCTGCACTCGAAAGACTATTTACACGACCCACCATCCATGGACTAATTACATCAAATCCTGTTAAAGCCGTGGCCCAGGTACTATTTGTTCTCCAATCATTGTTCACGCCTCCCATTACCGTTGCCCGATAGGCTGGATTCGTATTGTTGTGGAAAAAGGTCAAAAGAGTTTGCAAATCACTCGGTGTTCCTGGTCGATCACTAAAACCAAATCCCCAAATAACAACTAAGGGTCTTCCCCCTTGTTTCAGATATTGTGAACTTGAAGTAATTTTTTGTGTATCAACAAGATACTTCCAATCATTTTCAATTGTTGAGACAAGCGTTGATGCATTTTGGCCTGAAATATCATACATAATAGTAAACACACGTCCCGTTTGTTCAGCTCCCAATCTTGTATTCGCTGCAACTTTGTTTCGAATCGTAAACATAGCAGAATTAGAAAGTTCGGAGGTAAACCTTTGGAGCATTACCCCATCAATCCCATTTTGCTGCATCCATTGAAAATGGCGAATTACGGTTGTCTGGTTATAATCAGAAAAAAGATATGCTGGTTGACCATTAGGAAGTTTAAGGCCGGTGTCACACCGTTCAGCGGTCGTCAGTTCAGATACATCTGGCCACATATCAATAAGTGGTGAGTTCGGAGGAGTCCCTCCAAACCAGTGTCGCCATGTAGCAGACGGTGAACCATCGCACGGAGTCTGGTGCCATCCTTGGTACCCAAGCATAAATTTTCGATCCATGGTACTTGCATCAACTGTTCCGGCAGGCACAGTTGGAGTAGGACCACTCGTAGGGGTATTAGTAGGGATAATCGTAGCCGTAGGAGTTGGTGTCTTGGTTGCAGTAGGTGTTGGGGTAGACGTTTCAACTGCTCCATAATTCGTAAGCCACATAACATAATCAATCCCATCTACTTTATTATCATTATTAAAATCCGGGTCATTTGGGCATGACTGGGGAGCCGTTCCATAACTTGTTAACCATTTTATATAGTCAATTCCATCGACTCTTCCATCACAATTGGCATCACCTGACAAAAAAGCACGAATTGGTTGTACAAAAATTGAGGCAAGAAAGAAAAGAAGTACCACACATACAATAGAATAGGCAGACTTAGTTACCATTACATTTAATATAGCATACGCGAAGATCTAATTATTACTCCAGTGGAGGCAGCAATTGATTGAGAGCATCAACATATTGATTTTTAAATGGAGCACCATTTGGATCAACAACATCTTTTCCTGTTGAATCAGTCATCACTTGTTCACCTGGTTCAACACTGGTTCCTTCTCCCCATTCATTCCATGTCTCGGTAAGTTTCCATGTTGCATTTGAACTTACCATGGAACTCACGGAAGATCTAAATGAGGTAAGATCCCGTCCAAGCCGAACAGCTGAACCATCATCAAGCCAGAACCCAGGACTTACCATATACGAATATGATCCCTGCGAGTCAGAGCGAACTGCTGGCGAATATTGATGCCACGAGTCAGGTTGAGGAGAAACACCGCTATAACCACCAAATACTTTCAAGACGACATAGAATTTTGTGGTAGCGGCATTGTTTGCGTTTGCCCATCTTGTATGATATCCAGAAGTTGCGGTGTCTTCTGCTCCACCATAGACAAAGATGACAGGTTTGCCATTAATTTTGAGCATTCCGGGCTGATTTGCATAATTTGCTGCAATATAATTAAGATCACTGGTTATTTGTGCTTCACTTGGATCTCCGAAACCCTCATTTTCGTAATACAAACTCCATCGCAATTTAGGATACGGATTGTCTACCCTATTCATAATATTTTTAATGATATATTTGAAGGCGACATCGGTCTTATGTCCTTGTCCCCACCATGAACTAATCGCAACTTCCTGTTTTGCTTCTTTCAGCTTATTCAACTGCCAGTATAAGATTTGATCATTTGTAGAACTATAGAGTTCAGTTGCGGGGTCAAAAGCGGTAGGATTTACATCAGGGGTGTAATGAGAAAACCATGTATTCGGCGGACTCATCGCTTGATCGCTCCAATAACTCCAGCTTTGGGCAGTTGCTGTATGGGTGTTGGTCGTTGGATCAATTGTCGTTGTGTTTGGATTTGTACTCCAAGGATAAAAGAATGTTGCATAATATGGTGCAGTTGGTTGAAATCCAGTTGAAGGTATTGTGGTAGGAGTAGAAATAGCAGATGTTGGCGTTGAGGTTGAACCTGCAGTTGGTGTTCCTGACGTTCTTCCATAATTATTGAGCCATATAATAAAGTCTTGCCCATCTACTTTTGTATTCGCATCAAAATCACCAATGGTATATCCTCCAGATTGGACGAGCGTTGGACTATAGTGATTTACCCAGACAACATAATCAATACCATCCACTTTGCAATCCCTGTTCGCATCTCCAGGAAGACATGCAGTTGGGAGCGTTGGCAAAGGTGATGGAGTATTTGTATTTATAGGAGCTGATGTTGGTGTGGGTGTTGGCGTTTTGGTCGGAGTCGACGTTGCGATCGTTGTCGGAGTAGCAGTCGCTGGAGGATTGGTCGGTACCGTTCCATTTGTAGTAAGAGAGATCACATCTTCAATCTTCCCTCCACTTCCCACATAATTGGCAGTCATGTTATTCCCATTTACTTGCATCCACAAAAACCCAGCATTGCTTATTGTTGTTGAAGCAACTGTTGGACTTGATAAACCTGAACCAGTAACGCAAACTGGAGAAATATTTTTGCAAGAAGTAGTTCCCGACTGACCACCATTTCCAATGGTATAAAATTGGACATTTGCATATCCTGACACATTTTGAGGCCATCGTTCATAGGCATGAGAATGTCCCCATATTCCAAGATATCCCGTTTGAGGATCAGCAGCCTTTAAATCTGCAAGCATCTTCATAAGGTTCGTTACAATGTCTGTTTGAGTTGAATGTGACCCTGCTGACCATCCATTATGATGCCAATATACAACTTTCCATGGCTGTGACGAAGCTTTTAGATCATTGTATGCCCAACGGACTTGAGGATCAGATGATGTTCCTGGATTTGTGGGATTGTATGCATGACTTGCATTTGTATTGAGAGCTACAAAATGTACATTCCCATAATCAAATGAATATGAAGCTTGAACAGTAGATGTTGAATTCGTCCCTCCCTGTGGCAACGAATGATCTTGCATAACAGTCAAACAACTCGTTTCGTGGTTACCACATGTTACGAAATATGGCGAAAACGCCATACTATTTTGACCAGTGGTTGTATAAATATTAAAATGTTTGGTGTTGTTATTCGTAAAGTCAGTACTATATGGATATGCAAGATCACCTGCGACGACGGTAAGATTAGGTTTTTTGGCAAAAACTTGTTTGGCGACGTCATTTTGGGCAGTACTTGCTATTCCTGAATCACCCCAGATTGCAAATGTAAATGGAGTTGTAGACCCGGTAGTTGGAGCAGTCGTAAAATAATAATTTGTGTCCCCTGCTGGAGTCATAGCGGCTCCACTTTGGGTAAGTACTTGATAGTAGTATTTCGTATTTACAGAAAGTCCTGTAATTTTTGCGTGATTATTATTTCCTCCCGTTCCAGAAACGGTATCGCTTGTTACTTGACTCCCATACGAAGTTGTTGTGCCGTACAAAACAGTGAGTGCTTCTTGTGTATCAGTAACCCAACGAAACTCTATCGAACTCGTTGTTACATTTTGAAGGAATACTTTTCTTGTAAAGGTCGCAGCCAATGTCTCCTTGGATGAATTTAAAAATAAGAATGAAGAACATGCGATCAAGAGGATATAAAACGGAACTTTTCCGAGATATTTAAAAATTGTATTCATGTATAAATAACTTACCCAAGAAACAGTTATGGAGGATAATTATCTAATAATGTCCTTGAGAAGTACCTTTGTCAAGGACAAAGTGTATGGAGATTTTTTTTGAACGGGTGGGCATGCTTGGGATCGAACCAAGGACCCCCAAATTATCAGTTTGGTGCTCTACCACTGAGCCACATGCCCTAAAATTAAAAATCTTTTTCTCTCCCTCTCCACTTCCCAAACCTATCAGGCTTCCCTTCGTGTTGACCATCTCCGGGAATCTTAGGTCTTTCATCTTTTCGTTGGAACCCCATTCTTTCACCTAATGTCCCTTCTTCGCGCCTTTCCTGTCCATCTGGGTATTCTGCTTTCTTGAATCCGTCTGTCTGATCGTCATGTTTTGCCATAATAACAAAGTGATTTTATCACAAACGGAGTTCGTGTCAAAACCACAAACAACGTTTATGGCAAAGCGATAAAGTATATGACAAGAAAGCGTTATCATATATACTAATGGTATGAGTAATCTTGTCACCCTTGCCATTAAAATCCCTCGAGAAACGGAAGTAACTCCAGAAGCTGCACAGACATTTCTGACGACACTCACGCAACTCAATAAGCCAAAGCGCTTTGATAAACTCATGGGAAGATTCCCCAAATCTCTGGCTCTCGAAATTGCTTATACAAAATCTCAAATTCATTTCCAGATAACAACAGATAGCGAGTTTGAAGTTTTTATACGAACTCAACTGCAATCAACCTATTCCCTTTCAGTAATAGAAAAAGTTGAAGATCCATTACATGCAATTGAATTTGATTATATTAAATTGGGATTATCAAAAGGAAATAACTATCCTCTCGCAACCTTCAGAGATTTCCGCGAAGTGGATCCTCTGGCTTCTCTCTTATCAGTTCTTTCCAAAGGAAACGAGGATGAAGTAACGGTTATTCAGTTTGCCTTGGAATCAGTTCACGGGTCATGGCAATCTCAGGCCCTTTCCTATGCCGAGAAAGGGCAGAAAAAAGAAGATGGAACCTATGGGGTACGAAACGATGCGAATGTTATTAAAGAAAAAGCAGGCTATCCTGGCTTTACTACTTCTATTCGGATTATTAGTAACACTCCCTCAACTTTGAATCAACTCTCTTCAGCTTTTTCAGTATTTGGAAGAAGCGATGGCAATAGTTTGTACGCCAAAAAGTTTGGGCTTTTGGTAAACAAGAAAAAGGCAGTTGAACTCGTGAGAGAGAGAAAAGTAACTGATAGCGAT
>Ga0070690_100000555_pt1 | contig 18682 bp, 11 predicted proteins | sample KBSS33HmetaG_FD_64671 | JGI IMG/M metagenome (GOLD analysis project Ga0070690, IMG submission 64671) | Switchgrass rhizosphere microbial communities from Kellogg Biological Station, Michigan, USA - KBS S3-3H metaG | ecosystem: Host-associated > Plants > Roots > Rhizosphere ... | reverse complement strand
ATTGCTGCCGCAGTGTGTCGAGGTTCTTCGGTGGCGCTGTGGCGTCGACAACCACGAACGAGATGTCGTCGGCGTTGGTACCTGCCAGCGACGACAGCACGATCTCGCGCGGGTAGGTGTTGCCGAGTGCCTGAACCGGATGCCCGGTATAGAACTCGACGGCGACCGTTTCGGCCAACACGCCGGCTGTCGTCGGGCTGTGCGCGGCAATGTACGTCGCCGCCACGCGCGAACCGTTCGGGCGCGGCAGTTCGAATACCGAAGCCGGAGAGCCAGCGATTTGAATCGCTATCGCCGTCGCTGCCAGCAGTGCGCGGGCAGCGGTGCCGGTGACGCGTTCACACATGCGAACAGCGCCCGCGCCGATGAGCAGCGCCAGCGTCGGCACGGCACTGTCCAGATAGGAGGAGCCGGCGCCGGGAAGCCGAAACACGGTCAGGTTGAAGGCGATCGTTGCCGCCGCAAAACTCGCCAGCAGGACGACCAAGCCGCGGTGACGCTGCTCAACGCACACGGCGAACGTGGCGAGCAGCAACACCACGCCGCCAAGGACGCTTTCACATTCGCGCGCCGTATCGATCACCGCTTGGACGATCTGCCGTCCCGACATGGCCGCGGGATTGATGCGACCCGCGTTCAGCGTCAGCGTCCCGGCAAGCGTCTCCGCACCGCCGAACGCCCAGAAGTACCAGCCCAGCGCCGCCACGGCAATGGCCCCGCTGATCACCATTGCCGACAACGGCGCAATGATCGAGCGGACGGCGACCGAGCCGCGTCTCACGGCGATGAAGATCACGTAGACCGCGATTGCTGCGGCCAGACAGACGGCCTGATATTTCGTCCATGCCGCGAGCGCTGTCGTCAGCGCCACCGCCCCGATCCACCACCGTCGACGATGCGGCGACGACGAAGACTCATAGAAGGCCACGAGTTCCGCGCACGCCAGAAATCCCAGCGGCACGTTCAACAGCACGTGCGGCGTCGCACGCATGTAGTTGCCACTGATCAGCAATGTCACCAGGCTCGCGAACGCTGCCCACGCGCCGAACTTCGCGCGAGCCGCCCACCAGACGAGGACGTAGGTCGGGAGGACGAAGACAGCGAGGTGAACCAGGCGCGCCGGCACGTCGTGCCCCGGAAAAACCTTCTGGCTGATCGACGCGAGATACAGGACCAGCGGCGGGCTGTTTTCGAACAAGCGAAAGTCGCTGAAGTTCTCGTAGGCTCGCCTGAGCGGCAAGCCGCGTTCGGCGATCGTGCGTGCGAGGCGGAGGTAGACGGCTTCGTCGTACGTGAAGTCGGTCCACACGTAGGCCACAGACATCGCGATCAGCGCACAAGCGGCGATCGCGCTGCAAACGTCGGCCACGCTGACCGCCGGTTTGGCCGCGAAGCGACCGGGCACCGGCCGCACTCTGATCGGTGACTGATGCAGAGACGGGACTGGCGATTGGCTCACGGCGGTCTTCGTGAAAGTGACGCGCGTTTTCGACCGGGCGGTTGTCAGGCGAATGCGCGGCGGGCGCCGAGGCTCCGGAGCAGAGCCAGCCGCCAGGCCAGGAAGCTGTCGGACAGCCGTGTAACCCGCCGGTCCCATTTTGCTTCTTTGCCGCGGACCTCGGCGTTGAACACCTGCTGCAGATCTGCTTTGTTGGTGAGCGCCGACACGCTGCTGTTCTGCATCGCCCACATCATGCCGGCCAGCGCGAGCTGGTGACGCCGCGCCCGGGTGAGTCGATAAAGGTCGCGGATGCGCGCGCAGTTCTGCATATGTTCGACGTACTTGTGACGCTTCGCGAGAAGGCCGCCGCGCGTGCGGCCCCGCTGCGCGACCTTCAGGAACTTATGGGCGCCGAAGGCAAAGCACTCGAAATCCGACACCACCTCTCCATGGTTGACGAACGGCGCCGGCGGCCCCTGCCACAGAATGCGCTTGGCATCGCGCGGATTCGGATCGACGAAAAGCTCGTCGGTGATTTCAGCCCAGCTGAGGCCGCTGCGAAAGAGGTGGACGCCGAGGATTTCTCGTTCGGTGAAGCAATCCCACACCGGAAAGGCGAAGTGCTGCACGTCGGGATGGCGTGCCGCGGCGTGCAATGCCTCGGACAGCGACGCGTCGGAGCGCAGCGTCATGTCGGCGTCGAGTTTCAAGAACAGCTCGAACGACGCGCTGCGCGACATGATCGTCCGGTACAGGCGATTGTGCGCGACCTGGTTCGGCAGACCACTGATGATCTCGTGCTGGAAGTCCTGAAACGACTGCCGGCGTAGCTGCCGCACGAGGACCGGCAGTGCGGCCTCGCCCGTGCTCAGCGTGATGATCAGCAGCTTCGCCACAAATCCAGCAATCAGTGCGACAGGCTGACTTGAGGCCGCGGAATCGCGACTTTCCGCTCGGCCCATCGTTGTTTCGCGAGCCCGGCGAAGAAGCAGAGCCACAGCTCGTGCTCGAACGCACGGGCGGGGTCGCGGCGCAGGCTGGCGACGACGAAGTCGCGCGCGCGGCCGGCCAGCGTGCGATACATGTGACGGGGGATTCCGGCAATCTGCGGAACCTTCGAGTAGTCCAACCGCGACTGGTCCGGCGCATCCATGTCCACGCCGAGCTTTGCAAACAGAATCGCGCGGCTGATGCCGTGCCAGTAGAACCAGCGCCGGAAGTACGGCTTCTTCAAGCGATCGGCGTCGACGACGTGGTGGACGATCATGTCCGGCACATAGAAGCCGTGCAGGCCGGCGGCGCGGGCGCGCAGGTGCCATTCCCGCTGCGCCTGATTGCGGAGCGTGCCGGCTTTGCGGCCGAGGCGGTTGTCGAATAGGTCGACCTTCTCGTAGGTCTCGCGTCTCGCCGCCGTGTTGATCCCCAGGGGCCACGGCATGCCGTTGACGCCGAACTCGCGCGGCTCTTCGCCGTGGTCCTGCAGCGCGAGCACCGCCCAATAGCCGCCGCTCGGGCCGTGCGGGAGCCACGCTGGCCGATCACCCTTCCAGATCGGCCAGACCTTGCCGCCGACGTAGTCGCAATCGTGGGCTTCCAGGCCGGCCTTGGCGCGCCTCAACCAGTCGGGCGCGACGCGTGCGTCGTCGTCGGTGGTCGCGATGATCTTGCCGCTGGCCGCCCGGATTCCGGCGTTGAGCGCCGCGTACCGTCCCTGCTCGCCCTCGAACAGATAGTGCAGCCGGGCGGGGAAGGATCGGGCTTCTTCTTCGACGACCTGACGCGTATGGTCGGGCGATTTGTTATCGACGACCAGAAGCTCCCAGTCCCCGACGACGTCGAGCTTGGCGATGCTGCGGATCGTCTCGCGCAGCTCGTCCGCGCGGTTGTAAGTCGGGATGATTATCGAGAAGTCCATACTGTTGACCTCAACTTGCATGAGTGATGCCCATCAGTTATTCCGCGTCGTGACATCGGCCAGCTCGACACGACGAACGGTCCTTGAGGGCGGAAACGCCCGGTTCCACCGGCCTCGCCGCTCGCAGTCGGTCGTGTCACTCTGGATTCGCTCCGAGCATGAACCAGTTGTAATTGCCGACACCGCCGGTCGTTCCGACGACATCGAAGACGAATCGGATGATGTGCTGTCCCGCTGTCAACGTCAGGCTGCCAGGTGAGATTGACTCCCAGGTCTGCCAACCACCGGTGTCGGGCACGGCGACAGCGCCTGTCTTATCGACACCATCAACCTCGACGTGGAACTTCGCGCCCGTCCCGATGTTCGCGACGCGAACCGCGAGCGGATAGGCGCCGCCGGCGGTGACGTTGATCGTGTACTCCAACCATTCGCCAGCCCTGGTTTTCATGACGTTGAAGCCGCCGCCCACGTCGGGCGTTGACTCCAGATCCACATCAGTCGACCGGTACACGCCGCCGGAGTTTCCGGACGTCGTATCGAAATAAGCGATCGACTGACCGCCGTTGTCGAAGTCTTCGGATTCCACAAGACCCGGCACCGACCGCGCGGTGCCGCCGAACGGCGTATTGCCGACTGGCGGCGTCTCGTTTGTGCTCAACCGGAACCAGTTCAAGTTGCCGGCACCGCCCGCCGATGACACAGCATCAAGGACCACGCGCAGGACGCGGATTCCAGCAGCGAGCGGAACGCCGGTGGTCGTGATCGTTTGCCAGGCCTGCCAGCCGCCCGTATCCGGAATCGAAATCGGGCCGGTCCGGTCGACGCCGTCGACCTCAACGTGGATCCTGGCGCCTGTGCCCATGTTCGCGACCCGCAGATCGAGCCGATAGGTGGCGGTCGTCGCAGCGTTCACTGTGTACTTCAACCACTCTCCAGCCCTGGTCTTGCCGAGGCTGAAGCCACCGCCGGCATCCGTGGTCGCCTCGATGTCGACGTCGGTCGCACGATACTGTCCGAAGGAGTTGCCGGCGGTCACGTCGAAATAGGCGACCGACTGGCCGCCCTCGTCGAAGTTTTCGAACTGGATCGTGCCGGGCACCGCCGTCGCCGTTCCGCCGAACGGGGTGTTGCCGCCGCCTCCGCCCCCTGGCCCTGCGGTCGTGAAACTCCAAGTCGGTCCACTCGCTGACGCCTGCGCGTAGGTCTTTCCGACGACCCGCCAGAAATAGGTCGTGGCCGGCTGCAGATTGCTGATCGTATAGGTCTCGATAACGCCCGGTTGGAAGCTGCCAAGCTGGAGGTTGCCCGAGAGCAGCGGCGGGTTCGACGTCGTCCCGAAATAGATGTCGTAAAAACGCGCCCAGATGCCGCCGTCGAACTGCAACGTCACGCTCGTGCCCTGGCCGGACACGCCGTTGCCGGGGCTCGAATAGGACGGTCGGTCTGGCGGCAGCGGTACGAACGGAACGAAGCCGGCCGCGTCGTTCCACTTGCGCTCGAATTGATCCGCGAACCACTGAAAGAACCACGGTTTGCCAAGCTCTGGCGAGTAGAAGAAATTGTGGTCGTCACCCGCGCTCGCCGACGCTGCGGTCCAGTTCGAGGAGCCGAAAATCACTTCGCCCAGGCCGTGCAGGATCACCGCGGCCTCGTGCGTGAGACCGGCGTGGTTGCGCATCTTCACCTGGACGCCGCCCATGTACATCCGGTCGACATGCTCCGAATCGAGGAGCCGATCCGGATTCCTGTACTCGGTCGGCTCGGTGATCAGGCGCACGGGAACGCCGCGCGCGACCGCGCCGATCATGGCGTTGGTATGGCGGTTGTCGTAGACGCGGAACATGATGGCGTCGATGGCTTGCGTTTCGCGACTGTAGCGGGCCACCGCGCGGTTGGCATAGTCCTCGAGCGGCGGGAAGTTCATCGACGGGTCGATCGGGTACAGCGGATACGCGCGAGCGATCGGCGCCGTGATGTTCGCCGTGTTCTTGAACTCGATCGTGTCAATCCACCGATCGTCGAATCGGCGACGAAAGCTGTTCGTGATGCGATCATCGTCGGTGAAAAAGACCGCTTCGTCGTCGTAATTGACGTTCGGCGTGGCCGGCACGTACTCGAACGGGTCGAAATTGGCCTTGCTGAAGTTCACCATGTTCTGGCCGTGGAACACCATGAACTTGAAATGCATGATGTCCGCGCCGGCGAACTTCTCGCGCATCGGGATGCCGGCGTCGATCAGCCCCTGAATCGACGTGGCGTTGAAGCGGTATCTCGCATTCGCGCGCTGATCGACCAGCACTCTCACCTGCACGCCCGCCTGGAAGCGCCTGGTCAACTCGGTCACGTACCGTGAGTCCTGCATGTACCAGAAGGCGACATCGATGCCGACCTGCTCGTTGCGGATCAGGTTGAGGATCGGCTCCCGACAATCCTCGAATTGCGTATCACACAGCCGCTCGGGCGGTGGGACCTGGACTTGAGCCGCGGCTCGGTTCGGAAAGACGGTGGCGACGACGATCCCGAGAATGACGACCGCGGGGAATCGGCTCATGGATTATTGGGGGCAACCGGCTGCCAGGGTTCGAGGTTCTCCTCACGTTCCAGACATATTCACGCCTCGATTCAGAGGAGGCCGCGAGCGCCGACGCGGCGGGCGCGTCGGTACTCGCGGCAAGCTGCGTGCGATTACTCCAGGTTTCCGAGCTGGAACCAGTTGTAATTGCCGACTCCTCCGCTCGTCGCGACGGTATCGAGAACGAAGCGGATGACGTGATCGCCGGCTGTCAGGGTGAGGGAGCCAGCCGAGATCGACTGCCAGATCTGCCATCCACCGGTGTCGGGCATCGCGACCGGGCCAGTCTTATCGATGCCGTCGACTTCGACGTGGAACCGTGCACCGGTCCCCATGTTCGCGACACGAACGACCAGCGGATACGTACCCGATGCTGTGACGTTGACGGTGTATTTCAGCCACTCGCCGGCGCGCGTCTTCATCACGTCATAGCCGCCGCCGGCGTCGGTCGTCGCCTCGAGGTCGACATCGGTCGACCGATAGACGCCGCCCGAGTTGCCGGACGTCGTGTCGGAATATGCGACCGACTGGCCGCCGTTGTCGAAGTTTTCGAACTCGACAACACCCGGTATCGTCGCCGCCGTGCCGCCGAATGGCGTATTGCCTGGATCCGGTGGCGGCGGCGGCGGCGTGGCCGACGTCGACAGCTGGAACCAGTTCAAATTGCCGGCGCCGCCTGCCGATGAAACCGTGTCGAGGACGACGCGCAAGACGCGCGTTCCGGCAGTCAGCGGAACGCCGGTCTTCGTAATCGTCTGCCAGGTCTGCCAACCGCCGGTATCAGGAATCGCGATCGGGCCGGTCCGATCCACGCCGTCGACTTCGACATGGAGACTGGCGCCTGTGCCCATGTTCGCGACCCGCAGATCGAGTTGATACGTCGCGGTTGTCGACACGCTCACCGTGTAGTTCAACCACTCGCCAGCCCTGGTCTTGCCGAGGCTGAAACCGCCGCCGCTGTCGGCAGTCGCTTCGATGTCGACGTCCGTCGCCCGATACTGCCCGAGCGAGTTGCCGGCGGTCGTATCGTTGTAGGCGACGAACTGGCCGCCGTCGTCGAAGTTCTCGAACTGGATGACACCCGGGACCGCGGCCGGCGTGCCGCGGAACGGCGTGCTGCCGCCGCCGCCGCCCGGAGCGCTTCCCGACGTCGTGAAGCTCCAGACCGGTCCGCTCGTCGCCGCCTGGGCATACGTTTTTCCAACGATGCGCCAGTAGTAGGTGGTCCCGGGCTGCAGGCTGTTGACGGTGTAGGTCTCGATCACGCCGGGCTGAAAGCTGCCGAGTTGCAGGTTACCCGCGAGCAACGGCGGGTTCGAGGTCGTGCCGAAATAGATGTCGTAGAAATGCGCCCAGATGCCCCCGTCCCACGTGAGCGTCACGCTCGCGCCCTGTCCCGATACGCCGTTGCCCGGGCTCGAGTAAGCGGGCGTGCCCGGCGGTAACGGCGTGAACGGGATGTAGTTCGTCGTGTCGTTCCATTTCCTGTCGAACTGCTCGGCGAACCACTGGAAGAACCACGGCTTGTTGAAGGCGGGCGTGTAAAAAAAGTTGTGCTCGTCCGACTGCGTCGCCGACCCCACCGTCCAGTTCGACGAGCCGAAGACGGCTTCGCCCAAGCCGCGCAGGACCACCGCGGCTTCGTGGGTGAGACCGGCGTGGTTCCGGATCTTGATCTGAACGCCGCCCATGTACATGCGGTCGACATGCACCGAGTCGAGCAACCGGTCCGGATTGCGGTACTCGGTCGGCTCGGTGATCAGACGCACCGGAAGGCCGCGATTGACGGCACCGACCATCGCATTGGTCTCGCGGTCGTCGTAGGCGCGAAACACGATCGCGTCGATGCCTTGCGTCTCCTTCGCCATTCGCGCCACCAGGCGGGCGCCGTAATCCTCGAGCGGCGAGAAGTTCATCGCCGGGTCGATCGGGTACAGCGGATAGCCGCGCGCGAGCGGAGCTGTGATGTTCGCCGTGTCCTTGAACTCGGTCGTGTCTATCCAGCGATCGTCGAATCGGCGGCGGAAACTGTTCGTGATGCGATCGTCGTTGGTGAAGAACACCGCCTCGTCGTCGTAGTTGACGTTCGGCGTATCGGGCACGTATTCGAATGGATCGAAGTTCGCCTTGCTGAAGTTCACCATGTTCTGGCCGTGGAACACCATGAACTTGAAGTGCATGATGTCGGGGCCGGCGAATTTCTCGCGGATGGGAATACCCGCATTGATGAGCCCCTGAATCATCGTCGCGTTGAATTTGTATTTGGGATTGGCCCGCTGATCGACCAGTACCCGGATCGGCACGCCGGCGCTGAATCGCTTGGCGAGTTCGGTGACGTAGCGGGAGTCCTGCATGTACCAGAAGGCCACGTCGATCTCGACCTGCTCATTGCGGATCAGGTTCAGGATCGGTTCGCGACAGTCTTCGAATTGCGTATCGCAGAGTCGCTCCGGCGGTGGCACCTGAACCTGTGCCTCGGCAGTAAGTGCGGATGCGGCGACGAGACATATTCCGAGTAAAACGATGATACGAACTCGACTCATGCGACGGTGCGAGGCAACCGGCATGCCGAGGTAACAAAATTTGCCAAGGGTCAAGAATCACCTGATTACTTCAAAGATACGAGATTGACTCGAACGACCACTCGGACGCACTACACCCTCGGGGGCCGTCGTTTTCACAAAGTGGGAACTGCGCTCGTCACCGGGAAGAACCGGTATTAATAGCGGTAACGCAATCCTTACTGAAAACGAACCTCTCCCGAATTGGCATGGCCTCTGCTGTATGTTGGCGGGCGGTGCCAGCCATCATACACGACGCGCGCATCTCTGTTGTGATGACCACGTACAACCGCGGTGATCTCCTCGCGGGTGCGCTCGAGAGCGTCCTGGCTCAACAGGAGGATTCGCCGCCGTTCGAGTTGATCGTCGTCGACAACAATTCGACGGACAACACGCGCGAGGTGATCGAGCGGTTCGCGAAGATCGACCGGCGCGTGCGTTACGTCTTCGAGCCCCAGCAGGGGTCGTCGCATGGCCGCAATGCCGGCATTCATGCCTCCACCGCGCCGCTCGTCGCCTTCACGGACGACGACGTGCGCGCAGACGCCGACTGGGTGGCCGCGATTGGCCGTGCCTTCGACGAACATCCTGAAGCGGATGTCGTCGGCGGACGCGTGCTGCCAATCTGGCCCTCGCCTCCGCCGGCATGGCTGACGCGGGAGCACTGGATGCCGCTCGCGTTAATCGATTACGGCGACGTGCCGCTCGCCGTCGATCCGAATCGACCGCGTTGCATGGTCACGGCGAATTGCTCATTCCGCCGCGCCATGCTGGATCGAGTCGGCGGCTTTGGACCGGCTTTCCAGCTCGGGAAGAAGGGCCTGCTGGGCTCCGTCGAGGACCAGGAGCTTCAGCTGCGCGTACTGCAGTCGGGCGGCATCGTATTTTATGACCCACGAGTGCGAGTCCGCGCCGAGATCCAGCCCAACCGCCTTGAACGTGCCTATCACCGGAGGTGGCACACTGGCCACGGCTACTTTTATGCGTTGCTGCGCAACCGTGATGTCGAAGAGACGCGCGTCGGCACGCTGTTCGGAGTACCCGCGCACCTCTATCGTCAGGCAGTCGTCGATCTCACTGGTTGGTTAGGCGCTGTTTTAACCGGCAATCGCGAACGCGCGTTCACCCGCGAACTGAGCCTGTGCTTCTTCGTGGGTTTTTTCCGGACGCGCTGCCGCGACTCCGCCGCCCGACGGTTCGGCGATCGCCTCGCCGCGCTGCGGCGGTTCTCCGCGCGAGTTCGGCGCAGGCCGAGAACCCAATCGGCCCCGGCACGCGCAGCAGGTCACGAATGACTCGCCTTGGCGCGCTGGCGTCGCCGCTGGTCCGCGCGGCGCGCCGACTGGACGTCGCCTGCCAGCGGACCCTGTGGCCGGACGCGCGCGCCGTCGTCTTCGATGCGCGCAGCGCCATGGAATACGGAATGATGGCCCCGGTTCACCGCCGGCTGCTCGCCGATCCGCGCGTGGCGACGGCGTTGATGTCGAGCGACCGTCCCGACCGTGCCGCCGCGATCTTCCGCGAAGCACCGCGCGAGGTGCCGATCCTTTCGCCGCGCGAGGCGATGACGAAGCGCTTCGACGCGTACCTCGCGGCGGATTTTGTCTGGGCGTCGCTGCCTCGAGGGACGGCGCGCGTCCAGATGTTTCACGGCGTCGCCGGCAAGTTCAGCCGCGAGTACGACCGTCCGGACCGGTCGATGCGGCAGTGGCACCGGCTGTTCTTCATCAACGGCCGCCGGCTGGAGAACTACATCGCGACCGGCGCGATCGACCGCGACAGTGCGTCGAGTCGCCTCGTCGGCATGCCGAAGAGCGACTGTCTGCTCGACGGCACGCTCACGCGCGACGGCGTGCTGCGCGCGCATGGAATCGATACCGCCGCCACCACGGTCCTCTACGCTCCGACGTGGACACGTTTCTCGTCGCTCAACGTAATGGGCGAAGAGATCGTGCGACGACTGATCGATGCCGGTTACCATGTGCTCGTCAAGCTGCACGAGCTGTCGCTGGACGCGGCAGTCGTGAATTCGGGTGGCGTCGATTGGCTGGCGCGGCTCCAGCCGCTCGTCGCCGGCGGGCGAGGCCGGATCCTGACGTGCGCGGACGCGTCGCCTTGGCTCGTTGCCTCGGACGTGCTGATTACCGATCACAGCTCGATCGGATTCGAATATCTGCTGCTCGATCGTCCGCTCATCCGCGTCGCGATGCCGCGCCTCCTCACTGGCGCGGACGTCGGCGCCGAATACGTCGAGTTGATGACGCGGGTATCGACGACCGCAGAGAGTCCGGCAGCTGTCGTCGAAGCGGTCGACCGTGCAGTAGCGGATCGCGGGCAATTGTCCGACGCGCGCCGCGCCGTCGCCGCCGAACTGTTTCATGCCCCCGGGAGAGCCACCGATCGAGCGATCGAGGAACTCTACGCCCTGATGGAGCTGGAACGCCGAGCGTGTGTCCCAGCTGAACGCGCACAGGTTGTCCCTGCCGCCGCCGAGCGCGTCTTGTCCGGTGACCGATGCGCCTAGATGTCTTGATCGCCACCTATAATCGAGCCGACCTGCTCGCGCGTGCGCTCGAGAGCCTGCTCGCCGCCGATCGGCCGGCTGCAGCCGATCTCACAGTCACCGTCGTCGACAACCGCTCGACTGACGACACCAGGAGTGTTGTCGCGTCGTTCATGCCGCGATTCGACGGCCGCCTCAAATATTTGTACGAGTCGCAGCCCGGGCGCTCGCACGCGCTGAATGCCGGCATTGCCGCCACGAACGCGGAACTCGTCGCGATGATCGACGACGACGAAGAGGTCGACCGCAACTGGCTGGTGACGATTGAGAAAGCTTTTGCGGATCCGTCGGTCGACTTCATCGGTGGGCCCTACGTTCCGCGGTGGGGAGGCGAACGTCCGGCGTGGCTCGGCACGGCCTACAAAGCCGCGGTCGGATGGGTCGACGGCGGCTCTCAGATCGCAGAGTACGGGCCGCAGTTCGCCGGGATGCTGATGGGCGGGAACGCCGTTATCCGTCGGTCAGTCCTCAACCGTGTCGGTCCGTACGCGCTCGATGTCGGCCGGTCATCCGATGGACGCTTGTTGTCGTGCGAGGACCGCGACATGTTCAACCGTCTCCTCGCGGCGGGCGCGCGCGGCTTCTATCGTCCCGATCTGGTGATCCTGCACTATGTGCCGCCGGAACGCCTCACCAAGCGATACTTCCGGCGCTGGTCGTTCTGGCACGGCGTGTCGCTGGGCGTGCTCGACCGGAGGACGCCGCCGGGCCAGGTGCCGTATCTGCTCGGCGTCCCCCGCTACATGATCGGCGTCGCGATCCGTGCGGCCGTCGATACCGCGCGGCGGCTCTTCGCGCGCGACGAGCCGGCGCGCGCGTTCACGAACGAGCTCGCGTGGTGGGATCTGCTGGGATTTTTCTACGGCAAGCACGTGTACCGCGCGTGACGCCCCGCGTGGGTCCGGAATGTCTCCCCTTCGTGCCTTTTCGGCGACGAAGCGCTCAAGCCGCGGCTGGCACTCGCGGCTGCCGCACGAGCACGCCGCGAAGCTTGCTGACATAAAAGCGCCGCTCTTTGGCGCCGATCGCCATCCCGACAAACAGAGCCAGGTAGATCACTCCTCCCACCGCGAGGTGCAGCGCGACCTCGAACAGATTGGTGGGAGGGACGCGGCGTCCGAGTCGCAGCACTGCGGTCATCACAACCGCCGGCCAGAGCGCCGGCCATACGGCCTGCATCAATGGACGGCGAAGCGGAATGCCGACGCGACGGCACGCGGCCGGGTAGAGGATGAACACACCCGATGCCGCGACTGGGATGAGCGTCCCGAGTGCGACCCCGAGCAGCCCGAGCGGGTGGACCAGCGCGATGCTCAACACCACGTTGACGACGGCCGTGCCGGCGTTGGTAATCGTGAGCAGCCGGTGCTCTCCGGCTCCCCTCAGGATCAAGTTCGCCGATGCGGTCACGTTACGCACCAGCACGATCGTCAGCATGATCTGCAGCGGCAGGATGCTCGCCGCGAACTGGGTCCCGACCCAGCGCCGGATCAACGGATCGGCCAGCGAGATCAGGCCGAGGCACAACGGCGCGGCAAGCGCCAGCGACAGTTTGGTGCCTTGGATGAGGATCATCTGCAGCTGGTCCTGCCGCTGCGTCGCGTCGCTGTCGACCACGACCGGGAACAGCGCACCGTTCAACTGACTGGTCAGCTGCTGCGTCAATTGTGTGAGCCGCTGACCGACGGTCCAGAGCGCAATCGCGGTCGTGTCGAGCGTCGCGCCGATGACCATCGTGTCCGACGAATAATTCAGCTTGGCGGACCAGTCGAGAACCGCCATGTAGACGCTGAAGCCGGTGACTTCGCGCAAACGCTCGCGCCGGAAGAGCGACCGCCGCACCTGCAGGCCGGGGAAGACGCGATAGGCATTCCACACGAATCCGCCGAGGAACAGAATGCGAACCGCTGTGGTCGAGGCGACGAGCGTCACCAGGCTGTGGCCGGTGCCGAGCACCGCGACATTGACGGCGGCGACGACGATGCTCAGGCCGATGCTGACCGCGTTGTTGCGATAGAAGCGTTGAAACCCGTAGACCACCGCGCCGAACACGGAGACCGGCAGCTGGATGCTGAGATACGCGCCGATGATCAGCAGCAGCTGCCGCGCGGTGTGCGCCTGCTCGGCATCCAGGCGGAAGAACGAATCGACCCGCCACGCGATGATTGCCGTGACGAGGAAGCAGGCGACGCCGAGCCCGGTAAACACACTGCCGATCGTGCTGACCACTTCGTTCAACGCCGTGTGATCGCGCCAGGCGCGATACTGGGCGACGAACTTGACCAGGGCGCCGCTGTAGCCGAGATCGAGCACGCCGAAGAACCACGTGATCGACGTGGTCAGCGCCCAGAGTCCGTATGCCGACCGCCCGAGGTGCGCGATATTGAACGGCAGCACCATCAAGCCAATCAGGCCGTCGACGACGATCGCGATATAGCGGGTGCTCACGTTCCGGGCGACGAGCTCCACGGGCCGGTCCGGAGGTCCCCAGATGCGCGGATCGGGCGGCGGGCTCAGCGTCGCCGCCGGCCCGCGCTGCGGCTCGAGCGGGTCGCTGCTCATGCGGTGCCGGTGACGGGTCGGGGTGAGAACGCACGTGCCGGCACCGCCCGGGTGTCCGCGGTGCGCGCAATCGCGCGCGCCGCGGTGAGCCGCGCCTTGGCGAGCTCTCGCACCGCAATGATCAGCGCCAGCAGGTAATAGAACGTCCAGCTGTACGCGACCGAAGCGAAGAGCGCGCAGGTAAACCAGCCGACGAGCCCTGCGGTCATCGCCGCCGTGTACGCGAACAGCGTTTGCCGGTCAGCGTCCTTGAGGACCAGCCGCAGGGGGTCGTCCGCGGACGCTTTGCGCGGCCGGGCGAGCAGTCGTCGCGTGCTCGCTGCCGCGGTCCCGCCCCGCACGATCAGGAACAGAAAGGCCGCCAGCCCGCAGATCCCGGTCTCGGCGGCGACCTGGATCAGGGCGTTGTGGGTCTCGCGCCAGCGTTCCTTGCGTTCGGGCGGATTGTAGTTCTTGAACTGTCCCGCGCCGACACCCGTCAGCGGACGCTCGAGAAAGGCGCTTATCCCTTCGAAGATCAGCACGCGACGCGCCTCGCTCGACCCGGTGTAGGTCGTCTTGTCCTGTTCTTCGTTGACGATCGACGACATGCGATCCCAGAACGATGCCGGCACGAACGGTAGCGCGAGGAGGACCGAGCCGAGCGCCATCGCCGCGAAGCCGCGGCGGATCTGCCGGCCGAGGAAGAGCATCGCCAGCAGCACCGCGCCGAGGCCGAGCGCGCCGCCGCGCGACTTGGTGAAGATCACCGTCGCCAGCATCAGCGCGACGATCAGCGCCGCCGTCAGCCGCTTGAGGATCGAGTGGCGCGGCGTCAGCGCGACCATCAACCCGGCCGGCAGGAACGTCACCATGTTGAGGGCGAGGTCGTTGGGGTTGCCGAAAATGCCGCCGACGGCGCCGGCGACGCGGCCGCCTTCAACCAGGTTCACGCCGCGGGCGTAGTCGAAGACGCCGCGCGCGGCGATGTAGCCGCAGGACATCAGGATCAACCAGGTGACCTGCTCGATGCGCCGTGTCGTCGTGAGCGTGTTCATCATCAGCACGAAGACGATGACGATCTTCAGGTAGTCGGAGAAGACCTCGAAGGCGCCACCCGGCCAGATCGAGAACGGCGCGGTGGCGAGAATCACCGCGCCAAACGCGATCAGGCCGGTGGTTTCCGGCGTGATGCGGAACACCGGCAGGTGACGCGTGAAGCGGTGCAGCACCATCGGGGCAATGCCGGCGAAGGCGCAGATCTCGGCGAGATGGAACGGGGCGAGCGCCTTGATCTGGTCCTGCGGGCGCAGCAGGAGCACGGCGGTGAAGGCGAGCAGTCCGAGGTAGCCCCAGTCGCGCGGTTCGGCGAACTGTGCAGTGGCGAACGTCGGCCGTGCATCGGCGGCCAGCGCCGCATCGATGAGATGCTGGCCGGGCACCGTCCCGGGTCCGAAGTTGAAGGCGAGCCGTTCCTGCTGGATGGACATGTTCAGCGCCACACTCTCCGCCGCGCCAGGGCCGAGACGACGCCGGCGACGGCGGCGCAATTCATCACGATGAAGGTGAAGGCGACGCGCGCGGCGCGCTCGACGAGCGATGGGCGGCGCAGAGGCCTCTGATCAGGCATTCACAATCCGTTTGTCGGCGCGCGCGCGCGGCCAGCGCGGAGCCGCCGTGCCGGCTGCCGACGATTCGGCCGCGCGCGGTTGCGCGGCGCGGCGGCTGGTCAGGTCGAGCCAGGCGCCGTAGCCGCCGAGCAGATACAAGGCGCACTGCGCCGCCAGCGCGATCGCGTAGATCGGGTGTTCGGCGGCGAGCGCGATGCTGGCGGCGAACAACGTCAGCAGGCAGTACGGCACGATGAGGCGACCCACCTTGTGGGACAGGTACTGGAGCCACACCGGGTTGACGAAGGGGACGAGCAATCGCGGCTCGATGCCGAGGATCTGCACGTTGCCGGCCAGCGTCCGCACCTTGCGGCGCTGCTCGGCGTCGGCGTCCACGGCAGCGCGGTCGAACGCGATCGCCGCCTCGCTGAACACGACGCGGCGGCCGGCCAGCACGGCGCGCATCGGCGTGAGCACGTCGTCGAGAATCGTGCCTTCGGGCAGCGGCTGATAGAGCGATCGGCGGAGCGCGTAGATCGCTCCGGTCGCGCCGAGCGTCTAGCCGACGGCGCTCTCGAGGCGGCGCAACTGTTTCTCGTAGCGCCAGTACAAGCCGACGCCGTCACCGATTGTCGAGACGGCCTGTCCGCGTCGATCGGCGCTCGCACGGCGATCCGCCATACGGCCGGCGCGCAAGCGGCGGTCGCCGATCGTCCGCCGATCGCTGCCGGTGCGATGACCGGCGATCGTGGTGGCTTCGCAATCGAGCAGCAGCTCGCCAGTGACGCCGCCGATGTCCGCGTCGGCGAACGGCGCCACCAGCGCACGCAGCGCGTCGGGCGCGAACATCTGCCGCGCGTCGGCGAAGACGAGGATCTCGCCGGTAGCGTGCGCCACGGCGAGGTTGAGGGCCGCCGCCTTGCCGCGCGCCGGCGCCGCGACCGCCTGAACGACGCCGCCGTAACGGCTCAACACGTCGATCGTGGCGTCGGTCGATCCGTCGGACACGACGATGATTTGCCGGCGGTCGGCCGGGTAGTCGAGCGCGAGGAGGTTGTCGATCCGCGACGGCAGGCGCGCCGCCTCATTCCTGGCGGCGATCACCACCGAGATACGCGGCAGCGGTGCCGAGCCGGGGGCATCCTCGATGCGGCGCGCCGGCCGGACCCGTGACCACACGACAAGCAGCATGGGGTAGCCCACGTAGACATAGGCGATCGAGAGCGCCGAGAGCCAGAAGAGCGATCGCATGCCTGTGTCCTGCACCCACGGATCAGACGGTGCGCGACAGACCAAGCGGCTGCCACGTTTCGGCCGACATCGGTTGCGGCGCGCCGAGCTTGAACACATGGGGATGCGGCTGCTTGATCGCGTTGCGCGTATCGACGATCAGCGGCGCCGCGGCGACCAGCGTGCCGTAGTCCAAGCCGCTGTGCTCGGTGAGGATCGCGACGCAGTCGACGTCGGCGAGCGCCTTCGCGCTGATTGGCGTCGACTCGAGATCGTAGCCGCCGAGCCACGAGCGGCCGGCGAGCGTCGGCACATGCGGATCGGTGTAGCAAAGCCGCGCGCCTTTGCGATGGAGCAGCCCCATCACGTCGAGCGACGGCGACTCGCGCATGTCGTCGATGTCCCGCTTGTAGGCGATGCCGACGATCATCACCCGCGCGCCGTTCAACGCCTTCTTCTGCACGTTGAGCGCGTCAGCGATCTTGTCGACGGTAGCGTGCGGCATCGAACCATTGACCTGACCGGCGAGCTCGATGAACCGCGGCTCGAACCCGTACTGCTTCGCCTTCCACGACAGGTAGAACGGATCGATCGGGATGCAGTGGCCGCCGAGGCCGGGGCCGGGGTAGAACGGCATGAACCCGAAGGGCTTGGTTTTGGCCGCGTCGACGACTTCCCACACGTTGAGCCCGAGCCGGTCGCACATCAGCGCGATTTCGTTCACCAGCCCGATGTTCACCATCCGGAACGTGTTCTCGAGCAGCTTCACCATCTCGGCGGCCCGCGGCGAGCTCACCGGAACGATCGTTTCAATGGCCGTGGCGTACAGCGCCGCCGCCAGCCGGGTCGACTCATCGCCGACGCCGCCGACCACCTTCGGGACGTTACGGGTGTTGAACGTCGGGTTGCCGGGGTCGACGCGCTCCGGCGAGAAGGCGAGAAAGAAGTCGACGCCCGCCTTGAGGCCGCCGGCCTCGAGCATCGGCTGGACCAGTTCCTCGGTGGTTCCCGGATAGGTCGTCGACTCGAGCACGATCAGCATGCCGGGATGCAGGTGTGCGGCAATTTTTTCGACGGCCGACACGATGTACGACATGTCGGGGTCTTTGGTTTTCCTGAGCGGCGTCGGGACGCAGATGTTGATCGTGTCGAGCTCCGCGACCACGCTGAAGTCGGTGGTTGCCGACAGGCGGCCGGCATCGACCTGGGTGCGGACGTCGGCGGACGAGACGTCTGGGATGTACGACTGGCCGCGGTTGATCGCTTCAATCTTCCGCTGGTCGAGATCGATTCCCACGGTGGTCGAACCGTGGCGCGCGAACTCGACGGCGAGCGGCAGACCGACGTAGCCAAGTCCCACGACGCCAACGCGTGCGCGGCGGCTGTCGATACTCGCGAGCAAGCGATCCGCAATAGATGACATGAATCTCTCCAGTTAGTCTTCGAGCGGCTTGAAGCCGAGCAGGCCACGCCACATCCGTGTCCATACCGTCGGCGACGCCTCGCGTCGCGACATCGCGAACTGCGGCCCGATCGGGTTGCCGCCGGCGCGTGGGGCAGCGGCCCCACCGGTGACCGGAGGTGGCCACGGCGCCGCGCCTGCGACGGCGACGGTTGCCTGCGCCGCAGACGTCTGCGCCGCATATGTTTTCAAGAGCCGGTACTGTTCCTGGAGTATCCGGTGCTGCTCGGCGAGCTCGCCTTCGCGGGCGCTGATCCGTGCTTCGCGTTCGGCGAGCTCTTCCTCGCGAGCCTGCAGCTCGGCCCTCGCGTGCGCCGCCGCCGCGTCGGGCACAACGGCGCGTGCGGACGCCGGAACAGCGGCGACCGGGACGATGCCTGGCGCTACGGCCGGCTCTGGCTCCGGGGCTTCGCCCAGCACCGGCAGCACGCCAGTGCCCTGCAGCTCCGCGAGCACCTCCTGCACCAGCGGCACATCGATGTTGCGCTGGTTCTCGCCGTATCCAAACAGCAGCGTCGCGTCGGCGATGATGTTGATGCGCCGCGGCAGCCCCTGGCTGGCGCGGCCGATCAGTTCCGTGACCGGCCCGGAGAACTCCATCGGTGTGCCGATCGCCGCTTTCTTCAGCCGGTGATTGATGTACGCAGAGGTCTCTCCGAGGTCGAGCGCGCGGAGATGATAGCGAACGGTGACCCGCTGGCGCAGCTGTTCGAACTCGGGCCGCGACAGCACGTCCTGGAGATTCGGCTGGCCGACCAGGACGATCTGAATCAGCTTCGACTTCTCG